>Ga0210017_1000576_pt1 | contig 31388 bp, 22 predicted proteins | sample CryGeyCG2014_020_FD_183966 | JGI IMG/M metagenome (GOLD analysis project Ga0210017, IMG submission 183966) | Groundwater microbial communities from aquifer - Crystal Geyser CG08_land_8/20/14_0.20 (SPAdes) (version 2) | ecosystem: Environmental > Aquatic > Deep subsurface > Groundwater | place... | reverse complement strand
AGGTCTGGTTTTAGATTGTCCTTCAGGGCAGTTAAATTAGCTTGGCAGCCAGTGGGGATTTTTGCGCTGGCAGTCGTCTTGTTTTTAGGAGGCTCTGGCATGTTGGTTATGGCGGCGCAGAATTCCGTGGCTGGCGATAAATTGTTTGTGGTTAAACGCGCCATTGAGAGAAGCCGGAGCGTAGTGACAGCCGATAGCGCTTACAAGGTTGAGCTGGCCAGCGCATTTTTAGACAACAGAGTCAGTGAGTTCCAGAAAGTTTTAGTGGAAGAGACGCAGCTGGTGGCAGCCGGTGAACAAAAAGATTCTAAAAAAGTGACCATGGCAGTTGATGAAGTTAAAAAACAGCTTGAGGAAGTAAATGAAAAATTGGCAGAGTTAAAATCGGCTGATGCTAAATATGGTAAAAAGACGGCAGTGACGGCCCTGGTGTTAAATGAAAACATTAACACCTATAAGCAGGAATTAAAACAAGCCAAGGCAAAAGTGGCTGACGTGGAAGTCAATAATAAATTAGACGAAGCATTGGCAGCTGCGGAAGAAATCAATACGGATGTACTCACAGTTATTGTTGAAAAACATCAGCAGGGAGAAATTGAGCTGGCTCAAGGCGAATTATCAGGTAAATTAGAAGAGCATCTGGCAGCAATTGAAGAAAAAATGGCTCAAGCGGAAGAAACCATGGCGGCCAACCACAGTGATAACGACCAGGAATTAAAGGCTAAGGCAGATGCAGCCAAGGAGAAGATTGTCCTTGCCAAAAAGGCGATTGCAGACAATGAGTTTAGCCTGGTTTTAACTTTGTCTAAAGATTCCAATGACATCTTGAAGATGCTTTATGGCGAAATTGACAAGGTAGTTGAAGTTAAAGTTGATCAGCCAATAACAGAAGAGAATAAAAGTGACGGTGAAGTCCAAGGTGCGACAACTACCACTTTGCCGATACTTATTAAATTAGAGACTTTGGAAAATACTACCACATCCGAGGAATTAAATGCCCAAACGGTTGAGCAGGTTGATGAGCCAGTCAGAGGATTTGAGGTGGGGATAAAATAAGCAATAAACAATAAACAATAAGCAATAAGCAATAAACAATAAGCAATAAACAATAAGCAATAAGCAATAAACAATAAGCAATAAACAAAGAAGATATGAGGTATACTGGCGAGAGATTAATTATTGGAGATAAAGAGTGCGATGAGGATTCAGACATATATCAAGAGCATATTGAGAGATACAAGTTCGCGGCTGAATTTGTTCAGGGCAGAGTTTTAGACATAGCATGCGGGAGCGGTTATGGATCAAAGATGCTGGCAGATAGAGCCGAGGAAGTCTGGGGCGGGGACATTAGCGAGGAGGCGATTAAAATTGCTAAAGAAAAATATAGCGGAGAAAATGTTCATTTTCGGCTGATGGACGCGAGCGAATTGCCCTTTGATAATAATTATTTTGATTTAGTGGTTAGTTTTGAAACCATTGAGCATCTTAAGGACAGTGAGAAATTTGTCGCGGAAATTAAAAGGGTTTTAAAACCAGGCGGCCGCTTAATCTTGTCAACTCCGGATAAAAGGGTAACGAAAAAATTAGGTGTAGAAAATAAGTTTCACATAAAAGAGTTTGGGACAAAAGAAATAAAAGAGTTATTATTAAATAATAATTTTAAAGACATAAAGTTTTTTGGGCAAAGACCAGTTAAAAAAGTAAGTAAATTATTATTAATATATAAAATTTATAAAAAAATAAAATTATTAAATTTTTTAGATAAAATTATTAGCCGGAGAGTAAAAGAGAAAATTGGTAAAGAAATGGAAAGTTTGGAACATGATTTTAAAGTGGGAGAGATAAAAAGGGGAGAGGAATATCTGTATATAATAGTCATAGGAATTAGGAATTAGAAATTGTTTTAAAATTTAAAATTTAAAATTTTTCCAAATCCTTTTATAACAGCACAATGATTAATATGTTTTGGTAGGTAGATAATGATCGGATAATCGTGTGTTTTTATAAGGGGGGATTATTAAGATTCCTATCCTATTTAAAGGTCGATCCCGATGTTAAATCGGGACTGATGGGAATAAAATTAATTTTTAAGATTAATTAAACCACAATATAAAATATTTGTTTGACGAAAAGGAGTACAACAAGCTCGAGCCGTTAAGCAATTCATTTTTAATATTAATTGGCATTAGTCTTAAAAAAATAAAAATTATTTATGAAAAAAGGTTTTATAATATTCATGGCCTTAGCCATGTTATTATCATACTCTTTCGTCGTGGCGCCGGTGGTTAAATCTGCCAGCGACGGTGATTTGATCAAGGGCTCCGGCTCGGCGGTCTATTACCTCAACGGCGGCAAGAGGTATGTTTTCCCTAATGAGAAAACATATAAAACTTGGTATCCAGATTTTAGCGGAGTAGTCGTAGTTTCTGACAGTGAACTGTCAAGCTACCCGCTTGGCGGCAATGTCACTTATCGCGCTGGTACCAAGATGGTCAAGATTGACACCGTACCTACTGTTTACGCGGTAGAACCGGGCGGCGTGCTGCGCTCAATTTTGAGCGAGGCCAATGCCGCGGCTTTGTATGGTTCAACTTGGAACAAGAAAATTGACGATGTGCCGGATTCTTTCTGGGTAAATTACACCGTGGGCGATGATTTAACAGAAGGTAATTATCCCACTGGCACGATTGTCAAAGAAGAAGGTTCAGCCACCACTTATTATATTGATGGCGCTACCAGAAGACCAATTGCTACTGGCGTGGCATTTGACGCCAATAACTTAAATTGGTCATATTTGGTAACGGCTACAAGTTTAGTTGCTTATAGCGACGGCACATCAATTACCGGCGCTGAAACAGCCTTAACAACCGTAGCCGGTACTGGCGGTGGAGTTGTTGGCGGAAGCGTGACTGTGTCACTCGCGTCCGATACGCCAGCTTCTACTACTTATATGGGTACTCAAGCTAGGGCACCATTTTTAGCCGTTAATGTAGCTAATAGTGGTTCTACTGATGTAACTATTGATAATATAGTCATTGAAAGAGGCGGTTTGGCGCTTGATGCTGATTTCGCAACGGTGGCTATTATTGAAGATAGCATTTCAGGCTCTCAAACTGGTTTGAATAAAACATTTAATTCAGACCACAGAGCAACCGTGGGCGATGACATCGTAGTTAAAGCAGGCACTACCAAGAAGTTGTTTGTAGTCGGTAATATGACAACTAGAGAGCTCATGACTGCTGGTAACACTCCTAAATTAGGCATTTATTCAATGGCCTTGAAAAACGATGCTACTTTAAGCGGTTCTTTGCCGATTTGGGGTAATACTATGTCACTCAATACTGGTGTTCACATAGCTGCAGCAACTATGGCTGCCGGAGGCAGTAACCCAACTACCAATGCGGCACCAAAAGTCGGTGATATGAATGTAGAGGTAGCTCAAATCAAAGTTACCAATGATTCAACTACTGAAGAGATACAGATTGAGAAAGTTGTATTTAAACAAAATGGTACTGCGTCTGATAGTGATGTAGGCACCTACTCATTATATGATTCATCTAATGGCGCAAAATTAGCTACTGCTTCACAGGTTAATAAATATATTGAATTTAGTTTAAGTCCAGTATTTAAGTTGGGCAAGGCGAAGAATAATGAGTTCATGGTTAAGATTGATGAGGTGCAAGGCGGCTCTGGTAGAACAATCCAGCTTGATATTTATAGAAATACTGACTTATTGCTGAAAGGTTTAACATATAATGCTTATGTTATTCCTACTTTCCCTGCAACTTCACAGCCATATTGGGATAATGCCGACGGGGTTCATAAAATTGGTAATGGTTCATTAAAAGTTGAGCCAGATTCAACTTTTGTGGCTCAAAACATTGCCGAAGGCAAAGATGGTGTGCAGATTGGCCAATGGTTATTCACTGTTAAGGGTGAAGCAGTAGATATTACTGCCATGGAAGCTTTATGTAAAATTGCTGGCACTGCTGCTGGCGGGAATATCAGTGATATGACCGGCGGTATTTTCTATGACGTTGAAACTGGTACTGGTTTAACTGGTGCTGATGATGTTAGCGGTTATACAACAACTGCAGCAGAAGGCGGTGTTTCATCCACTGATACTGTTTCACTTAATGTTGGCGTTCATAAAGTTGGACTTAAGATTAATTTAACTTCTGATTTTGTTAATGGCCAAACAATTACTTGTGAAATAGACCCTGATACTTGGTTAGATACAACAGGCCAAGTAACTGGCAATGCTATTACCGAATCGCCTAAAACTACACAGGCTTCAGCGCAGATGACTATTAAAGCTGCTTCACTGTTAGTGAGTGCTTCAATAAAACCAGCAGCAGCCACGGTTATTCGCGGCACTAATGGACTTGAAGTTGCCAATATTCAGCTTGATGCTACAGCATCAGGCGATAATTTGACAGTTACTCAGATTAAGACTGTGATTCATACTGTAACTATGAATCCGGCCGAGCTGTCTAACTTCAAGCTCTGGGATGGTGCTAAGGAGGTTACAGTAAGTACTGATCCTGATCCAACCTCAACTGACGCTGGCGCGGTAACTACTACCTGGAGTATTAGCCCGGCAATTACTGTCACTAAAGGAAAGGTTAAGACTCTAAAAGTCACAGCCAATGTAGCTTCAACACCAAGTGCCAGTGAATCATTTGCTGTTGGTTTCCAAAGCGGTTGTACTGTAACTACAAAGGATAGTGAGGGTGAGACAGTCACTCCAAGCTATTCTTATAGCGATGGTCAGACAATGACTATCCAGACTGCCGGGACTGTTACGATTTCCAGAAGTGATTCAAATAATAACTCACTTTTGGCAAGCAACAAGACTGGCGTAGTCGTGGGCAAAATAAAAGCGCAAGCTCTTTATGAAGCTATTAATATTGAAAAATTGTATGTTGACTTTACGGCATATCAAGGCGGCGGCACTGATGAGTTAACCGGGTTCTATTTATATAATCACGAGGGAAAACAAATTGCTGAAGCAAGTGTTACCTCTTCAAATGCCAGCGCGCTGCTCTTTAATATGGAAAGCGCTCCATACAATATTCCAGTGAACACGACTAAAGAGCTGACTATCAAAGCAGATACTGGCAATGCTGATATGAGCGGCGCGGCAACTAACGCTGGTCCAGCTCAAGGCTTTTATATGACTGTTAAGAGCGCGAGTATGACTGCTAAAGGAGCTTCAGGCCAAACTGCGACTGCGACTTCAGCCACTTTGACTTATCCCAACTACTTGCTCTTCAAGTCAACGCCAACAGTAACCATTGCTAAAACAGGGGATAAAATTGATGCTAATGGCGATTATGGTTTGATTAATGTGACAGTAGGGGCGGATAGTGCTGGTCCGGTGGGCCTGTGGAAGATGACCTTTAAGGTGACCACCACCACGGTTGATATTTCACCGAGTGACTTTACCTTTTATAATGGCACTAATTTGGTGACGCAATATACCAGTGTAGCCCGCAGCGGTTTGAATTATGCTGATGTAGATTCTGGTTCAAATCATTATTCATTGATTGAAGTCTATTTCTTTGATGAAAATGATCCAACAGCCAATGTTGAGTATGTAGAGGCAGGCAGTTCAAAGACTTATACTTTGAGAGCTAATGTAACTGGCTTTACCAATGATGTGTCTAATAGCGTAAGCACTTCAATGCTTGGTGACGCGGCTGTTACCAGCTCAACCTATAACAAGAATGCCGTGGCAGTGGATGCCCTTGACAACAATGACTTTATTTGGTCAGATTTGTCTTATGGCAATACTACCACAACAGCGACAGACACTATTGAGTGGATGAACGGCTTCTTAGTTGATGGTTTGATCAGCACAACTTCCTCGGCTAAATCTATTTAATCTCGTTAATCTCGGTTTATTAAATAGCATAAGTTTGATAGAAGTTGATTGAAATTGCAAACCCCCTCCGATGATAAATCGGAGGGGGTTGAGTTTTGTGATAAAATATATTAGAATAGAATCAAGAATCAATTAACAATTAACCCACCCGCCTCGCCTTGCTCGCATGGCGGGCAGGCAGGGAACAGAGTATGAAGAAAATTATTTTTGTAATTATTATTTTATTAATAATTGGCGGAGGGATTGGCGGATATTTATATTTTTCAGGCAAAAAAACTGGGCAGGAGCCAGTTGAAGTGACGAATATTAATCCGCTGGATTACCTCGTTTTTGAAATAAAAAAGGAGAATTACAGCGAGTTTCAAAAAGAAAAAGCATTTAACCAGTTTAATAATAGTAAAAATAATATTGAGCAAGCGGTAAAGAATAGTGTTGAGCTTGGATCAAATAATCTATATTATGATTGGCTGAACATTACCGGAGCAATGCATATGATAGGGGATTATAAACGAGAAGCGCAGATTTTAAAATGGTTTACCGGCGTTTATCCGGGCAACAGTGTTTCACCCTCAAATTTGGGAAATCTGTACAAATCTTTTATTGTCAATAACCAAGAGTCGGAAAAATATTATTTGATCGCTTTAGAGCGGGAAAAGAAACAATATGATATTTACTATGGCTTGCATGAGCTGTATCGGTATAATTTTCAGGACACTGAAAAGGCTTTAGAGATTTTGGAACGGGGCAGGAAAAATAATCCCGATGAAAAAAGTTACGTGACTGACATGGCGGATTATTTGGTAGTGCTGGGCAGAAAAGATGAAGCAGAAAAAATAATAGATGAGTGGCTAGTTAATCATCCGGAGGATTTTAGTTTAAAAGAAAGATTGCAGTAATATTGACAGTCCAACCATTTTATACCCTCCTCCCCTTATTAAGGGGAGGTGTTCCCGACTTTATGTCGGGGACAGAGGGGTATGAATATTAATAAATTTTTACCACCCCGCTCCGACGTCGCTTCACTCGTCGGAGCACCCCTCCTTTAAAAGGAGGGGAGATTAAATTTATGAATAATTATAAGATTACAAATATTCTTGATAAAGTATTGCAGTGGGTGTTGATTGCCGTGACTGTAACACCCTTGATTTTTTATAAATATTTTTATTATCCTTTTATCACCGGCAAGGTTTTATTTTTTAGAGTGCTGGTTTTGCTTGGCTTATTAGCGTGGGTTGTTTTGGTATTTTTAAAAAAGAGAATTAAATTTTGTACTTCGCCCATTTGGCGGGTTTTTTTGCTTTTAGTGATGATTATGTTTTTAGCCGCTATTTTTGGGGTGAATTTTACCAGAAGCTTTTGGGGTAACATTGAGCGGGCAGAAGGCGTGGTGTTTTGGCTGTTTTTATTGATTTATTTTTCTTTGCTTTTGTATGCTTTGAAAGACATTAAGATGTGGCGCTGGTTTTTTAGAATAAGTTTAGCTGTGGGAATTATTGTGATTGGTTATGGATTATTGCAGGATTTTGGACTATTGTCTGCCATATCTACCACTGGTTCTAGAGTATCATCTACATTGGGCAATCCGGCGTATATGGGCAGTTATGCCCTGATGCACTTTTTTATTGCTTTATATTTGATTATTAAAGATCGGCCAATGGGCTGGAAGATTTTTTACGGCATAGCTATTGCCTTGAATTTATGGGCAATATTTTTAACCCAGACAAGAGGGGCGGTCATCGGGCTGTTGCTAGGATTGTTGGTTTGGGGAGGCTTGAGCGTATTTAGAGGCAAAAACAGGCAGATAAAAAAGTTAGGCGCTGTCGGGCTTGTAAGCCTTATAATTTTAAGTTTGGGAGCTTATTTTTTAAGAAATACAAATTTGATTCAAAGTAATGATACTTTGAAGCGAGTAACAAGTATTTCGCTTGAAAGCTATACTGTTCAGACCCGCCTGGCTGCTTGGCGGACTTCACTGGAAGCTTTTAAAACTAGGCCGATTTTGGGCTGGGGGCCGGAAAATTATGGCTATGCCTTTAGCAAGTATTTTCCGCCGGAGATTTATGTGGAGAGCGGGTCGCGCATTTGGTTTGACAAAGCGCACAATGTGTTTTTTGAGTTTTTAGTCACGACCGGCGTCAGCGGAGTAGTTTTATATTTTGGCCTTATATTTTTAGCGATTTATTATTTATTCAGATCAAAAAGAATTTCAGTTGTCACCTCAAACATATTTATCGCTTTGTTGCTCGGGCATTTGACAGCCAATATGTTTGTTTTTGATTCGGTCAGCACTTATATTTTATGGCTGGCAGTGCTGGCGTTTATAATAAATATAGCTGGCAAAGGCGAAGAAAAAGAAATTGAATTTAAGTCAGGTTTTAAAATTATTTTATCTTTAGTTGTCATTTTATTGTTATATGTCAGTTATGTTACCAATGTGCTGGCTATGGGGCAAATAAGAAATCTGCTTTATGCCGAAGCATATGCCAGAGATGGGCAGACAGAAGAGTCATATAATTTTTATCTCAAGGCTTTGGAGAATAATAATTCTTTCACCCGTTTTGAAATCACCAGAGAATTGGCCGTGTTTGTCAGAAACAGTGCTGGCAGTCTGCCTAATTATCAAGCAGGGCCAATGTATGATAAGGCAATTGAAGAAGTAAAAAAAAGCATTGATATGGACCCGGAGGAAATTCGCCATTATTACAATTTAAGCCAGTTATATTTAAAATCATACAAAATTGATTCTAGCCGTTTGCAAAAGGTAATTGATTTGGGACCGAAAATGATTGAACTGGCGCCCAGAAGAGCGCATACTTATTATCAAATAGGCGAGGCTTACGTGCTGTTAAAAGAATATGATCAGGCGCTGGAGAATTTTCAAAAAGCAGTTGAACTAAATCCAAAAGTGATTGATACCTATGTTAATGTTTACGCCGTGGCGCTGTTAAAAGGCGATCAGCAGCTGGAAGAGACAACGCGGCAAAAAATGGAACTGGTTGAGCCTGATTTTTTTGAGCTGGAAAGCACCCTAGTGCGCTATTTGCCGCTGTATAAGAAAGCCGGCCGGGAAGATTTATTAGCGGCCGCCTTAGATAAATTGATTAAAATTAACCCTGAAAAAGTTGAATATACTTCAAGTTTAGCCATATTTTACGCGGAAAAGGGAGAAAATAAGAAAGCGGAGGAAGTCATCAAAACATTGTTAGGCCGGAATGCCGAATTGGATAAGCAGGTTGATGATTTCATTAAGAAGATTTATAACAAGGAGTTTAAAAAATAAGAGATTTATATTGATATGATTTTTCCCATATATGGTATAATATAGTCAAGATTATCTACAGGGTAAAGGTGAAGAGAGCCTGTGGATAACTTAAGATTAGGCTAACAGGAGGTTTATGTTTTGCCTTAATACACATGCTCAACAGGAATTAATAGTTGAATTATATTTTTTTAAATAAAAAAGCATTTTTTAATGCTTATTTTTTATTATTAAAGGTCGATTTTTAAAATAAATATTGTGTTTATTGTTTTAAAGGTCTCAAAAAGATAAATAAATGCAAATTATATTTAATAGATAAAATAACAAATAATTTATTATTTTTTAATGGTGCACGTTAAAAAATAAATAAACTTTAACCAAATAAAAAAATTATGAAGAAATTTTATCATAAATTATTTAGAAGCACCCTTTCAACTATTTTAACCGTTGTTATTTCATGTTTAGCCATAGTTCTAGTGAGTTATGCGGCCACAACGATTAGCGCAAATATAGTTACTGGCGGGACATTAGCCGTCACAGGCCTTTCAACGTTTACTACTGCCACTTCTACTTCGGCTACTTCAACTGCTTATTTATATGTTGGTCCTGATTTTAGCGAAGACACTAATATGAATTTTACAGGCGGGGATTTAATGGTGGCCGATGCCCTTAATGTTGGCGGGGTGACTTATCTTGATGGAGCATTGCAGGCAACAAGCACCTCGTTATTTACTGGCGCGGCTAATTTTTACAGTACTGTTAATGTCACTGGACTTGCCACTTTTACCACAGCCACTTCTACTTCAGCTACTTCAACTGCTTATTTATATGTTGGCGCTGATGGCGCAGAGCCTCAAGGTTGGGATTTTAGCGGCGGAGATTTATTCGTTACCGGCGATGCTTATTTTAATAATAAAGCTACCAGTTCTGTGGCTTTCGCTGTTGGCTCTGGCACGATTAATAATCTTGATATGGCTGGCGGTGATCTTTATGTTCAAGGAGCCGCTGAATTTGATGGCACGTTATATGGCGCGGCCGCTACTTTTAGCGGTGTGTTAACTGCCTCTGGCGGTCTTGATACAGGCGGGGCGACTACTGATATCACTTTAAAGAATGACGAGACGATTGGCAATGCTACGAACAATGTTATCACTTTCTCCGGTACTACAATGGCTATGGCGACAACCACAGCTACTACTACGGTTGGCGTGTGGATCAGCGGACCGGCAGGCACAGCCACTTCAAGTCTTATTGTCGGCGGCGGAGCTGCTGGAGATGCCGTGAGCAATGCGACTGCTTCCGGGTGTATTCAGATGTATCGCGAAGGCGTTGCTTATCGCATTATGGTTGAAACAGTCGGCACTAGCGGTTTACGGGTTGAAGCTGGAACATGTAATTAGAAATATTAATTAATTAAGGAACCTTATGCCTATGAAAAAATTCAAGTATATTTTAGTCTTGGCTCTGCTTTTGGTTCCAGTTTCATCAATATCAGCGGCTAATGATGTGACTTTAGACGCGGCTATAAATATTGAGCTTACTAGTCCGGCAATGACCCTAGTTTTAGCTAGCGGTAGCACCTTTAGCACAATGACAGTTACTGCCAGCACAGTGGCCATTACTCTATCTGCTGGAGGAAGTATTACTTTAAGTTCAGTTGATGCCTATACTTTGACTAATGACAAAAGCGCTGATATAAGTTGTCCAGGGAGTGGCCAGAATTCAAGTGTTGCCTATAGCACAGCTGGTACCATTACTTTTACACCGACTACTGTTAAATGTTATGGTTCAAGCGGTTCAACCAGTGGTGGCACTGTGACCAGCAATCCTCCAAGTTCAGGCGGAGGCACACCGGCACCTCCTACCTCCCCAGCTAACGAAAGCACTGGCGCAGGAGAAATAACCTCCAATATTGGCGCTGGCGCAGCTGGCAATCTAGGCGCGGTAACAATTAAGGGCATAAACGCGCTGATGGGCAATGGCGCTACTGGCAGTTTTACCTTAAGTGGAGCAACTGGCGGCGCGACTGGCGGTCATAGTCTTAAAGTTCAGAATATTACCGGCAATCAGGCAACAATTACTGTTTCTTCAGAGGCGCTAGTCTTTACCTTAGTGGCTGGTAATTCAAAGAATGTGGATATTGACGGCGATGGCTATCGTGACGCGAAAGTAACACTTAACAGAATAGTTGACAGCAAAGCTGACGTGACTGTTAAAGAGATAAAGGTGGTTAAGATTGATGGAACAGCGCCTGGCAGTTTAGTAAAAATTGCCAGCAAGACCGCTGTTTATTACCTAGGCGAGGATAGCCAGAGGTATGTTTTTCCTAATGAGAAGGTGTACTATTCCTGGTATGACAATTTTAACGGGGTAAAAACTATTAGTGATGAGGATATGGCTAAACTGCCGATTGGTGGACTAGTGACTTACCGGCCCGGCACAAGAATGGTAATTTTTGCGACCACGGTTGACGTTTACGCCGTCACCCAAGGCGGAGTGCTGCGCAAGCTGAAAGATGAAGCCATGGCCGCTGAATTATATGGGGCAAACTGGAATCAACACATTGACGATGTCAATGAAGCTTTTTATTCAAGCTATTCTTTTAGCAGTGATTTAACGAGCAGTGCGGAATATAATCAAGAAACGCAAAAGACATTTAGTCCGACGATTACTGCGGATAAGAGTATATAATAGCTTGCTGAATTTTAGCTGGTAAAAATTTATAAACCCTGTCCTTGTGCTCTGCATTGGGACAGGGTTGTGTTATAATAAAAAGATTAAAGTATAAGAAGAATGAAATTAGATAAAAAATTATTGGCAATATTATTATTCGCCTTTATTTTGTGGGTTTGGAATATTGGCAGTGTAGATTTGGTTTCAGATGACGCGCTTTATTCGTTTCGGGCTTTGGGTTGGCATGATTATTTGGCGGCAGAGGGACAGACAACGCCGTTCCAATGGTTTGACAGCTTTCCTTGGTGGGCGAATTTAAGTTTTCATGATGCGCCGCCCTTAGTTTTTGCGATACAAAAAATATTTTTTGTAATTTTTGGCGATAATCCGTTTGGAGCCCGTTTGCCTTTTGTCCTTGCCATGGCGGCAACTTTATATTTTGTTTTTTTGATTGGCAAAGAATTACATTCAAAAAAGGCTGGCTACCTGGCCTGTTTTTTAATGGCCATAATGTCATTGGCTGCTTATGGCGCAGTGGCTGGATTATTAGAAGGGGTAGAAGTTTTATTTATTGTGCTGGCCATACATTTTTGGGTTAAATTTATTAAGACGGATGATAATAAATATTTATATTTATTATTTATTTTTTTTAGTTTGGCTTTAATGTCCAAATACACGGCTGTTTTTCTGCCGCTTGCTTTTTTAACGGATATATTATTTTTTAGAAGGGGGGTGTTTAAACGGAAAGAGTTGTATTTGGCTTGCTTAATTTTTATATTAATTTTATCCCCGGTGATTATCTATAATATTGGCATGTTTCAGGCCCGGGACCATTTTGACGCGGCTTTAGCCTCGTTTTTAGGCCAGGAAACAAATGATTTTCTTAGTTTAAGAGAGCGCGGGGTAAGCGCTAATATTTTTCATGGCTTAAAATCAATTTTTAATAATTTGGCTGGCATGATGTCACCGCCAATATTTTTATTGTTAATCATGGCTATTTTTTATAATCTCCATAAAACAGTTAAATTGAGCAATAGCCGAGAAAGATATTTTGTTTTTTTAGCTGGTTTTGTCTGGGCTCTTATTGTACTGGCGATGGGTGGGGCAGGCTCTAGATTTTTGATTATTTTGATTCCATTTATCGTCCTGTTGATTGGAATTTTATTAGCCGAAGCCAATTTTAAAATTAATCAGAAAATATTATTTATTTTAGCGGCTATAATATTTTTTTGGGAGCTGGCTTATAATATAAATTCTAATTTTTTAGCCAGTCCGGCGAGTGAAAGTTTTTTGGTTTACAGCCAGGAAAATATTGTCGGACGCGAGTTGGGCTTTAACCAATTAGATAAATATTTGAGAGCCGAGGTTTTGCCTGGCAGGGGCAGAATAACCAGACCAAAAAATGTGGCTGCTGTGGATGCTAAAGCCATTGAGTATATTGAAGAGCATGGCGTGGTATATTTTTTTGACGACTCAATCAATTGGTTCGCGCACAATTGGTATTTTAGAAGGTATTTAAATTATTATGGGCTGCCGCTGGCTCCTTTTTCAGAACAGGCGAAAACCTTGGGAGTGGCTAATCCCATAAAATATTTCGCTGATGCTGGCGTCAAAGATTTCTATTTTATATATGGTGTCGCGGATGCGGTAATTGATCCTAAAAAAATTGATTCGCCAGCAAGACAGGCTTCAAAATTATTAGCTCAAATGCTTGATGGGCAGGGGGTGAAGCATCAGGAAATAAAAAACCACCTGGGTCAAGCGGCTTTTAGGGTGTATCAGTTTGATATTAAATAAGGTAACACCAGCAAAAACATTTTTTCAGACACGCAAATTTTTTCCAGCGGTTTTAATATGCCACTGGCATATTAAAACTTGCTCAATGAAAGCCAAAATTTTCCGATGTAAAATCGGAGACCAAGCAATTTTGTCTTTCAATGGTCTGAAAAAATGTTTTTGCTGATGTTATATTGATAAATTTTTTCAGTTTCTTCAATCATTTTAAAAAAATCAAATTTTTTAGCGGTTTCAGGATTGTTACGGCTGAATTTTTCCAGCAGCGCTTTATTTTGCAATAAATTAATAATATTTTCAGCCAAAGCATTAAAATTTTTGGGCGGCACAAGCAAGCCGTTTTTATTGTGGGCGATAATTTCTGGGTTGCCGCCGACATTGGTGGCAATGATCGGCAAAGCGGCCGCCTCGGCTTCTATCAAGGTGTAGACAAGACCTTCTTTAACAGAAGGCAGGACAAAGAGGTCAAAAGCTTTTAGATATTGATAAGCGGATTCTATAATGCCCAGTAAAAAAAATGTATCGTTTAATTTATAATTTTCAATTAATTCAGTTAATTTTCTTCTTTCCGGCCCATCGCCGATGATGATAAATTTAATGTTATTGTCTTTAATTTCTCTAGCTGCTTCAATCAGATAAATCAGACCTTTGGTTTGATAAAAATTAGCAATACATCCAATTATTGCTCCATTGCTCCATTGCTCCATTGTTAAATTGGGATTGTATAATCTTTTATAAAGTCTTTGGCTGGCGTCAGCTTTTGAGTAAAATCTTAGGTTTTTTAAGTCAAGGCCGTTGTGGATCACAACGATTTTTTCAGGCTGGGCGATTTTATATTTGAGCAGAGATTTTTTATCATATTCCGAAACGCAAATGAGATGATTTTTAAATTTAGCTGACAGCCATTCGGCCAGCCAGTAAAATAATTTTTTTGGCAGCGTCAGCGGTTCATTGAGCACCAGGCCATGGACGGTGTAGATAATTTTTTTAATGCCGCAGCATTTAGCGGCTAAAGCGCCGAGTGAACCGGCTTTGCTGGAATTGAGGTGAATAATATCGGGTTTGGTTTGTTTTAACAGTTTTATAATGTCCCAAAAAACCAACCAGTCGCGGTAGAAATTGACTGGCCGCTGAAGGTTTTTTAAATAGTAAACTTGAATATTAAATTTAGTCAGCCTTTTGGCTAATTCCCCGTTTTGCTTGCCGCCCAGAGCAACTTGGACTTCATATTTATCTTGGAAACTGGTAGCTAGATCAAAAATATATGTTTGCGCGCCGCCCCATTCAGCAAGCGTAACAAGATAGAGGATTTTTTGCTTTTTTTGCATAGCTTTGTTAAGATTGATATAATTATAGTATATATTAATTAGAATAAATGACAATACTAGTAACTGGCGGGGCCGGGTTTATCGGTTCGCATTTAGTGAAAAAGTTAATAGACTTAAAATATCAGGTCATTGTGGTGGATAACTTCAATGATTATTATGATCCGCAATTAAAGCACGATCGGATTAAAAAGTTTTTGAAAGATTATAAATTTAAAGTGCATCAGATTGATATTGACGATTATCAAAAATTAGAGCTGGTTTTTAAAAACCAGCAGTTTGATAAAATTATTAATTTAGCGGCTCAAGCCGGGGTAAGGCATTCTTTAACGCATCCATTTGTTTATTTAAAAAGCAATATTGACGGCATGGTCAATTTGCTTGAGTTAGCCAAGAAATATAAAGTCAAAGATTTTATTTACGCTTCCTCGTCATCGGTTTATGGAGGCAATAAAAAAATACCTTTTTCAGAAAGCGACAAGGTGGATAGCCCCATCTCGCTTTACGCGGCCACAAAAAAGGCGGATGAGCTCTTAGCTTATGCTTATCATCACTTATATCATATCAATTGCGTTGGCTTGAGGTTTTTTAATGTTTATGGGCCTTGGGGCAGGCCTGATAATGCCCTGATTAAATTTGCCAGAAATATTTTAGCCGATAAACCAATAGCGGTGTATAATTATGGCAGAATGGCAAGGGATTTTACTTATATTGATGATATTGTGGCTGGGATTGTCAGGGCGATGTCAAAGAATTTTAAATATGAAATATTTAATTTAGGCAATTGCTATCCGGTAAAATTGACTGATTTTATTAAATTGATTGAAAAATATTTAGGCAAGAAGGCTAAACAGAAAAAAATGCCCATGCAGCCGGGAGAGGTTAAAAAAACATGGGCAGATATTGCTAAAGCCAAAAGATTATTGGGCTATCAGCCAACAACTGGCATTGACCAAGGAGTTGAAAAAGTTATTGAGTGGGTTAAGTGGTATTATAAAATAAGTTAAAAGTTTAAAGTTTAAAGTTAATGAACATTCTTATTACTGGTGGGGCTGGGTTTATTGGCAGCCATTTAACTGAATATTTATTAAATCAAGGACATTTTGTCATTGTGCTTGACAATTTTTTTACTGGTTCAAGGGAGAATCTGGCGCATTTAAAAGATAATAAAAATTTGAGAGTGATAGAACATGATATAATAACCCCTCTCCCTAACCCTCTCCCCTTGCCAATGGGAGAGGGAAATTTGGACCAAATATATAATTTAGCCTGCCCGGCGTCAACCAGCCAGTATCAAAAAAATCCAATTGCCACTATTCAAGCCAATGTTCTAGGGACATTGAATATGCTTGAGCTGGCCAAAGCGCGTGGGGCAAAAATTTTACAGGCATCAACGAGCGAAGTATATGGTGATCCTCAAGAGCACCCGCAAAAAGAGAGTTATTTAGGCAATGTCAACCCGGTTGGACCCAGGGCTTGCTATGATGAGGGCAAGAGATGCGCGGAAACCCTTTGTTTTGATTATTTCAGACAATCTGGCGTTGAAATCAGGGTCATTAGAATTTTTAATACTTATGGGCCAAGAATGGCTGAAGATGATGGCCGCGTGGTGTCAAATTTCATTGTTCAGGCGTTAAGGGGGGATGATTTGACGATTTATGGCGACGGTTCCGGCACAAGGAGTTTCCAATATGTTGATGATTTAATTTCAGGCATGACTAAAATGATGGCGGCTGATAATTTTCAGGGCCCGGTTAATTTAGGGAATCCAGATGAAATCAAGATCAGGGAATTAGCCGATAAAGTATTAGCCTTGACAGGCTCAAAGAGCGGCATTAAATATATGGCAAAACCAATTGATGACCCAGTGAGAAGAAGACCTGATATTAGTTTGGCCAAAGAAAAATTAGCTTGGCAACCCGCAGTCGCACTGGATAATGGACTTAAAAAGACGATTGAGTATTTTAGAGCACGGTTGAAAAGATAGGATAGGTTGACTAATAATTTTAAATATTATAATCTTAAAATATAGTTAAAATCCCAATGGATTTATTTTTGTAATATCCAAATTAAATGGCCTCATTTAGCCGCAAAAGATTAAGTTTAACATTAGTTTTTATCATTATACTGGCGCTTTTTTCAGCGCTGGCTGATTGGCATGCCAGTCCTTTGCAAGAAGGAGGGGCTGGTTTAAACGTGCCTGAATGGCTGCCCGGCAAGAATTTTTGGAATAAATTTGATTATCATTTAGGGCTTGACCTTAAAGGCGGCACGCACTTAATATATGACGCGGACACTTTGCAAATTGCCTCTGATGACCGGGAGAGCGCGGTAGAAGGTGTGCGTGATGTCATTGAAAGGCGGGTGAATGCCTTTGGGGTGAGCGAGCCGGTGGTCCAGACGAACAAGAGCGGGCTGGGTGATTATCGGATAATTGTTGAATTAGCCGGAGTAAAAGATGTCAATCAGGCAATCGCCATGATCGGCGAAACGCCGCTTTTGGAATTTAAAGAACAAAATCCGGCATATAGCGGCCAGCAGGAATTAACTACCGAGCAACAAAAGGAATTGGATGATTACAATCAGCAGGCTTTAAAAAGAGCGGAAGAAATTAATAAACGCGCCTTGGCCGGTGAAAATTTTGAGAGTTTAGCCAGAGAATTTTCTGAAGATCAAGGCAGTCGCGACAAAGGCGGCGATTTGGGCTGGGCAGCCAGAGGGACTTTTGTGCCGGAATTTGACCAGGCTTTGTTTGAAGATTTATCAGTCGGCCAAATCACGCCAGCGCCAATCAAGACTGATTTTGGCTATCATATTATTAAAAAAATTGATGAAAGACAGATAAAATCTGATCAGCCAGAGGCAACGGTTGAAGCGACTGATTTGTCAGGGGAAAAAGTGACTGATGTTAATGTTGATCTTAATAATAACATTGAAGTATTATCAAGCCATATCTTAATTAAAACGAAAACAGCTAATGATATTTTGCCGCCTAAGGATGAATGGAAAAATACGGAATTATCCGGCAAGCATTTAAAGAAATCGTCCGTAAATTATGATAATAATACCGGGGATCCAGAAGTGAGCCTTGAATTTAATGACGAGGGGGCCAAGCTTTTTGAAGAGATCACTGGCAGAAATGTGGGCAAACCAGTAGCGATTTTTTTGGATGGCACGCCCATATCTGTGCCCAATGTTAATGAAAAAATCACCGGTGGCAAGGCAGTCATCACCGGCCGGTTCAATTTGCAGGAAGCTAAGACTTTGGTGCAGAGATTAAATGCCGGCGCGTTGCCAGTGCCCATTAGTCTTATCTCACAGCAAACAGTTGGGCCATCGTTAGGTCAGAGATCAATTAACGACAGTTTAATCGCTGGTTTATATGGTCTTTTGGCGGTGGCGGTTTTTATGATTTTATATTACCGTTTACCGGGATTTTTATCCGTCCTGGCACTGGCTATTTATACCCTAGTAGTTTTAATGATTTTTAAGGTAATGCCAGTTACTTTAACCTTGGCTGGCATGGCTGGATTTATATTCTCCGTCGGCATCGCGGTTGACGCCAATGTGCTTATTTTTGAAAGATTTAAAGAAGAGTTAAGAGCCGGCCGCGCTTATGCTAATGCCGTTGAAGAAGGATTTAAACGAGCCTGGACTTCAATCAGGGATTCTAATTTTTCCTCGCTCTTAACCTGTCTAGTTTTATATTGGTTTGGCAGTTCGGTCATCAGAGGTTTTGCCATGACCTTAGGCATTGGTATTATTATTTCAATGTTCAGCGCGATTATTATTACCAGAAGTTTTATGCGGCTTTTAAAAGCGGGGAGGATGGAAAAGATGGGGTGGTTGCTGGGCGTTAAACAGAAAAAGAGTTAATTTAGATTTATGCTTAGAATAATCCAAAAACGTAATATATTTTTTATACTGTCTGGCACTTTAGTCCTGGTGAGCATTGCGGCTTTTATTGTCTGGGGTTTGAAATTGAGCATTGATTTTACCGGCGGATCTTTATCGGAAATTAGTTTTATTAAGGACAGACCGAATGTTGCTGAAGTCAGGGAACTTTTGGTCAGTCAAAAACTAAATAATACTGATGAGGCAGTCATACAGCCGGCAGGGTCAAACGAGTTAATTATTAGAACAAAAACCTTAACTGAAGATGAACATCAGCAACTCGTCAACGTGCTCAAAGATAATTATGGTCAGGAAAATGTAGTGGAAAATAGGTTTGAATCAATCGGACCGGTGATTGGCCAAGAACTCCAAAATAAGGCGATTGTCGCGGTGATTATAGTCCTGGCGCTGATTATAACTTACATTGCCTTTACTTTTCGCAAGGTGTCAAAGCCAATGGCCTCATGGAAATACGGTCTGGCGGCCACTATTGCCTTGGTGCATGATGTTACTATTATTACCGGCGCATTTGTGCTGCTCGGGCATTACCTGAATATTGAAGTTGGACTTTTATTCGTGACAGCGCTTTTGACGCTTCTTGGTTATTCAGTCAATGATACCATCGTAGTTTTTGATCGGATAAGAGAAAATTTGATTTACCGGCCGAAGGAAACTTTTGCCGAAACGGTTAATCAATCAGCCAATGAAACAATCGCCCGCTCTATCAACACCTCGCTGACAGCGCTCTTGGTTTTGTTGGCTTTGTATTTTTTGGGCGGAGTAACGATTAAATATTTTGTGCTGGCATTAATTTTAGGTATTATCTTTGGCACTTACTCATCTATTTTTGTTGCTTCAGCGCTGCTGGTTAGCTGGCATGAATTCAGCCGCAGAAAGAGATAATTTTACCAGCCTGTTGATAAGTAACGCATTTATATTTTAGCAGTTTTTGTGATATGATAAATTAATTATCCCATATAAATTTAAAGGCTCACTATATTATTAATTAATTATTAGGCTATGAATATGAAAAAAACAATATTTTTTGCGGCCATTTTTTTGGTCGCTTTAACCCTGACAGCTTGTGTCTTGGGCAAAAAAAAGGAGGAGGGGCAGGGACAACCAACTGCTAAAATAAGCCATAGTTATACTTTTGAAGTGGCGAGAGACATTGCCGCTAATGAAAAAGATGCTTATCTTAAGGCAATTAAGAAAAGGTTGCAAGTTTATGGATACAATGAGAATACGGTTGAAATTTCTGAAGGCAAAAAAATTAGGTTGGCGATTACGGAAGTGCCAGGAGTGATATTTTTAGAGAATGAATTTTTGCAGTATATGGTGAACACGCCGACTTTTGAAATCAGAACGGAGGAAGAGCCGGCCAAGCTGATCGTATCAGCAGAGGAAAAAGCCCAATTAGAAAAATTTAATAACGATGCCAAAGCCAAAACCCAAGGCTTGTTGGAAGGAATTTTAGCTAATCCTGATACCTTTGCCCAAGTAGCCAAGGATAATTCTGAAGATGTCGGCAGCCGTGACAAAGGCGGGACGTATACTGGCATTAAAAAAGGCCAACTAGTGCCGGAATATGAGGATGTTATATTTAATAAATTAAAAGTGGGCGAAATTTATCCCCAGTTAGTGGCAACGCAGTACGGCTGGCATATTATTAAGAAAGACGCGGAGCGAGGCGAGGGTGAGACAAAAGAGATTGACACCAGCCATATTTTAATTAGTAAAAGAACGGAACAACAAATTTTGGCTGCCAAGCAGTGGCTGGAAACTGGTTTGACAGGAGTTTACATTGATAAAGTCAACCCAGTTCAACAGGCAGAAAACTCTTTTGCTTTCCAAATTTTATTTGATGAAACAGGCAAACAGCTCCTGTCTCAAATAACCAAAAATAATGTCAATAAGCCGCTGGCGATTTTTATTGACGGGGTAGGCATTGGTACGCCGACAGTGCAGAATGAAATCACCAATGGGGAGCTGGTCATTACCGGTGATTTTACCCAGGAGAATGTGACAGCCATTGCCCAGAGATTATCCAGCGGCGCCATTCAGTTTCCGTTAAGTTTAGTAGCACCAGCAGCCGCTCAATAATTTGAATCATACATTAATCCCTTCCCCCGATGTACATCGGGGGAAGGGATTTTTTTATTAAGCTTTAATCCGTTTATGTTAGTCGGCTGATAATTTCTTGGCACATTTTTTGCGTGGCATAGCGGCCGTTGTTGCAGATGCCCAGGGGAGTAATCTTATCATAGCCATGATAATCTGAACCAGCGCTCATCAGCAGATTGTATTTTAGGGCAAGTTTTTTCAGGTATTTAATTTCAGCTTGGTTATGGTCGTGGGAATAAACTTCAAGGCCGTCAAATTTGAATTTGGTGATTAATTCTTTGAGATGGGCTTGACTGTAGCTGAATTCTTTGGTTTTTGAACAGGGGTGGCCAATAATAGCCAGCCCGCCGGCAGAGTGGATTAATTTTATGGCCGCCGCCGGACTGATATAGAAAGTTTTAGGCACAAAGCCCGGTTTGCCCGGGGCAATGTAAGCAGTGATAAAAGTAGAAAAATTTGGCATTTGGCCGAATTCAGCCAACAGCCTTTTTTTATTTTTTGGATGATTAATCACAGCCAGCGCCACATGCGGCCGGGCAACCAGCTGCCGTTTCAGCTCCGATTTTTTAATATGCCAGCCGTTTTTTTCTAATTTTTTTACCATTTTTAAGCCGCGAATTTTTCTGGCAATGGTTTTGCTTTTAGCATAGGCAATAATGGCTTGGCTGGCGTGGTTGATACCCAGGCCAATGACATGAATTGATTTATTTTTATAGCGGCTGGAAATTTCAATGCCGGCGATGGCATTGATTTTGTATTTTTTGCCGGCCAGTAAAAATTCATCCGTTAAATAGGCGCTATCGTGGTCAACTTTAGCCAGCCAAGAAAAATCCAACCGTTTGGCTTTTTGGATAAGTTGGGTCGGAGTTAATTTTCCGTCAGATGCCGTGGTATGGCAATGAAGATCAACATACATATAATAATTTATGTTCCCTTATCAAGGAGAAAGATGATAATCCCGGCAACGGCGCTGACGCCGGCAATGACCCAAAAGCGCATCACGATTTTTGGTTCTGACCAGCCGCGAGCTTCAAAATGGTGGTGAATGGGAGTGGAAAGGAATATTTTTTTGCCTCGGCGTAATTTTTTAGAAAGTTGCTGCAGAATAACTGAAAGCGATTCAATGACGAATAAAAAGCCGATAACTATTAAAAGAAGCGCTTGGTTAGTCAGCATGGCGACCACGGCTAAAGTAACGCCGAGCGCCATGGCGCCGGTATCACCCATATAAAATCTGGCAGGGGTGATGTTAAACCAGAGAAAAGCAAGGGTGGCGCCAATAATTACGGCGCAAAAAGCAGCTAATTCAATGTGGCCTTGGATAAAAGCAATCGTGCCATAAGCGGCAAAGGCAGATAAAAGCAAGCCGCTTGCTAAGCCGTCTAGACCGTCGGATAAATTTACAGAATGTGAAGTGGCGACGATAATAAAAATAAAAATAGGAATATACCACCAGCCAATGGAGAAATTGCCGATAAAAGGGATATGGAAGACATCCCAATCAAGTTTGAAATAAAACCACAGGGCGCCTACGACGGCAATGGCAGTATAGAGCGCTAGCCGATGTCTGACACGGATGCCGCCTTTGCCTTTACTTTTAATGTCAATCAAATCATCAATTAAACCAACCAGAGCAGCGGCAATCAGCACGCCCAACGGCAAAAATGTTTCAGCGCGTGTTAAAAAATTAAGCTGACCCAGATAGCTATGGGGAAAGAAAAGATGGAAATAGAAAAATATTAAAGCCAGTATCAGAGTGGTCAGCCAAATTAAAATACCACCCATGGTTGGGGTGCCTGCTTTATGGGCGTGAAGTTGGGAAAAAATTGGCGTCGTGCCAGTGTTTCTGATTGATTTACCCAGTTTATGTTTGTACAAAAAATGAGTGAGAGCCGGTGTGAACGCAAAAGCAGCCAAAAAGGAAAGGGTGGTCAGGATAAGAATTTTGATGATTAACATATTAGACATAGCCGGGGAATAAAATTTATCTATTTAATAGATGAATTAAAATTGATAAAATAACTAAAAGAACCTGGATAACGGCAGTGGTCAGAATTATTAAGTGGGCAAGAATTTTGGTGTTTAAGTAAATCAGATAAGCGCCCGTAAAATTGATGGTCAAGATAATCAGGCCGATTAAAGGGATAAGATAGACATACCACCATGGGCCGATCAGGTCAATGCCAAAATAAACCGTGTAGCGCAGGGCAACCGGCTCTACCTGCGGCTCAATTTTAAAATAAAGCCAAGCAAAGCTGAAAAACCACAGAACAAGTGACAGGCTGAAGTTAGTCAGCACAACCTTATCCTTAAAAAATAGGTTGGATTTAAGAAAATTAAATAACGCCATGAATTAATTATATAAATTTTACCCGGATTAGTAAAGGTATGTATGGCAATTAAAATTTGTGGTATAATATAAGTGTGTATAAATTGAAGTTATAAGTTTGAATGTTGATTTAAGTATGTTGGAAAATATTGATTTTGAAAAAATTTTGATTGAGGCAAAAGTTCTCAGCAAGGCGGAAACAGTTAAATATAATAAGGAAGCTAAAGAAAAAAAAATGTCTTTAGTTGAGTTTTTGCTGGCTGATAAGGTGATCAATGAGCAGGAAACTTTTAAAAAAGTTGCGGAGGATAAATATCATCTGCCGTTTATTGATTTATCAAAAGAAATTATCAGGAAGGATATTCTGCAGTTTATTCCAGAGCCGATAGCCAGTTCGCACAGTATTATTGCCTTTGATAAAAAGAGAGAGCAACTTCAAGTGGCGACTTTGGATCCAACTGATCTGCAAACTTTTGCTTTTATAGAAAAAAAGATCGGTTGTCCGATAGAAATTTATTATACCACGCCCAGTTCCATTGCCAATGTTTTAAAGCAATATCATAAAAGCTTGAAAGCGGAATTTGAAAAGATTACCAAAATAGAATCAGTGGCTGGCGAGCCGGAAAAATTGAAAGAGTTGGCAGAGGATCTGCCGATAATTCGCGTAGTGGATACGCTTTTGGAATATGCCATCTTTGAAGGAGCGAGTGATATCCATATTGAGCCAGAAGAGAAAGAGGTTAATATCCGCTACCGCGTAGACGGCGTGCTGCGCGAAGTGATGAGCTTGCCTAAAAAAATTCATTCAGGCCTAACAGCGAGGATTAAGATACTGGCGAATCTGAAGCTTGACGAGCATCGTTTGCCGCAGGATGGCAGATTTAAAATTGAAACCGATGAATATAAAATATCTTTTCGCGTTTCAGTCATCCCGGTCTTTGACGGGGAAAAGATTGTCTTGAGGATCTTAAATGAATCAAATCGCGTTTTGACTTTAGAGCAGCTTGGTTTCGCTGATAAAGCGCTGGCATCAATTAAAAATAATATAGTTAAACCTCACGGCATGGTTTTGGTGACAGGACCGACTGGCTCTGGCAAAACCACGACGCTTTATACTATTTTGAATTTACTTAATAAACCGGGAGTAAATATTACCACGGTAGAAGACCCAATTGAATATCGGATGCCCAGGGTAAACCAATCGCAGGTAAATCCAAAAATTGGCTATACTTTTTCAGCAGGGTTGAGGGCATTTCTGCGCCAGGACCCTGATATTATTATGGTCGGAGAAATCAGAGATAAGGAAACGGCTGATATTGCCGTTAATGCTGCTATGACAGGGCATTTGGTGCTAGCCACTTTGCATACGAATGACGCCGCCACGGCCTTGCCGCGTTTGCAGGATATGCAGGTGCCGTCATTTTTGGTAGCCACGACAGTTAATATAATTGTCGCCCAAAGACTGGTCAGGCGCGTTTGCCCTAACTGCGTGGCTAAATATAAATTGACTCGAGAAAAAGTGAATGAATTAGGCAAGCAGTTTGATTTAGACAAAGTGATGCTGGTCTTTAAAAATCAAAGGGTGTTAAAAAAAGGCGAGAAGGCATGGACTGATTTGTATTTTTACCGCGGCAAAGGCTGTAATCAATGCAAGGAGGGGTACAAAGGCAGGATGGGTATCTACGAGGTTTTAGAAGTGACTGCTGAAATAGGAAACCTGGTAATGAAAAGCGTGTCTTCAGATATAATTTTAAATAAGGCTGTTGAGCAAGGCATGGTGGTTATGCTTCAGGATGGGTTTTTAAAGGCGAAAAATGGCATCACCACTTTAGAAGAGATAATCAGAGTAACTAAAGAATAATTTTTTAAATGTCAGAATCTAAATTCCAAAATAAAGAGGGGACTGTTGCTGATGATCAAGATATTATCGGAGAAAATGATTTTTGGCAAAAACTAAAACAGAAGATTGCCAGTTTCCAGACAATAAAATTGCGGGAAAAGATTTTTTTTGTGCAAAATTTGAGGATTATGATTAAGGGCGGATTATCGCTCGGGCAGGCGTTGCAGACTATTATAGAGCAAACGAACAACAGTTTATTTAAAAAGATCTTAAGCCATGCCAGCAAAAGCGTGGAAGGGGGAGTGCCACTTTCCAAAGCGCTTGAGAAATATCCTAAAGTATTTAACAATCTGTTCGTTAACATGATTAAATCCGGCGAGGTGTCAGGCAATTTGGAGGATGTTTTGGAAAAATTACACACCCAGATGAAGCGGGACCATGATTTGATTAGCAAAGTGAAAGGGGCGATGATTTATCCGGCGGTGGTCGTAGCAGCCATGGGAGGCATTGGCACGGCGATGATGATTTTCGTAGTGCCTAAACTAGTGACTGTTTTTGATGAATTTGAGGCAACATTGCCATTGCCGACCAGGATTCTGATTGGCGTCAGTAAATTTATAACAGCCAATGGGCCAGTGGTGGCACTGGCCATAGTGGTTTTCGTGATTTTGTTCACTAAATATTATAACAGCCAGGCTGGCAAACATTTTTTTCATAAGCTTTTTTTACATTTGCCAATTTTAAAAACAATGATTATTAAAATTAATTTAGCCAGGTTTTGCCGGACAACCTCATCGCTTTTGAAGACTGACATTCCTATCGTGCAGAGCTTGGAAATTACTTCAATGGTCGTGGGCAATCTTTATTATCGGCATGCTTTGGAAGATGCCGCCAAGAAAATTACTAAGGGACTGCAGATCAATAAGGTGCTGGCGAATTATCCCAAACTTTTCCCGCCCACAGTGATTCAGATGATAAAAGTTGGCGAGGAGTCAGGCGCGGTCTGTTCAACATTGGAAGAAGTGGCGCAGTTTTATGAAGAAGACGTTAATCAGCTAATGGAAACTTTGCCGTCAATTATTGAGCCGCTGCTGATCTTAATTTTAGGTTTAGGAGTCGGGGCGATGGCCGTGGCAATAATTATGCCGATGTATTCATTGAGTGAGACATTTTAAACAAAATGCAAGCAATAACATTGGGTAAAAGGCAAAGAAATAATAGACATAATGGCTTTTCTCTGATAGAAGTTCTTTTTGTGATATTTATTTTAGCGGCATCAACCCTGGCTTTATACAGCCTTTTTAATATGAGTTTAAAGATGCTCTGGGAGAATAAAGCCCGGGTGGGGGCAACGCAGTTGGCTAATGAAAAATTGGAAATTGCCAGAAATTTGCCTTATAACAGCGTGGGCACGATCGGCGGTACAGTGGCCGGCACAATTCCAGAGGATGAAACAGTCGCCAGAAATGGCATTGATTATAATGTTTATACCAATGTCGTTTATGTTGACGATGAGTTTGACGGCACCTGGGCGAGCCAGCCAGTAGACAGCTTGAGCAATGATTATAAAAGAGTTTTAGTGCGGGTAAGTTGGCATTCCAATTTTAGCGGTTCACCAGTAAAGTTTTATAGCGATGTGGCGCCTAAAGGGGTTGAAACTACTTTAGGCGGTGGAACTTTAGTCTTGACAATATTTAATATGAATGGTTTGCCAGTGAGTGATGCTAATGTGCATATTTACAGCGATGATGTTGCGCCCATAGTTGATATGAATACCTTCACTAATGCGCAAGGCCAGGTAATCTTACCAGGCGTCAAGGCGGCCAATGAAGCCTATGAGATTACCATCACTAAATCTGGTTATTCAAGTAGCCAGACTTATGACACAACAGTGGCCTTGCCAGCGCCAGACAAGCCGCACCTGACTATTTTTGAAGGACAGGCTACTTCGGCTAGTTTTTCAATTGACCAAACAGCTGATATGTTTATTTATGTTAAAGATATTAATGGCTTGCCTTTAGGGAATTTTACTGTTCATGTGCAAGGGCAAAAGCGGATTGGTTTGGATGGTAATGACCAGCCGGTTTTAAAATTTAATGAGGATAAAATTAGCAATGCCAGCGGAGTAATTAATATGAGCGACATTGAGTGGGATAATTATGAAATTACGGTTGTTGCCGCGACCGGCTATGATATCAATGAGATTGACCCGCCGGCGCCAGTGGCGCTTATGCCGCTTGACAGTCTCGGGGTTAATTTAAAATTAGAGCCAACCGCGGCGCATAGTTTAATTGTGACGGTTAAAGATGTTGAAGATGCAACTGTTGAAGGAGCGAGTGTCAGGGTGACAAATAGCCAAGGATATGATAAAACAATCATAACCGGCAGTGCAGGACAAACGTTTTTTACGCCATTGTCAAATGCGACCACCACCGTGGCTGTGACTAAATCAGGTTATGAGGATTACAGTAACGAGATTCAAGTCAGTGGCTATTCGTATGAGCCGGTGATTATGGTGGTGCCATAAAAGAATTATAAATTATGGTTTCAATAATTATCACTGCCAAGGATGAAGCGCCTACCATTAAAAAAGCCGTGGACGGCTTTTTAAAGCAGGCGATTAATGACGATTTTGAATTAATTGTGGTGGCGCCCGACAGGAAGACATTGAGAGCAGCCCAAGAGGTTTCGGACAAGGTAAAGATTATTCAGGATGCTGGCAGAGGCAAGGCTGAAGCGCTGAATCTGGCGCTGGGGCAGGCCCAGGGAAAGCTGCTTGTTTTTTCAGACGGAGACGTGGCAGTTAAACAGGATGCGCTTGCTAAATTAATGGCGGTTGAGGCTGATTTGGTTTCTGGCAGACCGGTGGCCTATCAAGACCAAGAATCAAATATGTTTGCTTATTGGCAGCGGGTCTTATTTGATAGCGCGCATCAATTGAGATTAGAGAGAGACAAGCAGAAAAAATTTTTATTAGTCAGCGGATATTTGTTTTCAGTTAAGAGGAGTGTTCTAAATGATTTTAAATTTGATGAAAATTCATTGACCGAAGATGAATATCTGTCATATTGGGCGTGGCATCAGGGATATAAAATCAGCTATGCGGCGCCGGCCGAGGTAAAGGTTAAATATCCTGATAATTACAGCGATTGGCTGAAACAAAAAGTAAGGACTTTGGCAGGAGGATATCAGCTGCCGCCAGAATGGAAAAAAAATATAGCCATGAGAGGGTTTTTAAGAGAAAGCTTTAAAATCTGGTGGGTGTGGCAAAGATATGTAAAAAATTTCAAGCAGGCTTGTTGGATGGCATTATTATTCATAGCCAGATTGCAGGCGTGGCTGCTGGCTTTTACTAAAGTTAAATTATTAAAGCAAAATCGGGCTAAAATATGGCAAAGAGTCGCCAGCACAAAATAGTTTTTACAATTTTCTTTACATATATTTTTTAATATTATATAATACAATTACAACTTGTTAATAAAAAAAACAAAAATATGGATAAAAATAAAAAATTGATTGAACTGAAAAATTTAATTGAGGCAGCGGAGATTTCTTTGCAACAGGCGAGAAAGATCATGCTTGATTTAGTCGGCAGCGAGGAAGAAAAGATGTTAGCCGGAGAAGTTAAGAAGAGCAGCCATGTTTTGTCAACCAATGAAGGCCAAGTCATTGAGGGCGTGTTTGACGGACAAAATATGATTGGACCTGACGGTAAAAAATATTCGGTGCCGGCCAATTATGCTTCCAAGTCAAAACTAGTTGAAGGCGATAGCTTAAAATTGACCATTACTGCCGATGGCTCGTTTGTTTATAAACAAATAAATCTGCTGGAGAGAGACAGAATTATCGGGCAATTGGCAATTGATGAAACGACTAATGAATACCGGGTACTGGCTAATAATAAATCCTATAAAGTGTTAACAGCGTCAATTACTTATTTTAAAGGCGAGGCAGGCGATCGGGTAACGATTTTAGCGCCCCAAGGAAGAGAGAGCACCTGGGCAGCAGTGGAGAACATTTTTAAAGCCGGCGAAACATTGCCGGAGCAAGCGGCCGCTGATAGCCATGAAGAACAAAGTGATGATAAATCAGAAGAATTTTTAACGGCTGACAAAGAAACGGTGCCTGTTCGCCAGACTGTGCCTAGTCAGTCGGGCAAACCCGAAGATATTTTTGAAGCAACTGAAAAGACCGATACGGCTGATGTCAAACAGGTGGACATTGAATCATTAAACCCTGAAGAAACGGCTCATGGTTTGATAAATCAGAAAGATAATCAGCCAAAAGCGGATAATTTGAGCGGCCAGGATAGCCAGGGGCTAGAGGATATATAAATTTCAAATGTCAAATGTCAAATTACTGTCAGCCCCCGTTAATGCGGGGGATTTGATTTATGGTATAATATTTGGTAAATTATAACTATGACTTCAATCTATAGAAAATACAGGCCCAGAACATTTGCCGAAATGGTCGGCCAAAATCACATTAAATTAACCTTGCAAAATGAGCTGGAAAAAGATTCAGTTAGCCATGCTTATTTGTTTTGCGGACCAAGAGGATTGGGCAAGACCACTACGGCGAGATTATTGGGCAAGGCGGTTAACTGCGAGCGCAGAAAAAAAGGAGAATCTGAACCGTGCAATCAGTGCGCTAGCTGCTTAAAAATTAACGAGGGCAAAGCGCTGGATATGATTGAAATTGATGCGGCATCACATACGGGAGTTGATAATGTCAGAGAAAACATCATTGAGAATGTCAGATTTTCTCCCAGCGGGGCAAAATTTAAGGTATTTATTATTGACGAAGTGCACATGCTGTCAATCTCGGCATTCAACGCGCTGCTTAAAACCTTGGAAGAGCCGCCAGCGCAGGTTATTTTTATTTTATGCACCACGGAAATCCATAAGGTGCCGGAAACAATAATTTCCCGCTGCCAGCGGTTTGATTTTAAAAAAGTCGGGGCAGTGGAAACGATTAAAAGATTAAAAAAAATTGCTCAAGCGGAAAAAGTGAAAATTGACGACGATGTTTTTGAGATTATTGCCAATAAGTCTGACGGCTGCATCAGAGAAGCTGATGGCTTATTGGGCCAGGTGCTCTCTTTGGGTGGGGAAAAGATAACTAAGGAACAGGTGTCTTTGATATTACCCACTTCGGAAATTGGGTTAATTGTTGAGCTGGTTAATTTATTGGTCGCTCGCAATATCAGCCAAGCGCTTGAGTTTGTCAATAAATTAGTGGAAGAGGGCGTTGATTTGGAAGTATTTAATAAAGAGTTAGTGGAATTTTTAAGGCAGCTTGTTTTAATGAAATTAAAAATTGCCAGGGGCGGCTGGCTTGAACTGTCAAACGAAATTCAAAAGCAGGCGGAAAAAATATTAGAATTTATCAGCATCGCCAGGTTGGCAGAGATGATGAGAATATTTTTAACTGCTGGCAATGAACTTAAATATAGTGAGATTGCGCAATTGCCGCTGGAATTGGCGGTTATTAAGCTCTGCGGCGCTGGCCAGGAAAAAATAAATAATATCATCATTAATCCTGGCGGCCCCAAGAAAGAACAAGTGGTTAGTGAACAGAAAAAAGATAATATAAAAAATATCAGCAGCATTGATTTTGATAAGATTAATAAGATTAAAAAGAACTGGCTAAAAATTATTACGGAAAGCCATAAAAAAAATCGTGATTTAATGTTTATTAATGAAAAAATGGTTTATCCCTTTGAAATAAATGGCAGTCAATTGACTCTCGGGTTTAAATATGATTTGCATAAAGATCGTTTTGAAAAAAACAGCAATGCGAAAGTCTTGGCGGAGATAATCAAGCAAGTCACTGGAGAAGATGTTAAGATACAAGCCAAGACCTTGAAGCCGAGTGAAATGGCAGTGATTGAGATGGCGCGCGAGGCAGCGGCAGCGGCCAATGAAAAAATGAGCGGGGTTAAAGTGACGGAGGATAATATTTTGGATAAAGTTTTAGAAAGTTTTGGGGGAGAAGTGGTGGAATGAAGATAATTTTAAATTGTCCCCCAATTTGCAGTTAGTTTTTTGCTGTTTGTTGAAGGGGGATCTCCCTTAGGGAGATAAATTTTAAATTTTAAAAAAACGAGTTAATTATTCGGGGATCGTCTAATGGCAGTCGCCTCATCGGCGACCCGCCGGAGAGGCGGGGACAAATTATTATGTGGTACACATACAATTTACTAAGTCTCAAAAATCTCAGAATTTATACAGGCAGTACAAATGATTTAAAGCAGAGATTTG
>Ga0210017_1000573_pt1 | contig 31466 bp, 36 predicted proteins | sample CryGeyCG2014_020_FD_183966 | JGI IMG/M metagenome (GOLD analysis project Ga0210017, IMG submission 183966) | Groundwater microbial communities from aquifer - Crystal Geyser CG08_land_8/20/14_0.20 (SPAdes) (version 2) | ecosystem: Environmental > Aquatic > Deep subsurface > Groundwater | place... | reverse complement strand
CAGATTCCTCTTGGATAAATATTTGAAATCGGAAATCGATCAGTCGGCCAAAATCGCAAAAAATGTGACAATTGAAGGAAATGTTTTTATAGGTAAAAATACAAAAATCTTTGAAAACGCGGTAATCAAAGGCCCCTGCTACATCGGGGACAATTGTGTTGTCGGAAACAATACTTTAATAAGGGAATATTCCAGTTTGGAAAACAGCGTTTTAATAGGAGCTTTTGCCGAGATAACAAGAACGGTTTTTCAGGAGGACGTTCACGTTCATTCCGGATATTTCGGGGATTCGATTTTTGGAAAGGGTTGCCGCATCGGAGCGGGAACCGTAACCGCCAATGTCAGAATTGACAGGGGAGAGGTAAAATCTGTTGTTAAGGGAGAGAAAATCGGGACGGATACTGATTCTTTGGGCGCGATTATCGGCGGGAATACGAAAGTCGGGATTAACTGTTCTTTTATGCCCGGAAAATTGGTAGGTTCAGACTGCCAAATCGGTCCCGGTTCGGTTATTTTTGAAAATGTTGAAGACGACACCGTTCTGTTCACGGAATTTAAGAACGTAAAAAAGAAGAGAATTTCCTCTTGACAATAAAAATGCAGACATTGAAGATAAATCGGAAAAATTTCAAAGATTTAGTTCAAATAATAATAAAATCGATAAAACAAGGGAAAGTTGTAGTTTGTCCGACCGACACGGTTTACGGGTTAATCTGCAATGCCGAAAATAAAACGGCGGTGAGAAAAATCTTTAAAATAAAAAAGAGGAATTTTCAAAAACCAATCTCGCTTTTTGTCAAAGACTTTAAAGCGGCAAGAAGAGTTGCCATAATCGGAAAAAATCAGGGAAAATTTTTAAATAAATTATGGCCGGGGAAATTGATAGCGGTTTTAGAAGCAAACCCTTCGATGTGGCTCAGGGCAGGAAGAAAATTTCCAAGAGGGATTGTATGCCGATGGGGGAAAATCGGCTTAAGGATCCCGAATCATAAATTGTTGGTTGCGATATTAAATAAATTTAAAAATCCGCTTGCCCAAACTTCGGCCAATATTTCGGGAAAGCCCGCCTCAACCAGAATTGAAGAAGTGTTAAACCAGTTTGGAAAACAAAGAATTCTGCCGGATTTGGTTATTGATGCCGGAAATTTGAAACATTCGAAACAGTCAAAAGTCATTGATTTAACGGAAGAAAAACCCAAAACATTAAGAAAATGATTGATTATTTCATTTTTCAAAAAATCAACAGTCTTGCCGGAAAATCCGTTTGTATTGATTCTCTTGGTATTTTTTTCGCCGAATATCTCGGCTATTTTTTAGTGGCGATTTTATTCCTGTTTTTGCTGAAAAATTCAAAGAAATACCGGCCCATGGCGGTAAAAGGACTCATCTCGGCGTTTTTCGCCAGGTTCGGGATTACCGAATTGATCCGATTTCTTTGGGATCGCTCCCGGCCGTTCGTCGAAAATAACGTCAATTTGCTTTTGAATCACCCAGCCACTTCTTCTTTCCCTTCGGGGCACGCCGCTTTTTATTTCGGTCTGTCCATTATAGTTTATTTTTACAACAAAAAAGCCGGCATTTTTTTCCTGATAGCTAGCTTTTTAATTTCAATTTCCCGCGTTTTTGTCGGGATCCACTGGCCTTCGGACGTTTTAGCAGGAGCCGTAATCGGAATATTTTCCGGATGGTTGACAATCAAAATCTTCAAAAAATAACTGTATAAAAAATCCCGCGACCGCGGGATTTTTTAGTTGGTGGACGAAGAGATAAATCAGTTCAAACTTTCACTATCATTTTACCAAATTTAATTCACAAATTAAAGAAACAAAATCTGAAAAAGAAATGACAAATCTAAAAGGTTTCGCTCTCCCCGCCCCACCCCGCTTTGCGGGGTGGGGCTCGCTCTTTAAAAAGAATTTTTTAAACATATTTATTAAAATTTTTTTAAAAATTTAAAGAAATCTTCTAATATCTCTCTTGTGTAATCGGCCATTTTCAGATCTCTTGTTTCTTCGTAGGTAAAAAGTGCCAAATCCTTGCCTTCTTTTTGTTGTTTCTTTAAGTCTTTCAAAGAAGGATTAAGAGTGGCGGTAAAAACAAATTGTTCATAAATCCCTTTTTTTCTTTGAAGTTCATATTTTTTAAAAAATTTTAATTCTGCTGCCTCTATTCCAAGCTCTTCTTTTAATTCTCTTTTAGCCGCTTCTTCCGGCGTTTCTTCTTTTTCTATTTGGCCGCCGAACTCGCTCCAAGAATCTTGGTTCCATTTGTTGTTTTCGTCCCTATGCTGAAGAAGAACCGCTCCGTTATCAGCTATTAAAATAACACCCGCTCCTCTGCCTATAATCATAAATTTATCTTACCAAGAAATATCCCACTAATGAAGTCGCTATTAAAAAAAACTCCCTGCACATTAAAGCAAGGAGCTTACCGATGTTTTGAATCTAATTCAACCCTCTCTTGACTCACAATCGAATTAACGATATCGATAGTCGCTGACAAATCTTCATTTATTACATAATAGTCAACCATATCCCTTCTGAAACTGCTCAGGACTTGCTCAGCAAGTTTAAGACGTAAGACGATATCTTCGTCGCTTTCTCTTTCTTGGCTCTTTAAACGCCTCTTCAACTCTTCAATAGACGGCGGAGCAACAAAAATTGATACTACATTATTGAAACGGTCTTTTAACTGGTCTATGCCCCATAAAGTCGTTTCCAATAGAACATCGTATCCCCCGTCTAAGATATCGATAATCTCAGCAGGCTTTATGCTGTAATAAAAGCCGAATTGCCGTATCTTTTTAGCGATCAACTCATCGCCATCATACAGCCTCTCATATTCTTCCTCGCTGATATAATGATATTCCTTAATATCGTGGGGCGTTTTCGATTCGGGACGAGTTGTAATCGAAGGACAGAGCTTGATATCAGGATGTCTTTCCAATATGGATAGCTTCAAACTCGTCTTGCCCACGCCAGACGGACCGCACAACACAAAAATTAAATTTTTGAATAAACTTAAAACAAACCCCGCTACTGGCGGGATTTTAGTTTATATGAATTTTTCTGCGATTTTTCTTTTACGGATTAAGCAAGGTACATTTGGATGATAATATAGCCAAGATAGTAATTTTATTGATTCTTTCTTTCCAAATTTTAAGCCACACATGCCAATAGTTTGGTGAGGTTGGTGAATTTTATCCTGGATAAGAAATCCTTTTATAGATAGAAGCCTAATAATATTTTCCCGTAACCATTCAATGTGAATCTTACTGGCGGATATGAATTTAACCCATAATCTAGTATAAATATATTTCGGATTTTTTAAGGTATTCCAATGATCTTTATAAGTTATGATGGAACCATCGCCGTCCAAATGACCCCTTAAAAAATCAGGAAAATATTTATCTGGAATTTTGAGAGCACCTATGGTTTTACTTTTATGGGGAGTGAGCCCTAACCTTTGTAACCAGCGATAAAAAACCACATTCCCAAATTGAATTCTTAAATATTTTTTGTCAGAAAAACCACTACTTTTAAATCCGATTTTATTTTTTAATTTTAAACAATTTTTAAAGAGATTAATAAGTTGTAAGTCTTTTGAAGTAAAATCAATATGTCTTTCGTCTTTGGAAAGATTACCGTCGGTTGTTATTAATCCGATTATATAGGCAAGTTTTGGAGACCACTCGAAATTTTTATCCGATAATTTAGCCTTAAGCATAAGATTGTGCCTGGAGTGGGAGTCGAACCCACATGACCTTGCGGTCACGGCATTTTGAGTGCCGCGCGTAAGCCAATTCCGCCACCCAGGCATAATTTTCTATTCATTTTAGCAGATTTTAACTTATTTTTCAACCACCGAGCTTCCGCAGAAGCGAGGTAGAAAAGAGGATTTATCCTCTTTGACTTAGAAAATCGCATTCCTTGTTGGAGCATTTAATCTGTCTTCGTTTCGTCGTTATTAATAAAGATTTGCATTTCGGGCAGATTTCTCCGGTGGGCTTGTCCCACAAAGCAAAATCGCACTTAGGCCAGTTTACGCAACCGTAAAAAATTTTTCTTTTTTTTGTTCTTTTTTCAACAATCTTTCCCGTTTTGCATTTCGGGCATTTTATTCCCAAATTGTTTTCTTCCAAAGATTCGGTGTGCCTGCACTTGGGGAATTTTGAGCAAGCGTAGAATTTACCGTATCTTCCGAGACGAATCAGCAGGGGGGCTCCGCATTTCGGGCAGATTTTTTCAGTCGGTTTTTCGGTAAAATCCTTTTTAGAGATTTCTTTGTATTTCTGTTCCAAGTTTTTTTCAAATGGTTCGTAAAATTCTCTTATCGTCGGTACCCATTCTTTTGAATCTTCGGCAATCTTATCAAGTTTTTCTTCCATTTCGGCAGTAAATTTAATATCCACGATTTCCGGAAAATGTTTAACTAAAACATTATTGACCGTTGTTCCGATTTCGGTCGGCCTAAATCTTCTATTTTCGTCTTTTTCAATATAATTTCTTTCTTGAATTGTTGATAAAATCGGGGCGTAAGTTGAAGGTCTGCCTATGCCGTTTTCTTCCAGCTCCCGAATCAAGCTTGCTTCATTATATCTGGCTGGCGGTTCGGTGAAATGCTGGGAAGGAGTCAATTTTATTAATTCTAAAATTTCGCCTTTTTTCAATAACGGCAATTCATTTTCTTCAAATTTAATAGGATAAACTTTCAAAAAGCCGTCAAATTTCAAAATTTGTCCCGTTACTCGAAAAGTGTAGCTTTTGGCAGAAATATCGACGGACGTTGAATCAAAAATAGCCTGGCTCATCTGGCAAGCTATAAATCTTCTCCAAATCAAATCGTAAAGCCTAAATTGATTTTCATCTAGCTTTAATCCTTCGGGTTTTTTGTCAGGATATGTCGGTCTTATTGCTTCGTGAGCTTCTTGGGCGCCCTTTGATTTTGTTTTAAATCTTCTCAGGAAGCCTACCCAGTAATTTTCTCCATAATTTTCTGTAATAAATTTTTTGGCGGTAAAAAGCGATAAATCGGAAAGATTTAAAGAATCTGTTCTATGATAAGTTATATATCCTTTCTCATACAATTGTTGGGCGATTCTCATCGTAAACTTGGAAGGAAAATGAAGCTTCCTAAATGCGTTCTGTTGTAAAGTGCTTGTTGTAAAAGGCGGAAAGGGATTTCTTTTAATTTCTTTTTTTTCGATATTTGAAACTTTATATACGCAAGCGTTAGCGCAGCGTGAAGATGAGACGGAAGTCTCATCGCCTTCAGCGTCTTCCAAATCTTTTAAAATTTCCTTCGCTTTTTTCTCGTTTTTTATTTCCAGCTTCTCCAAAACCTTATCGTCTTTTTTTATTAAAATTGCCGGAAATTCCTTTTCTTTATTGAATAATGCTTCAATTATCCAATATTCCCGTGGAATGAATTTTTTGATTTCTTCTTCTCTTTCCGCGACAAGGCGGACGGCCACCGACTGCACTCTGCCGGCCGAAAGGCCTCGCGCAATTTTTTTCCATAAAAATGGGGAAAGCTTATATCCGACCAATCTATCCAAAACTCTTCTTGCCTGTTGGGCATCGACTAGATTTATATCTATTTGCCTTGGATTTTTTAAAGCTTCTTCGATTGCAGACTTCGTAATTTCATGGAAAACAATTCTTTGGTAAGGTTCTTTTTCGCCATCTAACTTTAGGGCTTTTATCAAATGCCAAGAGATAGCTTCGCCTTCCCTGTCTTCATCGGTTGCCAAAATTGTCAAATCCGTTTTTTTAACCGCGTCGGAAAGAAGCTTTATTGTCTTTCTGGCCCTTATAGGAATTATATATTTTGGTTCAAAATTATTTTCAATATCAATACCTAGTTCGCTTTTGGGCAAATCTCGGACGTGTCCATAAGAAGAAAGAACCTTATATTTAGGCCCTAAGAATTTTTGGAGGGTTTTAGATTTCGTCGGACTCTCTACTATTATTAATCGCATAACATTTAAATAAGTATAGCATTTTTAATGTTGTGTCAAACTTTAAAAAGTGATAAAAGTAAAATATGTCATTATCGGTCGGAATCGTTGGTTTGGCCAACGTCGGCAAGTCGACCTTATTTGAGGCCCTGACCAAAAAACAAGTTAATATTTCAAATTATCCTTTTTGCACCATTGATCCGAATGTGGGCGTTGTTGAGGTGCCGGATGAAAGGCTTGATAAATTGGCGGAAATTTTTAATTCGGCGAAAAAAATCCCGTCTGTCGTGCAGTTTGTCGATATCGCGGGGTTGGTTCGCGGTGCAAATAAAGGAGAAGGGCTGGGAAACCAGTTTTTGGCGCACATCAGAGAAGTTGATGCGATTCTTTTCGTCGTTCGTTGTTTTGAAAATCAGGAGATCATTCACGTTGAAAAAACGGTAGACCCCGCAAGAGACATTGATATCGTAAATATGGAATTAATCTTAAAAGATCTGGAAACTCTTGATAAACGGCTTCAGAAGGTTGAAACGGACGCCAAAAGCGGGAAAAAAGCGATTGTTGGTGAATTGGAAATTTTAAAAAAAATAAAAACAAGTTTGGAACAGGGGAACTTGGCCAGGCAGTTTACTGAACAAAATCCGGATTTATTCGACGAAAAATTTCCAGCTGGCTCGGAAAATATGAAAACAATAAAAGATATTCAGCTTTTGACGGCAAAGCCCGGGATTTTTATCTTAAATTCAAACACGCCGGAAATTTCTTCAGCCCTTGAGAAAAAAATAAAAGACTTGAATTCCGAATATATCGTTGCCAGTTTGCGGGATGAATATGACGCCAGTAAATTTACAGAAGAAGAAAAAAAGGAATTGGAGTTGGGCTCATCAAAATTAAACGACATTGTCGCAAAATCTTATAAAATTCTGGGGTTGATTACGTTTTTTACCACCGGATCCGATGAAACCCGCGCTTGGACGGTAAAAAAAGATACCCCGGCTCCGAGAGCGGCAGGCGTAATTCACACCGATTTCGAGAAAAATTTTATTTGCGTTGAAGTTATAAATTGGGAAAAATTGCTGAAAAAAGAATTACCGCAGACCAAGGGCAAGGATTATCTGATTCAAGACGGCGACGTAATCGTAGTAAAGCACGCCCCGTAATACAACTTCGACTCACTGCGTGATATTATCCCGCTTCTAGCGGGGTGTCGAAGATGATATACGGGGCACGCCCCGTAATACAACTTCGACTCACTGCGTGATATTATCCCGCTTCTAGCGGGGTGTCGAAGATGATATACGGGGCACGCCCCGTAATACAACTTCGACTCGCCCCCGTATAATCTCGCAGGAGCTATATGGGGCTCGCTTTGCGATAGTACCCCGCCCTCACGTGAGGGCGGGGTGTCGAAGATGATATACGGGGCACGCCCCGTAATACAACTTCGACTCACTGCGTGATATTATCCCGCTTCTAGCGGGGTGTCGAAGATGATATACGGGGCACGGACAGTAAATTAGGCGGTTTTCAGTTTTTCAATAGCTTCACTCAATATCTGGCAGTAAAGATTAAGGCCCACCGCGTTAACGTTTCCCGACTGTTCTTTGCCTAAAATATTTCCCGCTCCCCTGATCTCTAAATCTTTCAGAGCGATTTTATATCCGGAACCCAATTCCTCGGCTTCTTTCAGAGCATCCAATCTTGTCTCAGCTTTTTCGGAAAGGTGAGAACCATAAAGAAAAAAAGCCGAGGCTTGAATATGAGATCTGCCGATTCTTCCTCTGATCTGATAAGCTTCGGCCAATCCTAATCTGCTGGAATCGTCAACGATTAGAGTATTGACGTTCGGCAAGTCCAAGCCGTTTTCAATGATGGTAGTGGCGATCAAAACGTCGATTGATTTTTTTTGGAAATCGGTCATTACTTTTACTATTTCTTTTTCGTTTAATCTTCCGTGAGCGATGCCGAATTTGACAGCGGGGATTAATTTCTCCAGAAAGTTTTTGACGGTCCCGATTGTTTCAACCCGGTTATGCAGGTAATAAACCTGTCCTTTCCGGGAAATTTCATTCTTGATTGCCGACTTCACGGTTTTTTCAGAAAAAGGCAGAATAAAAGTTTTAACTGCCAACCTTCCGACGGGCGGAGTTTGGATCAGACTGATATTTTTTAAAGAAGACAGGGCTAAATATAGGGTCCGGGGAATCGGCGTGGCCGAAAGCGATAAAACGTCCAAAGACGTTCTTATATTTTTCAGTTTTTCTTTTTGGCGTACGCCGAATCTCTGTTCGTCATCGATTACCAAAAGACCTAAATTTTTAAATTCAACGTCTGAAGATAAAATTCGGTGGGTTCCGATAACAACGTCGATTGAACCCTTTTTTAAATTCTCAATTATCTCTTTCTGTTCTTTTTTTGTTTGCAGTCTGGACAGAATCGCAATTTTAATCGGGAAGTTTTTCAGTCTTTCCTTGAAATTCTGGAAATGCTGATTGGCCAAAATGGTGGTCGGGCAGATCATCGCCACTTGATAATTAGAGCCCACAGCTTTTATTATTGTCCTTAAAGCGACTTCGGTTTTGCCGAAGCCCACGTCGCCGCAGACGATTCTGTCCATGGGCTCTTGTTTTTCCAAATCTCTTTTGATTTCTTCGATGGTCTGAATTTGATCCGGAGTTTCTTCGTATTTAAAACTGTTTGCCAGCTGAAAATCAAGTTCGTTATTCTGTAAATAAGGAGTTCTGGCGGCAATTTCTCTTTTGGCATAAATTTCCAAAAGTTCTCCGGCTAATTTTTCCGCTTCCATTTTGACTTTTCTTTTTGTTCTTTGCCAAATGGCGCTGCCCAGTCTTGAAATCTTTGGCGAGACGAAACCAACGTATCTCGAAAGTTTTCTTTCCAGCCCAAGGGGTACGTATAATTTATCGCCCGTTGCGTAATCTAACTGATAATATTGTTGGTCGTTGATTGTTAATTGCAGGTTATATATCCCGATTCCATGGTCCAGATGGACCAAATAATCCCCGGATTTCAACCCTTTCAGGTCGGAAAATAATTTTTGGGATTTCAGCCTTTTTTTTAAAATTTCTTTCTGGATTTTTTCATCTTCGACTTCTATCGGAAGCTTTTCAATATCTTCAATTTTGTTTCCCAAAAGTTCAAAACGAACGGCATAATTTAAGTTTATCGGGAAAACATTGATGGCTCCTCCTCTTTGGGAAAATTCTCCGGGCTCCTGAACATCCAATACCTTTTCATAACCCATCTCATCCAGCTTTCTTAAAGTTTCCGACAAATGAAGCCTCTGATTTTTCTCCAGATACAGAGTATTGTCTTCAAAAAATGTCTGAGTTTTTCTCGCTTCCATAATCTGCGTAAAATTCTCCTCAAACCATAAAACAGATTTTTCCAAAAAATAAGGAGTAATTCCTACAATAAGAATTTTGTTTAGGTTGTTTTTTATTTGTTGTTTCATTTTTGAAAAATCTGTTTTAAAGAAGGGGGTCGGGGAAAAACATTGTTTCCCCGTGTAGGAAAACAGGCTTTAGCCGAAGGCTAAAACGTTAGAAACAGAGAGGTGTCTAAGGAGTGGAGCGAAGCGGAACGACAAGATGCCCCTTTTCTAAAAAGTAGGGGGTGATTGAACAGATTAAAACCTTATCAATGAAGCTTATCCTTGACAAATCAATATAAAAATATTATAATATATGATATTGCGCTCTCCGGTCTATCTGCGAGTGCATAAATCCAGGCAATCCCTCCTTAATAGCTTGGATGGCTCAAAGTTAGAGTTTTGGAAGTTTTCTTCTCTGAATTCTAGCGCTCGCAGGTAGGCCGGAGAGCAAAATAATTACAACAGAATAAGGAGGAAATATGTGGGAAGTAAAAGACTTTAAGGGCACTCTTCCGCTGGGATTTCGCCTAATGAACGACGAAGACTTCGTTGTCCTTTTTTTCAAGGACAAAGAAGTCGCGCGCTTCTATCATAGCGCCGATTCCAAAGAAATAGAGAAAGCGGCGGAACAGTATCTCCAGGGGCTTCAATTAGTTTCTTGAGGCCGGCACCGGGGTTTAGACGTTCTAATCGTCCCCCGGTTTTTAATTATTAAATTCATTCATTGCCTTTTCCAATCCTTCTTTTAAAACTATCTCAATCGCAAAAACAGTTTTTTGGATAACTTCTTTTACAATTTTTTCTTCCTTCTTGTTAAATTTTTGGAGAACAAAGTTTTCCGGATTTTTCGGTTTTCCCGGTCGGGGCTGGATTCCAATTCTGAATCTGATAAAATTTTCCGTCTTCAATTCTTTTATTATCGATTCCACTCCTTTGTGGCCGGCGGAGCCGCGATTCCTCACAATTCTTATTTTTTCCAAGGGAAGGTCGATATCGTCGTGTATGACAATCAAATCTCCGGGCTTTATTTTATATTTGTCAATCAGGGGCTTTACCGCCTTCCCTGATTCATTCATAAAAGTATTTGGTTTGACCAAGATAACGTTTTTCAAACCTAAAACCTCCAATTCATCAATTGCCCGAGTCCCGACATTGTGTCTGGTTTTTTCGTATTTTTTACCGGGATTACCCAGCCCCACAATCAAAATCATATACCAAGTTTTTTATGAAATAAAAAACGAAGGTGAAGATGAAGCAACTGCTTCATCGCCTGATTATTTTATTGTATCACAATCTCTTGCCCCGTATATCATCTTCGACACCCCGCCCTCACGTGAGGGCGGGGTACTATCGCAAAGCGAGCCCCATATAGCTCCTGCGAGATTATACGGGGGCGAGTCGAAGTTGTATTACGGGGCTTGCCCCGTATATCATCTTCGACACCCCGCTAGAAGCGGGATAATATCACGCAGTGAGTCGAAGTTGTATTACGGGGCTTGCAAAAAAAGAGAACTTCGGTTATAATTTATGTATAAGTCAAAGAGATAAATCTCTTTTTTACCTCAGTTGATGCTTCGGTATACTATGAAAAAATTCTTTTCTTTTATCTGGGAAATCACAAAAATAGTGATTGTCGCCCTGATAATAGTCGTTCCCATCCGCTATCTTATTTTCCAGCCGTTTTTCGTCAAAGGCCAGTCAATGGAGCCCAATTTCGAAAACGGGGACTATTTGATCGTTGATGAAATAAGCTATAAATTAAGAGACCCTCAGAGGGGAGAAGTGGTGGTTTTCAAATACCCCAATGACGTTTCTCAGCGATATATAAAAAGAATTATCGGGCTTCCCGGGGAAACGGTTGCGGTAGAAAACGGGAAAGTTGAAATTTTCAATAAAGAAGGAGACAAAGTTTTAAACGAGTCGGAGTATCTTTCTTCATATGTTTTTACTCCGGGCAGTGTCCGGGTGACTTTGGGAGAAAACGAATATTTTGTTTTGGGGGACAACAGGCCCTCTTCTTCCGATTCAAGGCGCTGGGGGACCCTGCCGAGAGAAGACATAATCGGCAGAGTGTTTCTTCGGGCGTTTCCTTTCGCCTCCTTAGCTAAAATTAAAATCCCCATATATGAGTAAAAGACCGAAATTTCAGTCGCCCACTGGCATGCACGACATTTTGCCCGAGGAACAGAGATACTTCAAAAAAGTTTTAGATGTCTGCGAAAATATTGTTGATTATCACAGTTTTCAAAGAATAGATACGCCAATTTTGGAGAATACGGAACTTTTTTCAAAAGGGACCGGGATTTCCACCGATGTCGTTCAAAAACAGATGTTCAGTCTCAGGACTAAGGGCGGAGATTCTTTAACGTTAAGACCGGAATTCACCCCCGGAATAATCAGAGCCTATATTGAAAACGGGATGCAAATTCTTCCCCAGCCGATTAAACTTTATTCGTACGGCCCGGTATTCAGGTATGAACATCCTCAGGCCGGCCGCTATCGCCAGTTTCATCAATTTAACCTCGAAGTTATAGGTGAAGAAAGTCCGATAATCGACGCTCAAATTATTCAGATTTTTTACAATATTTTACAAGAGCTTAAATTAAAGAATTTAATTGTCCAGATTAACAGCATCGGAGACAGCCAATGCAGGCCCTATTATAAAAAACTTTTGGTAAGTTATTTTAAATCAAGAGAGCAATCTTTATGCGTTGATTGCCGCCGCAGGCTGAGAGAAAATCCTTTAAGGGTTTTGGACTGCAAAGAAGAAAAATGCCAGAGAATAGTATCCCAGGCTCCCCAGTTAATTGATCATCTCTGCGAAAGCTGCCATCGTCACTTCAAAGGAGTTCTGGAGTTTCTCGATGAAATTGAATTGCCATATCAGTTAAATCCCTATTTGGTAAGAGGATTGGATTATTATACCAAGACCGTTTTTGAGATTTTTGGAGAAAATGCCACAAAAACGGAAGGGGAAGAACCTTCTGTGGGAAATGCCTTGGTCGCCGGAGGAAGATATGATAATCTGATAAAACTGCTGGGCGGAGAAGACACGAAAGCCACCGGAGCGGCAATGGGGATGGAAAGAGTGATAGCGGCATTAAAGCTCAAAGGAATAAAGTCATCGAAATCCGCAACCTCGCCGATTTTTTTGGCCCAGCTCGGAAACTTAGCCAAAAGAAAAAGTTTGAAGCTATTGGAAGATTTCAGAAAAGCCAAAATTCAAGTAGCCGAATCTTTTGGAAGAGATTCTTTGAAGGCCCAGCTTAAAATGGCGGACAGGGTTGAAGCACAATATGCTTTAATTTTAGGGCAGCAAGAAGCCCTGGATGGGACGATAATCATAAGAGATATGAAAACCGGAAAGCAGGAAACGGTAAAATTGGAAAAAACCGTAAAAGAAATGCAGAGGAGATTAAAGAAATGAACCCCGTTAGAAGTCTTAGTCAGAAAAATTTTAATAAAATTTTTCTGTGTTAAATAAACGGGGCATTTAATAACAATGAAGCTGTCTGAAATTGACTATTTCGGCCACATAAAGACAGACTTCTAACGGGGTGAAAGATTGTATTTTTTGCAAAATTGTTGATAAAGAATTGCCGGCAGACATCCTTTATGAAGACAATAACGTTATTGTATTTAAAGATATTAAACCCAAAGCTCCCTTGCACATTTTAATCGTTCCCAAAAAACACATCCCCTCCATTAATCACTTAGAATCAGAAGACAAAGAATTAGTGGGAGAGATGTTTTTAGTCGCTAAAAAAATGGCTAAAAAACAGGGAGTGGCTAAAACAGGATATAGATTAGTTTTCGATACGGGGGAAAATGCTGGTCAAACGGTCGATCATCTTCATTTACATTTATTAGGAGGAAAAAAATTACCATGGGCTTAGAAGTCAGAAAACAAGAAAGAGAAACGTCTCAAAATTTAATCCGCCGCTTTACAAGAAGAGTTCAGCAAAGCGGAGTTTTGCTCAGGGCGAGAAACGTCCGTTTTCATAAACGCACCAAAAGCAAAGATATGCGGCAAAAGGCGGCGCTGAGAAGAGAGACGTTGAAAAAAGAATACAAAAAACTTGAAAAATTAGGTCTATCAAAAAAGTAAACCCCGTAATACAACCTCCAGTTATTCACAAAACAAACCAAACGCAATAGAATAAATCCAACCATCGGTTGTATAAAGGGGATGTAATAATTAAATTAACCCAGAATCAGCCTTGCGAATAAACGTTTGGTTCTGGAGGTTGATATACGGGGTAAAGATTATGGAACTTAAAAAAAGAATCCAGCAAGACCTTAATTCGACAATGCTCAGAAAAAAAGAGGGCGAAGAAGGTAAATCTTCTTCTTCCCCCTTCGCTGACGCTCGGGAGCTGGAAGTTTCGGTTTTAAGGCTAATTAATGCTGCCGTTTTGAATAAGGAGAAGGAAAAAAGATATAAGATAAGCAAAGAGAAGCCGGAATTATCCGGAGAAGAGCTTGAAAAGGAAAGTCAATTGATGGACGAAGAAATTATTGAAGTCATTGCTTTTGAAGCCAAAAAAAGAAAAGAATCGATCGAACTGTTCGAAAAAGGAAAAAGAGAAGACTTGGCCCAAAAAGAAAAACAGGAATTGGAAATTCTGCAAAAATATCTGCCCGAGCAGTTATCCGAAGAAGATCTTAAGAAATTGGCGGAAGAAGCCGTCGAAAAAGTGGGCGCCAAAGAAATGCGAGACATAGGGAAGGTGATGCAAGAATTGATGCCTCGGGTTAAGGGTAAGGCGGACGGAAACCAGATTTCAAAAATCGTAAGAGAATTGCTGGGGGCGAAATAGCGAAGAGATAAATCTCTTCTTTATCTTCGCTTTAATTTTATTAAAGCTCGATGATAGAAATTAACAATTTGACTGCGAGTTCTGTCGATAAAAAATTTTTGGAAAAAATTGCGGGGAGCATTCTTAAAAAAGAAAAAAGGCTTGATAAAGATTTATCGATTGCTTTAGTCGGATCCGAAAGAATGAGAGAGCTGAATAAGAAATACAGGGGGAAAAACCTGGCGACCGACGTTTTATCTTTTCAATACGGCGATTCCGGCGAAGTGGTGATTTGCCTTCCGCAGGTTAAAAAAAACGCCAGAAGTTTTAATTTTACTTTTAAAAAAGAATTAGCCCGAGTTTTAATTCACGGAATTCTGCATCTTTTGGGCTTTAATCACGAAAAAAACAGAAGAGAGGCCGATAGAATGAGAAAAAAAGAAGCAAATTATTTATTATTTAATTAAAAGCATATGCTAAAAGCCAATTTAATAGTAGGTTTGGATATAGGGACGAGTACCATAAAAATACTGATTGCGGAAAGGAAAGACAAAGAGCAAAATTTTGAAGTGATATCCCAAACTCAGGAGCCTTCTTTCGGCGTGAGGAGAGGAGTGGTTGTCGATCCGGAAAAAGTTTCAAGAATCATTCAGATTCTTCTTAACAGAATTAAAACGGAGACTGGCCATAAAATTAATTCGGTGTATGTTAACATCGGAGGAGCGCACATTTGTTCTACTTCTTCTAGGGGCATGGTGGCCGTTTCCCGGGCGGACAGGAACATTTCAAAAGAAGACGTTGAAAGAGTTTTGGAAGAAGCCGCCAAATCTCTTTTTCTGCCCTCGAATAACGAAATTTTAGAGGCTTCCCCGAAAGAATTCATCGTAGACGGAGTCGGCGACATAAAAGCGGCTGAGGGATTGCAAGGAGGGAGATTGGAAACGGAAATTTTAGTGTTGAGCAATTTTGTACCTTTTAAAAATAATTTAACCCAGGCCGTTTTGGACTCTGGTCTTCAGATTTTAGACATTGTTCCTTCTCCATTGGCAAGTTCCTTATCCGTGCTTTCGCAGAGACAAAAAGAATTAGGGGTGGCTCTTTTGGATATCGGGGCGGGAACTTCCAGCCTTGCCGTTTTTGAAGAAGGGGATTTAATCCATCTGACCGTTTTTCCCATAGGTTCCAGCAATATCACCCAGGACATCGCTGTCGGTCTTAAAACGGATATTGATGTGGCCGAAAGGATAAAAACAGAGTACGGCGCTTGCGTTTTCAAGGGTAACGACAAAAGGGAAAGGATTGAGATGGAGGGGGAAGAGCCGCTTATTTTTTCCCGCAAAATGTTAACGAGAATTATTGAGGCTAGGGTTTCGGAAATTTTTGACCAATGCCAGAAAGAATTGAAAAAAATTGGAAAACTTGGGCTGTTGCCCGCAGGACTTGTTTTAACCGGCGGCGGAGCGAAATTGTCCAAGATAGTCGAGCTTGCCAAAAAAGAATTGAAATTACCTTGTCGGATCGGAAAGCCCTCGGATTTTTCGGGGTTAGACGACCCGGGCTTTTCCACCATCTGCGGCTTGATCATAAAAGGGTTGGGTCCGGAAGAAGGAAGAGCTTCTTGGCAGACTGGCGGCAAGTTTTTATCGGGAGTCGGGGATAAGGTAAAAAAAATATTCAAGATTTTTATTCCCTAGACTATGAACACTTTTACCAAAATCAAAGTAGTGGGATTGGGGGGTTCGGGTTCGAACGCGATTTCCCGAATGAAAAAATGCAAGATAAAAGGGGTAGAGCTGATTGCCATTAATACCGATGCCCAGGATTTAGTAAAAGCCAGGGCCGATTTGAAATTGAGGATTGGAAGGAAGACTACCGAAGGCTTGGGAGCGGGCATGAACCCGGAAATCGGAAGAAAATCCGCTCTGGAAAATCGCCAGGAAATTTCCGATATTTTGAAAGGCGCCAACATGGTTTTTATAACCTGCGGGCTTGGCGGCGGCACCGGAACGGGAGCCTCGCCGATTGTCGCCGAGGCGGCCAAAGAGTTGGGGATTCTTACTTTGGCCGTAGTTACCAAGCCTTTTTCTTTTGAGGGCCAGGTGCGCCAGAGATTTGCCGAAAACGGATTAAAAAAACTGAAAGAAAAAGTTGATACTTTAATTTCCATCTCAAACGACAAGCTTCTTTCCACTTTGGACCAGAGCATTCCTTTGGCGAACGCTTTCTGGGTTTGCGATGACGTATTAAGACAGGCGGTTCAGGGAATTTCCGATTTGATTTTGCTTCCCGGCATTATCAACGTTGATTTTGCCGACATCAGAGCCATTATGGCTTCGGCTGGTTCCGCTCTTTTCGGAGTGGGCAGGGCCGAAGGCGAGGGACGGGCGGGAAAGGCGGCGCTGGCTGCGATCAATTCCCCCTTGCTGGACATATCCATAAAAGGAGCAAGGGGAGTTTTGTTTAATGTTTCGGGAGGGAAAGACATAAGCTTATCGGAGATTAACGAAGTGGCCTCGGTTATCACTCAGGAAGTCAATCCTGAAGCTAAAATAATTTTTGGCGCGGTTCAGGACGAAAGACTGAAAAAGGGAGAGATAAAAGTGACGATAATCGCCACCGGTTTCTAAATAATGTCAAAATCCAAGATTTTTTTCTGTTTTTGCCTCTCTTTTATCGGAGGCATTTTTTTAAGTTCAATCAATGAAATTCCCCAACCGGTGCAGCTGGGGTTTTTGATTCTGGGGATATTTTTAATCTCCGTTTTATGGAAATACAAAAAAATGGCGGTGATCGGATTTTGTATCTTGTTTTTGGTTTTGGGAATTTGGCGGCACCAAGAAGCACAATCAAGAATTGTGGATTCCGGGCCGTCATTAAACGGACTCAACGATTCAAACCGGGAAGTCGTCCTGACCGGCGTGATTTCAAGCGAGCCGGCTATTGGAGAAAAAACCCTTAAATTAAGGGTAAAAACCGTTTTAATAACTGTTGGAAGATTTCCTGAATACAAGTATGGCGACAAGTTGGAAATCACAGGCTTATTAAAAACGCCATCGGAGGACATCGACGGCTTCAATTACAGGAATTATCTTCAAAAAGAAGGAATCTATTCGGTAATGGATTTTCCTAAAATAGAATTATTGGGTCGGGGTTTCGGAAATCCGGTGATGGACGTTCTTTTCTCTTTTAAAAATAAATTCAAGGAAATTGCGGGAAATTTTATTTCTCCGCCCGAAGTAGGAATTTTAGAAGCCCTGGTTTTTGGCGATGAGGGGAAGATCTCCCAAGAATGGAAGGACAAACTGAATATTACCGGCACCCGTCATATCGCCGCGGTTTCCGGCATGAACATTACCATTATTGCCTCCTTGATTTTATCTTTTGTTTTGAGTTTGGGCTTATGGAGGCGGCAGGCATTTTATTTGACAATATTTTTGCTCGTTATTTTTATTTTAATGATCGGGGCCCCCGCTTCGGCGGTTCGGGCCGGAATTATGGCGGCCGTTTTGATGTTAGCTCAGCATCTTGGCAGATTACAGGCCTCCGGCCGGGCGGTAATTTTCGCCGCCGTTTTGATGCTTTTTCTTAACCCTCTGCTTTTGAAATTTGACATTGGCTTCCAGCTTTCTTTTCTGGCAGTTTTAGGGATGATTTATCTCCAGCCGTTTTTTTCTGATTTTTTAAAGAAAATACCCGATCCCGTCGTTTTCCCCTTAAGGGCCGCTCTTTCAGCCACTCTTTCCGCCCAAGTTTTCACTTTGCCTATTTTAATTTATAATTTCGGCAGAGTCTCTTTAATCTCGCCGATTACAAACATTTTAATCGTTCCTCTTTTGGCTCCGCTTACCGTTTTAATTTTCATCTTTGGTTTTGCGGGCTTGATTTTCTGGGCTTTCGGTTGGATTTTATCCTGGCCGGTTTGGTTGTTTTTATCTTATATTGTTAAAATCATAGATTGGTCTTCTCGGATTCCCTGGGCTTCTGTGTTTTTCAAAGAGATCCATTGGATTTGGCTGATGATTTTTTATTTGATTTTGGGATTTATGGTTTGGCGGTTGCAGGAAAGTCAAAAACTAAAATTTTTAAAGTATTAGTGGTAAAATATCATTAATGAATCAAAAAGCCTGGATAATATCGGTTAATATGGGTTATGGGCATCAGAGAACCGCTTTTCCTTTGAGAGATCTGGCTCCGGAAGGAAAAGTAATTTGCGCCAATGATTACCTTGGAATGCCCGTTAGAGACAGAAGAATATGGGAAACGACCAGAAAAATTTACGAATCCATATCAAGAATTAAAAAAATCCCTTTAATCGGTGAATTTATTTTTTTTATTTTCGACCGGATTCAAAAAATCCTCAGATTTTATCCCAAAAAAGACATGTCTCAACCGAATTTCCAATTGAAACAAATCTCCGCTTTGATTAAAAGGGGTTGGGGGAAACATTTAATTGAGAAGCTGAAAAGCAATCCTTTGCCTATAATTACAACTTTCTTTACTCCGGCCTTTATGGCTGAATATTTTGGGTATCCGGGCGAAATTTTCTGCGTTATTTGCGATGCCGATATCGCAAGAACGTGGGCTCCGATTTGTCCTCAAAAAAGCAGGATCAAATATTTTGCTCCGACTTCCTGGGTGGTCAGCCGGTTGAAACTTTATGGAGTAAAAGAAGAAAATATTTTTTTCACGGGTTACCCTTTGCCCCAAAGCCTTATCGGGGGAGAAAAAATGGAAACATTGTTGCGGGATTTGGAAAGCCGGATTTTTAATCTTGATCAAAAAAAGAAATATTTCAAACAATACAAAGTCCTCGTCGACAAATATTTCGGAAGGTTGCCGGAATTTCAGGATCATCCTTTAACGATAATGTTTGCCGTCGGGGGAGCGGGCGCCCAGAAGGAAATCGGGATTAAAATTTTGAAAAGTTTGGCTGGAAAAATTAAGGCCGATGAAATCAAGATAATTTTGGTAGCCGGAACCAGAAAGGAAGTTAAAGAATATTTCGAAAGAAACATTAAAAACCTGAAATTAAAGAATAATTTGGATAAAAACATCGAAATAGTTTTTGACGAAGATATCGAAAGTTATTTCCAAAAGTTTAATCTGGCCTTGAGAAAAACGGACGTCTTATGGACCAAACCCTCAGAAATTTCTTTTTATACCGCCCTGGGATTTCCGATTATCATTGCTCCTCCGGTCGGTTCTCAGGAGGAATTCAATAAAAAATGGTTATTGCGTTTGGGTTCCGGAATCCCCCAGGAGAACCCGAATTATACAAATCAGTGGCTCTTCGACTTTTTAGATTCGGGCAGATTCGCCGAAGCCGCCATGCAGGGCTTTATTGAAGGAGAAAAGTTGGGAATTTTCAATATTCAAAAAATAATTTCACAATGAATTGGCTTTTAGTCACAATTTTCGCCTATTTGATCCTTGCGGTTGTTTTTCTGGTGGATAAACATCTTTTAGTCGGACCGATTCCCAATCCCAAAGTTTACGCCTTTTATACCGGAGTTTTAGGAATCGCGGCCGTTTTGCTGATTCCTTTTATAAATTTTCATTTGCCCGATCGTCTTGAAACATTATTATCTTTTATTTCCGGCGCTTCTTTTATTTTCGGGATTTTTTGGTTTTTTAAAGCCCTTAAACTGTTCGAATCATCAAGGGTGGTGCCGGCAGTCGGCGGCATCCTGCCCATTTTTACCTTTTTGTTGATTTACATCTTTTCCAAAGGAAAAGAAAACCTCAGCTTGTCCGGTTTTTCGGCTTTTACCCTCCTTGTCGCGGGAAGTTTTTTAATTACTTATCAAAAAACAAAAAAAATTTCTTGGAAGAGTCTGCAAATTTCCGTAATATCCGCCTTTTTCCTCGCCGTTTCTTTTGTTTCCGCCAAATATGTTTACATCTCCAGCCCTTTTTTGGTGGGATTGGTTTGGATCAGGATCGGCGGAGGAGTGTCGGCTTTAATTTTACTCCTGAGTTCCGCCCTGAGGAGGGAGGTCTTTAAGGAAAAAATAGCCGTCCAGAAAAAAACTGCCTTGATTTTCCTTTCAAACCAGGCCGCGGGAGCGGGGGGAAATATCCTGCAGAACTGGGCGGTTGCCCTGGCTCCGCTTTCTTATGTCGCTTTTATCAATGCCCTTCAGGGAGTTCAGTATTTATTTTTACTGATTTTTGCCGTTTTCCTTTCCTTAAAATTTCCTGAAATTCTAAAAGAAGAAATTTCCAAAGAAATTCTCCTCCAAAAAATAATCGCTATTTTGTTAATCGGAGGAGGATTGGTCTTATTGGCTAAATGATATGCTCAATGAATCTTCGACTCATTTCGATCTTCATTAAATTTTCAATTTAATTCGATGTATAAAAAAATTCTACTGTATTTTTTAATCCTTGTTCTGATTGCCGCGGGCTTTTTTCTTTTGGGCAAACCTCCTCAGGCAGAAGAAGCAACTTGGGGTGTTAATTTTTCCCAGAAACACGCGGAACTTCTTGGATTAGATTGGCAAAAGACTTATTCCGCTTTGATTGACGATTTGGGAGCAAAGAATATAAAACTGGCCACTTATTGGGATTTGATTGAAAGAGAAGAGGGAAAATACGACTTTGAAGATTTAGATTGGCAGATAAAAACAGCCGAAGAAAAAGGAGTCAATCTCTTTTTGGTAATCGGGATGAAAACTCCCCGCTGGCCCGAATGTCACATTCCCGATTGGGCGAAGGAATTAAACAAAAAAGATCAGCAAGGGGACATTTTGAATTTACTTGAAAGAATTGTTTTAAGGTATAAAGATAAAAATTCCATAACTATGTGGCAGGTGGAAAATGAACCGTTCTTTCCTTTCGGGGATTGCCCCTGGGTTGATCCCGATTTTTTAAAAAAAGAAATAGACCTGGTTAAATCCCTTGATTCTCAAAGCAGACCCGTTGTAATATCTGACAGTGGAGAAGGTTCATTTTGGTTTTCAGCCGCAAAGCTTGGCGATATCGTAGGAACAACAATGTACAGAAAAGTCTGGGTAAGGCAATTGGGAATTTACTTCAAGTACCCCTTAACTCCGGCTTTTTATTACAGAAAAGCGCAAGTTATTAAAAAATTATTCAAAAAGGAAGTGATTTCCGTTGAATTGCAGGCAGAGCCTTGGGGGCCGAAATTGCTGTATGATTCCCCGGTTGAAGAGCAAATTAAAACAATGAATTTGGAACAGTTCAAAAAAAACATCGAATTTGCCAAAGGAACAGGCTTTAAAGAATTCTATCTTTGGGGGGCTGAATGGTGGTATTGGATGAAAGAAAAACAGAACCAACCCGATATCTGGAACGAAGCAAAAAAGTTATTTTAAGATATGTTATCCATCATAATTCCAACTTTAAACGAGGAAAATTATCTTCCCTTTTTGCTCGAATCGATCAAAAATCAGGATTTTAAGGATTACGAAATAATTGTCGCCGATGCTGGTTCCCACGATAAAACAAGGGAAATCGCCAAAAATTTTGGCTGTAAAGTTGTTTCCGGCGGACTGCCGGCAAAAGGAAGAAACGAAGGGACAAAATTCTCCCGAGGTAATCTGCTTCTGTTTTTAGATGCTGATCTGAAACTGCCCGAGGGATTTTTAAATAATTCCCTCAAAGAATTCGATAAAAGAAAATTAGACATAGCTTCGTATTATTTAAAGCCTGAGACCGGCAGTAAAATTATAAAGGCCGGATTTGATTTCTTTTATAACCGGCCCATTGATTTTACCGAAAAGTTTTTGGCCCACGGCGCAATGGGAATTTTAGTGAAGAAAGAAATCTTTGAAAAAATAGGCGGGTTCGACGAAAAGATTAAATTGGCCGAAGATCATTACTTTGCCCGCCAGGGAGCTAAAATCGGCAGGTTCGGGATTATAAAATCGACCAAAATTTACATATCCCTCAGAAGGTTTGAGAAAGACGGATATTTCAAAACGTTTTTTAAATATCTTTGTTGCCATTTTTACATGTTTTCCGGCAAAGCCGTGAAATCGGATGTTTTTGGCTACCGTTTCTCCCACTATTCTAAAACCGAGCCCTTTTCCTCAAAAGAGGGGGCGAAGGTGAAGAAGAGGACGAAGTCCTCTTCGCCTGTCCAAAACGATAAAAATAAGGTATAAAACATATATGCCCAGTAATACAACCCCGTACAAGTTGCCTTTAGCAACTGTATCGGGGCTCCGTCTTTGCGGACTTCGCTTCCTATTACTGGGTGTAATACATAATAATTAATCTGGAAGCATGGCCCCGTATAATCCGTTAGGAGTTATACGGGGTTGATATACTGGGTATGGATCTCTATGAATTGCCAAAATTCGAATTTCCGGAATTAAGGAAATCCTTCATAAATTTCCCGAAATTCTGGAAAAAACAGATTTTCTGGGTTGTTATCCTGACGGTTTTGATTTCCTCCGCTTTCGGTTTCGCCGGCGGGATTTTATCGGGATCAAATCTTAAATTTTCAGGGATTCGAGAATCGATTGAAGAACCCGCAACTTCCACTCAGCAATATACTCCCCAGACAACGCAGGAAACAGCCATAATCGGAGTTGTCAAAACTTTTTCTCCGGCAGTGGTCAGTATAGTTATCACGAAAGATGTCCCGATTATTGAACAATATTACTACAATCCTTTTCCGGAATTCGGCCAGGAATTTCAGATTCCCCAGTACCGCCAAAACGGAACCCAAAAACAGGAAGTCGGAGGGGGAACGGGCTTCATAGTTTCTGAAGACGGAATGATTTTGACCAATAAACACGTAGTTTTGGACACGGAAGCGGAATACACCGTTTTAACCAATGACGGAAAAAGTTATCCGGCCAAGGTTTTGGCCCGCGATCCTATTCAGGATCTGGCGGTAATCAAAATCAGCCAGGAAAAAACCGTAAATAATCAGGGGGATTTCACCCTAACTAATTTTCCGGTAGTAAAACTGGGGAACTCGGACTCTCTCCAGATTGGTCAAACGGTTATCGCCATCGGCAACGCTTTGGGAGAATTTAGAAACACGGTTTCTGCGGGAGTGGTTTCGGGCTTGGGGAGAAGCATTACTGCCTCAGGAGGCGGTTTGTCCGAAACTATTGAAGACGTTATCCAGACAGACGCCGCCATCAACCAGGGGAACTCCGGCGGCCCTCTGCTTAATCTGAAAGGAGAAGTTATCGGGATAGACACGGCCATGGTCCAGGGGGCCCAAAACATAGGTTTTGCCATTCCTATAAATTATGCCAAAAAAGACATTGAGCAGATTAAAGCTTCGGGGAAGATTGTTTATCCCTACCTCGGGGTAAGATACGTTTTAATCACGGAAAAAATTCAAAAAGACAATAACTTGGGGGTTGATTACGGCGCCTGGATTGTCAAGGGAGAGGGAGGGGAACCTGCCGTTGCCCAAGGTTCGGTGGCAGAATCGGCGGGTCTGAAAGAAAATGATATAATTCTGGAATTCAACGGCGAAAAAATTACCACGGAAAACTCTTTGGCTAAAATTATTCAAAAATATAATCCCGGAGACCAGATTTCTTTAAAGATTATCAGGGACAAGGAGGAAAAAACTGTCTCGGTTACTCTGGGCGAAAGAAGCGAATAATGTTTATTTTATACTAAAAACAATATATGAACGGAAACTTCACCAATAAAGCGCAGGAGGTGATTCTCGCCTCCCAATCCGTTGCCCAGGAAAGAGGCCAGCAGCAGATTGATGCCTTGCATCTTTTATATTCTTTGCTTTCTCAGGAAGAAAGCGTGGTTTTGAACGTGCTTCAAAGATTGGGAGTTGATATCGAAGGGATAAAAAGGAAAACGAAAACGGCTTTGGATAAAATTCCGGTAATTTCCGCTCCTCAGGCCTTCGGTCAGTTTTATTTGACTCAGGACATGGCCAAAGTTTTAGATAGAGCCAGACAGGAGGCAATGAAAATGGGGGACGAATACATTTCGGTGGAACACTTGTTTTTATCCCTATTGAATACGGAAACAAAAGCCAAAGAAATTTTAGACAAGGCCTCCTTTTTGCAATCAGGGGGCGGAGTTTCTTCCTTGGAATTCGGTAAATTAGATTACGAGACTTTTTTGAAGCAGCTGGCCCAAATCCGGGGCGGCCAGAGAATCACCGATCCCGAACCCGAATCAAAATATCAAGTCATTGAAAAATATGCCAGAAACCTGACTCAATTGGCCAGGCAGGGGAAATTAGATCCCGTAATCGGCCGAGATAACGAAATCCGGAGATTGATGCAGGTATTATCGCGCCGGACAAAAAACAACCCGGTTTTAATTGGAGAAGCCGGGGTTGGAAAAACAGCCATTGTTGAAGGACTGGCTCAGAAGATTGTTTCCGGCCAAATCCCTGAAAGTTTGAAAGATAAAGAGATTATCGGTTTGGATTTGGGATCTTTGGTGGCCGGAACGAAATACAGAGGAGAATTTGAAGACAGAGTCAAGGCTCTTTTGAAAGAAATAAACCGGGGGGCCGGCCGCTATCTTCTTTTTATTGATGAATTGCACACTTTAGTTGGAGCCGGAGCAGCCGAAGGAGCAATTGATGCTTCTAATCTTCTGAAGCCGGCTTTGGCCAGAGGAGAGCTGAGAGCGATCGGAGCCACTACTTTGAAAGAATACCAAAAGTATATTGAGAGAGACCCGGCGTTGGAAAGAAGATTCCAGCCGATTTACGTTCAGGAACCCACCATTGAGGATACGATTTCAATTTTGAGGGGGATCAAGGAAAAATACGAATTGCATCACGGAGTAAAAATAAAAGATTCAGCTTTGGTTGCAGCTGCCGAACTGGCCGCCAGATATATTACCGACAGATTTTTGCCGGATAAAGCGGTGGATCTGATGGATGAAGCAATGAGTTCTTTAAGATTGGAAATTGAATCGGAACCCGTGGAATTGGAAAGTTTAAAAAAGGAAATCCAGAAACTGGAAATTGAAAAAGAAGCTCTCAAGCTGGATCAAAGGAAACAAAAAGTATTGAGCAGGCAAATAGCCGATTTGAAAGAAAAAGCAAAAATAATCGAGGCGAGATGGCAATCGGAAAGAGAGACCATCAATAAAATTAAAATCCTTAAAAAAGAATTAGAAAGTGTCCGCTTTGAAGCGGAAAAAGAACAGGCGTCCGCCAATCTTCAGAAAGTGGCGGAAATAAAATACGGGAAAATCCCGAACCTTCTGAAAGATCTTAGGGCGGTCGAAAATAAATTGGCCAGATTCCAAAAAAATAGGCCCATCTTGAAAGAAGAAGTTTTGGAAGAAGAAGTGGCACAGGTGGTTTCCCGATGGACGGGAATACCGGTAACGCGCCTTCTGGAGGAAGAAGTGAGAAAATTAGAAAAAATGGAGGAGATTCTTTCAAAAAGAGTAATCGGCCAGGAAGAAGCAATCAGGGCGATTTCCAACGCTCTTCGGAGAGCGCGAGCGGGAATCTCGGAAGAAAACAGGCCTTTGGGATCTTTCATATTTTTAGGTCCGACGGGAGTGGGGAAAACAGAAACCGCCAAAGCCCTTGCCGAATTTCTGTTTAACGATGAGAATGCTTTAGTCAGGCTGGATATGTCGGAATACATGGAAGAGCATACGGTTTCCAAGATGATAGGCGCTCCCCCGGGTTACGTCGGCTATGAAGAAGGAGGGCAGCTGACGGATAAAATCAGGAGAAGGCCGTACAGCGTTATTCTGCTCGATGAAATTGAAAAAGCCCATCCCAAGGTTTTTAACATTCTGCTTCAGATTCTGGAAGACGGAAGACTGACCGACGCCAAGGGCAGAACGGCTTCTTTTAAAAATGCGATTTTGATTATGACCTCGAACGTCGGTTCGGAGCATATCGCCAAAATGGGCTCCCTGGGATTTTTAGGAGAGAAAGAGGAGGAGGAAAAAAAGAATTTAAAAGAGAGAGTGATGGACGCTTTGAAAGAACAGTTCCGGCCCGAGTTTTTGAACAGAATTGACGAAATCATTATTTTCAATTATCTTCAGAAGCCGGAAATCAGAAAGATAGTTGATTTGGAATTGGAGAAAGTAATCGCCCGACTTAAGGGCAAAAAAATCGAAATTAAAATAACCGAAAAAGCCAAAGAATTTTTAGTCCAAAAAGGATTTGATCCGAATCTGGGAGCAAGGCCTTTGAAAAGAGTGATCCAGAAATTGCTTTTGGATCCCTTGGCTTTAAAAATTGTTTCGGGCTTGCTGGAAAAAGGGGACAGGGTAGTTATTGATTTCGAGGAGGATAAAATCAAGATTCTTACTTCGAAAGATTTGATGAAAACCAGCCGCGAGAAAAAAAGAGAAAAAACCTTGGTTCATTGACCGAGCCCGCCCGAGGCGGGCGAAGGTGGAAAAGAGGATTTATCCTCTTTGACTTAGATGCTGAAAAATATTTTTAAAATCGTCGCTTTTTTCGTAATCGGGATGGTTGGCGGCATTTTTGCAGACCAGATTTTCTGGCCTTATTTTGTTGAAAGGCCGCTTTTTTATCAGTACAAATTGGAAAAAAGTCCGGTTTATTTGACGGAAAGAAAAGAAGTTACCATCCAGGAAAACGTTGCGTTGATCAATGCGGTTGAAAAAGTGGAAAAAACCGTAGTTGGGGTAAAAACTCAGACCAAAGAAGGGGAAGTTTTGGAGGGCTCCGGCCTGATTGTGACTTCTGACGGTCTGATCGTCACTTTGGCCCAGTTGGTTCCCCAGGGTTCGGATTTCAGTTTTTTTGTTGATGACAAACAAGCCGCCTTTCAAATATTAAAAAGAGATCTGAGTGAAAACCTGGCTTTGGTAAAAATAGAAGAATCCAATTTGCCGACGGTGAGTTTCGCCGATTTGGAGAAAACAAAATTAGGGGAAAGGATTTTTTTAATCGGCATAATTTTTGACGGCAAGAAAAATTCAAAGACAATCAACGAAGGAATTATTAACGGTTTCAACGGCGGTTTTATTCAAACCAATATCTTTGAAAAAAACGTTCTGGCCGGCAGCCCCCTGTTTAATATTCAAGGCGAGGTTTTAGGTTTGAATTTTATTGATTCTGAAGGAAGGGTTTCATCCGTTCCCGTTTCAAAGATCAAGAGTTTCATCGGGATGTAATCTTAAGTTATTTTTCCAATTTCAAAATACGTCAAGCCGCACCGAAGCAAAGGTGCGGCTTGACTTTTCATAATGAAAGTGTTATATTAAAAAACATAAACAGTAACTTAAGTAGTTAATACTGCTTAGAAAGGAGAGAAATGAAAAAAGCAAAGGTTTTTCTAAAGGTAGACGATGGACCGTTACACAAGATCACCAAGAGAATACTGGAAGAAAAGGGTTATGTTGTTGTTGAGGATTTAGGTAATGCCGAAGCAGATGGAATGGCCAAAGTTGCCATAATCGGCCTCAATAATTACCACGGGAAACTTCTCGCAGATAAGTTGCGGGAGATGATCCCCAATATCGGCATAATTCCCTTTTTCTCAGACTATGTCGATTATGGTGACCTCAACACGACCTGTACGGAGCTCACACGGATCGACGAGCTCATCGCCTCGGTAATACAGAAGAAAGGGAGGGAAAATGACAGCCATGCTGACAAGTAACGAAGCAAGGGCGCTCAACGATATAATCGTTGAGGAGTTGGCGGAGTTTGGTCTTTCCAAAGCTTTCGTCGATAAAACCGCCGCAGCCAAGGAAATCACTCCCAGGGTAGCAAGGAGGTTTGACTCTAGTCAAACTGAAAAGGGGATAATTCTCCTTTACGATCCGGCGTCTCTTGAGAAGGTTGTCCTGACCAAGATCGGCGAGATCGAAGCAAGGTGCGTGTGAAATGATTTTCCTGGAAGGGAAATCAAAGGCGCGACTCTGAAATCAGTGTTCGCGCCTTTCTTATTCGGTTTGATTTTTTTAATGGAAATGTTAAAAAAACATTAGCTCCTTTTACAATCAGGTAGAGGAGACTTTTATTTTAGGAGGTTCAAAATGTCACGAGCAGTCGTGGTGACGGATAGCACGGCCGATTTTCCGGCAGGGGCCTTGGACAATCATAGAATCAAGGTTGTCCCGCTTTACGTGAGGTTCGGCAAGAACGAACGTCGCGACGGAAAAGATATCAGTCGCGATGAATTCTTTGCCAAACTGCGTAAAAGCAAGGTCTTGCCCCAAATCAGCCAGCCCACCCCCGATGATATTCTGGAAGTTTATAAAAAGGCTGGCAACCCGAACGTTTTCGGAGTCCATATTTCGTCCGAACTGAGCGGTACTCTGCAATCAGCCAACCGGGCCAAAGAAGCAGCTCTCCATAACTTCGACATCAGGCTAGTTGATTCTCGAACTCTTTCTTTGGGCTTAGGTTTTTTGGCGATGGCGGCGGCAGAAATGGCAGAAAAAGGAGAAAGTCTCGATATAATAGAGACAGAAATCAACAGGATGATTCCAAAGATTCGGCTCTACGGCGTTCTCGATACGCTTCACTATCTTGAGAAGGGCGGCAGAATCGGTAAAGTATCGGCCTGGATTGGTTCTGTCTTGAATATCAAACCGATAATCCAGATAAAGGATGGTGTGGTAGCGCCGGTGGTCAGAGAACGTAACAAACAGAAAGCCGTTTCTAAAATGATAGAAATCTTCGAATCAGAAGGAGAGATGGCGCGAGTCGGCGTTATCCATGCGGCTGCCGAGGAAGAAGCCAAAGAACTGGCTGGAGTTTTGCAAAAGCTTTATCCTCGTATGGATATTCCGGTTGTCCAAACAGGCACGGTTATTGGTACCCATTCAGGTCCCGGGCTTGTGGGTATCTGCGGATTGCTAAAATAAGAAGGAGGTGAAAATTTTGGAAGAGCCTACGGGAATATGGGTTGTCATAGTGGCAATATGGCCGGTTATCAGCAAGGTGCTTATTATCCCAATAATTATGCTCCTTGTCGGCTATTGCTTCTGGGCTTTAGGGAGGATTATCAGACGAGCGAAAGCCGAGCTCGAAGATTATCCTCTTTTTGAGGCCCTATATCTGTTTGCTTTTTTAGGAGGATCCTAAGCGAACAGAATACGCGAGAGACATATAAAAGAGGGAGCGTTGGGAACACTCCCTCTTTTTCTTGTTTGATTTCCAAAAAATAGTTAAAATGAAAAAACATGAACTTCCCCGTTGTTATTGTCGCTTGGATATCCCTTCTTTATTTTATTTTTTGGTATTTTTCTCATTAGATTTAAGGTTGACTTAAAGGTTTTTTGAATCTTTTAGCCAGTTTACTTCTTCAGAATACAAATTTAACGGGTGTATCATATACATCCGCACTTATATATTAGACAAATCTTATTCTTTTTGATAATATGGAGGTATGGCAGAAAAGATTATTTCTAAAAGAGTATTATTCCCCAAAGGAAAACAAAGAATATTTTTAAACAAGGTTATAAGAAAAATTCCTGTAAGGAAAATAGCAAAATTGTGCAACCTTTCGCAAAGAACAATACGCGATTGGCGCCGGGGGAAATTTTTAATGGATTTTAATGCTCTATCTAAGATTTGTAAAAATACTAAAATTTCTTTGCCTTCCGATATTAAATTAAGGGACAAATATTGGTATACAATAAAGGGTTGTTCGGCCGGCGGGAAAGCGGTATGGAAAAAGTATGGGAGAATTGGGAATAATCCCACATACAGAAAGAAAAAATGGCGTGAATGGTGGGAAAGGGAAGGAAAGTATAGGCCGAGCCCTATTCTTAATTTGCCTAAATCGATTAAAAATCCTGCTTTTTCGAAAGAGCTGGCGGAATTTGTCGGTATTCTTTTAGGCGACGGGGGTATCACAAAATATCAAGTAGTAATTACTTTACATTCTAAAGATGATAAAGAATACAGTAAATTCGTTATCGCTTTGATAAAAAAGTTATTTAACGTCCCGGTTGGTGTAAATTACGATAAAAATTCTTCCTCACTCGATTTGGCTATCTCTAGAAGCAAATTAGTCCGTTTCTGTACAGAAAAACTTGGCTTAAAGCTCGGAAATAAAATTAAACAGCAAGTAGATATTTCTTCATGGATAAAACAAAACAAGCAATACGCCATTGCTTGCCTTCGTGGTTTGATAGACACCGACGGCTGTATTTTTATCCATCGATATAAGGTAAATGGAAAATGGTATAATTATAAAAAACTTGCTTTTACGAGCTATTCAAAACCACTTCGCCAATCTGTATTTGATATTTTGAAAAATATCGAGCTAAACCCTAGGTTGGCTCAAAGAAGTGATGTGCGTCTCGATAGCATCGATGATGTAAAGAGATATTTCCAACTCGTCGGATCTCATAATCCTAAGATCTTGAAGAAATACTTTAAATAATATAGACTAAAATAGATTTTATTAATCGGGAGGAGTGCTCCGAATTGGTAAGGAAATGGTTTGCTAAACCATCGGGCGTGTAAAAAGCGCCCTTGTGGGTTCGAGTCCCACCTCCTCCGCCTGCATATGAACATCAGTTTTTATTTTCAAAAAGTTGACAAAAGCTGCGAGGAGCAGCTTAAAAATTATCTGACGGAGGAAAAATTAAGCCGATTGACGCGCCTATTGCAGCACGGAAATTTGGAATTGGCCGATTTAAGAATACTCGCTGAACATTTCCCGCACCATAATGAGATTTCGGTTAAATTAACCTTGAACATAAAAAAGCGCGAGCTGGTGGCGGAAAAGAGAAGCCGCAGCGTTATAGAGTCTTTCGATTTTGCCCTGGATAATTTGATTTCCCAACTTCGAAAGCTGGAAAGCGTAATGCACGACAAATAAAGGGTGGGGTGCTAGAGCGGTTGAATAATAGGACTTTTACTTGACTCTGGTAGCCCCTACCGCTATAATTAAGTTATGCGTATAACACAACGTAAAGGAGATATTGCGGTTTCACAAGCCATCGCAAGTTTTACTAAGTTAGGCTTTGATGTGTCTTTACCACTTACCGAATCTGCCGCGTATGATCTAGTAGTCGATACTTATGAGGGATTGAAACGAGTACAGGTACGATATACGAGTAGTGGAGCAGTGGACTTAAGACGGGTACATTCGAATTCAAAGGGTTATGTAGTGAAGAAAACAAAACCCCATGCTTACGATTGGCTATATATTTTTAAAAGTACTGGAGAGGAATATTTATTAAAGGATTGTCTCGTGCGTCGTTCTTTTAAGCCAACGATGAGTAATGGATTTATGAATATGTTACATATTGAGGCAGCAAAACTTGGAGGGGTCGGATAGTGGTTTATTCCAACAGTCTTGAAAACTGTCGTCCGTAAGGACTCGTGAGTTCGAATCTCACCCCCTCCGCCAATTTTCAGAATTAGGAT
>Ga0210017_1000569_pt1 | contig 31550 bp, 34 predicted proteins | sample CryGeyCG2014_020_FD_183966 | JGI IMG/M metagenome (GOLD analysis project Ga0210017, IMG submission 183966) | Groundwater microbial communities from aquifer - Crystal Geyser CG08_land_8/20/14_0.20 (SPAdes) (version 2) | ecosystem: Environmental > Aquatic > Deep subsurface > Groundwater | place... | reverse complement strand
TCCAACGGAAAGCGCCATAAAACAAATTAATATATGAGCTTTAATCGTTTTCTCTTTTCGATGATAGATTGGCCTCGTTTTTAAATCTGATTTTGCCATACGAAATGCTTTTTCAACATTCCAGAGATTGTGATACAACTTGGTAACTGTTTTGTTATCAATATTATCGAGATTAGTGTAGTATCCCTTTATTCCAAGAAGAATCGTATTTTTTTCAATTAATCCTTTATTTATTTCTACTTTCGTTTTATCTGAATTTTTTAAAAACTTAATTCTTTTTGTTGCTTTCTCGGGAGTAGCTAAATATTTTTCTGCTTTAGTAATTTGAGAGTCCAATTCATATTTGTTTTTTAAATTTTCTAACTCTTTGACAAAGGAGCAAAGTTTAGTATAATCATGCTAATTATTGAAACGAATTTTTTTATGAAAAAAATTCTACTTCTTATTTTTCTTGTTTGTGTTATTGCTCTCGGCAGTCTGTATTTTTTAATTTCAGTGAAATCAAATAGTACCATCTGGAAATATGACAAAAAAATAACGGTTCCTCTCAAGGTTACCAGCGGGAAAAACAACGATGCAACAATCGGCGATCTTAAAACCAACGGGGTATCGATTGTGCTACCGAAAGGATCGTTTGACACAGATACCGCAATCGAACTAAAAACTCCGGATAAAGTTCCCAATTACATAAAGTCCGAAATGACTCCACTTGGCTCTCCCATAGAAATCTCTGCCGGAGACAAACCAATTCGCCTAAATGAAAAAAAAAAGATTACTATGGCTTATGATCCGGCCATATTACCTAAAGATACTGAGGCCAAAAAGATTCGGGTTCTTTACTACGATGGCACCTCTTGGGAATCCATCCGCCCGGTCTCTGTGGATTTGAAAAAAAATCAAGTGATTTTTGAGTCGTATCACTTTAGTGTATTTGGACTCAATCAAGTTGACGATGAAACTAAAATTACGGAAAACTGGATTAAATCTGCCGCATTTGATAAAACGCTACGCAAAGGGCTCAATAAAAAATCCGATTACATCACCAACCAGATCATTGATATGACGCTCAAAAAACTGGGTATTTCTGACGAATCCACCAAAGGAAAAATACTGGCAGATATCCTCAAGGATGACGGATATGCAGACGTCGTCAAAGCGTATGCCAACGGAGATATCGTTGACGGAGGTCAGAAAGTAGCGGCTCTTTGTGGAAGTAAGATCGTCGAATTGGTACCTAAATCCGTCCTTTCCAAAGCTCTAAATTCAGTCGCAGGGTCTTCCGGAGATATTGCTGCAGCCGGGAAAGCACTCGGGAATATCGAGGCAGGTCAGTATCGAGACGCGGCAAAAATCATCGGTGAGCAGATAGCTGATAAATTTCTGATCGTTACGGCCGGGAAAATCGCCGTCCAGGTGGTGGGTGCCCAGATTGAAAGTTGGAAAAATGCAGAAGTAGAAGCGGCCTTCCAAGCATATAAAAATGGAGCCAACGGAGCGTTTTGGGGATACAACGTCGACAAAAAAGATTTTGATGCCGTTTGGATCCAGATGAAAGGGGCTAGCCGCCAGTTGGAGATTGAGGCAATCGCAAAAGAAAATGAAATCCGCAAAGAGGCCGGTATGCCCGCGCTCACCGAGAAAGAGGAAGAATCCGTCAGGGCAACCGTCAAAGAATCTTACCGCACCCAGTTTGCGACCCGAATAGAGAAAGACGCGGAAATTAAAAAGGAAGAAAAAAATCTGCGTACCATGGTAGAGGCCTTTAAAAAAGCCGACTTCTTTACCGGTGCGCTTGCCCCCGCGGGGCTGGATAAAGGACTGGATTATGAAAACACCCTGGATGTCCTTTCCCATTTCATGAACAAAATGATGAACGATACCAATCGGTTTGAGCTGTCAACCAAAGAGGGGCTCATCATGGACAAGGCAATATCGATAAGCGATATCGTACAGGGCGCACGGATATATTTTTCTTTACCCGATGGGAAGAAAAAATACGGGGAGTATCTTAAAGACCGCTTCGGTATTAAACCCCGACCTAAATTATCAGATGTTAAGCCACAACAGGGTATAGCCACAGCCATGATTCCAGTGGCCGATTCTTTTACAGGTAAGATTTTGGGGGAAGCATATGGACAAATTTCTTTTTGGAATGTGGGGCAATTGTCAGGAGACCCTATTTATGCAAAAGCAATATTATCAGGAGATTGTTCAAAGTCTACAACTCCTGGTTGCGGTGTGGGGGCACCAGTGGAAGGAATCTTTTCAGGCGGGCCAAATGGGGTTATTACTCTTGATGGAGGTTTTACATATACACTCAAAGATGGTAAATATTTTGAGCTTATTTTCGGTGGAAAAACATACAAATATACTGTCGAAAATCCTGATATTTTTTCAAACTGGCCATAAGAGTTTACTCTTATTGTAGTCCTCCCCACTCGACTAACGTAAATCCGTGGCGGATAAATTTATTAAACTGTTGAGGTTTTGGGATAATTGATGGTTTTGAATTTAAAGTTTTAAAATCTAGGAAAACACGAAGAATAGAATTTGGGACAGGGTTGACATTCATCGGTACAGATTCATTCATCTGGTTTGTTTTCAAAAAACCCAATTTGATAATAGGGAGCATTTTTTCTTCCATCTCTGGCACCCAATAGGATGTCATATCAGTAAATTTTTTTTCTCTACTACCCATCCCCCATCAACTTTTGGATAAGGATTTTGTCGACTTTTTCCTGACCAATAGATATAGGGGGAACTATTTTTTTCGCAAGCATTATAAGCATATTCTGAGCCAAACTTTAAATTATTTATTTTAAAACAATTGGTGAATGTGGTTGTAAGTCTGTTAGCAAACCATTTGGTTGAGCTTTAACAAACCAGCCATCTTAATAAAAGGGAATTTGTGTATCTAATGCAACCGTTGTTAAAAAAGAAAGATGAATGTCAAAGAATTTTGGTTATTGATGATAAAATTTCATCAATTTCTTTAAGCATTTCGGGAGTCGGATTATTTGGTACGGTAAGACTGATGTGACCATAAAGTGTGGGAACGCCCCAACCATATTGAGTAGATTGACAGATACTAAACCCCTGACCATTTTCGGGAGTGCTACGACGAAGTTTATCACCACTATTGGTTGTAATTTCAATATATTTGTTATAACGAGAGGAATGTCCTTCAAAATCGGCGTCACCAGGATAAAGGCAGACTGCACCTCCAAAGCCACCTTGAGTGATTGAAAAGCTGTATTCACCATTTTTAATAATGACTTTCTCATTATCTGTACCTTCAGCTTCCCGAGAGTAAATCCAATTTGCGTTAGCCTTAAATTGGTAATGAGGAAAAGATAGTATTCCCCCACCCTTAATAACCTGGAGAGGAATCGATGTTGCTTGTGGAACTGAAGTCGGCAGATCAGGATTTAATTTAGTTTTGGTGACAGCAGGCGGAATTGAGATAGGAACATTTTTGACTGAAGATGGTAGAGCATTTTGTCTTCCGACGAAATAAGCAACAAATCCGGTCAAAATAAATATGACGAGAACGAGAAAACTTACAAGATATTTCATAAGTGTATAATTATTATATAATATTTTTTGTTATTTTATTTTGTTTATGGTTACACATATTATATAAAAATCATCAACCTTCGTAATTGGAAATTACTTTTAAGAAAAATTGATATTTTTGTTCAAGCAATTGACATCAGCCAAACATATAACTGGTTGATAATTTAGGCCTTTACTTTTTTATTAAATTTTAAATCACGGATGTATCAATCTATTGATAGATTGATACATATATAAATTATCCCTCGTTTCTTCTCTTCCGTTGAAAATTATATCTAATTTTACTATACTATAAGATTAATTTTTTTTTATATGTCAAATTCAGAATTAGAAAATAGGAGGACGGTAGTTGCGACGAGATCTTTTGTGGCAGGTTTAGCACCTGCGGAAGCAATATTTGAATCCCTAAAAAGCGGTTTGTCTGATGTTCCTATAATGCGTTTTATTATTGAGCAAAAAGGTAGTGGAAAAAATACTCGATATACTCTTCCCGGTGGCAAGGTAAAGCCTGATGAATCGTGGCAAGCGGGTGTTCAAAGAGAAGTAGACGAGGAGACAGGGTCAAGAACTTTTGGATTGCCTCATTACACAGAAATTGGAAAATATGAATATACTATTCCAGTAAAGAATATAAAGAGACAAGCTTTATTGACTTATGTCCCGGTTATAAACATTCCTTCACATCAAGTAAAAAATCCAAATATTACAGGTATAGAAGCAGTATCTTATAAAGAGCTATTAAGCTTGATTAATGGCAAAAAATTAAAAAATGTCCCAATTGAAGAACATCTATCATTTAAACAAAATATAGGAGAAGACAATCTAATCAAAAAAAAGAGTCTGATGAAAGGGGTTATCTGGATGGGTCATATTGATAAATATTTACGAAAAAAATTTAAGGCAATTTGGAAAGATGGGATGTCTGCGCAAGAATTTAATCAAGAATATGAAAAAATAAAAGCTGAGTTTATGAGGAGCGGGATAGAGGTTGGATTGGGTAATGAATTAAAAAAAAGCCCTGAAAAAAATAAATCAGAAATTGAATTAGCTCTTAATGATGGTTTTTACGGAAAGGATATTCTTTATTTCTTGCCGGAAATTGCCAAAAATGGAGAAAATTGGTCGGGGTTAGAGAATGCGACTGAAGGGACAAAAATATTTATGAAATATTTAGCTCAGTCATTACAAGATTTTCTGACAATAAAAAAAATGACTACGGAAGAATTTAAATTATTTATGGAGAGTAAGGAGACACCTATTAATAAAAAAACGGATTTAATTAATAAATTAAATAATTATTTTATCAAAAAAATAAAAAAATTATTTAAAGTAAATGATAGCGAAGTTAGCCAAGTATATAATTATATTCGGGAATTTTTGCCTGAACTTTCCAAAGAAATAAAACTTGCCGATCCGAATCTTATCGAAGGACTTTATCAGGATTATACTTTATCAAATGAAATAAATAATGCCAATTTTGGCAGACTTCTATCTCTGTTTTTTGGAATCGATATTAAAAAAAACAATACTGAAGCAGATAATTTGATACGATTTGAAACCGGAAGGCATTTGCTATTTTTATTAAAAGGCATGGCCGGAATAAAGTATTTTAATGCTGAAACTGAAAAAATAAAAAATGGCTATTTACAACATGCAGTAGAAGATTTTTTTGGTGCAATATCTGAACAAAGATTAATTGAAGTTAATGGAAAGAAAATGCGAGTTAATTTACGGATGTGTGAAAATTCAAAAATGAAAGTAATCTTTGATGAAAAAAATTTAAAGACATTTTTTTCCTTTTTAAGAAAAGGATTTGAACAAAAAATGGAAAAAATCAAAGATTTTTATTCGATAGGAATAGTATTTGTCGATTCAAAAAAAGATTCTATTAGGGAAGCAAAAATATTGATAGCTAATTTTATGAGATATCTTAAATCCAATTATAAGAGTAAGAGCGTAGAAATTTCAGAATATAAAGATCATACAAAAAAATATGAAAATAAAGAAAAGCCAGAGATAGCTACTGGTAAAAGATTAGGGTCAATGGGTGATCTGCTTGTAAGAATAAAAACCATCGTACATCTTGGTGATGAGCAGATGGAGATGGCGGTTTACCCATTCTTCTCATTAGCTAATCAAAAACCTTATAAGGGCTGGAAAGAAAAAATGGAAGATGATCCTGATTATTTAGTTCGTCGAATGTTGACTGGGAAAAATGGGATTCCAGGTTTATATGATTTAATATATTATTTAGAAATATTTTTTCATCATCACGCACAAAAAATACAATCAGCTATTTATAAATAAAAAAAGAATTGCAAATTAGATATATTCTGTTATACTGATATTCAGATTGTAAGGTTTAGCTTTATGTTTTTTAATCCGCCTTCACCCGCTCAGTGGGTTTCGGCGAGACAAGGTTCTTCTTCATTATTTTTAGAAGAGCTTCGCGCTCTTACATCTATTTATAATTTTTCTATTTTATTCTTATGTATAACAGGCGTTTTCAGACATCAAGTCGTTTCAGTCGTTTTAGCAGGCCAGCCGGTTCATCTCGTTTTGGCAGTGGTGGACGAGGTCGCGGACGTGGACGAGGGATGACAGGTGGTAATATTCACGAATTTATCAGACGTGCCAATGTAAAAAATGTTCCAGTATCCACCATCCAAGCAGTTGCAGACGTTTTGTATTCAAGCCTTGATTTACCTGAGACATTAAAAGCAACGATTGCCCGTCATAACTATATTAATCTGACTCCAATTCAGGTACAGGGTATTCCAGCCATCCGGGCCGGTAAAGATGTTATTGGTATTGCCAACACCGGTACCGGAAAAACAGCTGCCTTTTTAATTCCATTGGTAGAAAATATTTTAAAGGATTATAACTACAAAGCATTGATCATCAGTCCGACTCGTGAGTTAGCATTACAAACGAGGGACGAACTGAGAAAATTCTCCGGTAATATGCCGATTTACAGCACTTTATGTATCGGTCAATCTTCAATGCAGATGCAAATTTCGGGGTTGAGACATAATCCACACGTCGTCGTCGGGACGCCAGGACGACTCAAAGATTTGATTAATCGCGGGATTTTAAAATTAGGTAATTTTAAGATGATTATTCTTGACGAGACCGATCAGATGCTTGATATGGGATTTATTCATGATATTAAAGAAATAATTTCCTATTTGCCGGCTGAACGTCAATCCTTATTTTTTTCAGCAACAATAACACCTGTGATTACAGCCCTGATTAATTCTTTTGTAAAAAACGCAGTGACTATTTCGGTAAAAACTCAAGAGACATTAACTAATATCAAGCAAGATTTAGTCAGACTTGATAAAAAAGTTGGCGCGAAAATGGATAAACTTTCATCACTTTTAAGACAGGAAGAATTTAAAAAAGTACTTGTGTTTGGTCGGACAAAACATGGAGTGGAAAGAGTAGCTCGAGATCTTTTTCAAAAAGGATTTAAAGTAACTTCAATTCACGGAGATAAAGCTCAGTTTCAACGTCAACAGGCTATCCGAATGTTTAAAGAAGATGTTGTATCAATTATGGTGGCAACTGATGTAGCCGCTCGAGGACTCGACATTGCCAATGTCACCCACGTCATCAACTATGATATTCCCCAGACTTACGAAGATTATATTCACCGGATCGGTCGCACCGGCCGGGCAAATCTTAATGGTACTGCCTTGACGTTTGTGGAGGAATAATGTAATGATATATCATCAAAAATATATTGTTTCAATAATCTAAACAACTACTTTTGTAGACTATAACCTACTGACAAATAAAAACTGATAGTTTATTCTTTTATTGATGAGCATGAGGTTTAATAAACATCAATTAGATAGACTGTCAGAATTTTTTTCTAATATTAGTTTGGTTTTTTTTGCCTCAATAATAACTCCGTTTTTTTCCGGAGGTATGGTAAACTATTTTATAATTCCAATTGGAATGACCTTGACCATAGGTTTTTTAGTTATTAGTTTATCAATTATAGAAAAATGAACTTTAGCTGGCTTCAGACATTTTACATAGTTGGAGCAATTAGTTTGTTGGCAGTGGCAATCGTTCTCTATCCTACTTTAAGAGATAAAAATAAATAGTATTTTGCTATACTATCCATGACGTGAAAAATAAATATGTGATTCGACGAATGACAAAATCAGACCTTGATATTGCTATTTCTTGGGCAGCTAAAGAGGGTTGGAATCCAGGACTTTTTGACCGCGATGCTTTTTACAACACTGATCCTAAAGGATTTTTTATGGGTTTTTTAAACGGTAAACCAATTTCTTGTATTTCAGCTGTCTCTTATGGAAAAGACTTTGGCTTTATCGGTTTGTACATTGTTCATGCAAATCATAGAAACAAAGGCTATGGAATAAAAATTTGGGATAAAGCAATCAAGTATTTGAAAATGCAAAACATTGGGCTAGACGGTGTGGTCGGGCAACAGGAAAATTATAAAAAGTCAGGATTTAGATTAGCATATAGAAATATTCGTTACGAGGGAAATGGAAAAAAATATGAAGTTGTTAATAAAAATTTAATTAATGTTAAGTATATTCCATTTGATGTTTTAGTTAAATTTGATAGTAAATTCTTTCCACTTTCTCGTCCCCTATTTTTGAAACACTGGATTGAAGAACCAGAAAGTTTAACACTTTGTTTTTTAAAGAATGACAAATTATTAGGTTATGGAATGATTCGCAAGTGCGTCACCGGTTACAAAATCGGCCCTTTATTTGCTGATACCAAATTAATAGCAGAAGATATTTTTAGGGAATTAAATAATTTTGCTGTTGATTCTTTGATTGTTATTGATATCCCAGAAGCAAACAAGGAAGCAATAGAACTTGTTAATAAATATAAAATGAAGCCGATGTTTGAAACGGCCAGAATGTACACAAAAAAACCACCAATTATTAATTTAAATAAAGTGTTTGGTGTGACCACTTTTGAACTTGGTTAATATGAAGAAAAACAATCATTTATTTAATACGATTACTCAAATTGCCATTCCTGTTTTGACGGTAGGAACACAAATAGCTATTGCTTTAAAATATCCTCAATGGGGATTGGTAATTAATTTGATTTCCCAGCCATTTTGGATTTATTCATCTTGGAAGGCTTATAAAAAAGCTGGTCAAGTAGGATTATTAATTACAACAGTCTTGGTTACGGTAGTTATTTTGTTAGGAATAATAAATTATTTTTTTATGTAATGGTATGATGACTCATATGAACGACTACAGTAAAGAATTAGCATTTGCGAAAGCTATAGCCTTAAAGGCTGGTGAAATTATTACTAAAAATTTTATTCATTCAACAATCACAACTAAATCAAATTTAACACCGGTAACGGAAACGGATCTCGCCATTTCAAAATTGGTGATAGAAGAAGTTAGGAAAAATTTTCCAAATCACGAAGTCTATGATGAAGAACTCCAGCACGAGTCTCACAACGCAGAATTTATTTGGGTTTGCGACCCTGTTGATGGGACAATTCCCTTCTCTCATCACATTCCCACTTCAATGTTTTCATTAGCACTTTGCCATAACGGTGAACCGGTTGTTGCCGTTATTTATGACCCTTTTATGAAACGAATGCTTTATACAAAAACAAAATCACCATCTTATATGAATGAAAAAGAAATTTACGTTAAGCCGGGAAAATTTATTCTCGGTGATTTTATTTTCGGGATTCCTTATTGGAATTTGGACTTTGATACAAATAAATATTTTAAGTTACTTTTTGATAAAAAAATAAGAGTCACGTATGTTGAGTCAATTGTTTATCAATCGATGATAGTGGCAATCGGAATTTCAAAAGCAATGGTTATTATTGCGGCCAGTCCGTGGGATCGGGCGGCTGCAAAAATGATTATCGAAAACGCCGGTGGAATTTGCACTGATGAAAATAAAAAAAGACTGACGGTCTTTGGCAATCCAAAATATTTCATCGCTACCAATAAGGAAGTCCATAATGAAATAATGGAAATAGTCCAAAAATGTCTCCAAAAATAGGATTTTAAACTATTGAAATATCCATTTTTTTGTTACGATCGTAACGAAAAACATCACCCTTTGAAGCTAAATCAACAAAAAATGAAAAATATTTTTTTATATTGGTGTTTTGTTTTTTTAGATTACTCTTTTATTTTTTGTGCACTCCCTGATATATAACTAATATATTTTTATTATAATATCCTCAAAGGACACTGAAATAATAAATATGAAAAAAATCAAAGCAATTCTCAGCGATTATGATGGAACTTTAGCTGATCAAAATGGAAATATTCTTCAGGGGGTAAAGAATCTGATAAAAAAAATTCAAAATAAAAATGTCAGTTTTTCTTTGGCAACCGGCCGTGCCTATTACAGTTCGATCAGAAAAGTTGAAAACGAATTAGAGATCAAAGGAATTCACATACTTCATGGAGGAGCAATGATCTTCGATTCGGTAAATAACAAAATCCTGCTTCTTCAGTCAATCTCGAGTGAGTCAGTCAAAAAAATTATCAAATATTTTCAAGTCCAAAAACTTATTTTTTCCATGGAAACAAAAAACTCAGTATTTGTTTCAAAAAAAGTAAAAGGCAGTTTACATTATCCAGATCTTATTAATCAGGCTGTTAGCAAATATAAAAATAATGAACCTATTCTTAAGATAGTTATTTATGCAAAGGCAAACAAATTATCTGAAAAACAGATTGAACTTCATAAAAAAAACCTTCAAAATATTTGTTCAGACATTTCAATCCATAATTTTGAATATTTTGATTCCTTTGGATCTGATATTACTTCTGAAAAAGCGACAAAACACACAGGAGTTCTAGAATTCATCAAAATACTCAATCTTTCACCTGATGAAGTGGTTGCAATAGGCGACGGACACAATGATTACCCGCTTTTTACTGCCAGTGGATTTGGTATTGCGATGGCAAATGCACCGAAAGAATTAAAGGAAATTGCCGACTTAATTGTTTCAAAAGTTACCGAAGGTGGCATGATTGAAGCGTTAAAATATATTGACGAGAATTTAACATAGTACAATTATGAAAGACGTGAAGATTGATTCATCCTGGAAGACAGTTTTGAAATCGGAATTTGAGAAACCTTATTGGCAAGAACTGACCGAGTTTGTTCGCCAACAGTATTTGTCAGGTAAAGTCTATCCGCCGGCAAAAAATATTTTTCGGGCCTTTGATCTTTGCCCGATCGATCAAGTCAAGGTCGTCATCGTCGGACAAGATCCCTACCACGGTCCAAATCAGGCTAATGGTCTATCATTTGCAGTTTCCGACGGAGTCACCCTCCCTCCATCTCTTAAAAATATTTATAAAGAAATTCAAAATGATTTGGGTATCAATCCCCTACCGTCGGGTGATCTTTCCCGTTGGGCTTCGCAGGGTGTCCTGATGTTAAATAGTGTTTTAACAGTTGCGGCCGGTAATCCGGCATCTCATAAAGCAAAAGGTTGGGAAAAGTTTACCGATGCCATTATTAAGTCACTTAATGAAAATCGACAAAACATCGTCTATCTGCTTTGGGGAAAATATGCACAAGTCAAGGGAGAGGTAATTGATAGAGAGAAAAATTTGGTTTTAATTTCCGCTCATCCATCGCCCTACTCAGTCGCTAATTTTTTTGGTAATCATCATTTTTCAAAATGTAATCAATATTTAGAAGAGAATGAGATTAAAGCTATTGATTGGCGCTAAAAGTGTTATAATATTTCTATGAACATCAAGGATTTAACCGATGAAGTCGAGGAAGTCTCCAAGATCTACTCAAAAAAATTTGATATTGACCGCGATGGTAATTGGTTTGTCCTAAAACTTCAGGAAGAAATGGGCGAGCTTATCCAATCTTATTTGATGATGATTAAGCAGGGTCGTCATAAGGGGAAAAGTCCGGAGGAAATAAAAGATGATTTTCATAAAGAAGTCGCCGACGTTTTTAGTCATATTTTATTATTGGCAAAATTTTATCAGATTGATTTGGAAAAAGAAGTTGAAGAAAAATGGTTAAAATGGAAAGAATAATTTGATAAAATAATTCTATGTTTAAAAAAATGGATTTGAAGATCGTTAAATTGGATTTAGTGATTGCAATTTATATTGCCTGTGTTGCCATCTCAGAATTAATGGGTGGGAAAACTTTCCCCTTACTTCATATAGGTAAATTTACCTGGAATGCCAGTGTGGCGATTTTTGTCATCCCGATTATTTTTTCAATTAATGATGCTATCGTTGAAGTGTTTGGGGTAGAAAGAGCTAAAAGTGTTTATCGATCGAGCTTGATAACCATTATTATATTTATGCTGTTTTCTTTTTTGGCAATTAGGCTTCCGGCCTCAAGTAGATTTGCATCGAGTGAATCTGCTTATGATTTAATTTTTGGCCAGTCAATGAGAATTTCTTTTGCCAGTTTACTTGCTTTTACGATTTCTGACTTTGTTGACATAATTGTTTTTCAAAAAATAAGAGAGAAGATCGGTAAAAAAGCCTTGTGGTTAAGAAGTAATCTCTCCAATTTTGTTTCTCAGTTTATTGATACGTGCGTATTTATGTTCTTAGCATTTTATGCTTTTAATAAAGGTTTTGCTGATAATTTTTCATTTTTATTTAGTTTGATAATTCCCTATTGGTTGCTTAAATGTTTTATGTCAATTATCGAAACTCCATTTGTTTATGTTGCAGTTCGTTGGTTAAAAGGGGAAAATAAAAAATGAAAATAACGATGGTGATGCTGATGACAGTTGATGGAAAAACTACCCGAGGGGAAAATAAAAATATTTATACTTGGACTTCTTCAGAAGATCAAAAACATTTTTTCTCGCTGATTAAAAAAAATAATTTAATTGTTATGGGAAGGAAAACTTTTGAGGCATCCCGCCCGGTTATTAGGTTAGAAAAAGGAAAATTGAGAATCGTCTTAACTCATCATCCGAAAAAATATTCTAAAGAATCAGTCACAGGTCAGTTAGAATTTTCAAATGAAAATCCGGAAAAATTAATTAAACGAATGGAGGGCTTAGGTTATAAAAAAATTCTTTTGGTTGGAGGGGCGACTATAAACGGATTATTTTTGAAAGAAAATTTAGTTGATGAATTATATTTGACAATTGAGCCGAAAATATTTGGATCAGGAAAAAATATTATAGAAGGACAGTTATTAGATAAGTTTTTGCAGTTAATTAATGTTAAAAAATTAAATAAAAAAGGAACTTTGTTATTAAGGTATAAAATTATTTAGCGTTCAAGATTTGATTGACATCAAGCTGATCGATTTTTTCGTCCCCATTCATATCTAAATCAAAAGTATAGATAGGATTATCTCCGTTTAATGTTTTGCCAATGACTTTATTCCAACAGGATTCAGTCTTTTTACAGTTCAATTGTTTGGAAATGATATCTTCATCGGTGGTATCGACTTTTTCATCTTTATTTATATCCTCGCTTTTGTAGATAGAAGTTGATTGATTGATAGTCGGAGCAGGAGATAATATTTTTTTTAGAAAACCTGATGTAAAATAAATAATCAGTAAGATGATAGAAATAATAATTGACGTTGTAAATATTTTATTCATAATTTAATAATACCAGTTTTCTTGAAACGTTCAATTAATTTTTTGTTCCTCTCTTTTTGTTTTTCCAACATTTTATTAGATGAAAAAAATAAACCTGGAAAAAATTGCTGATTTTCAAAGACAACTCTTTTTGCATAAGGAATAATTTTTTGGGCAAATAATTCGAGCATTTCGTCAGTCATACTATCAATCGGAAGTGAGTCGTCTAATCGACTGCCAATTGGAAAATGAATACCATTGAAAAGTTGCCGTCCATTTTTATCTTTGAGTAAGATGTACATCTTAAGTTCTTCAACAATTATTGACCAATTAGTTTCTAAAGTCGTTATTGAATTTGCAACATAATGATAGATATCCAACATCCCGCTTGAGTTGATATTATTTTCCCTATAAATAATTATTTGCTTTATTGCATCTTCAATTCCCCTTTTCCCGCTAAGGTGATTTTCAATCCATATTTTTTTTGGTCGTTGATGAAAGATTATTTGTTTTGTGAAATTTTTCTCAAAATATGGAGCATGAGATAAAAATTCAATTTCAGGAAATTTTTTCAAAAGAATTTTAACATTACAAATTCCAAGATTGACCAATGTCATAATAATTTTTCCTGAAAAATTCAACTGGTTTTCTCCTCCGGTTTTTCCGTGAAACTCAAGAACAGGGATATCATTATTTCTAAGGATCATCACTAATTTAATTAATCTCCACAATGGTTTAAAGGCAATCGCCTCAACACCATCAAGCGTCTTATTGTCAAAATATTCCTGCCATAGATAGAGAAATTGTCCGGGATTTCCTAAGAAACCAATTGAATCAGTTGAGACTAAATATCGCGGTCGATTTTGTTTTGACATAAGAAAAGAATTAAATTATACTGTTTTATCTTAAAGAGTTCAGGGTCTTTGAAAAAAAATATGTTTTTTCTTAGTAGTGGAACGATTCATCGTTCAATAATAATTCATTAAATTGATTATTATGGTGTGACCTGCCTGCCGGCAGGCAGATAAATCACACCACTACGTATTATGTATAATAGTGAACTCTTACGCTTTATCTTATGAAAAATAGAGTGCTGATATTTATAATTTTAGGAGTTATAATAGTTGGTACTTTTGGATTTTTATTTAAAAATATGAAAAAAACTGCGAAGACTAATAAAGCAAAAATATTAACAGCAGTTTTGCATACTGAAAAGGGAGATATGACTGTTTCCTTAAATACTAATGATACACCTAAAACTGTCAATAACTTCGTCACTCTTGCCAAAAAAGGATTTTATAATGGGACAATCTTTCATCGGGTTATTAAAGGATTTATGATCCAAGGTGGCGATCCAAAAGGTGACGGAACCGGCGGACCAGGATATAAATTTGACGATGAGCCTTTTACCGGAGAATATACGAGGGGGACGATTGCGATGGCCAATGCGGGACCAGATACTAATGGCAGTCAATTTTTTATTATGCACGCTGATAATCCCCTACCAAAAAATTACATAATTTTTGGAAAAGTGATTAAGGGAATCGAAATCGTTGACGCAATTGCTGAATCGGAAGTCCGCCCGAGTTTTTCCGGAGAAAATTCTACTCCAGTCAGTCCGACTAAAATTCTTTCAATTGATGTAAAATAAATGAATGTTTATTAAAAAACAATATAAAATCATTCTTGCTATTGTTATTTCTCTTGTTTTTACTTTAGCAATCACAAAAACGTTTTTTTTCGATGGTGTGCCAAAAATTAATGCAGAGAAAATAAGTCGAACTTTAAAAAATATTAAAGATAATATTACAATTTTTAAAAATACTTTTGCTTATAGGATGTCTTCAAATAAGATCGATTACAATCAAGTTTTTACAGATCAACCTGCGTCGATAAATTTTGTAGCGAAGCATACATTATCACCAACTGATTTTATTTATCCAACCGAAATTATCCAACCAACTATCGAGCCAACTATCCAACCAACTATCGAGCCAACTATCCAACCAACTATCGAGCCAACCCTTTTTAAGCCAACTACTCATTCACGCGTGATTCCATCTCCAACACGAAGAATGTTAACACCTACAAAAAGGCCGACTCGAAAACCAACCAGGTTACCTTCCTTGACTCCAACTGAAAAAAGAAATCCCTTATTCATTCAAGATCCTCTCAATCAACCTTATTACAACCCTTCAAAGGCATATCTTTGTTATACCCCAGCGAAATTTATTGAAGTCTACGCAGACGATGCACCAATTAATTCCTGTTATAAAAGTATTAAGTCAAATGTTGATGCTAATTTAACTTCGGTTGATATTTTGGGTAAAACAATTACTGTCCATAAACTTGCCTATCCGGCTTTTAAAGCGGTTGCCAACGAATTAAAAAATTTTAGCGGATATAAAATTAAGACGGCATATGCTTATGTATTCCGATGTAATACGGCGGCATCAACTGGCGATTCCTGGGATGTTTGTCAACCTGGTTGTGTTATCGGATCACATGCTTTTGGTATTGCCGTAGATATCAATGAAGATGAAAATTGTTTTGGTTGCTCGACTTATACTATGCCTATGAAGATTGTTGATGCATTTGAGTCCTATGGTTTTCGTTGGGGTGGTAGGTATAAATCGATTTTTAATTCAACGATAGACGCGATGCATTTTGAATACATGTATGATTTATGTAAGGACATTAAATAGTTCATAAAGTATTTAAAGTTATAAAGTTTGTAAAGCAAAGCATCTTTATGAACTTTAGAGACTTTATAAACTTTACAAACTCGCTTGCGTCGTTTAATATTATTGCATGGAAATAAAGGAAGCAATTTTACGTTTCTTAGAATACTGTGAACTTGATAAAAATCTTTCTCTCAAGACGGTCAAGATGTATAGCTACTATTTGAATTTTTTTCAGAAGTGGTTATATAACACTCATAAAACAGAAATTTTTCCAGTTGGAAAAATAGACGATAATATTGTCAGGAACTTCCGTCTATATCTTTCTCACGAATATAAAAACCTATATAAGGGTGCTCTGAAGCGCCAAACACAAAATTACTTCTTAGTAGCACTCCGGAGCTTCCTCCGCTACTTAGTCCGCCAGCGCGTGGCATCGCTCTCCCCAGATATGGTTGAGCTCGGGAAAAATCGTGATCGGATAATAAAATTTTTGTCGCCAGTTGAATTAAAAAGATTATTTGAAATTGTTGATTCAAAAGATGAAAAAGGGCTTCGAGATAGGACGATTTTGGAGGTGCTTTTTTCTACTGGTCTTAGAGTCTCAGAGTTAGTTGCTTTAAATCGTGAACAGGCTAATATCCAGTCGGGAGAGTTTGGTGTAGTTGGTAAGGGTGGGAAAGGCCGGGTCGTATTTCTATCAAAAAATGCTAAAACTTGGTTAGGCCTTTATTTGGCTAAAAGATCTGATCCGTATCGCCCCCTATTTATACGCTATTCCGGTCCGAAAGGAAACGAAGGATTGACTGATGAGAGTTTGAGGCTCTCTGCCAGGTCAATTGAGAGGATGATCGATAAGTACCGTAAAATGGCAGGGATTACTATACGGATTGGTCCACATATCCTTAGACATTCTTATGCGACGGATTTGCTATCTCACGGAGCAGACCTTAGGTCAGTCCAAGAAATGCTCGGTCATAAAAATATTGCCACGACCCAAATATATACTCACGTGACAAACTTTGGATTAAGACAGATACATGAAAAGTTTCATTCAGGAAATAAGTAAAGAGTCTGTAAAGTTATAAAGTTCATAAAGTTCATAAAGTTTATAAAGTTTATAAAGTTTATAAAGTGAAGAAGTATATTGTTAAAATCTTGTTAAGCTTATCAATAATTTTTTTTATTGTCATATTTTCCTACCTTTCAATTCGTCGGAATAAAACTCTCAATTCATATTATTACGACCTTGGAATTATGAATCAAGTCGTTTACAACACTTCCCACGGACGATTTTTAGAAATGACTAATCAGGATTTGAAAAAAAATATTTCCCGTTTGGCTATTCATTTTGATCCGATTTTGGCAATATTTGCTCCATTTTACAAAATATATGAGGGACCGGAAGTATTACTTATTGGACAAGTAATAATATTAGGCTTAGGAGCTTTGGCAGTTTTTTTAATTTCTAAAAAAGTTTTGAAAAAAAAATTAATCAGTCTGATATTTTCTCTAAGTTATTTGTTTTATTTTTCAATTCAGAGGACGGCACTTTTTGATTTTCATGCGGTCACCCTTGCGACTACTTTTTTTCTTTTTGCTCTCTATTTTAATTTAGTGAAAAAAAATTTCTGGTATTATTTTTTTATTTTCTTAAGTTTAATGACAAAAGAACATATTGGATTAATTGTATTTTTTTTAGGCGGATATTTATTTTTTATTAAAAAACAAAGAAAAACTGGAATAATAACGGCGATTTTAGGTGTGATATTTTTTGTTGCTACTGTTTACTTTATTATCCCCTACTTTAGAGGTAGTGAACATTTTGCCACAGGTTATTTTATTAATATAAAATCACGTTTGCCAACTATTATCAGAGATGGAAAGAGTTATTTTAAATTAATAATGAGTCCTTTATTTTATGCCCTTTTTTCACCATTGACATTATTGATCGCCTTACCTGAGTGGGCCATAAATATTTTAAGTATTAATTCAAATCAGCGTTCGATTTATTTTCATTACAATTCCATAATCGTTGCCTTCTTATTTTATTCTTTAATTTTGGGTTATAAAAATTTTGACAAAATTATTAAAAATAAATTTATAAAAAGTATAGTTTTCTTAATTTTTATATTAGTAAATTTTTACTCAATTTATTTATATAACCCTATCCCCTATTTTGTGAAACAACCTACTATTTATAAGGATATTAATAAAATAAAGAGTCGGTCGATTCAGTTCTGGGTTGATAAACTTAAAGATGAAAATATTAAAGTTTCAACTACTCCAAAATTAGCGCCTTTTTTTACCAACCGAAAATATTATTATAACTTTCTTTATGATACTGCCTACGCCTCAATGGGAAAAACCGATGAAGATATTTATAAAAATGAGATTGATAAATATACCCTCGCCGATTATATTATCATTAACCGATCTGAAATTGGAGATATTTCGAAGGAAAATATCCCGGTCAAATTTTATTTTAAATTATTAGATGACAAGAATTTTAAGATGGAATTTGGCGATGACCAAGGTGAGAATAGTATCGAGGTGTATAAAAGAGTTAAAAGTCTATAAAGTTCATAAAGTAAAAATGATATCAATAATAATTCCTTTTTACAACGAGAGCGAAAGCATCCCTGTATTAATTAATCGATTAATCGATACATTAGAAAATCAAAAGGAAAAGTGGGAAATTATATTAGTAGACGATGGAAGTATTAAAGGTTATGAGTTAGGGGTTATGGGTTATGAGGATAAAAATATAAAAATAATTAAGCATAGAAAAAGGTTGGGAAAAGGTGACGCCTTAAAATCGGGAATTGAAAATTCGATTGGCGATAAAATAATTTTTATGGACGGAGATTTGCAGGATGATCCGGTCGATCTAAAAAAATTTATTGGAAAAATAGATGAAGGATATGATTTTGTCAATGGAATAAGAGAAAAACGCAATGATAATTTGTTAGTTAAATTTTATTCGAAAATCGTTGCCTGGTTTTTAAAAACTTTTTTGGGCTCCCCGTATACGGATATTAATTGTGGTTATAAAGGATTTAAAAAAGAAGTTTTAAAGGACTTTATTTTTTATGGAAATAATTTCCGTTTTTTTCCGCTGGCCGTGTTCTATAATGGATTTAAGGTGACGGAAATAAATGTTAAAAATAATATGAGAAAATTTGGAAAATCTAAGTTTGGTCCTGGTAAATTATTTACAGGTTTACTTGATACATTGACGGCCTATTTCTTATTTAAATTTTCCGAAAAACCGCTTCATTTTTTTGGTATTTTTGGAGGAATGTCATTTTTTTTCGGTTTTTTAATTTTAGGATATCTCGCTATTGAAAGAATTTTTTATAGTGTGATGCTCTATCGAAGACCAATTCTTTTTTTAGGAATGCTGTTAGTCATCGTCGGTATACAGGTCGTGATGACTGGGATAATTGGAGAGCTAATAGTTTTTTTAAATAAAAAAACAAAATGAACCCAATTCTTGCTCTTATTATTGCTAACGTCATTTGGGGTATGGCCTCGCCGATTTTTAAGTTCGCATTGACCAATATTCCGCCGTTTACTTTAGCTTTCATCCGTTTCTTTTTTGCCGGATTGATTTTTTTGCCGATAGCCTTGAATAAATGGCAAAAATTAACTGCGAGACAATGGTTGAAAATTATTTTAGTCGGATTTTTTGGTATTACCATCAACATTTCATTTTTCTTTATGGGATTAGGAAAAACCGAGAGTATCAATGTACCAGTGATTGCCTCTTCCGGTCCAGTATTCGTTTATTTATTATCGATAATATTTTTGAGGGAAAAACCAAAATTAAAAGTATTGGCGGGAATGCTCTTTGCGTTGTCAGGAGTATTTCTTATTATATTATCACCTCTTATTTTAGATGGAAAAAAATTTGTTTTTCGGGCAATTGAAGGAAATCTGTTTATATTAATTGCAACTTTTGGAAGTGTTTTACAAGCAGTTTTTGGTCATGGTGTCTTAAAGAAAGTAAATGCCCTTCAGGTTTCAGCAATTACTTTTTTATTTGGAAGCCTGACTTTTATACCATTTATTCCAAAGGAACTTGCCATCTGGGATATTTCGTTTCTTAATTTTGCCGGATTGACTGGGATAATATATGGTGTTTTTTTTTCGACTGCCTTAGCTTATTTTCTTTTTTACTATGGAGTTTCAAAACTTAATGCTCAGGAAGTGGGAATTTTCACTTATATTGATCCTTTGGCTGCAATTGTTGTGGCAGGTCCACTACTCAATGAGTATCCAAATTTATTCTATTTGATCGGTGGAGTCTTAATTTTTGGAGGAATTTATTTTGCCGAAGGACGTGTGCATTGGCACCCGTTTCACCGATTAAAAAATACTACTAATACTACAAATAAATAAATACTACCAATAAATGAAAAACAAAATAATCAATGATTAAATAATTCAATTATTTGTTTATTGAATTATTTATTTGATTATTAGTAGTATTGGTCGGATTGGTAGTATTTGTAGTATTAATTTTAAGTATTTTGTTAAAATATATTATGTCTAAGATTTTAATCACTGGTGCTGGTGGCTACATCGGTTCGGTTGCCACTGATTTATTTTTGTCGAAAGGTTACGAAGTTGTAGGGATTGACAACTTTCAAACAGGATACAAGGAGCCGTTGGAATTATTAAAAAATAAATATCTGGGTAAATTTCATTACTATGAAGCTGATTTAAAAAATGACCTCTCCCCTATCTTTGAGAAAGAAAAAGATATCGCCGCGGTTATTCATTACGCCGCTTCTTGTTTGGTTGACGAGTCGATGAATGACCCGGGGAAATATTTTTTGAATAATGTAGCCGTGACCTCCAATCTACTTTCCACAATGGATAAATATAATATCAAGAATATTATTTTTTCTTCAACTTGCGCAATTTATGGTGAGGCAAAATATTTTCCAATTGACGAAAAACATCCTCTTAAACCAACGACTCCCTACGGCGCTTCAAAGAAAATGGCTGAAGAAGTCATTTCTTGGCACGGAAAATTAAAAGGTTTCAATTATATGATCCTTAGATATTTTAATGTTTGCGGTGCATCAGAGGATGGGTCGATCGGCGATTCCAAAAAACCTTCCTCTCTTTTGGTACAAAATGCAGTTCGGGGCGCTTTGGGTATCGAAAAATTTTTCCTAACCTGTCCGGAAGTTGATACTCCTGATAAAACCCCAATACGAGACTATATTGACGTAGTTGATTTAAATGAGGCTCATTTAAAAGCTTTAGAATATTTATTATCAACAAAAAAAAGTGAAATAATAAATTTGGGGACTGGGACAGGTAGCTCAGTTTTGGAAGTAATTAATCAAGTTAAGAAATTAACCGGTGTTGAGATTCCAATTTTAAAAGCTAATATCAGACAAGGAGATGATGCTAAGAAAGTGGCAGACATAAAAAAAGCGGAAAAAATTTTAGGTTGGAAACCGAACAAAACGATTGAAGATTCAGTCAGATCTCTCATTGTTTGGTATAAAAGCCATCCGAACGGTTGGGAGAAATAATTGGTATAATATATATTCAAAGCGGGATTAGTTCATCGGTAGAATATCTGCTTTCCAAGCAGAGGGGACGGGTTCGACTCCCGTATCCCGCTCTTTAGGTTGTTGTAACAGTCTAAATTAATGTTTAATAAAAAAATTCTTCTCATTTTTCTCTTCGCTTTCTTAATTCGTTTAATTGCTCTTAATCAATCCCTCTGGCTTGACGAAGCGATCACCGCCAGTGTGGTGAAGAACTTTAGTTTTTTACAGATTATCACTAAATTTTCTCCGACCGACTTTCATCCCCCGCTATATTATCTATTTATGAAATTATGGACGAATATGTTTGGTTACTCAGAAATAGCTTTAAGAATGCCTTCGGTTTTATTTAGTTTGGGAACGGGATGGGTAGTTTATTTGATTGGCGGGGTTTGGTCCGCAGTATTCTTCCTATTTAATCCACTGATAGTTTATTACTCTCAAGAAGCCCGTATGTATATGATAGTAACTTTTTTTCTCACCGTGGCGTTATATTATTTTCTTAAAAACAGGAACCAAATTATATTTGGACTGTTTATTTCTTTAGCCCTTCTAACATTCTATGGATCAATATTCCTGATAGTTAGTTTTCTATTGTTTTCCTTATACAAAAAGAATTATAAATTTTTTCTACTTAATACTTTCTACTTAATACTGACTACTTTAATCATCAGCCCTCTCCTTTATCAGCAACTAATTAATTCTAAAGTTGCCCTTAGTCAAGTCACCAATTGGTCAATAGTACTTGGTAAAGCCAATCTAAAAAATCTACTTTTAATTCCAATAAAATTTTCAATTGGCAGAATTAGTTTTTATCCTAAGTGGTTGTATTGGGGAATAGCAGGAACCTGGACAGCGTTTATTTTGTTTATTATAAGGAAGACAGTCCTTCTTATAAGGACTGTCCTTATTAAGACTGTCTTTTATTTACTTATTTTTCCACTAATCTTGGGATTCTTAGTTTCATTTTTTACCCCAATGTTGCAACATTTTCGATTCATCTATTTAATTCCTATCTTAGCAATCATTTTAGCCTCTGGAAAAAAAACTTCGATGTATCGATACATCGAAGTTATTGGATTTGTTATTTTTTCGTTAGTTTATTTATTATCTTCTCAATTCCATCGTGAGGATTGGAAAAGTCTAGTCAAGAGTCTTCCAAAAAATGTTCCTGTCTATATGATTTTATCGTCGAGTGATCCGGTGAAGTATTACAGTCAAAGTTCGAACGTTTTAACGTTAGAAAGTTCAAAAGACAGTAAGCAAAAAGAAATAATTATCATACCATATACCGCGGATATTTATGGTTTGGACTATAAAACTTTATTAAGTAAAAACGGTTATCAACTAAAAAAAGAAGTCAGTTTTCGCGAAGTCACCTACGAACGATGGGCTAAATAGTCTTGTCAGGAAGCTTTCTGTATTCAAAATAAGATGTCAGCGAAAGAATTATAAACCCAATAAAAAATGATAAGGCCAAAGCGTAAGGAGGTCCTGCCACTTTCATTTTTGGAATAAGATAATAACAACCAAAAGTTATAACGATAAAAATTGCTAAATTGGCAATCAAAATATAGGCAGGTTTTTTGACGGTATATAGAAGAAATAATACCGGCAGATTAAGAAAGGTATAGATAATATATGGCCAAGTTAAAGTCTTGGTAATGATGGCGGTTTGAGAAAATTTTTCGGTAAAGAATATATAAAAAATTACATTTGGTGTAAAAAATAGCGCGATAAAAAAAGCGGTTGGAATTAGTAAATAGACTATTCCGGTTTTAAATTCTCTCCTTACCTCCTCCTTGGTAGAAATTTTTGAAAATCTTGGCGAGAGAACTTGAGTGATGCTGGCTATAGAGGCGATAACGGTCAAAATTATTTTTTGAGCCAGTCCATAGTAGCCGACCTCCGGTGACTTCGACAAAAAATAAGATAGTAAAAAAAGATCCATTCTCTGTGCCAAATTAAAAAATTGGGAAGCAATAAAAAATGTAATCGTATAACCAAAACGGAATTCTTCTTTTTTTACCGGTGCTTTTAAAATATTAAAAACGATATGTTTTTTTTCAAAAAATAAAAGAATAAAAAAAACAATCGGACCAATAATTCCAAAAACAAAGATAATCGAACCGACGGTAATCAGATGTAGAGGAATAAGAATAAATATGATGATAGTTTTTATCAAGTTGGAAAGATTTAAAAAAATATTTGCCTTTAAAAATCTTTTTGCCGCAAAGAGGACATTTATAGCATAGTTCTGCCAGACAAGAAATAGGACAGAGAATGTCGTCACATAAAGCTCCCACCAGGGGGCGCCCGTCTTAAAAAAAATTTTATCCAAATAAGGGAAGAAAATAAAAAGAAGACAAATAATTATTAATGAAAAAATAGTTTGGTAAAAAAGAATTGTTTTTAAAAATATATAAATATTCCTGTGTTTTTTTTCAATCATCACCGGTAGATAAGAATAAATGCTGGCCGTTGTCCCGAAATCAAGAATATTGGCCAGGACGTAGGCAATCCCAAGAAGGACACTCAAAACTCCATACTGGGAAGGGGCTAAAATCCGGACCAGTAGGAAAGCAAAAAAAGCGATAAAAACAACGTTTAGATAGTTGCCGATGGTGTTGATGACGATGTTCTTGCTGGTTGGTTTCTTAATAAAATTAGAAATCCTTTGAATCATCTGTTAATTATAATTGAAATTAAAATAATCTGTTATAATTATACAATTATGGCAAAAACAGCACTTATAACGGGTATTTTAGGACAGGATGGACCTTATTTAGCAAAGTTGTTACTTGAAAAGGGTTATAAAGTTTACGGTCTCATAAGGCGCTATTCAAATCCTAATTTTTCAAATTTGGATTTTTTGGGAATCACTAAAAAAGTTGAGCTTGTGGACGGAGATATGTCTGATGAATCATCCCTGCTTCATCTTGTTAAGAGAACTATGCCTGATGAAATATATAATTTAGCTGCTCAATCATTCGTCGGCGCATCATGGCAACAAGCTAAATTAACAACCGAGATTAATGCTCTTGGAGTTCTTTATATACTTAATGCGATTAAGCTTTTTTCCCCGACGACCAAGTTTTATCAGGCCTCAACTTCAGAGATGTTTGGTACCAGCCACGAAAATGGAGCTCAAGACGAAAATACGATTTTTCATCCCCGCTCCCCTTACGGAATTTCCAAAGTCTATGCCTATTGGATGACGGTTAATTTCCGAGAATCATACGATATTTTTACTTGTAACGGTATTTTATTTAACCACGAATCCCCTATTCGCGGTATTCAATTTGTTTCTCGCAAAATTACCGATGGAGTGGCTAAGATAAAAATGGGTCTCTCAAAAGAATTGCGACTTGGTAATATGGATGCCAAACGTGACTGGGGTTTTGCCGGAGATTATGTCGAGGCGATGTATCTTATGCTTCAAGCAGAAAAACCTGATGATTATGTCGTCGGTACCGGTGAGAATCATTCTGTCAAAGAGTTTGTCCAGTTGGCATTCAAATCTGCCGGAATTTCTGATTGGGAAAAATATGTCGTCATTGATGCCAGATTCAAAAGACCGGCTGAAGTGCCTAATCTGAAAGCCCGACCGACTAAAGCGCAAAAACAATTGGGTTGGAAAGCCAAGACTTCCTTTGAAGAATTAGTGAAGATGATGGTCGAGGCGGATTTAAAAAGATATAATCAGATGAAATCAGATGAAATCAGATGAAATCAGTAGGGAACAAATATTTTTGTTCCTTACAAATCATTAATTATTTTCAGAAATTTTCTTGCAGATACCCTCCAATCAAACCTTTCTTGAATTTCGTTAGAGTTTGTATTTGTTTTATTACTAAGTAGATACTTCATTTTTTCTAAAATTTTATTTTTATCCGTCACATCGACTAAAAATTTTTTATCGATTGTTTCCCGCATCGAAGAGTTATCACCGGCAATCACCGGTGTACCGCAGGCTAAAGATTCTATTGGCGGTAACCCGAAACCTTCATAGGATGAAAGATAGACGGTCAATCGAGCACCTCTATATAGATATGGCAGGTCTTCATCTTCGACAAAACCGGTAAATATAACCCGATCTTCGAGACCTAACTGTTTGATCGACCTAAACACGTCTTCATTTTTCCACCCGGCCCGGCCGACGATTATAAATTGTAAGGTTGTAGTTGGTAGGTTGTCGTTTGTAGTCTTAATAAGTTGACTAAAAATTTCGGTAGCAAGAGTAAGATTTTTGCGGGGTTCGATGGCGCCGACGTAGAGAAGATAGTGATTAGTGGCTAGTGAATAGTGATTAGTAGCAATAGTATTATATTTTTTTAGAATATCTGTTAATTTTTGCTTATTATCATTTGGTTTGAATTCGTTTCCGATGCCGGGGTAGATTACGTTGATTTTGTTAGGTTTTGTTTGCGGATAAAGTTTTAATAAATCATTCTTTGTATTTTCTGAGTCAACGATTATCGTATCGCCAAATTCGATTGTTTTTTCCAACTTTTTTTGATGGGCTTCGATGACGTCCTTGGTATGATATTCAGGGAAAAGTTTCCAGGTCAGGTCGTGAACGGTTGTCAATCCTTTTGTCCCTTTGAGAAGTGGCGGGCGCAAAAAATCGGAGAAGAAAAAGACGTCGACTTTTCCGGTAAATAATTCAATTGGAATAATATTGAACTTCCCCCAAATAATTTTAAGTAACGACGGTGGAAAAGGAAAATCGTATATTTTGCCTCCAAGCTTCTTTAACTGATCAAGGTAATAAAAATTTTTAGGGCGACGAAAACTTGAATAAAAAAGTCGATATTCGTTTTTTTTATCTATTTCAAGAAGAGTTTTAACAAGATTAAAAGTATAGTTGGCTACGCCCGACCCGGCGTAAACGAGCATTGTAATATCAATTCCAATTTTCATAGTCTAATTTTATCAATAATATCGCTTAAATACCGAATAAAACGTTGCTGTCATAAGATATATGATTATTAATATAGAGAAAATGTTTTTGACATTATTCCCCATCTTTATTTTTGGCCAGTTTATTTTTTGAGTAAACTGAGTAATTAATAAAATTATGAATGGAACGAAAGGAATAAAGTATCTTCCCTGAATTCCTCCCGGAATAAGAGTTCCTTTAACTGTATAAAAAACAAAACCCAAAAGAATAATAAAAATATATGAAATTATTAATGTTAAAGACAATAATATTGTTTTGTTTTTATGTAGTGACAAGGTATGCCTCGTCTCTACAATTACATAAATAAAAAATAGTCCGTATAACAAATAACTTAGTGGATCTAATCCGTACTCCAGCCAGCCAAAGATCCCGATAAGGCTTTGTAAATAAAAACCAAAACGCTGGACTGTGGTGACAATTAATACTTTAATGATATTCATTGGATTTGAAAGTAAGAAATTTAGCTGACGTAAAGGGTCAAAAATTTGATTATTTGAAAAATATGAAAGATCATGAACTCCTGATGTCTTTGACAACAGATAAAAAGGTAAAAATATCAAGATAGAAATTATTACCGGCTTAATCTCAAATGGAATGAGGAAGATCAATAAGAAAAACGCTTCATAGCCAAGCTTTTTACTTAATAGGAATAATAATAATATAAGGAATAATTTGAAATAATGTAATTTTTGACTGGATTCCCTCTTTCGAGGGAATGACACTATTAGTACAAAAAAAGTTAACCCGAACATGATGTGGGCCACGTCATAACTAAATGAGGAAATTTGATGCAAAGTCATTGGAAGGACAAAAGTAAAAAGAAGGATTAATTTATAATTTTTAGCAATTTTCCTAAATAAATATAAGAACCAAACATATCCAATGAAGCTCATGAGTAATCTTCCTAAATATAAAGAGATGATAGGATTAAGATTTAATATCGAGCTGACTGTTAATATAAAGGCTTGTGGCAGATATGATACGATTGGGAAACTACAAAGATGATCAATGTTAAAGTTAATTTTTTTATTATCTTGTATATTAGAAAATAAATCATCCAAAAATATTGACACAGGAAGTTTTGATTCCCCATGAGTAAGTAGATCCAGATAAGGAGTTTTAATAAAACTAATATATTTCTTCTCAATTGGAATCGTGTTATTAGATTTTTTTTGACAGGATAAAAATCCTTTGCTGATTATTAAAGATTGTTCAAAGTGAGTTTGCTCGTCCGGCTTTTGAAATGGCGGAACTAAGAAGGTGAAGATTAGAAGTTGGATAGGGATTAGAAGATACAACACTAATTTAGTTAATGTCTTGTTTGGCATAGAATAGAGATATTATATAGTCTCTAATTAAGAATTGTCATCCCCGTGAAAACGGGGATCCAGGAAAGTATGGATTCCCGCCTCCGCGGGAATGACACATACGTTATAATGGTTTCAATGAAACTCACAAATAATCAAATATTAATTCTTCTGCCTGTATTTAACGAATCTAAGGTGATTTTTTCTGTTATCAGATCAATTCAGAAAGAGGGTTGGAAAAAAATTTTAGCAGTTGATGACGGTTCAACTGATAATACATATGACGAATTAAAAAAAACCGGAGTAATTATTTTACGTCATAGCATAAACAGAGGAAAGGGATCGGCTGTCAAAACCGGGCTTGAAGCGGCTAAAATATTAAATTCAAAGGTCGTTGTCACTTTGGATAGCGACGGCCAACATAATCCCAAAGACATAAAAAAAATGGTCGAAGAGATAAAAAAAGGATATGATGTCGTTCTTGGAATACGCGATTTTAAAAAGCGTCATATCCCCCGCTTTAAAGCTTTTGGAAACTATATAGGCAATATTTTTACTTGGATGTTTTATGGACTTTGGGTGAATGATAGTCAATCCGGTTTTCGCGCGTATAATAAAAAAGCCGTAGATCTTATCCAAACTAATAATGATCATTATGAATTTGAGACAGAGATTGTCCGTGAGATAGTTAGGAATAAATTAAAATGGTCAGAAAAAATAATTGATGTCCGTTACAGTGATTATGACCAAAAAAAAAGAAATAAACAGTCATTTGTCAGCGCTGTAAAAATGATCATTAAATTAGTATTATTTGGATGATATGAGTATCACTTTTCTATCTATACTTCTTTTATTATTTACTTTCTATTTAATTGGAGAAAGAATAGTCAGATTTATCAGGAAAGAACAAAATCAATCAGTGTTTAAATTGGTTGCAACTATCTTTATATGGGGTGGGATTTCATATATTGCTTTATTTCCAATTCATAATTCAAATACCTTAATATTTTTCGGATTTATAGTTGTATTTTTTATTTTATTCAGACTCCTATCCATTCTTGAAAAAAATGAACGTCTACTGACAGAGATAATCCGAAAAGAAGCTTTAAAAGATTTGAAATAAAATATGAGCCAAAAAGTCGGGGTTTTAATATTAGGCCTTAATAGTCTTGGATATCTCAAAGAATGTTTTGATAGTCTTATAGCTCAGGAATATAAAAATATCTCTATCTATTTTGGAGATAATGGATCAAAAGACGGTTCGATATCTTTTATAAAGATAAATTATCCAAAAGTTAAGATTAGAGACCTGAAAATAAATAACGGTTATGCAAAAGGAAATAACCTTCTTCTTGAAACTGCCTTTAGAGATGGGGTTGAACTATGTTTTATTATTAATCCCGATACGGTCCTTAAAAAAAATACCGTTTCAAATTTAATAAATTCATATAACTTTCATAAAAATAGAGGTTTGAGGGTGGGATTGATACAACCAGTCATTTTGCTTGATCAAGATAAGTCTAGGATCAATACGGTCGGTAATGCTGTACATTTGATGGGCTTTGGCTTTTGTAAAGATTATATGAAAAAATATATTCCAATAAAAAATGATAGGGAGATATTATCGGTCAGCGGTACGGGTATGCTTATATCAAAAGAGCTTTATGAAAATATAGGAGCTTTTGATGAGGATTTTTTTATGTACAACGAAGATCAGGATCTGAGCATTCGGTCATTTTTATCCGGGTATAAAAATTTTCTATCTTCAAAGTCAGTTATGTATCATAAGTATAATTTCTCAAAAAACAAAGATAAATGGTTTCATAGTGAAAGAAATAGACTACTTATTTTGATAAAAAATTATCCTCTAAAATTATTACTTTTCTTAGCAGTTCCATTTTTTATTACGGAAATATTAGTATTGATCTATTCACTATTTACCGGTTGGTTTTTTCAAAAGATTCTCAGTTACGCTGACGTTGTTAAAAAATTAATTACCGGATATAAAAAAAGAAAACCGTTTACGGTTGATAAAAATTATATTAAAAGACTAGAATACTCATTAAATTTTAAGTCAATCTATAAAATCCCCATAATTTTTAGTTGGCCTTATCTTTTATATAAAAAATTTTTAATTCTTTTCTTTTAAAAAATATATGTTGAAGTTTACACCACTTGAAAAGATAAGAATCCAGAAGCCCGTAGACAGATTGTCTTATGTATCCCAATTATGTAAAGATAGGAGAGTTCTTGATATCGGGTGTTACGATGAAACTGCGATCAAATCTAAAAAAGACAATGGTTATTGGCTACACGGACTTATATCAAAAAAAGCAAAGAAAGTGATCGGGATCGATTCGTCTGACCTGATCAAATCAGAGATAAAAACCGGACCAAGATCAAAAATAATAAAAAAGGATTTGTACGACCTTGATAAATACTTTGCTTCAGCTAACAAAGTTGATGTAATCGTCGCCGGTGAACTAATAGAACATATCCCTGATGTCTCTAAGTTTTTGCAGTTATTGAAAGAGTTATATCCAGGAAAAACTTTATTATTAACAACACCCAATGCAACCTCATTGACAAACGTCCTACTGGCTTTTTTTGATCGGGAGTCAAGTCACAAAGATCACATTCAGATATTCTCTTACAAAACATTATATGCCTTATCAATAAAAAACAACCTAAAGAAATTTAAGATAATCCCCTATCACGTTAGATTTACAGAAATGTATTTTCAAAGTTCAAAATTTAAAAGATTTTTTATAGGGTTAGCCGAAAACACAATTAATTTTTTTGAAAATATTTTTCCCCTGCTTTCGGGAGGATATGTGGTAAATATAAAGTTGAAATTAAGGTAAAGTTTTGATGATAAGGAGATAAATAATGCCATTGAGGTTGCGAAGGAAATGGGTAATTGGTCTGTAATATCAATTATTCTTTTGTGTCATCCCCGTCTATAGGCTATTACGACTTTCCCACTTAATGTGAAGATTTGCTATAATCGATATATGGAAATAAAGGAAAGAGACGAATTACAAAGGGCATGGCTAAAAAGCTCTAAGGAAGATTATAAAATAGCAGAGGATTTGATTGATATGAAACATTATCAGTGGGCTTTATTTTTGTGTCATATAGCAATAGAAAAGGTATTAAAAGCAAGTTACATAAAAATAAATGATCAATATCCTCCTCCAATTCACAAATTAGTTAAATTGGCTACTGATTGTAAAATTGAATTAAGTGAGGAACAGGTAGATGATTTAAGAGAAATGACATCTTTTAATATTGAAGCACGATACGATATTATAAAAGATAAATTATATAAAAAAGCAACAAAAGAGTATACAAAAAAATATTTTCAAAAGACTAAAAATTTATTAAATTATTTTATTTCACTAATATGACAAATATAACTTTTAAAAATAAATCAATCAAGGATGAGATTGATAGATTTATTAATTTATTACAAAAAGAACAGATAAAAATTTCTAAAGTTATACTTTTTGGATCCTATTCCAAAGGTGAAGAAAGAGATTATTCAGATATTGATTTGGCTATTGTTTCACCAAATTTTGGAAAGGATACTCATAAAGAAATGATGTATTTGGTTAATTTATCTTCAAAAGTATCAGATAGAATAGAGGCAATTCCTGTGGCAGAAAAAGATATGTTCATGAAATATCATCCATTGATAGGTGAAATAAAAAAATACGGAAAAGTGATCTATTCAAATTGATTTGAAAATATTTTTCCCCTGCTTTCGGGAGGATGGGGAGGAGATAAATAATGCCATTGAGGTTGCGAAGGAAATGGGTAATTGGTCTGTAATATCAATTATTCTTTTGTGTCATCCCCGTC
>Ga0210017_1000567_pt1 | contig 31565 bp, 31 predicted proteins | sample CryGeyCG2014_020_FD_183966 | JGI IMG/M metagenome (GOLD analysis project Ga0210017, IMG submission 183966) | Groundwater microbial communities from aquifer - Crystal Geyser CG08_land_8/20/14_0.20 (SPAdes) (version 2) | ecosystem: Environmental > Aquatic > Deep subsurface > Groundwater | place... | reverse complement strand
TTATGAATGGCCGGGTTCTCGTCCATTCTCCAGCTCCCAACAACATCAGCTCCCAAAAGAGAATGAAGGCTCTGGCTCCATTGGAGAATCTTGGCAATTCTGGCTCTTTCTGTTGCGCCGCTGGTAACAACCAGAACAATAGAGGCAAGCAAACCAAGTATGGAAATGACCACCAATAGTTCAGCTAAGGTGAAGCCTTTTTGGTTTTTATTATTGGAGGAATTTAATGTCATGTTCAAGGAAGAAATTACCATATATTTCAGGGAACAGAAAAATGAAAATTAAAAGCAGAATAAGAATAACCAAAAGAGTGTAGCACAAAATACCTACCCAGTTGGGTACTCTGATGGCGAGGATTTGTCGGAGCTTTTTAAGAATATCCATTGTTCTATTCTACTATATTAGTTCAACGACTGGGACTCTTTTTAGAAAATCCCCCATCCTCTACTTCTTTCCAAAATGCAGCGCTTTTTTATCTTTAAGAATTTTCTTAATTTCTTTCGTATTTTTATATCTTTGAATTTCCAAAATCTGTCGCTTGCTTTGGTGCCAGACCTTTCCAATCGGGGCTGAATTCTTTCCTAGATCCGTTGCTCGCTCTGGAAACAGAATTAGTTGCTTTTTCTTCCAAAATTCGTTGCTTATCAGGCCTCCATTTTGAATTTGGGAATCTTATCTTTACTTCTTTCGGGCTGAATTCGTAATAATTATACTCATCAAACCAGGCGCAAACAAAATTTTCTAACGGGATTGATGTTCTGAAAGACAAACCCGAAGCGTACCAAAAAAGCTGGGAAGCAACACTTTGCTCGTTTTCTCTCAATGCGTTCGGCTTGAAATCCAAAACATATATTTTGTTGGATCTAATTTGCAGAACATCAATGTGTCCGTTGATTCCCATATTTAGATTTTTTTCCCAGAGCCAGACCGGAACTTCACAAGCAATGGTTGAAGAATCATTAACAAGCATAAAATTCTCAACCGCAGAGTGTCCTCTGGAATTAATATCGCAGGATTTCAAAGCAAAAAGAGCCAACCGACAGGCATTATTATATGCGTTTTCTTTTTTAATACTGATTTCAATTTTTGTCTGGGAGCATCTATTCTCGATGTCATTAAAAAATTTAGGACAACCCTTTTCAAAATTCTTTATATATGCTGACAAAGAAGAAAAATTGTTATCCCTGCAAAGCAATTCTAATTTCGGTTTGTGGTATTTAAAATTATAAGCTAGGTCATTATGCTTGAATGTCTTGCTGATCAAAATCTCTTTTCCATAATTTTTTAATGCCGTTGGCCTGATTTTGCAATAAGTACAGATACTTTTAAACTCTTTCAACCACTGGCTAACAGAGCTTTTAGAAACTTTAACCTTGAATCTTCTATTGGTAAGCTTGGCGGATTCCTCTAAAGTGTTGCCAAGATTATAATAACTGATAGCGCTGGTAATTACTTTTGGGCCATACGTCTTGTAAGGAAGTTTACTGCCAACAAATCCTTTTTCGCAATCTTTGCAATAAAAAAATTGTCTAAAACCGAATTTAGTTTTTCTTTTGCCCTTTTTGATTATGTTCAGCCGCCCGCAATTTGAACACTTCATTGTTTGTAACTAAATTAAAAAAAACAGCTCGACAACCCTACTATTTACATTATATATATTTAAGTATATATCCTATGTATAATTCTCCACTCTCAAACGTTCCCCCTCTCTTTAATATGTCGTACAATATCATTTTATCAATTCTCTGAATTTTTCCCACAAAGATTTACTAACTTTTGGCACTTCTGTTTTTAATTCTTCTTTCATTTCCTCTTTTTCCCGGCCAAAGCCTTCTTCAAAGAACTGTTTTCTTTTCTCAATTTCCGGTTTTATCCAACTTTCAATTCTGGACCAAATGTTTGCCTTAACCCAATCCCACATTTTCTGCCAGATTGGCAGGACTTCTTCTTTCCAGATTTTTTCAATAATTCCCGGCAATTCTTTTTCTCCTACTCCTAAGGCCTTCTCCCCTACCGCTTTCACTTCTTCTATGTTTTCCGGCGGGTTGATCTGATTTTCCGATTGGGCAAAAACAACTCGCGGTGAGCCCTTCAGTCCTGAGGACTTCAGGATCGAAGGATTTATCAAACCAAATAATGGCGCTAAGAAGCAAAATAGAATTAAAGTTGATAAGATTTTTTTTATATATTTCATTTTATCAAATCTTTGGCTTCTTTAATTCTTTTTATTGTTTTTTCTTTGCCTAAGATTTCTGCGATTTCAAAAGGGCCGGCCGAGGCCTCCTTTCCCGTTAAAGCCACTCTTAAGGGCCACAAAAGCTTTCCTCTATCCCCTATTTTTTCTGATTCTGGCAGTAAAACGCGCTCTAAATTTGTTTTGTTCCAATCTTCAAGTTTTACTTTAGATAAAAGTTTTTCTAATTTATTAAGAGAATCTTTTATTTCTTTGTCTGACATTTCTTTCCATCTTAATAAATTCTTATCATAATTTAATTTCTCTTTGAAGAAAAAATCGGTTAGTTCAACAATTTCTGATAATTTTTTTAATCTCTCCTGATAAATTGAGATAATTTTTTTGAGATATTCCAAATCAGCTTTTTCTTTTATAATAAATCCAGCCTCAATCAAATAAGGGAGACACAGTTCGGTTAATTTTTCCGGCGAGCGTTGGCGGATATAAAAACCATTCAAAAAATCCAGTTTCTTAATGTTGAAAACAGCGCCTGCTTTTTGAACTTTTTCCAGAGAGAATTCTTTGATTAAAGAATTCATTGAATATATCTCTCTTTCATCTCCTGGATTCCATCCCAAAAAGGCCATAAAGTTGATTAGGGCTTCAGGCAGATAGCCCTGTTTTCTAAAGTCTGAAACCGATGTTGCTCCGTGCCTTTTACTTAGTTTACTTCTATCAGTTCCTAAAATTAAAGGCAGGTGGGCATAAAGAGGCTGCGAAAAACCAAGGGCTTCTTGAATTAAAATTTGCTTTGGCGTATTAGAAATATGATCTTCTCCTCTAATCACATGAGAAATTTTCATCTCAAAATCATCTATGACTACGGCGAAATTATATAAAGGAGTTTCCAGATTTTTGGCAATGACGATATCCCCCATCAATTCGGTATCAAACTCTACACGGCCCCTTATCAAATCGTCAAAGTGTAGTTTTTTGGGGATAATCCTGAATCTGATTACCGACGGTTTTCCTTCGGACAAATATTTTTTTACTGTTTCCTTATCCAAATTTGCGCATTTCCCGGAGTATTTTGGCGCTAAACCCCGAGACATTTGGTATTGCCTTTGAGCCTCTAATTCTTCTTCCGAACAGAAGCAATAATAAGCTTTGTCTTCGGCAATCAATTTTTCTATATATTTTTTATACATATCTGTTCTTTGGGTTTGGCGGTAGGGGCCGTATTTCCCTCCGATATCCGGGCCTTCGTCCCAGTCAATTCCCAGCCATTTTAAATTTTCAATAATATCTTTTTCAAATTCCAAAGAAGATCTTTCCAGGTCCGTATCCTCAACTCTTAAAACAAAACTTCCTTCATGTTTCTTAGTAAAAAGATAATTAAAAAGAGCGGTTCTGGCTAAACCAATGTGTAGGTATCCTGTTGGCGATGGCGCAATTCGCGTTCTTACTTCTCCCGGCTTGATGAATTTGAATTCCTCGAGAACCATATTATTTAATTTTTCACTTGGTTAAATATTCTACAAGGTTAAATATTCAACAAGATAATTGGCAATTATCCAGCCGGCTTCGGGTTTGGAAAATTCTTTAGCTTTTTCAGACATTTTTTTAAGCTCTTTTGGATTTTCAAAAAGAGATTTTATTTTTTCTAGGAAAAAATGGGAGGTAAAATTGTTTTCTTCGATCACTATTGCCGCTCCGTTTTCTTGATAAATATAAGCATTTTTTAATTGATGGTCTTGGGCGGATTCCGGCAATGGGATTAAAATAGAAGGCTTACCGGCAGCGGCAATTTCAAAAATGCTTCCGGATCCCGCCCGGCTGACAATTAAGTCGGCGGCTGCGTAGGCCTGGCAGAGTTCGGATTCCTTCAGATAAGGATAAAGATGATAAAAGGATTCCAAGTCTTTATTTATTATTGCCTCTGATTCTGCTTTTACTGTTGCATAGTTATTTTTTCCGCACTGATGAATCACCTCAAAGTTTTGCAAAAGCTGCGGCAAAATTTCCAAAATCTCGTCGTTTATCCGTTGTGCCCCTTGCGACCCCCCCTGAATCAGAATGACGGGCTTAGTCAGACTTAGTTTAAATAATTCTTTTGCTTCTCTTTCTTTCGAGCCGCAGAGCAACTCTTTTCTTATCGGGTTTCCAACCAGAATTAATTTTTTCAAGGAGAAACATTCTGTCTTCGGAAAAGAGGTAAAAATTTCTAAGGCAAAACCCCTCAAAAACTTATTGGCAAATCCCGGCGCAGCATCTGATTCGTGCAAAAAAATCGGCGCGAGGAGAAGCTTGCCCGCGATAACTCCCGGAATTGAGCCAAAACCGCCTTTAGAAAAAATTAAATCGGGAGACAAAAAGAAAATATAAAAAAACGATTGTAAAATTCCAATTGGAATTTTAATAAAAACATCAATTAAATTTTGTACAAAAGCTTTCAGGTTTACGTACCTTCTAACTTTTCCGGCCAAAATAGTTTTTACTTTAATGTCTTCTTGCGAAAGCAAGCTCGAGCTGGCTTCATCTTTTGGGCCAAGAAAAAAGAACTGAAGATCATTTTTCTTGTAGATCTTTTTTATTTCTCGAGTTATGGCGATAATTGGAACGACGTGGCCGCCGGTGCCGCCGCCGGTAAACAAAATTTTCATGCGTTCTTAGATATATTTAATAATATTCCTACTCCGATTAAACTTGCAATCAAAGCAGAACCGCCATAACTTATAAAAGGTAAAGGAATTCCGATTAACGGCAAAACTCCTATCATTGCTCCGATACTAACAAAAGCCTGAACAACAATCCAAGAGGTAATTCCCAAGGCGGTTAATTGGCAGAATCTATCTTTGGCCTCTTTAGTTATTTTAAAACCTCTCCATAAAAATATCAAAAAAAGAGAAATTAAAAAGAGTCCGCCGGCAAAGCCGGTTTCTTCGGAAAAAGCCACAAAGATTGAATCTGAAATCGAATGAGGCAGAAATCCGGGGAAAAATTTTTGGATGCCCATTCCCAAGCCAACCCCGGTAATTCCGCCCGAACCAATAACAATTAAAGATTGTTTCAGTTGGTATCCTATTCCCATCGGATCAATTTCCGGATTAAAAAATACCAACAGTCGGTTGGCGCGATATGGAGCGAGTTTGGCCAGGGAAAATAAACCAACAGCCCCCAATAAAATTATTAAGATGCTGTGTAAAAAAGGAGTATTGTTTGCAAAATACATCAAAGCAGCAATAAAGAAAATAACTCCCAAAGTGCCGATGTCGGGTTGAAAAATTAAGGTTAAGGAAATTAATCCAAAGATAATGAGAAAGACAACAAGGGTTTTGTCGAAGAGATAAATCTCTTCTTTACCTTTCATTGCATTCAGGTGACTGAAGTTTTTTTTAATCTGGGAACGACTGGCCAGCCAAGCAGCCAAATAAAGAATGAAAGTAAGCTTTAAAAACTCCGAGGGTTGAAAAGATATGGGACCAAAGCTGATCCATCTTGCTGCCCCTTCAATTTTTAAACCAATACCCGGGGCAAAAACCATTACGAGCAGAGCCAGATTTCCTAAAAGCAAAAAAGGAACCCATTTTTTTATTAAAGATAAGCTAATTTTGAACGCTAAAAAACCCAATATTAACCCCGGGATTAGGCCATAAATAATCTGATGATTTAGAAAATAATAAGTATTACCGAATTTTTCCTGGGAGTAAGGGGCAGAAACACTGGCTAAAATTACAATTCCCAAAGCCAACAAAAAACCTGTTACTCCGAGTAAAATATAATTAAAGGACTGATTAGAGTTTTTTGCTGCAACCATATTTTCTTACGTATTGGTCGATGAAACTATTATTTCATCTTCATCTTCGTTTTTGCTTGCGCAAAAACTTGCTTTTTGAATAAATTCCCCTTTTCTTTATAATCTCGGAAAATACTAAAACTAGTTGAAGCGCAAGACAATAAACAAATTTTTCCTTTCTGAGTATATTGGTATGCTAACTTTACGGCATCTCGCATGTTATCAATAAAGAAATGCCTGGGTACGGCTTTACCCCGCGCTTGTTTAATTATTTCTTTCCAGATTTTTTCTCCGGTGGTTGGAAATAAAATTACATTTTTTATATTTTTATTTTCCAAAACTTTTTTAGCTAAATTTTTAAAATCAATCTTTCTGTCAAAACCGCCAAGAAAAATTGTCTGAACTCGTTTTCCTAAGGTTTTCATTGCTAAAATGGCAGTTTCCGGAATAGTTGATAAGGCATCGTTATAAAAAGTAATTCCCTTGAAAGTCCCGACTAATTCTAATCTGTGCGGCAGATATTTAAATTCTTTCAGGGTTTTTTCTATGATTTTTGAAGGAATTTTAAATAGCTCCCCTACTGCTTCGGCCGCTGCCTTATCTAACTCATAATATTCTCCTCCAATGGGAATTTTTTTGGCTTTAGATTTTTTAGCGATTTCTTTAACCGTTTTATCTTCAGAATTATAAACTAAGAAACCTTCTTTAGTTTGCCAAAGAGTAATATTGGCTTTAGCTGAAGCATATTCTTTAAAATTCCGATAATAATCCAAATGTTCAGGATAAATATTTAAAAGAACAGTTATATGAGGGTTTTTCTTTAAACCATATAACTGGTGGCTTGATAATTCATAAACATAAACGTCTTTAGGTTTAGCCGAAGATAAAAGATTTAACACCGGCTTTCCGATATTGCCGACTAGATGTGCTTTTATTTTTCCCGCCTTCAAAATTTCATAAATCATTGAAGTGGTCGTGCTCTTTCCTTTGGTTCCGGTGACGCCTACAATTTTTCCCGGGCAATTCTCAAAAAAAATTTCTGTTTGGGAAGTGATTTTTCCCCGTTTGAATGCTTTTTCAATTTCCGGCAGATGAATTGGAATTCCCGGCGATTTTATTATCACATCATAGTTTTTCAGCGCTTTAAGATAATTCGTCCCGAGATGCCACCTGATATTTTTATAATTTTTAATTTTTAATTTTAAATTTTTAAACTCCAGACGGTCTGCAATTCCAATTACCCTTTTCGGAAACAATTTCCTCAGAAACTTAAAAGTATCCCGTCCTTCCCTGCCAAAACCCAAAATCAGGATTTTTTTGTCCTCTAATTCTTTTAATTTCATACCGAAAGGTGAAGAAGAGAACAAGGTTCTCTTTGACCTCTATTCTTAGGATAACACAAAATTAATCTTCTTTCGAGGTTTCTTTTTGGAGGATTTTTTTAAAATTTTTAGGCAAATTATGTTGATTATTCCAGACATTCATTATTATTTTTGATTCTTTTTTTATGTTTGGATATTTTGGCAAAATTTTATTTTTAAAATATTTCAAAAGAAAGGGAATTTTACAAAAAACACGCAATCGCTGATTTTTTGTAAAATTTAAAAAAGATAGGTAAAACGCAGCTATACTCTCTTTTTTGGTGCCGACGCATTCAAAAGGCTTAAATCCTCTTGGGGAGCCCACTCCTATTAGCTGCTGCATTATCGGCAGAAGTTTTTTGTCGTTGAATAAATTTTTTCTAAAAATTTTCAGCAGCCCCTTTTCTTTTAAAAATGGATATAAAATCGCAAAAACAAAAAGGCATTTAGAACATTTGCCGCACCATCTTTTGAAGGGTTTTTTAGTTCCGGAAGCTGTTTTGTAGGCCTCATTGCAGCTTAAAAAAGCCGAAAAATATTTTGGGTATTTACTAAATAATTTTGCAATTTGAATTTCGTACAAGGGCCGTAAAAAGCTAAAATATTCTATATTTTTTACCAAGTATTTTTTAGTGTAACTTCGAAATTTCTTCTCAAATTCAAAAGTTTTTGACCATTGATGATTAATCATCTTTCCCAGATATTTTACATTTCCTTCATTTGAACTTCTTTCGTTAGATAAAGCAATATATTTTTGGTCGGAAACCGCTGCCACCAAAAAGCTCAAAAAAGCCAAATAAGCTGAAAAAGGCGTGTGCCCGTTTAAAAATCCCTTTCGATTTAATTCTAACAATTTTTTATCAATTTTTCGTCGCACAATAATAGGTTTTCGGCAACCAACGATATTCATTATTTTTTGCGCCGCTTCGGTTGGATTTAAGGAAAAACATTGAATGTTTTTTTTAGCTTTTTTCAATAACTCCAGCGTCACCACCGAATCCTTCCCCCCTCCCACCGGCACCAAAATCCCATCCTTGTTCTTAATTTCAGCGATCGCGTTTTTTGCGAGTAGCTTAGGTTTCGAAGGAATAGTTTTTATTTTAATGAAATTTTTATTTCTCCAATCAATTTTGTTTTCGTAAAAGAACTGACCCATTCCTTTGATTATTAAATCTTTCCACCAATTAATCTGTTCTTTGTTTAAGGAGCTGGCTTTGATTAGAATTTCCGGCGAACAGGTCGCCTTCCAATAGCTGACCATTTCGATTAAACCAAGATGAAAGATTAGATTATTTAATACCCCATCCCCTACTTTTTTAATTCTGGATTTATCAATATTTTCTATAACAATTTTAGGCTGAAAATGGATATTAGACTTAATCTTGAAATCAAAAAAAATCTCTAGATTATCCCCAGAGATTTTACAAGAGTAACCCTCATAAATAAATCTAGGATATCTCTTTCTTAATTTTTTGAATTTTAGATTGTAATTTTGCATTTACCCTAATAATCGTATGGTTACTCCAATAATTGCCATAACCGCCCCAATAATCCAAAATCTCATTGTCACTTTATAATGGGGCCAGCCTTTAGCTTCAAAATGCTGGTGGATCGGAGCAGATAAAAAGATTTTTTTATGTCTGATTTTTTTTGAAAGAAGCTGCAGGATTACCGAGCCGGATTCAATAACCAATAAAAACCCGATAATCGGTAAAACTAAAACCGAATCGGTCAAGAAAGCAATCACGGTTAAAGCTGCGCACAAACCCATCGTGCCGGTTTCGCTCATATAAAACCTAGCTGGCGGGATGTTAAACCATAAAAAGGCTAATAGAGCTCCCAAAATGACAGCAGAAAAAGCGGCAATATCAATTTGACCCAAAAATAAGGCTATCCCAGCATAAGCTCCAAAAATTGAGGCAAAAACACCTCCGGCCAAACCATCCAAACCATCAATGACACCGCCTGAATAAACTGCCAGCATGACTAAAACAAAAAGCGGAATATACCAGCCATCGATTTCCAAATCCCCTACCCCGGGAATGTGAATTGTGGTCCAGTCTAATTTAAAATAAAACCACAAAGCTCCAATTAAGCCAATTAAAGCAACCAAAAAAAGGCGCTTTTTTAAACTTAATCCGCCACCAATGTATTTTCCTTTTCCAAAAATCTGCAGAACGTCGTCGGTCAAACCCAATAAAGAAGCTGCAATTAAAGCAAAAAGAGGGAGCCAGGTTTGGCTTCTGCTTAAAAAATTCAGTTTATCCAGCCACCAAATATCGGTTATTTGTGAAATTCCCCAAAACAAAAAAATTATTAACAAAACCGTACCCCAGATTAAAATTCCGCCCATTCTCGGAACATTCGTTTCCCCCTCTTTGTGAAATTTTTGAAAAACGGTAACTTCTCCTCCGTCAATCGCTTTTTGTCTTACTTCTTTCCGCCAGAGATTATATTTATACAAAAAGTGAGTTAAAACCGGCGTTAATAAAAAGGCAATAATAAAACTAACCGCTCCCAAGGTAAAAATTTTAATAACATCTATTGCTGCTTCAGGTAGATACATAATATTACCACTTATATGCTACTTTCAACCAGTCAACCAACTTTTTCATTTCTTCAAATCTGTTTTCTTTTCCGTTTGCTCCTAAAATTATATTAATTAAGAAACCTTGAGCTTTCGGCGCCTTGATAACCAAAAGCAAACATCCTCCTGCTTCACCGGTATAGCCTGTTTTTCCGCCAATTATTCTGTCTTGCCAATCAGCAGAACCATCAAGCAAAAATCCATTGGTATTAATTAGTTCCGGTCCGTACAAAGAATATCTGGGGAGGGAAAGTATTTCCCAGATTAATGGTTTTTCCAATAATTTTTTAGTAAATTTAACTAAATCATTGGCAGTCGAATAATTCATTTCTGTTTTTGATTCTTGAGGGTCAAGGCCGGTAGGGTTGTCAAAAAAAGTGTCATTAAGTCCTATTTTTTCTGTCTCCCGGCTCATTAATTGCACAAAATCTCTTTCTGTCATTCCCTCATAGTCATTGGCCAGAGCAAAAGCAGCTCCGTTGCTTGATTCCATTAATAAAGGATAAAGAAAATATTCTGCCGGGAAAGTTTTTCCTTCTTCCAATTTTCTAATGTCTCCATATTGGTTGGCTGCTAGTTTGGAAATGGTGATTTCTTTTGAAAGATCATAATAATGTTCCAAAACAACCCAGGCAGTCATTAATTTGGTTAGGCTGGCAATTGGCAGTTTTTGGTTGCTTTCTTTTTCAAAAAGCACTTTTTCTTTATCTTTTCCATCAACCAAGACCGAAATTGTTGATTTTGCTTCAATTTCTAAATCCGGGACACTTCTATTCCGGAAGGGTTTTAGGTCTCTTAATTTCTGCTCAAGAGCCAATTGATTCGCTTGAGCCGCCAGAAGTTGAGGATTCTCGGTTATTTCCCGCCAATAAAAAAAATCTCTCAACTCTTTTTCCAAGGTATTGATCCCCCAGAAAGTCGGCAAACTCAAAATTAAAGCAATTAGAAAGATTTTAATTCTGTTCATCATCTCTTTGATTTTTTCGTTTTGTATTAGAAACTTATCTTAAACTAATTTTACCAAGTAAATTTTTAAAAGTAAAATCTTATAAAGATAATATTTTGTTTTGATTTGTTGGTTCATTCACTAAAATGTTTGACAACTGTATTCTTCGTGGTATAGTAAAAGCATCCTACCCATAATAAATTTTTGTTATTTTAACCAATTCCAACTTATGACTTTTTATAATACGAAATTGGCAAAAGTTAATCCTATAAAAGATTCGAATCTTTTAATGAGAGAAGAGCCCTTTGGTATTTTAATTTATAATAAAATCACTAAACGAAAGTTTTTTGCTAATAATGTTGCAAAAGATATTATAAACTCTTGTAATGGTAAAAGAAGTATACCAGAAATATTTTCTACATTATATTCAAATGAGGCCCCTAATAAAAACTACGAAGAATTTATTAATTTTTTGAAGAGATTAATTCAAGCCGAAATTATTCATGCTAAAAATCTTTTTTGCAAAGAAGTAGAAAATTATAAAAATCTAAATAGTTTCTACCCTTACAATATACCGAACATTACACTAAATTTAAAAACACCTCTGCATATTTATTGGGAATTGACCTATAAATGTAATTTAAACTGTAAACATTGTTATGTTAAAGATCGAGAATTAAAAACGAGAGAATTATCTACCCGCGAATGTCTTAAAATTATTGATGAACTCGCTCGTTTAAAAATATTTGAAATTACTTTTTCGGGCGGAGAACCACTAATGAGAAATGATCTATTAGGTATTATAAAGTATACTACAAAGAAAGGAATTGTCGCTTTAATAACAACAAATGGAACTTTGATAGACTATAATACAGCAAATAAGCTTAAGAAAGCGGGTTTACAAGCAGCACAGGTAAGTTTAGACGGTTTTAATGCAAAAACCCACGATGAATTTAGAGGTCAATCTGGTTCCTTTGAAACAACAATAAATGGGATAAAAAATCTCATTAAGGCAAAAATTCCGGTTATTATTGCGACTCTCCCAACAAAATTTAATTTTTTTGAAATTAAAAAAATATTAAACTTAGCAAAAAAATTAAAAGTCCAAGGTTACAGAATTTTAGAATGTAAATCTTTTGGTAGAGGTAAAGAAGCAATTAAAAATACGATTACGCCGGGAGGTTATAAGAGTCTACTCAATTGGATTACAATAGAGAGACGCAAATTAAAAGATGAATTATTTATTCTATTAAGTGAGTCATTTGCATTTAAGATAAATAATCAATTTTCTAGAATTCCTAATAAGCCCCTAATTGATTGCCCAGCAGGAAGATCTATGTGTTCAATTTCGCCCGATGGTTTTGTTTCCCCTTGTTCTTATTTTGCATTTGCTGGAATAACAATTGGAAGTTTACGACAGAGAAATTTAAAGGAAATTTGGCAGAAATCATCGTTTCTCAAAAAATTAAGAAAAATAGATTTTTCAAAAAAGAAATTTAACGCTAAAAATTGCTTAAAATGCAAATATTTTAATAGATGTGGACGAGGTTGTCGAGCTATAGCTTACTCACTAACAAATAATTTAAATGAATTAGACCCAAGATGTTTATGAGACAGTTTATTGAAAAAATTAAAATTGAAAGGAAAATTCTTTCTAGTGATATCATAAAATATATTCTTTCCTTAGAAGATAAATTCTATATAGAAGCTGTCACGTTTTTATACAATAAATCAACGGTTCTTTGCATTTCTTCTCAAGTTGGTTGTCCTGTGAAATGCTTATTTTGCCGAACAGGTCAGGATTCATTTAAACGTAATATGAGTGCCGAAGAAATAATCGGTGAAGTACTATTAATATCCAAAGATTTACAAAGAAAAATTGATATTATTTCATTCATGGGAATGGGAGAGCCACTCTTAAATTATGATAATGTAATAAAAAGTATTAAATTTTTAAAAAATTATTATAAATTTTCTAACTCACAGATTTTAGTATCAACTGTAGGAATACCATATAGAATATATGAGTTAGCAAATGAGGCGCTACCAATAAAATTATATTTCTCATTACACGCGCCATCAGACAAGAAACGGTCTAATTTAATTCCTTTTTCCTTCCCTATTAGAATTTTATTTCGTGCATTAGATTATTATTCTAAAACTAAAAAAAGTGCGAGACAATCTGTAACAGTTGTTTATTTATTACTAAGAGGAATTAACGACACTAGAGATGATCTAAAAAAGTTAATAAAATTATTAAAAAAGAGAAATTTCCCTGTAATTTTAAAGAATTATTGCAATACAGACCTTTCTTTCAAAAAATTATCTCGTAGCGCACTTAAAGTTTTTTGCGAGGGTTTAGAAAAAGCAGGAATAAAATATCGGATAAGCGAAAGTTACGGAGAAGAAATTGAAGCTGGGTGTGGTCAATTAAGACAACAATATCTTGAATCTAGAATTACAAATCAAAGGTCGACAAGCATTAATCTATGCAAATTTTAACTAAAAATGAAAAACACATTTAAAAAATCAAAAAGACCAGAATTGCGAGAAGTAAAAATCGGCTGTAGTGTTATGGATAATGAGGGTGGTAGTGCCTATATAAATGTTTCGAAAAAGCCGACGGTAAGAAAGAACAAAAAATAACTGCATCAAAAACGAGTTTTTTTAATAAATTTATAAAACTAATGTAGTTGAAGTTGTTTTTGAATTTATGATACCTAAGATATTTTTTAAATATTCAGCTCTTTTTGATAAGATTTTAAGAAAAAAAGATATTGGATTAAGGAGAACCAAAATGCTTTCCCCTTCAGAAATTTTAAATTATATAAAAGTGATTGAAAAGCTATGGCATAAAGACGAAGGAAGAATTTTAAGAGAACTTTCAAAATTAACTCATTTAAAATGGGAAGAAGATAAAATCTTCTGCTACGTAGTAGGAAACTCTATACCTTTTTCTGATCCCCTCACAATTCCAGCATATAAAAATCGCCCTACTTATTTTATTGATATCTTGATCCACGAATTGATTCACAGGTTATTTGATCATCCAAAAAATTTGAAGAAAATAAAAAGAGTACGAAAGTATTTTTATCGAAAATACAAAAACGAGAATAAGATTACTCGCAACCATATTCCTCTCCATGCTATTTATACTTATATTCTATTAAAATTCTATAACAAGAGACGGCTAAAAAGAGAAATAGAATTGATAAGTTATTTACCTTTCTATAAAAGATCTTGGCAGATTGTTTTACGTGAAGGATACAAAAATATTATCAAAGAATTTATCACCTCTATTAATAAGTAAAATTCCCCAATTTTTAATTAACTCTCTTCTTTAATATTTTGATATTGAGATCTTTAAGTTGTTTTTTTCCCACTTCCGAAGGAACATCCATCATTAAATCACGGTTATCGCCAGTTTTTGGGAAGGCAATGACTTCTCGGATGTTGGGTTCATTCAAAACAATCGCTAAAAACCTATCGATACCCGGCGCGATTCCTCCGTGGGGCGGGACACCATATTCAAACGCCTCTAATAAATGGCCAAATTTTTTCTTTATATCTGTTTTTTTGTGGCCTAGTACTTCAAAAACTGCTTCCAAAACTTCTGGTTTATAAGTTCTTAAACTTCCTCCGCCAATTTCGTAACCATTTAAAACAAAGTCATACTGAAAAGCCAAGATTTTTTCGGGATTCTTTTTTATTTCTTTAATATCTTCGACTTGGGGACGGGTAAATGGATGGTGAACTGCACCCCATCTTTTTTCTTCTGATTTATATTCAAACATTGGGAAATCGACTACAAATGCAAAGGCAAGCTCATTTGGGTCTTTCTTATTATTTCTTAAATCTGGCTTGTCGGTTTTATATTTTTCCATAACTACTTTGTAGGAAATTCTGGGAAATGGAATTTCTTTAATTTTCTTTTCAGGAAACAGATTTTTAACAGTGTCAACATACAACCTTTCAATTAGTTTTAAAACATCTTCTCTTTCTGCAAAAGACATTTCAATATCTAATTGAGTAAATTCAGCTTGTCTGTCAGCTCGGGGATCTTCATCGCGGAAGCATCTAGCAATTTGAAAATATCTTTCTAATCCTGCCACCATTAGAAGTTGTTTATATTGCTGAGGGCTTTGAGGTAAGGCATAAAATTTGCCCACTTGTAATCTAGACGGAACTAAGAAATCACGCGCCCCTTCGGGGGTGGATTTAGTTAAAATTGGCGTTTCAACTTCAATAAATCCTTCGTTAATTAAGAAATCTCTCATGAACTGAATCATTTTCTGGCGCATCTCTAAATTTTTTTTTAACCTCTTTCTTCGCAAATCTAAATAACGGTATTTTAATCTTTTTTCTTCGTTTATCTCGTAGCCGGCTGCATCGATAGCAAAAGGTAAGGTTTTTGCCCGAGCTAAAATTTTAATATTTTTAGCTTTCAATTCTATCTCTCCTGTTTCCAGCTCGGGATTGACCATTTTAATCGGTCTTTTCTGAATTGTACCCTCAATTTCTAAAACATATTCTTCTTTTATATCTTTTACTAACCCAGGTATGGCAACTATCTGCAAAATTCCGCTTCTGTCTCTTAAATCCAAAAAGACTATTCCGCCGTGGTCTCGACGCGAATTAACCCATCCGCAAACTTTAATTTCTTTGCCTACATATTTTACGGCTTCTATATTGAGAATTCTTTGCATATCAAGTTTTTTATTTTATAAAAAACGTAGATGGAGAAGAGATTTATCTCTTCGACTTATTCTAAATAACCCTTAATCTTATCAACAATTTCTTGGGGAGTGTAGTTAGTTTTAATCAAATAATCTTTTACCCCAAGTCTTAAAGCCTCTTTTTTTGTCGTAGGTTCGTCATAATTTGAAAAAGCGACCACCGGAATTGAAGAAAGTTCTTTTTCTTTTTTTAGCCATCCCATAAAGCCAATGCCATTTGCTCTTGGCAGTAAAATATCAAGAAGTATTAAATCCGGCTTTATTTTTGGGACAGCCTTAATCCCCTCTTCTGCCGAATCAACCCAAACAACATCAAAACCGGCTTGGGTAAATTTATCACGATACATTTCTCCTAAAATTTTTTCATCTTCTATTATCAAAATTTTTTTCATATTTTTGATTTATTTATAGGAAATTTTGATTAAGATGATTTCTTTACTTTATTAGAAATCATCGCCATCAAAATTTTCTTTTTCATAAATTTTATTTAGTTGGTATTTCTATGTAAAAAGTTGAACCTTTCCCTTTACCTTTTGATTCTGCGAAGATTCGGCCTTTGTGCATATCAATAAATTTTCTGGCTATGTAAAGACCTAAACCTGCTCCTTCTGTCCAAAATCTGGTTCCGGCCGTCCCTCGAGAAAAACTCTCAAAAAGATGAGAAATTTCCTCTTTTGTCATTCCTTCGCCCGTATCGGCAATTATAATTTGTAATTTGGAATTTGTAATTTGAAATTTAACAGTAACTCCTCCTTTTTCGGTATAGCGGATAGCGTTATCTATAATATTGATGATTACCTGCCTGATGTGGTCCCGGTCTACCATGACTTCAGGTAAAGGAAGCTCCGGCCATTTCATTTTAATATATAACCCCTTATTTTCAATTGTTATCCTCAGTTCTTCTACAATGCCTTTGACCATCTCTTCCAGAGAAGTTGGTTTTGGTTCAAACTTAATTTTCCCCGCATCCAGCCGCGATAAATTCAAAAGATCATTGACCAGCTTAATTAATCTTTCATTGCTCTGGTAAACATTTTCCATCGGTCTTTTAGCTCTTTCGTTCAATTTACCATAACTCCCTTCCAGAACCATTGAGATATATCCTTTAACAGCCGCTAAAGGAGTTCTCAACTGATGAGAGGCAATGGAAATAAATTCCGATTTGGCTTTATCTAAAACCTTTAATTCTTCGTAAGATTTTCTTAATTCTTTTGTCTGTTCATCTACTTTCTGTTGAAGAGTTTCAGTCAATTCTTCCAAAGCCTCTTTGGCTTTTCTTTGGGCAAAATTAGCTTCGATGATCTTTTCTGTGCTCCTATTAAAAAAGTAACCATAAATAATGACAAAAACAAAAATAGAGATAACTACTAATTTTGAAATCTTCCCTTCAATAAAAAAAGAAAGGGCGAAAAGAAAAAGGATTAAAATCAAGCTGACTGTTAGATACTGAAAAAACAGACACTTGCGGAATTTCAATTCGCAATACTGACAACGTTTAGCCGGAGAATAATTAAGAGTTTTGGCTAACCAGCAATTTTCATTAACATATTCAGGCTTCCCTGCCTTTTTTCTTTGAAATTTTTCGTCTTTTTCCATTTTCCTTATCTCTTAGAGATTTTTTTGAAAGCTGCATACATTAAAGAAGCTACACAAATATTGGCAATTCCGGCTAAAAGCAGAAGTAAAGCATCTATTAAAATTAAACCCCAAGCGAAATCAACAAATTTTCCGAAATAGAGAAATAAAAAACTAATAAAAAGGATGCCTCCTGCTACGCCACCGCTAAAAGTTAATTCTCCTGATTCTCTTTTGATTAGCCCTAACTTATTTTTTAATAGTTTTCTTAGAGTCAAAGAATGAATCTGATAAGCAAGATTATAATTTACTGAGATAACTCCAAAAGCCATTAAGACAGTGGTTGCCAAAACCAACCAGGGATTTTGAATCAAGAAAGCAACTAAGACTAAAATTCCATAAGCAATTCTGGAAAATTTCAAAGAATTATCATAAATTAGAAGACATTGTTGCATAAAAGTATTAGAAAAAAATTATTTTAAAACGACCTTTGTTTATCCTTTACCTCGTTAGAAAGCCCCTTTCTAACGGGGTTTATTTGTATTCACCTTTGTTTCATATAGAATTGCATCCTGCTTTATTCGATTTACCAATTTCCAAAGACTATTAGCACGAAGGGGAGAGAAATTTTCCTTCAGCCCTATTTTATCAATAAAATACAGGTCAGCATTTTTAATGTCTTCTGGTTTCTGACCAGACAGAACTTTTATTAACAAAGCAATGACCCCTTTTATTATAATAGACGAACTATCAATATCATAAAAGACTTTCCCATCTTTAAATCTAGAATAAAACCAGGTCTTTACCTGGCAACCCTTAATAAGATTGTCTTCTGTTTTATATTTCAAATTAATCGGCGGCAAGTCTTTTCCTAATTTAATTAGATAATTATCTTTATCCATCCAGTTATCAAAAGTTTTGAATTGACTAATAATTTGTTCCTGTATCTCTTGTATAGCCATTTTACTTACTGTACATTTTCTGGATTTTCTTCAGTGCTTCACATAAAGAATCTATTTCCGCAAAGGTATTATAAAAAACCAAAGATGCCCTCACGGAACCTTCAATTTTATAATGCTCCCAAAGGGGTTGGGTGCAATGGTGGCCGGTACGCACAGCAATCCCCATTTTATCTAAAAACATTCCGGTATCATATGGATGAATATTCTCCAACAAAAAAGAGAAAAGACAAATTTTATTTTCCGCTGTGCCGTATAATTTCAGTCCCTTTATAGCCGTGAGTTTAGTTGTCCCATAATTCAATAACTTTTTTTCATAATTTTGTATATTATCTAACCCTATCCCTCTAAGGTAATCCAACGCCACGCCCAAGCCAATGGCGCCGATGTAATTAGGAGTACCGGCTTCAAATTTAAAAGGTAAATCATCATAGGTGGTATGCTCAAACTTCACACGCTCAATCATATCTCCACCGCCTTGGTATGGAGGCATTTTATTCAACCAGCGCTCTTTTCCATATAAAACTCCTATCCCTGTGGGTCCATATATTTTATGACCTGAAAAAGCATAAAAATCGCAATCCATATCCTGAACATCAATATTTTCATGTTGAATTGCCTGGGCCCCATCTACTAGAACAGGAATGTTATTTTCATGGGAGATGGCTACAATTTCTTTAACAAGATTAATGGTACCAAGGGAATTTGACACATGAACGATGGCTACTAACTTTGTTCTGGAATTAATCAATTTCTTATATTCATCCAATAATAATTCACCTTTATCGTTAATAGGAATTACTCTCAGTTTAGCGCCTTTTCGCTTACATATCATCTGCCAGGGAACAATATTACTATGATGTTCCATCTCAGATATGATAATCTCATCATTCTCTTTTATGTATGCTTCTCCAAAAGAATAGGCCACGGCGTTGATGGAAGCCGTTGCCCCGCTGGTAAAAATTATTTCATGGCTATGTTGGGCATTCAAATAATTTTGGACCTTTTTCCTAGTCGATTCATACATTTCAGTCATTTGTTCACTTAGATAATGAATCCCCCTATGGACACTACTATTACACTCTGAGTGCAATTTGTTTATGGTATCTATAACAACTCTGGGTTTCTGGGTTGTTGCCGCATTATCAAAATAAATAAGAGGTTTCCCATAAATTTTTTGGTTGAGTACTGGAAAATCATTCCTTATCTTTGTTATATCAAAAACAGATATTTTATTGGTATTTTTTGTTTCGTACATTTTATAATTTTATAAAGTTAATGCGTAATAAATGAGCTGACCTCTCTCATAAATTTCCCCCTTTTATTTAGAGAGACCCTTATTTTTCAATTATAAGCCAATTTTCCAAAAAAACAAGGTTTTTGCTTGTTCTTTTTGGCAAAATTTAGCCGCAAAGCAGTTTTGTTTCTTTCAAATTATTCGCCGATGACTTGGATTTGGACTTTTCTTATTCTTGGACGATCTAATTCAACAAGCATAATGCTTTGCCATTGGCCTAATTGGATTTTACCGTCAATTAAATTTAGGGCGATATTGACCGGAAGATGAATTGCTTTACAATGCGAGTGGCCGTTGGCGCATTTGTCAGGATGCATATTTATTGTTCTTGCGGTAAAATCGTCGTGGTTATATTTTATATTGCCGGGAGAGAGTTTTTCCAAATTTTTCTTTATGTCTTCCAGCAATAAAGGCTCATTCTCGTTAAGAATTATTGCGGCAGTTGTATGAAGGGTCTGGACGTTAACAAAACCGTTTTTAATTTGGCTTTCTCCCCTAACAAATTTTTTTACTTCTTCGGTAATATCAATAAAATCAAATTCGCCTTTTGTCTGATATTCCAATATCTTATTAGCGGTTTTCATAAGTGTTATAGCTTTATTTTATCTTAAATTAATTTTTCCTTCAACCCAAAAAAGCGCCCGGTGGGCGCTTTTTTGGGTGCGAATACAAGTTTACATTGTCGGTGTTTCGGGTGGCGGAGGCGTTATTGGCCCTTGAGGTTTCTGCGGGACGCCAGGACCTTTCTTTCTAGATATTACATACCAAAGAACACCAATTACCACAATCGCCACAATTATCCAGGATAAAGTATCCATATGAAAAATTAAAAGTTAAGTTTTTAAATACCCGAGTCCCGCCCTGCGGGACGAAGGGTGAAGAAGAGATTTTCCTCTTCGACTGTTCGACCTTGAAAAAGGCTTTCTGATTATATTTTCTTTTTATTTTTCTTTTCTGTCAAGGACAAAGAATCCACAAGCCGATATATGTCTCCGGCGCCCATTATTATCAACACATCAATTTCCCGTATGTTGTCTCTAATATAATCTAATATTTTCTCTTTTGATAAATAAACCACCCCTTTTTTATTTATCGCTTTTACCAATTTTTCTGAGTTAACTTTCTTTTTTATATCTTCTTCTTCTCTGCCAGCCACATCAAAAATATCCGTGATTATTATTTTATTCATCGGCGCCTGCTTGAAAGTTTTTACAAAATCAGCAAACAAATAATACGTTCTTTGATATTGATGGGGTTGATAGACGCAATAAATTTTTTCTTTGGGCCATTTTTCCCTTGCGGCTTTCAGGGTTACTCTGACTTTCGTCGGGTGATGCCCGTAATCTGAAACGATCGTTATTTTTTTCCCGCCAAGATTCCCTTTTATTATTTCAAAACGGCGCCAGGAACCGTGAAATTCGGATAAAGATTTTAAAGATATTCCGTCGGAAATCTTTAACGTTCTCGCCAGCGTTAAAGCGGCCAAAGCATTGTAAATATTGTGTTCTCCCGGAATTTTTAAAATTGTTTGTAATTCCCGACTCTCTTTATCTTTCAACGAATACCATAAGACATTTTTGACGGTCGTCGAAAAGATACTGCGGATGTTTTTATCGTCTTTATTTGCAACTAAATAACCATCTTTTGGTAAATGTCCGACATATTTTTTAAAAGTTTTCAAAATATTGTTTAAATTTTTATAATAATCCAGGTGATCAGCTTCAATATTGGTTAGAACAATGATTTTGGGCCAGTAATTTAAAAAAGAGGCAAAGTGTTCATCCGCTTCTATTACTAAATATTTACTCTTCCCTACCCTACAATTTGAATCACCGAATTCTTTAAGTTTTGTGCCGATAATTACCGTAGGGTCAAGGCCTGCTTTTATTAAAATTAAAGAGATCATTGCCGTAGTCGTACTTTTTCCGTGAGTGCCGGAAACCGCAATTGTATAATATTGTTCTGTCAGTTTTCCCAACGCTTCCGGATAACTTAATATTTGAATTTTGAATGCGGCCCTTAACTCGGGGTTAGTTTTTTGGACGGCCGGGCTATATATCACCAAATCAACATTTTTTGGTAGATTTTCTTTTCTATGTTTACCAATTAAAATCTTCGCCCCTTTTTTCTTCAAAGCTTCGGTAATTTCCGAGGAAACCAAATCAGAACCAGAAACCTGATAGCCTTTGGATAAATAATATTGAGCTAAAGCGGAGACTCCAATTCCGCCAATGCCGATAAAGTGAATTTTCATAAGATTTGTTTAGATTAGAGTTTTTTAACGTGGATTTTTTGCCCGTTTGTTTTGGCGAACCGGGGAAAATTTTTACATTTTTTTGATTATTGAAGTTATTTCTGTAAGATTTTTAATAGTTGCATCGGGTTGAAATAGTTTAGCAATTTCTCTTTCTTTTTTCTTCCATTTATTTTTAATTCCCTTATCTAACCATATAGTTTTAATTCCACATCCTTTGGCATAAATCAAGTCGCCACAAAGATTATCGCTCACAAAAACGGCTTCACTCGGTTTTATCAAAAATGATTTCAATGCAGTATAGAATATTTCTGCAGTTGGTTTTCTTGCCCCCACTTTAGAGGAAACAATAACAATATCAAACAGGTCATCTATTCCTTCAACTTTAAAAACTTTTTTTATCCATTCGTATACAAAATTAGTAATTAATCCAACCTTATATTCTTTTTTAATTTCTTTTATAATTTTAATATTTTCATCCAGTATAATATGTGACTCAAAGATAATGATATCTCTTATCTTTTGAAATGGTATATTTTTCCGTTCAAGAACTCTTTCTAATAGCGAAAACATTTCTTTATCGTTTAGTATCTTTCCGATTGAGCGGAGGTAATAAAAATTTTTCCAAAAAGGATAGAATCTCTTCCAACTTAAATTATAAGGTTTTAATAGAGCCTCTACTTTTTCTTGAACATTAACTTCTTTTGTTAAAGTGTGCCCTAAATCAAAAAAGACTGCTTTTATCATATTTTATTATTTAAAATTAAACTCAATTATTTTTCTTTTAACGAAAGAAAGTTCGCTGAAACTTTTCTTCCCGATTTGTTTATATATTCCCATAGTAGGATAAGTGGGAAATTTTGGATGGGTTTTGATAATTTCATTTTGGTGAATCTTCAACCAACCTTGGCTTTTGGGGATAATATGTTCCCAAACCTTTTTACCATTAATTTCTCTGCAAATGAATTTATGTGATAATGATCGCGCATATAATATCTGATCAATACCACTAGCAATAGTTGTAGAACGTGTTTTTGCATACATGGGCATTACTGTGGTTATTACTGTTTCAATATCATATAATTTTTTATAATGTTCAATGATTAAACGATCCAACACTCCTATTATATTACGTGGGGAACCGGGCCAGGTATACAACCGCCTTAATTCAATACAATGTTTAGGATTAAATCCCTTTATTAATAAAGCATCTTGTCTAAACCTGGTAGAATCTTTAGCCCATGTAACAGTTTGGATTGCAAAAGGAAATTCACTTTTTTGAAGATAAAAACCAAATATTTCTTCTTTGAAACGTGGTGCATGAGTATAATGTAATTCTCGTATAAATTTTCTTCCCAAATCCTTGCCAATTTTTCTAAATTCAACAGGGATAGAATCAATCACCCTACCATCCAGACTAATTTTTGCTGCTGTTAAATATTTCTTTCCGCAGAGACTCTCCCATTTTAGCATATATCTATCATTTTCTTTTGTGGTAAAAATTTTACTAAAACCCTTTATTCCACTAAAAATAAAATTGAGTGGCAAATCGCTTTTGCTCATTCTTTCTTGAATAATTAGAAATTGTTCTTCTATAATCTGGTGAATAATTCCTTGGTTTAACACAAATTTTGAAATGATTTTTGAGTCAAGGAGTGGAATTTTTTGCCAATTGTTATATACTCCGAATTTTTCAAAATATTCTTCTAATAATGAACCTTTCTTAAATAACTCTGATGGAGCGAATGTTGTTAGTCTAAATAATATTTGATGTTCTAAGTCTTGAGGGTCAAATATAAAGTTTGTTTGCTTTATTATTTTATTTATAATTGGTATAATTTGTTTTCTAATACGAACTATTAATGGGTGGATAGGCCAATCTTTTTTTAAGTCAAATTGTGGATACATATTTATTTTTCCTGTCAACAGCAATTCCAAAAGTTTCTTCCTTCTCATTTCAGGCTTTTCTTTTCTGGAACTAGATTTGGTCTGTTTTTCTTTTGGTTGCATTGGTAGATAAAACTCAAAAAGAAAGTAAAATATCCCAATCGTGATCTTTATTAGTACATCTTGAAAGCGAACAACCTCCGCCACATTTTTCTAATAATTTACATCTCTGACATATTTCAGGGAGCCACTTTCGGCCTCTGAAATCAACCAGAATGGGATTCTCCCTCCAAAATTGTTGGAGATTTTTGATTTTAAAGATATTACCTAAGGAAAACCTTGCATCTGCTCCACATCTTGCCATATCACCATTAAAATTTATGGAACCTATTTGGAAGCCATCTTTACAGGGACCTGCCTGTAAATATCGGTAATTTTTATCAACGATACATAAAGGAAAGGGATCTTTAATGTCTATCTTTAAATTGTAATTGTTTCTTATCCTGTGAAGCTGTTTGAATATAGAATTTACCTGGTCTTTAGTGAGAGAATATTCTAATGAATTTAATGCTCTCCCACGAGGAATTATCCTTTGAATTCCTAGTTTGCGTATGTTTATTTTCTCATTTTCAATCAAATTTTTTACGGTTTTTAAAACTTTATCGAAATTCCCCCCATGTAAAGAAAGACATATTTTGACACTTTTACCACTCTTATTTAGACGCTTAACGTTATTGATCAAAATATCGTAAGCCCCCTTTCTTTTTGCTTCTATATCATGTTCCTGAGGCATTGAGCCTAAAATAGTGGCTTCAAAACCATCTATGTTTTTTATAAAAAAATCTAAACTTCTACTAAAATTCAATGTATTAGAGAGAATATAAACTTTCAGCCCCAATTTTTTTATTAGTTTAATAATATTTTTTAGATCAGGATAAGAACAAGGATCCCCCCCAATTAAAAACATTTTTTCTACTCCATCCCCTGCTAATTTTTCTATTACTTTTTTTACTTTTTTAAATGATGGATGTATTTTCCTCCCCTCGTTTCCTATATAACAATAAGAACACTTATTTTCGCAATAATAAGTTAAATGAAATGCTACAGATTTAAGTTTTATCATATATGAATTCTTGTCAAAATTATTATTAGAAAAGGTATGGCCTTATAATGTTACCTTTTAGCTTTGCGATCAATCTCATTTAGAGTCTTCAGTGCGGTTGAACACCAAGGATTTAACGCTTTGTTCTCGAACTGTTCCTCATACATATCCATTCTACGTCCGCAAGCACGAGCACAAACTTTGAGACGACCTCTTGCTAGCCCTGGGAGATCCCAACTTTCCTCAATCCGCTTAAAAAACTCACCTTCCACAATATCTTTCAGAGAGTACTCTTTGGCTGAAATTTGGTGAACTCCTCCCGTTTCGCGAAGAATATTCTCTACACCAAGTTCAAATGAATCTGTTACATTATAAAGAGTTCTGCAGTTTGCTTGGTGATAAGCCCAGCAGCAAGGAAAAACTAGCCCTGTTGCGCTGACAAATACGCTTTGGTACCGTTTTGCTTTACAATCGATTGGTGTTTCATCAAAATATCGATTCAGAGAACCGAACTCCTTCATCAAAACCTCTAAGGCTTTCAGCGAATCATTGCGATAATTTGGGTTTTCTGGAAGCTCTAGGTACCCACTCTTTTTTCCATGAGAATCGTAGACCGGATATTTTCCAAATTCCTCGCCCGCACTCTCAAGGGCTGGATCTTCTTCATAAAATACCTTGAAGAATCTATTTGTCCGTTTTATTTGAAAAACCTCAAACCCGAGCTTTATGCTCAATTCTCTTGCTTGTTCAACTTGATGCTCGTTATGTTTGAACACAATAAAGTCCCATTGCGCTCGACCGCCTGCTCGGATAAAGGCTCTAACATTTTGAAGAATGATGGAAAATACTGTCCCTTGACGATATATGTGATTGGTATCCTCTAGGCCGTCGATTCCAAACACAACCTTACCATTTCCCATAACTCGCGCCAGCCTTTTCCACCACGAAAGTGAACGTGCCCCACCATTAGTATAAATGTCTATTTCAAGGTTCGGATTACTACGACGCATATATTCGATAATTTCCAACAACTCTTGAGTGCAAGCAGGATCACCGTAAGCACCACATATACTTATGTCCGTGAGTTGGCTAAGAAATGTTGGCGGAAAAATCTTCCTACAATCCTCCAAAGTAAGTTCTGTCAGCTGTAAACCGGGACAAACAACGCCAAAAGCGTTTCGACCACACATCGGGCAATTAGCATTGCACTTCGTGGTAATTTCAAGGTGAACACCTTTTATATCTTCAAAGTTGTATATCATTTTAGAAATTGTGGTTGTGACTTGCTAAAATTATTAGGAATATGTATATTAAAAGTATAACTAATTTTAGGAAATATGTAAATTTATTGACAATTAACCACTCATGGATGACGAAATAATTAAAATTTTCAAAAGAAATAAATCGCGACACGTGATTATTATCGTATTATTTACAGGAAAAAATTTGCCAAAATGCTGTACTCCTATGCCTCGTAATCCAAAACCGAAGATTAACATACCTTTAAATAATAATCTCTCGGAAATATATTTCTCTGCACTGAAAGAGAACCCCTCAATTAAAGATGGGGTAATATTAATTCAGATAGATTGCGGCACTCCAATACTAAGAGGATTTAGTTATAGGCTTTTTCCTCAACCGTTGAGAGTCTCTCGGTTAAAAAATATGGGATCTGGATACAATAGTTCGCTTGATTTTTCTGCCGTCAAAAGAGTAATGTGGGTTTATCTTATTAATAAAAATGGAGTAAAAAAATTTACTAAAGGAAAAGAAAAAGTATTGTTTCAACTAAAGGCTAATAAATTTGACAAGCATGCAAAATAATTATACTATATTATTAGTCCTTAAAACAAGAAAAGGAGGTGAGTTCCATGGAAAAGAACGCAAAAAAACTTGATCTAGAGTTATACAAAGGCACACACGAATATTATGCAGAGTATCGACCCGGTATCCCAGAAGAAGTAATCAATGTAATTGTTGAACACTTTGATATCAAACCAAGTGATAGAATTCTGGACATTGGCTGCGGCACCGGTCAAATAGCTCTTGCTATGGAAGGTAAATGTGGCGAAATGGTATGTCTTGATCCTGATCCGAAGATGCTGGAATTGGCCAAAAAGGCGACGAAAAATTCCAAAATAAGGATTATCTGGATTAATCGTGGTTCTAAAGATTTAAGAGAGCTTCTTAAAGAGAAATTGGGTACCTTTAAGCTTGCCACGATTTGCCGCGCATTCAATTGGATGGACCAGGAACAGGTTTTAAATGATCTCGATGCCTTGATTAACGAGAATGGCGGTGTAGTAGCTTTTGGCGATAAAAGTCTTTGGACCGGTGCCGAAGAGTGGCAGCAGGCAGTAAAAAAAGTTATCCAGAAATATTTGGGGGAAGAGAGACGTGCTGGAAAAGGTAAATTTAAAGCATCGGGTGAGCCATGGGATGACATAATTGCTCGTTCACCATTTAGATTTGTAAAGATACACGACGTGCCGATTGTAAGGAACTGGGATGTAGAAAGCATTATCGGTTATCTCTTTTCTACTTCTTTCGCCGCACCACATCTTTTTGGTGATCAGTTGGATAGGTTTAAAGAGGAAACAAAAGGTACCCTTTTATCTATCAACCCAAGAGGAGTATTTCAAGAAAATGTAGTTTGGGCGATAACCCTAGGGTCAAAAAAACCCCGTGGTTAGAAGCCGTTCTGGAATCTTCCGGAACGGCTTTTTTAATAAGAAACGTCTATGCGGAGCGATGTAGATGTAATTGATTTTTTATATATTTGATTAGACTTTCTTTATTAACCTCATTGATTTCCAAAACTGAAGTGTTTTGATCTAAAGAAAAACCATCTTTATAACCTAAAAATTTCCAATTTTTAGTATCGTAGACGGCTCCGAATAATCCTCTAAAAATATTTACATATCCAGTACAAACAACAATAACATTTCTAGGGTTAGTTTCTTTGCCAAATATTTTTTTTAAATTTTCTTTATAGAATATTTTGGAGCAAACCGGAGCAATAAGTTTAATATATAAGTTTTTATATCGATGACTTAACTCGCTGCAAGCATCTACAGCTTCTTTTACCATATAATCTCCAATAGCAATAATATAGAATTTTTTTTGCGATTTATTTTTTAAACCATAACTTTTTATCCAAAACCCTTTTTGGATATCTCTATACGCCTGTTTTCTTGAATGCAGTATTTTAAAATTAGTTTTGCCGACAACTAGAACTTGGATAGAATTTTTCTTATCAAGCATCTCGGTAAAACAAGCTAGAGCTTGGTTTGCATCGCTAGGGAAATACACATCCACTAGACCATTTGTTCTAGATAATAAGGTATTCAGTAAATCTGGATTTTGATGCGTATAGGTATTGTGCCATCCTAAACTAGTAAGAATATATTTTAATGAGGGTATTTGCGGGCGCCATTTATAGTAATTGCTAATTTTCAAGAATTTGTAATATTGGGAAATTAAACTAGCTGTGATCGGTGCAAAAGCTTCATAGGTCACATATAATCCATCTCTTCCAGTTTGAATATAACCTTGGAGCATTCCATGACAACAATTCTCATTTAAAATTTCAATAACCCCTCCGTCAAAATGTACAGGAACGGAAGACTCCCACTTAGGATTTCCTTTAATTCCGTTTCTTTCTATAACAATATTAAGACCATTAGATTCTGCCTCGTCGGGACTAAATAATATAAGACTTTTACTTCGTTTTCTTAAATAATTAATAACATTACCAATAATTTTCATTGGAGAGACACTTAAGCCTAATTTCTGGGCTTCTTTTTTGGATAATCTAACAAGTGTTTTTTTGTCGCTGGGGAAAGTTTTTCTTTGTTCTTTATAGTCTATCTCCAACCTTCTACCGATTCTTAAATTTTCTTTAGGAAAATTATCTTCTATTCCTTCTACAGGAAATCCATTATTTTGAAACAGTTCTTCTGGTTTATAACTCCTCAACCACCGCTCAACAACTTGTACGTGATCCGTTGTCGGATATTTCAGTCCGCCAACTTTATGACTCCGATGAGTGCCTACAAATTTCTCTCCGTCAATCTCTTTTGGGCCGGTGGCTCCTTTCCGGTTTTTTAAGATAACTACTGGAATTTTTGAGCTAATTCCATTAACCCAATCATTATACATTTTTGCTATAGAAGAAAAAACTTTAATGCCTTGATCGTGCGACAATTCGCAAAAAAATGGCTGTATACTAAAAGAGGAGAAAAAAGATTCTATGCGTTTATTGCTCCAGGTGCTCAAAAGTGAACGAGAACCCATTTTATATTGATTGAGATTAATCGCTAAAATTAGAAATCCATCTTTTTTAGGTGTTAAAAATTCTCTACATAATAATGATGCCATTGTTGTTCCAGTTTCAAACTCCCCGTCTCCTATAATACAAAAACTAGTTTTTTGAGGATTATTTAATATAGATCCTATAGCGCAGGCTAAGGCTATTCCTAATTCTCCCCCGGCATAAATAACTCCTGGTAATGCCGGAGATACTTCAGTTTGTAATCGAGGGTCAATACCAAATTTGCAAACTAAGTTATGTATTCCTTCAATGCCGTAATCTAAATCAGGATAAATTTTTCCAAGACTCCTTTCAAGATATAAATTAGCCAATAAAGCCGGGACAGCATGTCCGGAGCCCAAAATTAAATAACTGCGACTATTTGTAATTTGAATATATCTACAAAAATGAGCATAGAGGAAATTAATAGCCGGGCATGCACCCCAATGACCTAAAATTACAGATTTAAGATCATCAAATTTGAGTTTTCTTCTTAGTAAAACATTACCTCGTAGGAACAGTTGAGCAGCTGTAAGATAGTTTGCCGCTCTAAAATGGTAATCAATATTTTGATAAATATTTTTAATCATATTTTAATCCTTACAAGCAACTATTTTGTTAAACATTTTATGTTTGGGTGATGGTAAAGGAGTCCTAATATCGTCCAAAAATTCCTCACCAAACTTTAAATACCAAAGGCTTCTATAGTTTTCCCAAGGTCTTGGTCTCAAAGCGGTCTGTATAAAAATATCTTCTATAATTTTTCTAGCTTTAATATAATAATCAATTTTGTTAGCCTTATTGTGCCTAAACTTTCTCTGCCCCCTATGTATTTGGAGTGTATTGATTATTGGAAAACTATTAATATAAGGTAAAAATTCCAAAAAACCTTTTTTGATAGTTTTTAATGACTCCAATCCTATAATATATGAAAAGTTAGTTCTAATACCTATATCATCAGCGAAGATCAATAATTCCTTAATGGTATCCAGATGAAGTTGTCGCTTAACATCCCTTAAGAAATACTCTCTGTTTTCGTTATCAAAACACTCTAATGAAAAACATATTCCAAGAGGTTTAACCCTTTCTAATTCGAGTAAGGCTTTTTTACTTTTGATTTGTGAACCAAAATAAAATAATTCTCCCCTAAACGAGAATTCATTTAAAACATTTTTTGCCATTTTAAGGAAATCAACAACTTTTTGTTCATTAGGAAAACATCCGGTTACAATAGCTATTTGCATTAAATGGGACAAATCAACAACATCAAATTTTTTCATCCAATCTTCCAAAAAGGGGCGTAGTTTATCATCGGAAAGCATGCGTTCTCTATCTCGGGGAACCTGAAAAGCTGTATAACAAAATTTGCACCCTCTGCATGACGTCCTTGCATTTGGATTAATATTAAGAACCGTTCCTCCTCTGCGAGGGTAAGATGAATCACAAAAATCTTCGGTAACCCCCAAGGCTTTACCAATTAAATGATTATCAAAAAAAAGATTTTCATTTTTAAAAGAATAAAAAGATTGATCAGCTGTGGGGATTGCTAAATAAAAATTAAAGATATTCCTACTATGAGCTAAAGAAAAAACATCCTTATTTGTAGATTTTAATTCAAACCTGGCTCTTCCTGATTGAAAATATAATTTTACTCCGCTTAAATTCAAATCCAGTAGCAATAAATCCTCTGTCGGAATATTATATTTACTAGAAAGTTCAATTAAGTGTTTTATATTCTTAAGCATATATACCTCTAATTAAAATATTGATCGTAAATAATAAACGATAAGTGAAAATTTTTCCTTTATTCTAAACAAATTTAAAATGGCATGCATTTTTTATTAAATCACTCACGAAATGGAAAAGATTCTAAAATTGTATATTCTGGTCCTCCTCTTTTTAGTTCGCTTTCCATTACATCTATCGAATTTACTTCAAAATTTAAATTTATTTCCTCGTTCATTTCAGGCCTTTCTTCGGGTTCAATTTTTCTGAATTCCCAGGTTTTAATTCTTCCCAAAGTGATATGAGGAGCATAAGGTCTAACGTCGTTTTTTGGACCTTTAAAAGGGGTAGCTAAAAGTGAATTTTCTAAATTGTTTTGTAATTTTCCCAATCCTTCTGATTTTTCTCCTTCAACCCAAACCATTCTAGGCGGCATTTTCTTAGGAGGACCATAACAAATTTTATTTAAATTAATAGTAAATGACGGATTCAGTAAGGCGACCTCTTTTGTAGTTTTACAAATTTCTACCAATTCTTCATCAGATAGATAACCTAAAAACATCAAAGTAATATGAAGATTTTCTTTTCTTGTCCAGCGACAGGGTAATTCTAGCCATTTTCCTTGATAATCTGCCAGTTTTTTCTTTATATCTCCCGGCAAATTTATCGCAATAAAAATCCGATGCTTCATACTCCAAGCCTGCTTCGAGCAGGCGAAGGTGGAAATGAAGCTTTAGCTTCATTGACCACCAAGTTTTTATTTATAAAAACGCAGGTGAAGATGAGAATTTTATTCTCATCGCCCATTTAAAATATATCAAAAATTATGCTAAAATTCAACCATGAACATGAAGG
>Ga0210017_1000564_pt1 | contig 31643 bp, 37 predicted proteins | sample CryGeyCG2014_020_FD_183966 | JGI IMG/M metagenome (GOLD analysis project Ga0210017, IMG submission 183966) | Groundwater microbial communities from aquifer - Crystal Geyser CG08_land_8/20/14_0.20 (SPAdes) (version 2) | ecosystem: Environmental > Aquatic > Deep subsurface > Groundwater | place... | reverse complement strand
GTTATGGATGGCCCTCGCCGCCTACAATCAGGGCATGGGACATCTGGAAGATGCGCGGATTCTGACCGTACAGCGCGGACTGGATGCGGACGTGTGGGCGGATGTCAAACGGGTGATGCCGTTGCTGGCGCGCGCCGAGTATTACCAGAACACAAAATTCGGCCAGGCGCGCGGCGGCGAGGCTGTGGTGCATGTGGAAACGGTGCGGCTCTACCACGACATGCTGAAACGGCTGGATACAGAGGGCAAACTGCCGGATACGCCGTTGTTCCCTTTTTTGTCGGAAAACTAGCGCTGACGACAGGCGGTCAGTCGCGACGCTGCGCTTCCAGCATGCGCTCGACGCGTTCCAGTCGCGCCGCGATGTCTTGCAGCAGCCGATCCGACTCGCGCTCCTCGTGTTCGATCTTTTCCACATCGCTGCCGATGAAAAAGGCGGCCAGGTTGGCGGTGAGCAGCGAGATCAGCACCACACCGAACAGCACGACCAGCGAAGCAAACAGGCGGCCCGCACCGGTATGCGGCACCACATCGCCATACCCCACGGTGGCCATGGTGACCCAGGCCCACCACATGCCGTCCCATGCATCGCCGATCGAAGGATCGACGCGCGACATGATGATGCCGGACAGCAGCATGGTGAAGAACGCGACGATGAGGGTCGTCCCCAGCCGATGTTGCGCCAGCAATTTTCTTGCTGATTTAGACATGCGCAGCAGCAATGCCAGAACGATCACCAGCCGCACGCTGCGCAGCATGCCGATGAGCGGCGCGAATTGCCAGAACCAAGGGAAGCCGGCGGTGATGATGAGCAGATTAAGCCAGTTGCCGAACAGATAGCTGCGCTTGTCTTTGACCTGCACAGTGAGGATGACGGTCTCGAGCAGAAAGGCCAGCCACACCAGCCAGTCGGCGATGCGCGCGACAGCATGTGACAGCGCGCCAGTCTCTTCCAGATACCACTGCAACACAATCCACAAGGCCACCGCGACCATCGGCCACTCAAGACGTTGTGCCCAGTGCCGTGCGGAGACACGTTCGTGTTCCGCGACGCCGGCGATGCCGAGCAGGTGGATGACCTTCACTTGGAAATCTTCTCCATACCGCCCATGTAGGGACGCAACACGTCAGGGATGGTCACGCTGCCATCCGCGTTCTGATAATTCTCCAAAACAGCGACCAGCGTGCGGCCCACCGCCAGGCCGGAACCGTTCAGCGTGTGCAGCAATTCCGGCTTGCCGGCCGCATTGCGGAAGCGCGCCCGCATGCGCCGTGCCTGGAAGGCTTCGAAGTTGGAGCAGGACGATATCTCGCGATAGGTGTTCTGCGCGGGCAGCCATACTTCGATGTCGTAGGTGGTCGCGGCGGAGAAGCCCATGTCGCCGGTGCACAGCTTCACCACGCGATACGGCAGACCGAGTTTCTGCAGGATGACTTCGGCATGGCCGAGCAGGCCTTCCAATGCCTCGTAGGATTTTTCCGGATGCACCATCTGCACCAGCTCCACCTTGTCGAACTGGTGCTGGCGGATCATGCCGCGCGTGTCGCGGCCGTAGGAGCCGGCCTCGCTGCGGAAACACGGCGTGTGCGCCACGAACTTCAGCGGCAGTTTTTCCAGCGGCACGATCTCGTCGCGCACCATGTTGGTGACGGGAACCTCTGCGGTTGGGATTAGGTAGAAATTCTTTTCCTCTCCTTCATCACCCACCACGCGCGGCACCTTGAACAAGTCTTCCTCGAACTTCGGCAACTGCCCGGTGCCGCGCATCGATTCGGCGTTCACCATGTAAGGCACATAAGTCTCGGTATAGCCGTGTTGCTCGGTGTGCGTGTCCAGCATGAATTGCGCGAGCGCGCGATGCAGCCTGGCCAGCGGGCCTGTCAGCAAAGAGAAACGTGCGCCCGCGATTTTGGTGGCGGTCTCGAAGTCCAAGCCACCCAGCCCTTCGCCGAGGCTGACGTGATCCTGCACCTCAAAATCGAACTTCTTCGGCTCGCCGAACTTGTGCGTCTCAGCGTTATCCGCTTCCGACTTGCCGACCGGCACGCTGGCGTGCGGCACGTTGGGGATAACCGCGAGGAAGGCATCCATGTCCGCCAACACCTGCGGCAGTTTGGCTTCCAGTTGTTTCAGCTCATCACCCAGCGCACCCACCTCGGCCATGATCGCCGTGGTGTCCTCGCCCTTCGCCTTGGCCTGGCCGATCAGCTTGGACGAGGCGTTGCGCTTGGCTTGCAGCTCCTGTGTGCGCGTCTGGATGGTTTTGCGTTCGGCTTCCAGCTGCTCGAATTTCGCGGTATCCAGTTCGAAACCGCGTGTCTTCAAGCGCGCCGCCACACCGGCCAAATCGTTGCGTAATGTTTGTATGTCTAACATGAGAACCTCAAAGTCAAAATCTTATTCGCCACAGAGAACACAGAGGTCACAGAGAAATTCGCTTCACTCCACCGACCATCTGCTTTTCTCCAAAATTCAGTAGCAGACCGCGCTTTAATCCCGTTGCTTTCAAATATGAGAGCAATTGTGCGGTCGCAATTTCCGGCAACGTTCTCAAGGATTTTATTTCAACGACCACTTCGTTCGCGACCAGCAGGTCAAGGCGCTGCCCTTGAATCACTCGCCCCTTATACGTCACATCCACCGCCAACTGTCGCTGAAATTCCAGCCCCATCAAACCCAACTCGATACATAGCGCCTCTTCGTAGATAGACTCAAGCAATCCCGGCCCGAGGTTTTTGTGAACCTCAATCGCCGCTGCGATTATCTTCTCTGTCAGTTGATCTGCCACGACTATCTCTGTGCTCTCTGTGTTCTCTGTGGCTAATTCTTGCCTTTTGCTTTTGCATCCAGCGCACGCAGATGCGCGAGCTTCTCCGATATCTTCGCTTCCAGTCCGCGATCCACCGGTTCGTAGAAACTCACTTGCGGCATACCGTTGGGGAAGTAGTTCTCTCCCGCCGCATAACCGCCCGCCTCATCGTGCGCGTAGCGGTAGTCCTTGCCGTAATCCAGTTGCTTCATCAGCTTGGTCGGCGCATTGCGCAGGTGCAGCGGCACTTCGCGCGAGCTGTCCTGTTTGACGAACGCGCGGGCGGCATTATACGCGACGTATCCGGCGTTCGATTTGGCCGCCACGGCCAGATACAGCACGGCCTGCGCCAGTGCCAGTTCGCCTTCCGGCGAGCCGAGACGCTCGTAGGTAGTGGCTGCATCGTTGCACAACTGGATGGCGCGCGGATCGGCCAGGCCGATGTCTTCCCACGCCATGCGCACGATGCGCCGCGAGAGGTAACGCGGGTCGGCGCCGCCGTCCAGCATGCGTACCAGCCAGTACAGCGCGGCATCGGGGTTGGAGCCGCGCACCGATTTGTGCAGCGCGGAGATCTGGTCATATAACGCTTCGCCGCCCTTGTCGAAACGGCGCAGCTTTTGCGCCAACGTGGCATCGAGAAAGTCGGTATCGATGTTGCGCAATTTGGCCGCTTCGGCGGCGGTCTGCAACTGTTCCAGCACGTTGAGCAGGCGGCGCGCATCGCCGTCGGCGTAGCCGATCACGCGCTCCTTCGCCTCATCGGTGAACACCAATACATCCGCCTGTGGGTCGGGTTTCAACCCGACAGACTCGCCATGACCCACACCTTCTTGTCGGGTTGAAACCCGACCCACAAAAAACGCAAGCGCGCGCTCGAACAGTTGCGCCATCTCGTCTGCGGACAGCGATTGCAACACATACACCTGCGCCCGCGACAACAGCGCGTTGTTCAACTCGAATGATGGATTCTCGGTGGTGGCGCCGATGAAGGTCACCAAGCCCTGCTCAACGTAAGGAAGAAAAGCGTCCTGTTGCGCCTTGTTGAAACGGTGCACTTCGTCCACGAACAAAATCGTGTGGCGGCCGCTCTGCTGCAGGGTCTGCTCGGCCTGCGCGATGGCGTCGCGGATGTCTTTCACGCCGGACAACACCGCCGACAGCGGCACGAACTCGGCATCGAAAGCGGAGGCCATCAGGCGCGCCAGCGTTGTCTTGCCCACGCCCGGCGGGCCCCACAGGATCATGGAATGCAGCTTGCCGGACTGAAAGGCGAGACGCAGCGGCTTACCTGCGCCCAGCAAATGCGGTTGCCCGATCACTTCGTCGATGTGTTTGGGACGCAAGCGCTCGGCGAGCGGCGCGGCCGGAGCGTTGGGCGCGAACAGGTCGGACATTAGGGCACCCCTAGAAATTCACTTTTGCGGGATGAAGCGCAAGGCGCACGGAGCGCAGGAACCGGAGTGTACACAGAGGTACATGAGGATTCCGAGCACCGCGCAACGCAGCGATTGGCCTGCAAAATGAATTTATAGAAGAGCCCATCACTCGCCCAGAACGTCCGCGCCCGGTGGCGGCGTGAACTTGAACAGCGACGGCGCGAACGAGGGATTGCGTTGCAGGCGGGTGAAACGCAGCACGGTGGTGTTGCCGAACGCATCATTCAGTTCCATTGCGACCAATTCGGACTGCGCATTGAAGCCCATGCGGATGGCGGCAAAATTCGTCTCGCTGTTCTTCGGCTTTGCGCTCAACCATTCCAATCCGTCCTTTGCGCCGGCGTCTTCCAGCGTGAAGTCGCGCTCGATCTCGTTGTTGCCGGAAAGCAGTGCGGCCGGGCTGCTACCCAACGCGGCATCAAGCTTACGCACGGTGACTTGTTCGAGGTCGGCGTCGTACAGCCAGAACTTCGCCCCATCACCAACGATGAGTTGCTCATAGGGTTTGCGGTATTCCCAGCGGAATTTGCCCGGACGCACGAAGCGCATGGTGCCGCTGGCGCTTTGCATCTTGTGGCCCTTGCTGTCCAGCACGGTCTGGGTGAATTCGGCCTGTGCCGAGCGTGTGCCGGAGACGAATGCTGTCAGCTTGTCGATAGCCGCAGATTGAGCCAAGCTCGGCAACATGCAAAGTAAGAAAATGCCCAATTTATTTAGCATGTTGAAAATTGTTCTTGCGTTTAATGAATACACGAACTTGTCGAAGTTAATTCAGTTCGCGCTTTAAGCCAGTTATCAGCTTGCCTAGGCTAGGCGAAAACGGCGTGTTTAAGTTCAAATGGGGTGCAATTTGTTCCGCCCAATGTGTTTTCTTCGGCGCATCTGTTAAAGGTTTATACCCAAGACATTCGGCAAGTTTTTCCCAAGCGCCTACACGCTCATCGGGTGCAATACCTCGAATCAGGTTGAGCTTGGCATTAGGGAACGCCTTTTTTATTGCATTTGCATCCGCAAGAAACCACGATTCCGTCTCTTCTATCGCCAACCGAAACATTACACGTGGCGGTTTCGTGGGCAGGCTATGTAGTAACTCATTAAGTTGCGCCAGCAACTGCACACAATCATCGTTGTCCACATCAACCAGAACAAGAACCAAGCATTGCTCATCCATATACTTACCAAATCCACGAAGTTTCGCGGGCAACTGGTCGAATAATCCGCGATGCTTGGGATCGGGTTGAGCCAATGGATTGGTCGGTATATTTCCTCGCCCACGGTGCGGATGTATTCTGAAATCGGCATGTTCGTTCAAACCAAATTGCCGAACCAAAACTTCACGAACCACTGGCACATCTGATGAGCCTTCGGTTAATACCTCGATGAACATCAAGGATTTCCCCGACCGAAATGATCGCTGAACCACAGGCTTCCCATGGGTAGCCCTTCGTCATAGAGTTCTCGCACCCCCTGAATGTCGGCAGCTCTTTCCAGTGTGCTAAAACCGTCATGCCCTTTATCAAGAATCCAGACTTCATCGGGTGTTAAGGCATCAACAAAGTTCGGTGCATGCGTAGTAATTAATAGCTGTGGGCCGCGGGATTTCTCCGCATATTCTTTAAATTCGTTTGCCAAAGTAGCCAGCAGTTGATGATGCAGCCCATTCTCTGGCTCTTCGATACCAATCAACGGTGCAGGATCAGGGTCTTCCATCAACAGCAAGTACGCCAACATTTTCAGTGTGCCATCTGACATGTCCTGTTGATAAAACGGAGTCGCAAATCCCTCCATAAAAAATTCGAGTATCAGTCGCCGATCGACTGCGGGGGTCGGCTTGATATTGATCACACCCGGGATTTTTCTTGAGATACGAGCCAAGGCCTGCTGGAACCCATCTGGGTTCTTTCTTTGAATAAACTGCAAATATCTCGATAAATTTTCCCCTCTGCGATCAAGGTGTGGATCTGCACCTGACTGACTAGGCTTGCGCGCCAGTTCAGGCACAAAGTATGACAAATACCATCCTGTCAAAAAGTCACGGAATGCCGCTACTCGTTCATGATTTGCCAAAGTGCCTAAAGTGGAAATGCCAAGCACTTGGCGATCCTTCATTTTGACGAGAATCTTCTCACTTCCTTCAGGCTCTGCTTGCTCGCCTCCCCCCGTCCCCGTATCGGGCTCAAACCCGGCAGTGCCGGTCCACGCATAACCCTGCCCGTTCGTAAGTTCCAGAAATGAATACGGCTGCCCGCTTTTTTGCCCACTGCGCCTCTGCCGCAGTCGTTCGTAAACAACTTCTGCACGCCCTTGAGCATCGCAGTTTATATGCAGCGAGTAACTGATAGGCCGGGCCTTCTCGGTTTCCCGATAGCGTATTTCAAACTTGATGGGCTCAGTTGATCCCTTAGTCCTTATTTGCTCAAAGCCACCTCGATGCGGCTTGTCACAAGCAGCCTCAGCACCTTCTGCGAGGCAGTCTCCTAGGAAACCGAGCGCATCTAGCAGGCTTGATTTTCCAGAGCCATTCGCGCCAATTACCGTAACCAAGCGGGGCAAGGCTGCCTGATTACGCTCATAAAGCGTTCTTCCAAGCGTAACGTCGCGCAAGGCCCGAAAATTCTGAATTTGTATTCCTTCTAGTATCGCCATTTCGACTCCCTCATTCCTGCCGCGCCGGTGCCAGCACTTCGCGGTTGCCATTGCCCTGCATCGGCGACACCAGCCCGGCTTTTTCCATCCCCTCGATCAGGCGCGCGGCGCGGTTGTAGCCGATGCGCAGATGGCGCTGCACCAGCGAGATGGAGGGACGTCGGGTCTTCAGCACGATCTCGACCGCCTGGTCGTACAGCGGGTCCGCTTCGGCATTGGCGCCGCCGTCGAGTTCGCCGGCTTCAGCTTCACTCTCGTCCAGCGAAGTCAGCACGCCCTCGATGTAGTTCGGTTCGCCCTGCGCCTTGAGATATTCGGTGACGCGATGCACTTCCTGGTCGGAGACGAAGGCGCCGTGCACCCGTTGCGGATAGCCGCTGCCGGGCGGCAGGTAGAGCATGTCGCCCTGCCCCAGCAAGGTTTCCGCGCCCATCTGATCCAGTATCGTGCGTGAATCGATCTTGGAGGACACCTGGAACGCGACGCGTGTCGGCACATTGGCCTTGATCAGTCCGGTGATGACGTCCACCGACGGGCGCTGGGTGGCCAGCACCAGATGGATACCGGAGGCACGGGCCTTCTGCGCCAGGCGCGCAATCAGCTCTTCCACTTTCTTGCCGACCACCATCATCAGATCGGCGAGCTCGTCGATGAACACCACGATGAACGGCAACTCTTCCAGCGCCTCCGGGTTCTCCGGCGTGAGGGTGAACGGGTTAGTGAGCGGCTTGCCGTCTTTGATTGCGTCGTGAAATTTCTGGTTGTAGCCGGCGATGTTGCGCACGCCGAAGTGGGACATCAGTTTGTAGCGCTTGTCCATCTCCTGCACGCACCAGTTGAGCGCGGAGGCGGCCTGGCGCATGTCGGTCACCACCGGCGCGAGCAGATGCGGGATGCCTTCGTACACCGACAGTTCCAGCATCTTGGGATCGACCAGCAGCAGGCGCACCTGTTGCGGCGTGGATTTGTACAGCAGCGACAGGATCATGGCATTGATTGCCACCGACTTGCCGGAGCCGGTGGTGCCGGCCACCAGCACGTGCGGCATCTTGCCGAGGTCGGCCACCACCGGGTGACCCGCGATGTCCTTGCCCATCGCCATGGTGAGCGGCGAGTGCATGTCGGCATACACCTGCGAGCCGAGGATCTCGGACAGATGCACCATCTGCCGTTTCGGGTTGGGCAGCTCCAGCGCCATGTAGCTCTTGCCGGGGATGGTCTCCACCACGCGGATGCTGACCACCGACAGCGCGCGCGCCAGGTCACGCACCAGATTGGTGATCTGGCTGCCCTTCACGCCCACATCCGGTTCGATCTCGTAGCGGGTGATGACCGGGCCGGGATAGGCGCCGACCACTTTGACGGTAACGCCGAAATCGTTCAGCTTGCGCTCGATCAGGCGCGAGGTGAATTCCAGCGTGTCGGCCGACACCACTTCGGCCTGACGGGTTGCCGGGTCGAGAATATGCAGCGGCGGCAGCGGTGAATCGGGCAACTCGGCAAAGAGCGAGACCTGTTTCTCTTTTTCCACGCGGATGGATTTCGCCACTTCGACCACCGGCATCTCGATATGGATCGGCTGATGGTCTTCGACCCGTTTCTTTTCTTCTTCCACGATCACGTCGCGCTGCTGCATCGCCTGCGCGCCGATGCGTTTGTCCTGCCAGGTCTGCCACGTGCCGCGCGCCCACAACCAGCCATCTTCCAGCCACCCGCCCAGGCGGTCGGTGAAACGCAGCCAGGACAATCCGCTGTAAAGGCTGAAACTCGCCGCCATCAGCGCCAGCAGAAACAGCGTGGCGCCGACATAGCCCAGCGCCTGCGCCAACCCATCGCCCAGCACCTGGCCCAGCATGCCGCCGGGCGCCAGCGGCAAGTCCACTTGCCAGGTGTAAAGACGCAGATGTTCCAGCGCGCTGCTGCCCAACAGCAGAACAACGAATCCGGACAAGGAAACCCACAGCGCGCGTGCATTGAACAGGCTATCCGCGCGCAGATGGCGATAGCCTTGCCACACCCGCTGCAGCAGCAGGGTGACCCACCACCAAGCGGAGAAACCGAACACGTAAAGCAACACGTCGGCCAGCCATGCGCCAACCGTCCCGCCCGGATTGTGCACCACAGCCGCCGATGCATCGTGCGACCAGGCGGGATCGGCGCGGTCGAAGCCGAACAAGATCATGGCAAGATACGCGGCCAGCGCCACCAGCAACAGCCAGCGCGATTCGCGCAGCAGATGCAGCAGGCGCTCCGGCAGTGGCGGGGAAGAGGTTTCGGGCAAAGCCATCAGGACTCCATGTCTGTCGTTGAACCGTTCTCGCTGACAATAAAGCCGAAACGGCGCGCCGTTTCCACCGCCTCGATGCGCGAATTGACATGCAGCGTCTGGTAGATGGCGGCCACATGAATCTTGACCGTGCCTTCCGCCAGATTGAGCTCGCGCGAGATGTCCTTGTTGCTCTTGCCGGCGCCGATCAGTTGCAGCACCTGCAGCTGGCGCGGGGTGAGCCCGTATTTGCTGGCGCGCTGGCTGCGCTTGTCGTTCAGGGCCAGGCCGGGTTCGAGTTTGGCCACTGCCTGTTGCAACAACTGCGGCGGCACATACACGCCGCCGTCCAGCACCATGCGCAGGGCGGACAACATGGTCTTGGAGGGCGACATCTTGGAGATGAACCCCATCGCCCCCAGGTTCATCACGTTCTCGATGTCGTCACGCTGGTCCGAACCGGACACCACCACCAGCGGAATATCCGGAAAGCGCTGATGAAAGAGTTGCAGCGACGAAACCCCGTTGCTGTCCGGCATGTTGAGATCGAGCAAGGCCAGATCGAAATCCGGATTCGCCAGCACCAGTTGCAAGCCTTCGCTGAAGCTGCCGGTATCGAGGATCTCCACCTCGTCGGCCAGTTGCTGCAGCACATAGCGCATGCCATCGCGAAACAAGGCGTGGTCATCCACCAGCAGTACTTTGATTTTCATTCAGACTTCCCCCTTTGCCACGCGCGCATCATATCACTCGCGGTACCGCTACCTGCAGCAGCAGATGCATGGCGGCACGCAAGCGCGCCGGCGCGATCGGTTTGTGCAGCAGGCCGGCACCGCTGGCGCGGATCGCCTGCAAAGTTTCGCGACCGGTATCGCCGGTCAGCACCAGCACCGGCAAATCGCCCCAGCGTTCGCGCAACGTGCGCATCACGTCCAGCGCCGTCTGATTTTGCGGCAGGCGATAGTCGCTCACCAGCAGATCAGGTCGCGCCGCCATGTTGTCCAGTTCGCGCAGGACGATCCCCGCCTCCTCCGCCGCGAACACGGTGCAGCCCCAATTGCGCATCAGGTTGGCCGTGGACTCGCGGATATCCGCATCGTCTTCCACCAGCGCGATGGTCCTGCCGCTGACATCCTGCTGCGTCTGGGTGATGACAAAGGGCCGCGCCAGTTGTGCCGGATCACCGCGCGGCACGGCGAAGCTGAAAGTTGATCCCGTACCCGGCACGGAGGCGACCTCGACCCGGTAACCGAGCAGGTTTTCGATGCGGCGCACGATGGACAAACCGAGTCCCAGTCCCTTGCGCCGGTCGCGGTGCGGATTGTCCACCTGGTAGTACTCGTCGAAGATTTGCGCCAGTGCTGCCGGCTGGATGCCAACGCCACTATCGCTCACCGCCAGCTCGATCCGATCTTCCTCGGCGCGGCAATGGATGACCACTTCACCCCGCCCGGTATAGCGAATGGCATTCGACAGCAGGTTGCGCAGCATGCGCTCCAGCAGGAAGGGATCGCTATACACCACGGCATCGCAATCATCGCCCGATGGCATGGACAACAGCAATCCCTTGTCTTGCGCCAGCGCGGCAAAATCGACATACAGGCGGTCGAACAGATCATGCAGATGGAAATGCTGGCAGCGCGGCTCGATGATGCCGGCATCGAGCCGCGAGATATCGAGCAGATCGTCAAACATCGCACCCAGCGCATCGACCGATTTGCCAATCTGCTGCCCCAGCCGTTCAATCTCCGGCGAGCGCGCGGCATCCTGCAATGCCTCAACGAACAGGCGCAGCGCTTGCAGCGGCTGGCGCAGGTCGTGACTCGCCGTGGCGAGGAAGCGGGATTTTTCCCGGTTTGCCTGCTCCGCTTGATCCAGCGCTTCAGCCAATGCTTCCTCGCGCCGGCGCAATTCCGTCAGCAGCGCCGCTTTCTCGAAGCGCTGTCTGAGCAGACGCTCGAAATTGACCATCAATCTTTTCGCGGCATCCAGCAGCACAGCCAGATACACCACCAGCATCAGCACCAGAAACCAGTGCGGCTTGTCGCTCTCCCAGGCCAGACGCAGCATCAGCGGCAACAACTGGGCGAAAGAATAAATCAGCACCGAGGGCGGGTGCATGGGATTCATGGTGATCGCGGCGGACACAAAACCCATCGCCACGCAGATCAGCAACACCTGGTAAGCCAGGTCTCCGGGCACGAACATGATGAGCCAGGCCGCCCCCCAGACCAGACCGGCAGAAGCGGTATGCCAGTGAAAGCGCCGGTTCCAGCGGCGGCATTCGTTCAGGGTCCCGCACGCATCGCGCCGCAGCCCCCACTGCCCCAACTCGATCGCATGCACCAGATTGACCACGGCCAGCCAGCCCAGCAGCCCTGGGTGCGACACACTCTCCCACATCAACCAGACCAGCAGCCACGAAATGACCAGCGCCGGAATAATCATGGTCGGGTACAGCGCGATGCGCGCGCGCAACTGTTCACGCCGCACCGGCAGATTATCGGCGTCGATGGCGAAGCGGAACAGCGTGAAAATGGATTGCATTACAGCGCCAGCAACAAGCGAATATCCTGCGCCAGCCATTCAGGCCGTTGTGCGAACGGTGACAACAGCACGCGCTGGCCGGATGCCGAAATCAGAAAAGTGCCGGCCGAGTGATCCACGGTATAGCTGCCGCTTTGGGTCGGCTGTTTCTGATACAGGATATTGAACGCGCGCGCAGCCTCGGCAGTCGCCGCTGCGTCACCGGACAGACCGACAAAAGTTGGATAAAACGCGGGCGGATACTGCGCCAGCAATTCGCGCGTGTCGCGCTCGGGATCGACCGTGACAAACAACACCTGCACCCGGTCCGCATCCGCCCCCAGCATGCGCATCACCTGCGCCAGGTCGGCCAGCGTGGTCGGGCACACATCCGGGCAATGGACATAACCAAAGAACAACGCCACCACCTTGCCGCGATAATCGGCCAGGCTGCGCGCATGACCCTGCGCGTCAAACAAATGGAAATTGGACTGCGCATAATCGGCGCTGACATCGCTGGCCTTGAACGGCGAAGGCAATTTGGGTTCGCCGCACGCTGTCATCGCGAAGAGCAATGCCGAAATAACGAAGAAACGAAAGACACTGAATTGTTTTTGACTATGCAGCCACATGACACGCCCCCGTCCAACCGTGCACATAAAATGTGTAGCCAACCTTGTACAGGCCATACACCCCGAATCCGATCACCAGCAGTCCCGCCGTTCGCCGTACTTGCGGCGACTGCACCCACCCGCGCAGGCTTTCCCAGAACAGGCCAATCGCCAGCAGATTGGGCAGGGTGCCGAGGCCGAACGCCGCCATGATCAGCGCACCCTGTCCGGCGCTGCCGGAAGCTAGTGAGGTAACGAGCACGCTGTACACCAGGCCGCACGGCAGCCAGCCCCACAGCGCCCCCAGCCCCAGCGCGCGCGGCACGGTATTCACCGGCAAGAGTCTGGTGGTGAACGGTTGCAGGCGGCGCCACAGGCCGCTGCCCAACCTTTCCAATTGGCGCACCGCGCCCCACACCCCGGCCAGATACAGTCCCAGCAACACCAGCATCACGCTCGACAAGGCAAACAACAGATGCTGCACCGGCACCTCATCGCGCAGCAGCATTCCCGCCTGTCCGACCGCACCGACCAGCGCGCCCGCCAGCGCATAGCTGGCAATGCGCCCGCCACTGTAAGCCAGATGGAACGGCCAGCGACTTTTCTCGCGCGGCACCTGTGTGGTGAAGACGCCGACGATGCTGCCGCACATGCCGAGGCAATGCACCCCGCTCAACAGGCCGACCATGAACACTGCAATTAAACTGAACTCACTCATTCGGCGGATTGCATTCCAATAAATTCAAAGCAAGAAGTTGCGCCGCTTCTTTGGCATCCGGCGCCTGCATGAAAGGCACGATCCCCAGCAAAGGCGCTTCGATGCGCTCGCGCAAGGCGTCAATGTTTTCCTGCAACGCAGGCATCGAGTCATCCAGCACGTTGGCCACCCAACCCGCGCATTCTAGCGGTTGCGCGGCGATGGCGCGCAGGGTAAGCAAAGCATGATTGAGACAGCCGAGGCGCACACCCACCACCAGGATGACCGGCAGGCCGAGTTCTGCGGCCAGATCGGCGCTGTCCTGTTGCGCGTTCAGCGGCACACAAAATCCGCCCACACCTTCCACGATGACTTCATCCGCCTGCGCCGCCAACTCGCGGTAGGAAGTCAGAATGCGGCCAAATTCGATGCGCACACCGGCATGGCGCGCGGCCAGATGCGGCGCGATGGCGTGCGGGAAACAGTAAGGGTTGATCTGGCCGTAAGCGGCCTGAATGCTGCTCGCGGCGCGCAGCGCCCTGGCATCCTCATTGTGATTCTCGCCATCGCATCCCGCCGCAACCGGTTTGAACCCGATCACCCGCTTGCCCTGCGCGGCCAGCCCATGCAGCAGGGCGCAACTCACCAGCGTCTTGCCGACGCCGGTGTCGGTGCCGGTGATGAAGTAGCTCACACCCAACCCCTTTTAGCCACAGAGATCACAGAGAAAGGCGGCAGGTTTTCTCTGTGATCTCGGTGTCTCGGTGGTGAATGGTTCTTCATAGCTTGAAATCCGTCCTGATGATCGCGCGGCCATCCGTCAGCTTCTTTGGCTCCGGCTTCCACGCATGGCCGTAGATGATCTCGAACGTGGCGGGCAGTTTGCCGTCGCAACGCAATTTTTCGTAGTTCTCCACAATGCGTTGCCAGGCCGCTTTGCCCATCATGCCGGGCGCGCGGCCCATCGTTGCATTGTGCGCACCGATGTTGCGCAGATCCTGCATCACCGCTTTCGCGTCGGCGTAGGTCAAGGTCAGCTTTTCCATCTCCATCACCGGGTCGGCAAACCCTGCTGCCACCAGCATGTCGCCGATGTCGTGCATGTCGGCGAAGCGGTTCAAGTGATTGTATCCATCCACGCCCTCGAAGGCGACGCGCAACTCTTGCAGGGTGTCGGGGCCGAAGGTGGAGAACATCAGCAAGCCTTCGGTCTTGATGACGCGCTGCAGCTCCGCAAAGGTGGCCGGCAGGTCGTTGCACCACTGCAAGGCCAGATTCGACCACACCATCTCGACGCTGCTGGATGCGATCGGCAACGCCTCAACATCGGCGCACAGGAAATTTTCGCGCTTCCCGGCAAATAATTTCTTCCACCAACCGGCCGTCCCGCGCGCTACCTGCAGCATGCCAATGGCGATATCGAGCGCGACGATTTCGGCCGCCGGATAACGCTCGCCCAACTGGCGTGTGCCCCAGCCGGTGCCGCTGCCGGCATCGAGGAGTCGCGCCGGTTTCAGCTTGATGTAATCGAGCTTTTCCAGCATGCGCGAGCAGACCTCGCGCTGCAACACCGCCGCCGCATCGTAACCGCTCGCGGCGCGGCTGAATGCGCGCCGTACTTGCTTCTTGTCTATTTCAAATTCATTCATTACTAAAACCATTTCTTGCCACAGAGGACACAGAGATCACAGAGAGAAACAACTCAACGCGCAGATATCTCTGTGTACTCTGTGCTCTCTGTGGCTAATTGTCTTTCGCATTTAGGAAACCCTTTACCGTTTCAACAAACTGTTTCGGATGGGACAGGAACGGCACATGCGCTGCGCCCGCGATCTCGACCAGGCGCGCATTTGGCATGGCGTGTGCCAGATAGTTGGAGGCCCCGGGCGGCGTCAGTTTGTCGCGTTGCCCGGCGATGACCAATGTCGGCTGCCTGATCGCGGCGAGTTCTGCGCGCTGATCGATGTCGCGCAGAATCGCCAGCCCCGCGCGCAAAGCTTCCTTGTCCGGCTCGCCGCGACTGAACAGCTTTTCGCGCAATGTGCTCAGCAACCCGCGCTCATTCTCGCTGCCGCGCAATTGCAGGGCGATGAAACGGCGCAGGGTCGCGGCGTGATCCTGTTCCAGCTCGGCGGCAAACTTTTCCAGCACCTCGCGCGGCATCCCGCACGGCCAATCCTCGCGCGCTGAAAAACACGGCGTGCTGGCCACCACGATCAACTTGTTGATTTTGGCCGGCTGCAGCGCCCAGTGCAGCGCCACTTGCCCGCCCAGCGACCAGCCGCAGACAGACACCGGCTTGCCAAAATGTTCGGACAATGCGCAAACCAGCGTGTCGAGGTTGGTTGTGGCCAGAGCCGGGCTGCGGCCGCAACCCGGCAGATCGACAGTGTGCACGGTGAATGACTGTGCCAATTGCGCCACGGCATCACCCCACACGCCGCCATGCATGCCCCAGCCATGCAGCATGGCCAGCGGTGCGCCGTGCCCGCTCACTTCAACATGCAAGCTCATGCAACGCCCCGATCAATCGTTCCACATCTGCCGCGGAGTGCGCTGCCGACAAGGTGATGCGCAAGCGTGCCGTGCCCTGCGGCACGGTCGGCGGGCGGATCGCCGCGACCCAGATGCCGCGCGCGCGCAGTGCTTCGCTTAACACCAGGGCCTGCCGGTTGTCGCCGATGAGCAACGGCTGGATCGCCGTTTCCGACGGCATCAGCGGCCACGGCAGATCGGATAGTCCGTTGCGCAGTTGTGCGATCAAGTTGTGCAGATTTGCGCGCAGTGCATCGCCCTGTTCGATCAGTTGCAGACTTTGCAGCAGCGCCACCGCCAAGGCGGACGGCGCTGCCGTGGTATAGACGTAGCTGTTGGCATGATTGACCAGCGTGTCGATGACCGCTTGCTTCGCTGCGACAAACGCGCCGGACACGCCGGCGGCCTTGCCCAGTGTCGCCATGTAAATGATGCGATTAACTGGAAAGTCGCGCAGCGATTCATTTGCCTCCTCGCCCGCTTGCGGGAGAGGATTGAGGAGAGGGGAGCGGGCATGGCGGCTTTCATCGGAGACAGCTTCCTGGCCATGCCCACTGGATGCGATGCCAAAATGTGAAAGCGAGCCGCGCCCCTGTTCGCCCAACACGCCAAAGCCGTGCGCATCATCCACGTACAGCCACGCGTCGTGCTGCTCGCACAAAGCCAGCAATTCGTGCAAGGGCGCAATATCGCCATCCATGCTGAACACGGCGTCGGTGATGACCAGTTTTCTGCCGCTTTTCGTCTGTGCCAGCAATTGCGCCAGTTGCGCCCTATCGCCATGCCGATAGCGCTTCACCGTCGCACGCGACAGCAGCATCGCGTCATTCAATGACGCATGGTTGAGCTTGTCGGCAAACACCGTATCGCCCTTGCCCGCCAGCGCCTGCACCACGCCAAGATTCGCCATGTAGCCGGTGGAGAACAACAGCGCGGCAGGTTTGCCGACGAAGGCAGCGAGCTGATCTTCGAGTTGCTGGTGCGGCGCAAAATGCCCGCTCACCAGATGCGCCGCGCCCGCGCCCGCACCCCATTCCTGCGCACCCTGCTGCAAGGCGGCGATCAGTTGCGGGTTATTGGCGAGGCCGAGATAGTCGTTGCTGCAGAAGGCGAGGTAAGGCTTGCCATCCACCACGATGTGCGGCGATTGCGGCGATTCCAGCGTACGGCGCTGACGCAGCAGGCCGCGTGCAGCGCGTTCCTCGAGGTCATGTTCAAGTTGATGAAAAATCATTTCCTGCCACAGAGATCACAGAGCACACAGAGACAAGCAAAAACAGAGCTGCGTTCTCTCTGTGATCTCTGTGTACTCTGTGGCTAATAATTTTTATCGGCAAACGGGTACATCCCCAGTTTGTCCAGCAGCGCACGGTCGCGCTCGACATCGGGATTGCCGGTGGTCAGCAACTGGTCGCCGTAGAAAATCGAATTGGCCCCGGCGAGGAAACACAGCGCCTGCACCGCGTCACTCATCTGCTGCCGTCCGGCCGAGAGGCGCACGCGCGCGGTCGGCATGGTGATGCGCGCCACCGCGATGGTGCGCACGAAGTCGAGCGGGTCGAGGTCTTCAGTCTGCGCCAGCGGCGTCCCTTCGACTTTGACCAGATTGTTGATCGGCACGCTCTCGGGATACGGTTCCATGTTGGCCAGTTGCGCGATCAGTCCGGCGCGCTGCGTCAGATCCTCGCCCATGCCGACGATCCCGCCACTGCATATATGCATCCCGGCGCGGCGCACGCGTTCCAGCGTGTCGAGACGGTCCTGATAATCGCGCGTGCTGATGATGTCGCCGTAAAACTCGGGCGAGGTATCCAGGTTGTGGTTGTAGTAATCCAGACCTGCCGCGCGCAGTTGTTCGGTCTGCTCATCGTTCAGCATGCCCAGCGTGGCACACGTCTCCATGCCGAGGGCGCGGACCGCCTTCACCATTTCCACCACGCTTTCCATATCAGCCGCAGAAGGCTCGCGCCACGCCGCGCCCATGCAGAACCGATCCGCGCCCGATTGCTGGGCGGCCTTGGCGGCTTTCACCACTTCTTCCACTTCCAGCATCTTGCGGTTTTCCACCCCCGCGTTGTGAAAGGCCGATTGCGGACAGTAGCCGCAATCCTCCGGGCAGCCGCCGGTCTTGATCGACAGCAGGGTGGAAAGCTGCACCTGATTCGGATCGAAATGTGCGCGGTGCACCTGCTGTGCGCGGAACAACAGGTCGGCGAACGGCAGCTTGAACAATTCCTCGACGGCGGCGACGCTCCAGGGTCGCGCCGCGGCATCGACGGTTGCGGGGCGAATCATGGCAATGGGGCGAGTTTGCAGGTTCATGTTTGCGGGAGGGCAGAATGGCGGTAAATTGGAAGGGCTGCATCTTCATGGAAAGGGCATTGGCTTGTCAATTTTATCAACAGCCTTGCTGAACATTGGCTCAAAATTGGGGCGGCGACTGCCTGCCCAGCCTTGCCAACTTTGCGGCGGATCAAGCCACGACGGCCTGTGCTGCGCGGCATGTGATGCCGAATTGCCCCGTCTTGGCACGGCACATTGCCCGGTCTGTGCATTGCCTACCCTGAACGGTGAAATATGCGGGCGCTGCCTGCGCGATCCGCCGCACTTCGACCGCACCGTAGCCGCCTTCAGTTACCGCTTCCCGCTCAATCAGCTCATCAAGGCACTCAAATTCCACGAGCAGTTGGTGTTGGCGGATTTTCTGGCAGATGCCATCATCCCGCGCATCGTGTTGCGCCCGGACGTCATCATGGCCTTGCCGCTCCATCCGGCGCGCTTGCGGATGCGCGGCTTCAATCAATCGCAGTTGCTGGCAGCGCGCATCGCCCACCGTCTGGATATTCCCCTGCTCACCAATGTGTGCCAGCGCGTGCGCGACACGCCGCCCCAATCGTCACTGTCTTGGCAGGAACGCGACAAAAACATGCGCAAGGCATTCGCTGTGACCGCTGACGTTGATTGGCAGGGCCAACATATCGCCATCGTGGATGATGTGATGACCAGCGGCGCGTCGATGAGCGCGTTGGCGGAGGCCGTCAAGCAAGCCGGTGCGAGCGAAGTCAGCGCGTGGGTGGTGGCGCGCACACTGCCGCGCAGTGTCTGAAACTATAATCCGTCGAGCTTTTGCTGTACGAATGCCGTCAATTCCGGGGTCAGGCTGCGCGAGGCGAGTGCCTGCCGATACGCAGCCTGAGCATCTTCGCTGCGTTGCACTGCCTGCAATGAAATGCCATACCCCATGAGCCATATTCCGTTGTTCGGCGCGAGTTGCACGGCAATCCGATAGTGGGTCACGGCTTCTTCGTGGCGCCCGGCACGCTGCAGCAACGCCGCATAGAACGCCTGATAGTCTGGATTATCGCCGGCTTTAACCAAATTCGTTTGCAAGGTTTCCAGCGCCTGAACCAAATCCCCGCGCTCGACTTGCACACGTGCCAACAGCATGCTGAATCCGGTATGGGCGGGCTTGAGCGTCAATCCCTCTTGCAGCAGGCGCTCCGCATCAGCGCTGCGATTGTCTTCCGCCAGCAACACAGCCTGTGCCAGACGCGCCTCTTCGAGCTGTGCATTCAATTCCAATGCCGCCGCATAACCGGCCAGCGCCTCGATAGCCCGCCCCTGCTGTTGCAACACCAAAGCCTTGCGATATTCCGCATCGGCACGCTGGGTACGGCTGACCTGTTTGAGCGGCAATGTTTTTGTGGCGGCGGCACGGGGCGCAGCGGTTTCAGGCATTGCCGGTTTAGGCACAGTTGGCAGAGGCTTCGGTGTCCGAACCATGCCCGCCGGGTGATCCTCGACCGGTTTGCGCGGCTTTGCCGTTTTACTTTCTGGCCGGGTTTCAGACAAAGGCAACCTACTGAGTTCGAAACTCTTCTTCGCAGCAATCCCCTCTTCAATGCGCACAGGCGTCATCGCGTCGGGTGATGCCAACTCGCCCACCGCCCGTTGCGGGACGGCGGTTTGCGCTTCCGGTTTCTTTTGGAATGCTGTGAGCATCCATGTGGCAGTCGCAAGCACTGCCGCCAACACCAGCGCCAGCACCATTGGCCTGACCCAGCGATATCCGGCTTGCGGCGGCACCGCACGCACTTGCATCTGATCCGACGCAGCGCCCACGCCACGCTGCTCCAATCGATTCAGCACCTGGTTGATAAGACTCATCGCCCGTACACCCAGATGGCCATGATCGCTGCCAGTGCCGCTGCCGCGCCGAACACGGTCCAGAGCAACCAGTCGCGGCGCACTTCCGGCGTATCGGCAGCCGCGATGCCAATATGCTTGAAGGTCACCTGCTGGCGCCCCTCGGCAAACGCCAGCATCAGCGCCTTGTGCGCCACGATGTTGACCAGGCGCGGGGTGCCGCCGGTAATGCGATGCAGCTTGCCCACTGCCGCCTTGCTGAACAATGTATCTCCGCTATATCCGGCTACGGCCATGCGGTGGCGCAGGTAACGTTCGAGCTCATCCCGCAACAAACCTTTCAACTCATATTGGAAACTGATGCGCTGGCGCAGTTGGCGGATCGAATTGTGGCGCAATCGCTCATTCAACTCGGGCTGGCCGAACAGCACGACCTGCATCAGCTTGCGCTTTTCAGTCTCAAGGTTGGTCAACAGGCGCAGCACCTCCAGGCTCTCCAGCGGCATCGCCTGCGCCTCATCCAGACATACCAGGACGCGTTTCCCCTCGCGCGCGAAGTTGAGCATGGCGCGAGTCAATTCTTTCAGGAGATGGTGCTGGTCGATATCGCTGTCAAGCTCAACGCGGAATTCATCCGCCAGTGCCAGCAACAGGCTGCGCGGTTCAAGATAGGGATTGGGCAAATAGGCGGTGACGAACCGGGTTTCACTTTTTACATCGGCATCTTCATCTTGAGTGCCGATGAGGGTGGTGGCTTGCCGTCCCTGGTTCAGCGTGGCGAGGAACTTGCGGCACAGCAGTGTCTTGCCGTTGCCTACTTCGCCGGTGATCTTGATGAAACCTTCACCGTTGCGGGCGGCGACCAGCAGGGTGTTCAGCCCCTCCTGGTAACTGCTGCAGGCGAAGAAGAAACTGGTGTCCGGCGTCAGGGAAAACGGGGGTTCGCGCAGTCCGAAATGCCGCAGATACATGTCAGCTTAACGGGACATGTTTTTGATGCGATCCCGACTGCGCGCGATGTCGTTCGACCAGTCGCTGTCGCTGTTGATCACTGTCGGTTTGATCAGAATGACCAATTCGCGTTTTTGGGTACTCTTGCTGGTCTGGCCGAAAATCATCTTCGGCAAACCGGGCAAACCGGATTGGTCATCGAAAGTCGCCTGCCGCATCAGGCCGCCGATCGCCACGATCTGCCCGTCTCTGGCACGGACAATGCTGTCCGTTTCCGACACCGAGCTGGAGGCCAGCGGCAAATTCAGGGTGCCGCCGACGCCGCCGATATTCACCGTCTTGTTGACTGTCGTAACCAGACTGACCGATGGGTGCACATGCAGAATGATCTCGTCGTTCTGGTCGATGCGCGGCGTGACATCCAGCGCGATGCCCGAGAAGAAAGGCTGCAAGGTCACCTCCGGTGTGGTGGTGGTCGCGGTGCCGGTCGTTGTCGTGCTGGACACATTGGTCACAAAAAATTCGTCGGTGCCCACTTTCAGCACAGCCTTCTGGTTGTTCAGAGTCGCGATGCGCGGGCTGGACAGGACATGCACATCGCCCTGTGTTTCGAGAAAGTTCAACAACGCCGCAAAGTTGCTGGTTTGGAACGCGAGGCCAAACAGCGAACCGGCCGCTCCCATCGCGCTCGTTGCAACCGGCAATAGCGTGGCACCGGGTGTGGCAGTCAGTTGATTGTTCGACAACACTGTCGCCGCACCCGCCGTAATCGGGTTAAGCGTACTGCCCGGCGCGCCAATTCCGGTTGACAGCAAACTGTTTGGATTATTTTTAAAAGCGGCCCAGTTCACACCGGACTGGAACGATTCATTCAATTGGACTTCGACGATCTTGGCTTCGAGGATCACCTGGCGCTCGACGGATATTTGAGAGGCTTTCAGATAAGCCGCGACATTGCCCATCTCATCCGGCATGGCGCGCACCACGATCACCCCTGACATCGGGCTGATCACCACACTCCGCCCCGGTTCGCTCCCCACGATGGCAACCAGCGCATTGCTCAATTCGTCCCAGAAATCCGCCTTGCTGGTCATGCTGACCTGGCTGCTTTGCAGGCCGCTGGTCGAACTGCCGGCAGTCGAGGTGCTCGTGCCGGTCGGTGCACCCGAGGAATTATCCGAAACCGAGCCGGAGGTCACGCGCAAATTGGATTTCCCCTCGCGTTGTCCGGTCAGATAGTTCACCTGAAAAATGCGGGTCTGCAGACCGAGCGGCTGAATGTAGATACGCGTTCCGTCCACCCTGTATTCGTAGCCATACATCTGATGAATCGTTTCCAGCGCATCGAATACGGTCACGTCTTTCAGATTGAGTGAAATGCTGCCGCTGACCTCCGGATGCAGCAACATGCTGTAGCGCGTACCCGACACGATGGCCAGAAACACCTGCTGTGCCGGGGTGTTGCTCACCACCAGATCGAACTTGGTCTCGGCCGGCGTCTCATCGGTTTTCCGTCCGGGAACTGCCAGCGGCGGCAGCAGCGCATTGTTTACTTCATCCTGTTTGCTTGGTGTGGCATCCACTTTGACCGCCGCATCCAATTCCTTGTCGATCTGATTTTTCACGCTCTGCCTGGAGCCGCTGCCGGCACAACCCGCAACCGACAGCACGCACAACAAGATGGCTATTCGCTTCATTTCCCACTCCCGTTCTTGGTCTCATCAGGCGCACAGATCACCGCGCGCTTCACAGACTTGGCTTTGGTAATTTTTTTGGCTTTGTTTGCCGGCTTACTGATTGGCTGCAGCGTCTGGCGTTTGACGCAGGCCAACTCGTCCTTGCTCATGTTCACCGTCGGGAACATATGCATCACCCGCCGCCCCTGCGGCCCCGTCAACACCACGCAGGTCTCGTTCACCCGGGTCAACACGGCATCCCCGTACTTTTCCCCCACTCCGATTTCGGTGCCATTGATGATGGCCGCCTCGCGTTTGCGCGAAATGATCACCGATTGCAAATCGGGGGCGGGTGCGCTCTGATTCGCGCCATAGCCCTCGCCGGGCAAGCCGGGAACCAGCCCGATCGCCGGCCGCGTCGGGTCGGTCAGTTGTTCTGCCGCAAGCGGTACGCCGCTAAAGCACACCATGCAGCCGGTCAGCCACGGCAAATTCTTCAGGGCACGCTTCAAATTTGCAGCCATGTCTCATCCAAGCTCAAGGTGTACAGCGTCAGTGTCAATTCCGCTTCCGGATATTTCACCACATTCATTTTGGCCATGCTCCAGAACATCTGCGTTGGCAGCTTTTCCAGGGCGGCAAGATATTGCAGCAGACCGGCGTAACTGCCGCGCACGGTCATCTCCACGCCGTGTTTGTAGATCTGTGTTCCAGTCCCGGCGGGCTTGACTGTGCCCTCAACGGCGGGCTCGCCAGCCGGCCCATCTGCGGCTGGCTCGATGAACAACGATGCCGGCAGCGTATTCAACGCCACCAATTGCAGGCGCGTATTCCTGCTCAATACCTGCTCCAGCACAACCGCCATCCGCTGCGGCGGCACCAGCCTGCCCTGTGTCTCTTTCAGGTAGGCGTCGCCCTGGCCGATCTGTTCGCGCAGCTGGCGCGCACGCTCGCGCTGCGGCGAATGTTCATCGGCCTGCTTGGCCGCCAGCAGTTCGTTCAATTGGGCCTGCACCTCTTTCATCCTTTCCTGCTGTTGCACCACTTGCGACGAGATGAGCTTCTGCTGTGCCAACAAGGGGTCAATAAAGAATGCATTGATCAGCGATACCAGGGCAAAGACGGCGGCGGCAAAGATCAGTGCGCGTTCGCGCAACGACATGGCGTCCACTTTGCCGATGAATTGAAGCAAGCGTTCGCGCATCACTTTACCGCTCCTTCTGTTGCGGTCGATTGCAGGCTGAACTCGACATAAGCGGGGATTAAATCCTTGCCGTCGGCCGTTGCGGGGCGCTTCATCTGCAACGCCGAGAACGACTTGCCGCGCATCACCGCCTCCCTGTTCATGCGCCGAATATAAGTCGGCAGCAACTGCGGGTTCGTCACCGCGCCTTGCAGACTGATCTGCGCGCCGCCGCCCTTGAGCTCGAACCCGGTGAGCCACAGGCCGCTAACCGATTGCCGGGCGAACGCCCGCAGGTATTCCGAATAGCCCCGGGTATTGCCGATTGCGCCACTATTGAGCAGCTCCAGCACATTGCCCTGCGCGACTGCTTGTGCTTCCAGCATCTTCAATTCATCGCTCAACATCCGATTTGAGCGCTGGGGCGAAAATTCGTCGGCATAGTTGAGCAGCCGTTTCTGCTCCGCTTCGTAGCGCCGGGTCATTTCTTGTGTCTGCTTGTCCATCTGCTGCACCTGATACCACGCGTAACCATAGAACACGATTGATCCCAGCACGATCAGGCCAAGCATTTGCAGCATCGTTGCCACGGAGAAATATTTCTTCTGCTTGAGGAAGATCGGGTTGAACAGGTTGATCTGCTGGCTCATAGCGCCTTCTTCTCCTGGCGCAGCGCGGCGCCCAGCGCACGCAGGGCATAACAGGCAAATTCGCGATCAGCCAATTCCGGCACCCCGACGATATCCATACCTTGCGCCAGATCCAGCGCCCCGACTTGCAGATCCAGATTGTCCGACAGCGATTGCACCAGCGTGGATTCTGCCGGCACGGAAACCAGCAGGCGATCCAGCGGAATATGGTGGAACTGGCGGTCGAAATAATCCAGCGAGCGCTGCACTTCCAATTTCGCCCGATCCTGATATTGCTGGCGCATCCCTTCATCCGCATCGGTCAACTGGCCGAGAGAGATGTCGAGGCGCCGCGCCAGAAACAATTCGCCGTCGCTGGTCATGGTCAGCAAGCCACCCTCATCATCGAATGCCAGCAATGCCAAACCCCGCCCTTCCGTTTCGTACAAGGCCGCGATGTTGCGTTGCGATGTCTCGGCGATATCGATCACCGTCAGATCGATCCTGGCTTTTTCGAACAGCGCGATGCGTTTGCGGATGGTCTCGTTGGAGGCTGCCACCGCGTACAGCGATTGCGGACGATCACTGCCGTATTTGCCGGCGGGGATCTGCAACACGTCAATTGTGGCGTCATCCACGTGGTAGCTCAACGAGTCCTTGATCTTCCAGCGTATCGCTGTCTTCAGCTCGTCCACCGGCACACTGGGCGCCTCCACCATCAGCAGCTGATATTCATTGGACGACAGCACCGTGGTATAGCGACCGCCTTCGAGTTGCGCCTCTTTGCGAATCTTTTCCAGGGTGGCGGAATTGACCTCGTTGGCAGGGTAAAACGCGCATCGCGTCACTTGCGGGCGAGCACCCACATACTTGGCTTGCGCGATATACACTCCCTTGTTGCCAAAGGACACAGAAATCCAACCGGTTTCGCGGCTGCTGCGGTTAAACAAGGAAAATAATTGTGGCATTTGCATAATCCGCGCGAACTTAATCGACCAACCCATTGCTGTCAAGGATATTTTTCCAGCTAACTGCCGTAATTCCGGCATTTTCTTGGCGAATTTCAGACACCCCCGTTTTTTCCGTCCGGGTTCGCATCATTTCGCTCAATACACATTGAATTTTAGAGACACCCCCTGGTTGAGAGTATCTCTTACCTGCCCAACTTCACACTAATCATGCGCTCGATGTAATTCGGGCCGGGCGCGGGATTGGGGCACACAGGATCGGCACAGGCAGTGGCGATGACATCGTAAATCCAGATGGTTGATGCGCCTTCAATATATGCAGTCGGTACGCAATTCACCGTCACCGTAAAAGGCGACAGCGTGCCGCCCAAACTACCTGCCGCAAAGTTGGTGGCGCACGCTGCGGCGGCGGGTGCACTGACCGGGCTGGTCGCGACCTGATATGCCGCCCAGTCAATACCGGCGCGCGCCGCCTGGTACGCGCGCGAGCCCATCACATCCAGCGCCGAGCTTTGGTGCTGGGCGGCAGAGAACGTCACCATCGCCACACCGAGAAAGGACAGCACCACCAGCAGAAAAATGGCGGTGACGATGCTGAAGCCGCGCTGCGCCGTCATTCCCGTGCAGGCGGGAATCCAGTTGGTCGAATGACTCTCGCGGAGCGAGGCAAACCCTCTACACGTCCTGCTGCGCAAGGCTTTCATATTGACGGATTCCAGCCTGCCCGCAGGGCGGTTTATCCTGAACCTGTCGAAGGACGGGAATGACGGTTTAAGTATGCTCATGGTGCGTTGTTCACGTGGATTTCGTTGTACAGGCTCACGCTTTCGTTGCTGCGGGTCAGCGTGAGGCGCACAGACACCAGACCAAAACGCTGGCTGGGCAAATCATAAACGATCGCACATGCACTCACCCTGTCGGCAAGGATCGCGCTCGCACCCCCCACCGGCGGATTGACCTGTGCTGCATTAAAACCGTATCCGGCGTAGCGTCTGAGCTGCCCCGTCCCATCCCCGTTGGCATCCGTCCCCGGGTTTTCGCACGCATATGTTACCGCCTGCTGTATGCCGTCCACCACGTCAAAGCGCTGCGAGGGAAGTTCCGCCCAGACCGGCAATGCCGTCGCGCTGAAATTTACGCTCGTTTGTGCCCCGGCCGCACCGGTGTATGCCCGCAAGATACCCGCCGCCGCGGTGCTGTAGGGCGGATTGCCATCCGACTGCGTGCTGCCGATGACGATGAAATCATTCGCCGCGAAGTTGATCGCCGTGCCGACGATGTCGAAGCTGCCATCCGCCACACCAAAATTCAGCACGTTGCCCGGTGTGTCGGCCCGATAGCGTCCGCCGTCTCTGGTCGGCAGGAATTCCACACAGGGTGTCGCGCCACAGCTGGCGATGCGCACGCTGTTCGGCACGGCGGTGCGGATATCGCGCGCCATGCGGCGCATGGCGGTGTCGGCAATGTCAGTCAGTTCGGCGCGGCGCGCGCTATCGATATAGCCCTGCACCGGCGCCTTGATGAAGCTCGCCACGATGCCGCCGATGATGCCGGTGATAACGATCACGATGACCATTTCGACCAGGGTGAAACCGCGGGATGATCGTCCGTTAAAACGAAAACCCGTTGTAGGAGCTCGATTTATCGAGCGATTGTTGACAGCTATCGCTCGATAAATCGAGCTCCTACACAGCAATAGATTATCTGGGTTCGTCATCAGTAAGCCGTCCTGTAGCCGTCGATGACAATCGGGTTGGTTTCGGGATCGGTCACGGTCACCGTGATGCGCACCGCGCTGGCTGCCGCAATGCCGTTGAACGCCTCGTTGGCGACGACGACGCTGGCGTTGTAACTGCCCAGCCCGGGCACGGCGACACCGTTGATATCGGAGATTCCCGCCCCCCCTGTGGTGAATCCGTTATAGTCGGCAACAATGTGGTATGCCGTTGCGCGATTCGCCGGCGTCACCGCCACGTTCGTGCCGTCCGCCGAAATGAAATCCTGCAACTCGATCTCTTCCAGCAGCGATTCCGCCACGGCCATCGCCTGCTTGTGGATGAGCGGGTCGGCGCTGTGTCGCATCACCTGATTCATCACCTGCAGGATACCGGTCAGCGCCACGCTGATGATGACGATGAACATGATCAGCTCGATCAGGCTGATGCCGCGCTGCACACCAAATGGCAACTGTTCAGAAAACCCCTCTTTCTGCGCCCACGTCTTATCGAACAATTGCTTGATGCGCGGCTCGGCATGTTTAAGCAATTCGGGATTCTGCTCGTAGGCACTCAAGAGAAAATCGCGGTTCGCCTCAATCTCTTGCAGCAATTGGAAATTCTGTTCTGCTGTCGTCATTTTTGGGACTGAATCTTCCTTAACTCTTCGACATCGATCATGTCCTTGCTACGCCCTGTTCCCGATTTCATCTCAATCAAATGAGCAATTGATGCCACTGGAATTTCGAGCGAACCCACCTTGACCATCGTGGCATCTCGCCGTAACTCTGCAAACGACACCACAGGTTTAACCAGTACGTCCAACACCAAGGCTCTCGTTTCATTGGTCCGCAAACTGAACGCAAGCATCCCTTTCTCTCGAAACCACTGGTCAATCAATTCCGGCTGCGCCAGTGAATCAATTGGGACAGGAATAGTCGGGCGCAAACCCGCCGATTTGGCAGAAGAAATAAAGTTCTGCAGATTAGCTTCATCCATCGCCAGCACCACATCAACATCCATTGTCACCCGCTGATATCCCTGCAAGGCAACCGCCAACCCACCCACCAGCACAAAATCAACCTTGGACTGTATCAACAACTTGATGAGATCGAACATGTTCATACAGGATGCCCCGCCAACTTAATACACATAACCTGTCTCCTGCTCAATGTTGATGGTCGTCGTGCCGACCACCATGGAAGCCGCCGCATTCGGCACGGGCCGGCCCAGCGCATCGAAGACGAACGCCTGCGGCAAGGCCGGCGCCACCGCCACACTATTCAGGATCACGCAATTGACATTGCCTGCGGCGTTGAGCAGCGTGCCGCAATTCGGCGTTGCCGCCGCGCTGATGGTCACGGTCAGCCCCGCCGTGCGGCGCTGCGCGATGGCGACTTTCTGCCCGTAGCGCAACGCCGCCACGACCTGGTCTGCCGTGCCCCGTTCCTGAAATGCATTGTTGTCAAAGAAGCGCGGCAATGCGGCCACGGCCAGAATGCCAATGATGACCATCACGGTGATGAGTTCCACCATAGTGAAGCCGCGTAGCTTATTCAAACCACTCATGCTGCCAGCTTATGCAATGCGAGTGAAACGGTTTCCGGAACTTCCATCGGCATAAACAAGTTTTCTGGATAGAGGTAATCCTCTCCGTCTTCGTCCACGATACGAATGCAGTGCTTTGCCGCCGCCTTGGCATCTGGAATCAACTCGTACAGTTTTCGCACTTCCAGCGAAGCGGCGTAGCCTTCATTGCTTAAACAGATCACATATTTTTCCATTTTTCACCTCACGGAAATGCTTTGATTCGCACTTGTTATGGCCGGGCAATCATCCCCGCCGCCTCGGCGGCACTTGAGCAGTTGGCGCGGCGATCCACTCGGCGAGATCACGCCAGAAATGAGCGTGTTGGTGTCGAGCACGATCCGCATCGTTAACGTGAAAATCGCCTTTTTCGTTTGCCCTTTCTCCCGCAGGGATTGAAAGGTGCCTTTCTCGTTCGCCTCCTCGCCCGCTTGCGGGAGAGGATTGAGGAGAGGGTATCGGGGGAAAGTTGGATAGGGGGAAACGGGCATGGCGAATTTCATCATCAGGGGTGGCTACTCGCCATGCCTGTTAGCTGCGATTAAATGCGCGTTCTTTGCGTGCGGCTTGAATCTCGGCGTCAATCTCTGCGTCAGAAAGCGGTGGCATATTCAATTTGTCGAGATTAGAAAATGCCTCACCCAAACGAACCCCGGCAGACGAGCGCGATTCACGCGCTGCCAAAAACTCGACAAAATCCTCCACTTCGGCCAAACGCTGCTGCGGGAGTCGTTGCAGCTTATCAATCAATGCGGGAGCAATTGCGTTCATGGTGCACTCCTTACGATAAAAATTCAGAGGCTGCGCAGTGTAACAAAAACCCTGATTCACCTGACGAAAAACAAAGGAGGCTGAAGCCTCCCTTGTTCAATCAAGACTTTTTCGACTTACCCTTCGTTGCTCTGAGGTAGAGGTAGGCTGGACTTAATTCGAGTCTGACCCCATTTTTTTGCGCCAGGGAGGCCGCAGCCTCCCCTTGTTCATTGCGATGATGGGTAACACAAGCTCAACCCATCCTGCGCGGGATCAGCAACCCGTGACGACCGCCGGCCCAATGGTGGGGATACCCCCAGCAACAAGCGCCGCAGTGTAGGGTACGGCGCAGGTATTGGAGTACGCGCCGGTAGCGTTGGATACCATCATGCCGGCGGCGGCTGACCACGAATAGCCCTGGGCATTCAGTTCGAGGACTGTCGGAGTTCCGTTCGCAGCCGCTGTCGGAATGGTCAACGCAGCCTTGGCGATGCCGGCCAGTGCGTCGGTCGGATAGTAGTTGGCCAATGCCACACATCTCGGCGTGCCGGCCGTGCTGCCCTCGATCGCGTAGTTACCGCCCCCGTTAGCATTGGTCGTGCAACCATTGAATGCCCCCTGTCCGGCACGGATCAGCGCCGTGCCGTGCCCCATGGCAACTGCGCCCTGCATCGACCCCTCGAGGGCGCGCACCTTGGCCACACGCGCATCGTGTTGCAGGTTGGAGAACCTCGGCAATGCCGTCGCCGCCAGAATTCCCAGAATCACGATCACCACGATCAGTTCGATCAGGGTAAAACCTTGTTGTTTCTTCATTGTTCACTCTCCTAGAGTTGATGGAGCCGCAGCTCCGTTAGCTTGACTTACCCGCCCGTTTTGGGCCCTGCCGCAGCAGTGCGTTACACAAGCGGACGCTAATGTAATTGATAAAACACTGACTTAGCAAGTATATGTCGGGGAAAATCTACGAACGGTAGGGGTCTGGCGACGAACGGTGGCGTGGAACAACTTCGATTTTCTTTGATCCGTCATTTTCGCCTGACCGAAGGCCAGTCTGCCCTGGCTGTCGAAGGGCAGGAATAACGTTGCGGAAAATCAGGCGGACGGGATAGTTTAAGAACGGTGTTTCATGGATTGATGGACCACGGCGGCAATCAGCACTTTTTCAGCGGTCAGGCGGTAAATGAGGGTGTAGGGATATTTCGACAGGCTCAACTCTCGGATACCCGCAATCTCGCCCGGATGCCCCATCATGGGAAAATCGGCTAATTCCCCGGCGGTAGAAAGTATGCCTGCAATGACACGGTTCGCCGCCGCCATATTGTCACTGGAGATATGCGCTTTGATCGCCTCCATGTTGGCAATGGCACGCGCAGAAAATTCAAGCCTTTTTGCGGACATCCCGAACCATGCCCAGCTTCTTATAGACTTCATCGGTTGAATAGGTGCGCCCCGCCTTGATGTCGGCAAGCCCCGCCTGGATCTGCTCACGTTTCCATTCCTCGTACTCGAGACGGTCTGCAACTGCCTGCTTGACGATGGTCTGCGGGGTGCGGCGTGTTCCTGCGGTGATTTTTTCAAGCCGCTTGAGCAATGTCTGCGGCAGTGTGATGGATTGATTCATGTTCACGTCCCTCCTTTGCTTGCTATGTGCGAAGGATTCTACACCAAAGAATGAGCATAACAGGCTCACCACGAACGGAGGATTAATCAGCGTTTTATTAGCTCTGGCGGCCCAGCCAGGCGAGCAGGAACACCAGCGTGTAAAGCCCGCCCAGGATGAGGAATACGCCGACCTGGCGGGCGTGGCGCAGGACGAAGCGGTCCAGCGTGTCGCGCGGAATCTCCATCGGCTTGAGCGCTTTGCGCAGGGACAGCCACCGGTTGGCATCCTGTTCGAAACCGCGCAACAGACTGGGGCGGAACAGCATGAACAGCGCTGCCAGGACCGCACACAGCGCGCCCAGCAGCGCGCTCAACACCACGGCATCCAGCAAGCCGCCCACCAGCGCGGGCGGATAATCCAGGCGGGCGGCGAGCCCGGCAATGGCCGGTTCACGATCCAGCGTCACAATGAAGAAAACCAGCACGTACACGGCACCCGACAGGATCAGCGCACCACTGACAATGCGATGACGGTAGAACCAGGGGTCGATGGCAATGTTGCGTTCGAGCAGGGTATCCAGGTGGCGCGTGGAGATCCAGCGATTGAGCCGCACGCCGAGACGCTCAAAATATTGCGGGCGGAACACGAGCAGCACACCAACCAGCAGACCGGCGAGGCTGCCAAGAAGCAGGAAGATGACCGCTGACTGCAGCAGCCAGGATTGGATGAGCGGATTCATATCATCTACTAATTCCAAGAACCGTTCGCCCTTAGGAGCTGTAAATAAATAAAGGTATCAACTATTATCAGTTGCCTTTGGTTTTATGACGTAGTTCCAGTCGCCGTGAAACTTGTTACGTTCCACATTGATATTCCCCATCTCTTCGTCACTAACTTTC
>Ga0210017_1000560_pt1 | contig 31715 bp, 27 predicted proteins | sample CryGeyCG2014_020_FD_183966 | JGI IMG/M metagenome (GOLD analysis project Ga0210017, IMG submission 183966) | Groundwater microbial communities from aquifer - Crystal Geyser CG08_land_8/20/14_0.20 (SPAdes) (version 2) | ecosystem: Environmental > Aquatic > Deep subsurface > Groundwater | place... | reverse complement strand
TCCGCGGTCTCTGGATAATTCTCAGTAATCCATTCCAATGATTTAACAAAACCCATAGTACACCTCCTTTTCTTTGTTAACCTAAAGTGTCAGATTTCCGTTTGCCCTTGTCCAAGGATACTTTCATGCTTCTCCTAATCCTGACCCCCCTTTTCTAAATTTTGTTTAATACCGTAGGTACAGCCCTTCGACCTTCACCTCCTTTCCAGACAAAGCAGTGAACTATTTTGCTCGACTTTCTCTTTGCCTACACAAGCTCAATCTGGCTATATAGCTTTGTCAGCGCATTCATTGCAGCCATGTGCTTCATCATATACGACATGTCACCTTCAAGCTTAATCTTGCCTGACATCACCAGCTGGACACTGGTCTGCTTCCCTGAGCACAAGGCCTTCCAAGCAGAATATGGGCCTGTGAGAGTGAAGCGAGCATCTTTATACTCGTCTGGCATTATTGGCCTCATCTCTCTGAGAATACCATGGTAAGGCTCAAAAACACCATGCATTTCCACTCCTTTTACATCATCCAGGGTTAATTGTGAAAACCTCTTTGCTGACTCAGCAGGGTCTATCGTGGCAACATCCACATCCAGAGAGTAACCCAGCTTCTTCATCAGATTTCCCATAGGTGTCCCCTCAAATTGGGCACGCTGTTCCTTGCTCATCAGACTTACCGTGCTCATAAATCCCCTGACATATTCCTCCCGGGAATAGTCTTTCAAAAGCTCCTCATCCATAATCACCACGGTGCGAACGGCTCCTTCCCAGTCTGCTGTTCCTTTTTTGAAACCCTCATCTTTGTTCGCTAGTTCCTTTACCTGTTCATACCATTCCATTGAGCCAAACACTACTGCCATTTTCTACCTCCCGGTACAATTTCTATTTCTGTTTCTTCCGTTTGGCGGTATTCTCGGCACTCCATCCTCCCTATTCCGTAGTATATCTTCCCTCTTCAAGAAAGGAATATGCCGCTTCGAGGGACAGCGCCTCGTTAGCTCCATCCTCCATCAATCCAGCCGTCGCATCTCTATAAAGCTTTTCAATGAGATAGTCTTTGGTAAGCCCATTTGCACCATGAAGTTGCCGGGATTGGTGTGCTACCTCATACGCTATATTGGTAGCGTAAACCTGTGCTGAAAGAGCGTGCGCTGTTGATTGATCAAAAGTCAAAGCTCTACTCCGTTCCGAAACATGTCTCAACACTACCCTTGTGAAATACCTCGCAGTTTCAACTTTCAAAAACATGTCAGAAAGTTTTAGCTTTACCACATCGTGCTCAATTAGAGGCCTCCCGCCTTGCACTCTCTCCCTGGTATACTTTAATGCCTCTTCGAATGCTGCTCGCGCCAGTCCCGTGAACATGCAAGCCATGCCACAGCTCGTCGAGCTAATAACACCTTTAGTAGCAAAGCGCCCAAAAACAGGTTCAGCAAGGAGCATGTAATGCGCAGGGATTCTGACATTATCAAAGGCAAGCTCCCCTTGAGGGTCATCCCTCAAGCCAAGTTTATCTATTGGTGGGCCCTGAGTTACGCCCGGTAAGGTCAATGGAACTATGCATCCGCCTATATCAGCAATACTTCTGTGAGGAGGGAGATTCACAATAAGGAAGGCATAGTTGGCACATGGGGCAGAAGATGTCCAGTAGGACTTTGCACCATTGATAACCCAGCCATCCCCATCCCTATCAGCGGTAACAAAGCCTTTGCTGCCAAATTCCTCGGGATGAGGATAGCTCATCCCGATTACATAATCTGAGCCATGCGCTTCCTCAATCACAGGCCAACAGCCATGATATTTACCCTCTGTGTCCTCCATCCAGGGACGCACCACCTCCTCTATCAGCTCCGGCGAACCTGCTAGAGATGCCATTGCCAGTGGTATTGAGTCCACGCCTATCGCCGTTGTTAACCCCACACTCCCCCAACCAAGCTCTTCGTTTATTATGTGTATTTCATCCGGAGTCAATTCCAGGCCACCGTGTTCCTTAAGTACTTGCATTCTGTGATAGCCCATCTTTTTCATCTGCTTCATTACATCAAAATAGGGTGAATCTTTTTGCGCCACCTTCCTCGGCTCCATTTGATCAAGCTCCTTCGCGGCAGGTCTTATTACCTCCGCGGCAAATTTATGGGTCTGCTCTCTTAACATGGTCAACTCTTCGTTTTCTCTGATTCCTGAATCAATTTCGAAATACATAAATCACCTCCTTTTCGCTTTTAGACTAACCTTACATTTTTAGATGTTGGCTCACACCACATTACTCCGGCCTCGTAAAAAATTTTACCCTATTTCTCTCAAAAAAACATAACAAAGGGTTTCTAAGATTCTTCTTTTTATAACGGATTTAACGCCAACGCTATTTTTTAAAGTAAACGATTGAATTACGCAGAATCTTTTGGAGCCTTCCCTCCTCTACCAATAGCTCAAGATGTTGCACTGTTTCCGCAAGGGCGAGGTGCTTCTCGAATATGGGTAGTTCCTCTCCCCAAATCTTAAGCGATACCTCATAGGCAGTCTTTGGACTCCCGGTAACAGCTTCGCTCATTAGCCTCATCCGCTCGTCATGATGATGTAATATCTCATCTATCCGTCCTTGGGGGTCTTTAATTATCGGACCATGACCAGGGAAAGCGACGGCAATGTCATATTCTTTTATTCTCCGGAGAGATTTAAGGTAACCCTTCAGGGGATTTATTCCTTTCAAGGCATCAATGCCAATGTGAGGGGTGATCTCTTGCAATAAGTGGTCTCCTGAGAACAGAACCTTCTTTTCTGGATTGTAAAGACAAATATGGTCGGGAGAGTGCCCGGGAGTCCAAATCACAAGATATCTTGAAGAGCCAATAGAGATTTCGTCCCCGTCCTCTAATCTCCTGTCTATCCTGGCAGGGGAGACTACTCGCCGCAATATACCAAGAAGCGGTTTGATTATCTCAGTATATTCCCTAGGCATGCCATGTTGGGTAGCCAGTTGAACAACCCCATCCATGTATTCTTCAGGATTTGACCTATACCCCTCAGCCAGACCAGCTCCTATTCTGTGCATTGCTGTCTCGGCATTAGTCAGTCTCTTCAACTCGCCAATATATCCGTAATGGTCTGCGTGATAGTGAGTGATAATTATTAAATCTATATCGCTAAATTTGCGATTTATATTAGCTAAACATCTACTTAAAGAATCGTAAGTTACCTCCAAATTTGGACCGCAATCGACTAAGGTTAAGCCCCTATTACCTTCCAGTAGATATAAGTATACAGACTTTACCATAAATTGTAGGGGCACTTCGATTCGATGAACTCCGTCAATAATCTCCAAAAATCACCCCCTCAACAAAGACTTATAAATCTAGGATATCAAGTTCAAATACAAACCACATTTGCTCAACAACTATCTCGTTTACAACCACTTAAAAATATATTATACTGAGTTCGAAGAGCTTTTTGGTGACTAGAGCGGAGTGGAACCACCCGTTCCCATCCCGAACACGGAAGTGAAACGCTCCAGCGCTGACGATACTTAAGGGGGAACCCTTCGGGAGAATATGCCGTTGCCAAGAAGCTCTTCACTACCCTAGCTTCGCTAAATCAAATCTCATACCATCGCGAGCAGCTATCACCGAGATTCCTGTTTCATCGGTCAACTTCCGGGCTAACTCCCAGGGCTTAGCTCGCCACATCGTCATTCCAAAATGAGTGAGTATCGCTGCACTGGGTTTTATTTCCTCGATTATCTGCTTTGCTTCAGGAAGAGATAAATGGTCAACAGGAGCCCCAGGATTTAACCTGACCACATTTATAATCAGCAAGTCACCAGTATAATAATGGGGTAAACTGTCGAAATACCTGGTATCAGTAATCCAGGAAAAAGTGTGCCGCGGCGTTCGGAAGACAAAGCCATATGTCTCCACAGGATGGTGATGCTTAATTGGCGTTTCAAAGTAAATATCATCGACCTTATAATGCCCGCCTTCGCTCAGAATTTCTACTTTTTCGGGCTTCTCTTGCAAATAAGATAAGATGACCGGATCTGGATTTAAGGCATCAGCAGGAGCAAAAACAACGCCTCTTTTCTTCATCCCGCCTCCGGTCATAGCCTCAATCATGATATTGATATCTCCACAGTGGTCTAAATGCCGGTGAGATAAAATAATCGCATCCAGCTTGGAAGGGTCGAGCTTCTTTTTGATAGCTTGAACCAAGCATCCCGGCCCGGGGTCAAGAAGCAGTTGAGTGTCACCCAGGCTAAGCCATGCACCGCCGGAAGCTAAAAACTGTCGAGTAACCACAAACCTGGCTCCCGCAGTGCCCAGAAAAGTTATCACATCAGACACTTCAGCCATAGGTCAAGCAATTATAACAGAAGGATTAATTTCTTCGTTAAGTCTGCTAAAATAACTATCTTAGAAATGGCAAACTTAGAGATAGAAATCGCCTCTTTGCTCAGGGAATACCAAGCTAAGACAGGAAGACTACTCACCATAAGCACCGCTGAATCAGCCACAGGAGGCAGGATATCGGATAGGTTGACCAACATTCCCGGCAGTTCCGACTACTTCAAGGGCTCTTTAATAGCCTACAACAATGAGGTTAAGATAAGCGCTCTCGGAATAAAAAAAGAGACCGTAGAAAATTATGGAGCTGTTAGCCCACAAACAGCTATTGAGATGGCTGAGGGTGGTAGAAAACTCCTCGGCACAGATATATGTATTTCCGACACTGGCATTGCCGGACCTTCAGGCGCCACTGCAGAAAAACCTGTAGGACTTTTTTACATTGGTTTAGCCACCGAAGGTAAAAGCTTTAGCAAGGAGCATATCTTCAGTGGGAATAGAGAAGAAAACAAGAGAGCGGCTGCCGAAGCAACATTAAGCCTATTGAAACAATACTTGCAAGAGCAGATTAGCCTGGCAAAGTGAGTTGATAAAACGCCTGAATTGGGAATATATGAAATTATGTACGCTTGACACCTGGCTATGTAATTTTGTAAAATTCGGTGTTTAAGGGAAATTATAACAGGTTGAAATTAAATAAAGGGAGGTTAATAGCATGGTAGGAATCACTTCTTATGGAGGTTATATTCCCTGGTATCGGATGGAGCGCATGACTGCTTACAAAGCTATGGGTTGGCTTAATCCAGCGGCGATACTGCCCGGAGAAAGGTCTATCGCCAACTACGATGAGGATAGTGTAACCATGGCAGTAGCAGCAGCTAGGGATTGCCTAAAGGGTATTGATAAGAAGAAGAAGATAGACGGCTTATATATCGCTACCACCACCTCTCCATACCGACAAAGGGAAGGTGCAGGCATAATCGGCACTGCTCTTAGTCTGCAACCTAGCATCAGGACTGCTGATTTTACCGATTCTACCAAAGCAGGGACAGGAGCAATCCTTTCCGCCTACGACGCCATTAAGGCGGGGTCAGCAAAGAATATATTAGTGTGTGCCTCTGATTTGCGTAAGGAACTCGCTGGCGGCTATCAGGAACAATTGTATGGGGATAGCGCTGCAGCACTGCTTCTTGGAGATACCGATGTAATTGCCAGTATAGAAGGGTCCTATTCCATTTCCTATGATTTTAGCGACTCATGGAGAGCAGACTTTGATGAATTTGAACGTGCCTGGGAAGATAGGTGGCGCCGTGACGAAGGCTATGAGAAGCAATTGACTGAGTCTATCGCCGGGCTACTGACAAAATACAAGTTAAACATTAAGGATTTTGCTAAGATAGTTATTGCCTGTCACTTTGAACGGGCAGGAGTAGCCATAGCCACGAAGCTGGGAGCTGACCCCTCACGGGTCCAGGATTCCATGATGCGCACTATGGGCGACTCTGGCGCCGGTTATCCGCTGGTGCTGCTTGTGGCTGCGCTTGAGGAAGCCAAACCAGGAGATAAGATATTGGTCGTCAGCTATGGAAACGGCAGCGATGCTCTCTTCCTTCAAGTAACCGACCAGATAGAGAAAGTAAGAGACAATAAAGGGATTAAAAAGTGGCTCGCCAGGAAGAAGATGCTCGATAATTACGACAAATACCTGGCATTCCGCGAAGAGATTCCCATGGACAAAGGATTTCGTGGTGAAGAGAGTTCTTCCACTCAGATATCAGCACTATGGAGAGGTCGCAAAAGCTTCTTAGGACTCTGGGGAAGCAGATGCAAGAAGTGTGGCACGCCGATATACCCTATCCAGAGAGTGTGTGTAAACCCTGATTGCGGAGCGATAGATGAGATGGAGGATTATTGCTTTGCCGACAGGAAGGGTACTTTATTTACCTATACTGCCGATTTGCTGGCATATTCTATTAACCCACCAGCGATATACGGGGTATTGGATTTTGAAGGTGGAGGAAGGTTTTGGTTTGATATTGCAGATTGTGCCCCGGAATCATTGAAAGTGGGCATGCCTATGGAGATGACTTTCCGCATAAAATACGTTGAGCATGGGCGGGGGGTTTCCACCTATAGTTGGAAGGCAGCCCCAGTAATGGAATGACAAAAAAGTAATGTAAAGGAGGTTGAAATGGCAGAGGGAATAAAAGATAAAGTGGCAATCATAGGAATGGGTTGCACCAAGTTTGGAGAGAGATGGGATGCTGGCTACAGCGATTTGATTGTTGAGGCGTTCAAGGAATGCTTGGAAGATGCCGGGATAGAGAAAAAAGATATTCAAGCTGCCTGGTTGGGGACTTGCTTTGACGAGCAGTTTTGCGGCAAAAGTGCACTTCCTCTGTCACATACCTTGAAGTTGCCCTTCATTCCAGCAACCAGAGTGGAAAACTTTTGCGCCACTGGTTCTGAAGCTTTACGAGGAGCTTGTTATGCTGTCGCTTCTGGAGCTTACGATATTGCCTTGGCGCTTGGCGTGGAAAAACTAAAGGATTGTGGCTATGGTGGCCTTCCTGAATTCAGTCGACAGGTGGGAACTGAGTCCAGAATGCTTTTTCCAAATGCCACTGCACCTGGAGCATTTGCCATGATGGCTACCCGCTATTTCGCCCGGTATAACCTCAAACCAGATGAAGGGAAGAGAATTCTGGCCAAGGTGTCTTCAAAAAGTCATCATAATGGTGCTATGAATCCTAAGGCTCATCTTAGAAGAGAAATCACTGTAGAGCAAGTTATGAGCGCTCCTATTATTGCCTGGCCTTTAGGATTATATGATTGCTGTGGAGTGAGCGATGGTTCAGCAGCAGCAATTGTTACTCGAGCCGATATGGCTAAGAAATTCAGGGCCGACCCTGTCTATATCAAGGCATTGCAAATCTCGGTTAGCTCAGGAATAGAACTAATGCATAGCTCCTATGATGGCACGCATATAGAAACAACAACTCATGCTGCTATAGCAGCTTACAAAGAGGCTGGGGTGAAAAATGCCCGTGAGGAAGTAAGCATGGCCGAAGTCCACGATTGCTTCTCCATAACCGAGTTGGTAACTACGGAGGACTTGCAATTTAGTCCCAGAGGGAAGGCTGGAGATGATGTCACGGCAGGGCGATTTAACCTGGATGGTGCTCAGCCAATACAGTCCGATGGGGGGCTAAAGTGTTTTGGACATCCCATTGGAGCCTCTGGTTTGCGGATGATGTATGAGGTATATAAACAACTTCAAGGTAAGGCAGGACCAAGACAGATAAAGAATGTAAAGCTTGGCGTTACCCATAACCTTGGGGGCTTCCCACTGATGAATATCGCTAGTGTTCTTATTGCCGGGCTCTGAACAGCCTAGTTTTTGGCAAGCAAGGGCTTCTTGGAATTTGGCAAAGTTGGCTAAATCTCAGGAAGCCTTTTAGATTTATTTAGCCCTTGATTTGAAATTTTCAGCTAAAGAATTCCCCGGCATCTAGTCCGCCGTACACACCTATTTACCCCTTTGAGTGGTTAATAAGCTACTGGCTGTGCCTCTTTCTCCAGATAAATGGAATTGCCCAAGCAAGGCTACCCAGCAGCAGGGCTTCGGCGGCTATAACCCCGGCGCCCAAGAAGGCGATGTCCTGCCAAAACTGCTCAGGAAACAGCTTGGGGAGATAGCCCGAACTCATCCACCATGGATTGTCAAAAGCAACATGGTGGAACTGGACAAATAATTGCTCAAAGTCAATAAAGACAGAGGCGATGCCCAGCACAGCTATAAGAACTAGAGTAAGGGCACATCCCCACCTTATCCCTTTGGCTAAGTCTTGCCAGTGACCTTTCCTCCACAATAAAAAGAGCAAAATATAAATAATGACATAAGCCAGGCTTGCTAACTGAACTCGATGGTTGAATTGAAATAGCCACCTGACATCCGCGAGATGGGTAAGCTCGCGGTTCTGGTCATCTTCTTGAAACAGCAGAATCTCTTCCCCACTCTCAATAACTACCATCATTTGGGGTGTCTCTACCCTAAAATTAAAGTAGTCAACAAGCCTTTTTGCCACATTGCCTAACTGTTCCCTGTCTATCCCGGTATCTTCGCTTACACCATATCTATCGAAGCCATACTCATAGAGATGAATGCTGTTAACACTACAACGGACAGTAGTGGTACAAAACAAAACGGGGAAACACACTATAAATAAGCTGTAGAGAGTCGCTATGAGAATTTTTTTCCACTTTAGTTTCCTAATCATTGGTATAAAGCAATGCTATAATTAATAAAATGCCGAAGAAGTTTACCCATCTCCATGTTCATACTGAATATAGCTTGCTTGACGGCATGTGTCGCATTCCTAAACTTATTGCCAAGGCCAAAGAATTAGGCATGGATAGCCTTGCTATTACTGACCACGGGACAATGTATGGAGTGATTGATTTTTATGTAGCCGCCAGAGAAGCGGGGATAAAGCCAATCATCGGCTGCGAAGTTTACCTTGCTGAAACCAATCATCAAAGCCGAGACGCTGCACATCGCAATCCCTGTCATCTCAGTTTGTTAGCCAAAAATGAAACGGGATACCGTAATTTAATTCAACTCGTTACTAAAAGCCACCTCGAGGGCTTCTATTATAAACCAAGAATAGATAAAAAGCTTTTGTCTCTTCATAGCGACGGGCTCATCGTTCTTTCCGGTTGTGTTCACAGTGAGCTAGCTCGACTTATCTTGAATGGTCAGCTTGATGAAGCACTCAAAACCGCTTCCTGGTATAAGGAAACTTTTCCTGACTATTACCTCGAGATTCAAAGGCATCCTATCCCTGAACTCAAGCATGTTAATCAGGAGCTTATTTCCTTATCTGAAAGGCTCGCTATTCCTTTGGTAGCTACTAACGATGTTCACTATATCAACAAGGAAGATGCTCCTATCCATGAGCTCCTACTATGCATACAAACCAACAGCTCAATATATGATGAAAAAAGACTAAGAATGGCTGGAGATTTCTTTTACCTGAAAAGCCCTGAAGAAATGGAAAGCGAGTTCCACGATTTACCTCAAGCCATAGAGAACACCCAGCACATTGCTGAAATGTGTCAGTTAGAGCTAGATTTTACCAAGGTTCACCTGCCCAAGATATCATTGCCTCAAGGTAGGACGGCTGATGATTTTCTAGCTGAACTTTGTTGGCAAGGATTAGAAAACCACTACTCCAAACCAAGCGAGGACGCAAGGAGGCGACTAGCTTATGAGCTTGATATTATCCAAAAAACAAATTTTGCTGATTATTTCCTAGTTGTTTGGGATATTATTTCCTTTGCTAAAAATCAGGGCATTTATTTTGGTGTTCGGGGAAGCGCCGCTGCTAGCCTGGCTCTTTATTGTTTAGGTGTCACTGATATTGACCCACTCACTTACAACCTTGTTTTCGAGCGTTTCTTGAACATAGAACGTCGTGAGATGCCAGATATTGACCTTGATTTTCAAGATGACCGCCGTGATGAAGTTTTAACCTATGTGAACCAGAAATATGGAACTGACCATGTAGCTCAAATTATCACCTTTGGAACCCTGGGGGCTAGAGCAGCACTAAGGGATACCGGGCGAGCTTTAGGTATCCCATATGCTCAAGTTGACCATGTAGCCCGACTTATCCCCTCAGAGCTAACAATAACACTGGATAAGGCGTTGGAGCAGAGTAAAGAGCTCTACGATATCTATTGTCAAGATGAAGCAGTGCACAATTTACTTGATTCAGCTAAGAAGTTGGAGGGAGGTATTCGTCATTACAGCACTCACGCTGCTGGCGTTGTGATATCTCATGCCCCGTTAACTGAATATGTACCGTTACAGCCCGCGAGCAAGAACGCTCACCATGCCGTGATGACTCAATACCATATGGAAAACATTGCTCGCTTAGGACTGCTTAAGTTGGATTTTTTGGGACTGGCTAACCTGACCATCATGGCTAAGGCTAAACAAGCTATAGAGCAAAATCGCGGTATCTCTCTGGATTTGCAAAATTTGCCCCTCAACGATGCCAAGACCTTCCAGCTACTTTCTGCGGGAGAAACTGAAGGGGTATTCCAACTAGAGTCAGACGGCATGCGCCGCTATATAAAGGAACTCAAACCCACTACCTTTAACGATATCGCTGCCATGATAGCGCTTTATCGTCCCGGACCTATGGAACAAATTGCCACCTTCATAAAAGCGAAACACGGTATCATCCCTATTCACTATCCTCATCCCACCCTGAAGGCAATCCTCCAAGAAACATACGGAGTCATTGTTTATCAAGAACAAGTGATGTTTATCGCCCAGACTTTAGCTGGATACAGCTTGGGACAGGCTGATATTCTGCGTAAAGCCATGGGCAAAAAGATACCCGCGGTGATGAAAAAGGAGGAGAAGAATTTCGTCTCCGGAGTGAATAAGAAAGGAATATCCACCAAGTTAGCTAAAGAAGTGTTCTCCTTAATAGAACCTTTTGCTGGTTATGCCTTCAACAAGGCTCACAGCGTGAGTTATGCTTTGCTTGCCTATCGTAATGCCTACCTTAAAGCAAATTACCCCGTTGAGTATATGACCGCCTTTCTTAACACCTACTTAGATAACCTGGATAAGATCCGTTCAGCAATTATTGAATGCCATCGCTTGGGTATCCCGATGCTTCCCCCAGATATCAATAGTAGCCAGGCTAACTTCACTATCCAGAAGCAAGGGGAAAACAGCCCAGCCATCCGTTTCGGATTAGCCGCCATCAAAAACGTCGGCCTTTCTCCCGTTGAATCTATTTTATCTGCCCGTAGTCAGGGCAGTGTTTTTAAATCAATAGGCGATTTCTCCCAGCGAGTCGATGTACACAACATCAACAAAAAGACACTGGAAAGCTTAATCAAAGTCGGCTGCTTCGATTCCTTGGGCAAACGGAAAACCTTACTGAAATCGCTGGATAAGGTTATCTCTCTGGCCCAAATGGAGCGAAAAAAAAGAGAGGCAGGGCAAACTACCATGTTTGATTCTTGGGCTCAAACCTCTCCCACCCCTATCACAATTGTAGGTAAGGAAGAGGATAGCGAAGTACCCGACAAGCAAAAAGTTAACTGGGAAAGGGAACTATTAGGGGTTTGTTTTTCACGCCACCCACTTGACTCGCTCTACGCTGAGCTGGGGTCAATAATCACCACCTCTTGTGGCAAAATCAATGGTGAAAGGGCTAACGAAGTGGTAGTAACTGCGGGAATGGTTACTGCTGTGCAGGAATTCCATACCCATGATCAACGCCCGTTCATTGTGGCAACGCTTGAAGATGCTGAAGGCAGCATAGAAGTCACCGCTTGGCCCAAGCTTTATGAAAACACTAAGGAATTGTGGGGAGGGGACAATATTCTCATAGTCAAAGGCGAAGTAAAAATAAGAAATGGCAGGGCCAGACTAACCTGCCAGGAAGTCCAACAATATCAAAGCCAAATTAAGAAAAAACGCCACCTTATAATAAACATTGACCAAACAAATACAAATGAATTAGATGTTAACTATCTCCGTGAAATCATTGCCATCCTGAAGGACTATCCTGGCGAGAACAAAGTCTCGCTTGTCATTATCAATGAGGATGGGTTAACTAATTTAGAAATGCCAGATTTAACGATTACCTACTGCACCGAATTAGAAGGTGAACTAGTTAATGTAATCGGAAGAAACAACTTCAGGCTCGAGTAAACAAGAATGTTGACAATTTTGGTTGGTAAGGATAGTATTAGAATAGATTATGGTGCACATTAACAATTAAATAGTGGAAGGAAGGTTTGTATGGAGAGTTTGATCCTGGCTCAGGATGAACGTTGGCGGTGTGCCTTATGCATGCAAGTTGAACGGGGATACAGCTTTCGGGCTATATTCTAGTGGCAAACGGCTGAATAACGCGTAAGTAACCTGCCTTCAAGTGGGGGATAACTTGCTGAAAGGCAAGCTAATACCGCATAAGGTAACCACAAAAGAGATGTTTGGTTATTAAAGCTCTCGGGCGCTTGGAGAGGGGCTTGCGTCTGATTAGCTAGTTGGTGAGGTAATGGCTCACCAAGGCAATGATCAGTAGCTGGTCTGAGAGGATGGTCAGCCAGATAGGGACTGAGAGACGGCCCTAACTCCTACGGGAGGCAGCAGCAGGGAATCTTGGACAATGGGCGAAAGCCTGATCCAGCGACACCGCGTGAGGGAAGAAGGCCTTCGGGTCGTAAACCTCTTTTCTCTGGGAAGAAATTTGACGGTACCAGAGGAATAAGCCTCGGCTAATTACGTGCCAGCAGCCGCGGTAAAACGTGGGAGGCAAACGTTATCCGGATTTACTGGGTGTAAAGGGAGTGTAGGCGGTTCTTTAAGTCAGGTGTGAAATCTTTTGACTTAAACAAAAGAAGTCATTTGAAACTGGGGAACTTGAGGGCAGCAGAAGGAAACGGAATTCCCAGTGTAGCGGTGAAATGCGTAGATATTGGGAAGAACACCAGCGGCGAAGGCGGTTTCCTAGGTTGTTCCTGACGCTGAGGCTCGAAAGCGTGGGTAGCGAAGCGGATTAGATACCCGCGTAGTCCACGCCCTAAACGGTGGACACTAGATATGGGGAGTATCGACCCTTTCCGTGTCGAAGCTAACGCCTTAAGTGTCCCACCTGGGTACTACGATCGCAAGATTAAAACTCAAAGGAATTGACGGGGGCCCGCACAAGCAGCGGAGCGTGTGGTTTAATTCGATGCTACGCGAAGAACCTTACCAGGGCTTGACATGTCAGTAGTAGGAATCCGAAAGGAGGACGACCTGTATCCAGTCAGGAACTGTCACAGGTGCTACATGGCTGTCGTCAGCTCGTGCCGTGAGGTGTTGGGTTAAGTCCCATAACGAGCGCAACCCCTGTCCTATGTTGAATTCTCATAGGAGACTGCCTTGCACAGCAAGGAGGAAGGAGGGGATGACGTCAAGTCAGCACGGCCTTTATACCCTGGGCTACACACACGCTACAATGGATGATACAATGGGTTGCCAAGGAGCGATCCGGAGCTAATCCTAAAAAATCATCCTCAGTTCGGATTGCAGGCTGAAATCGCCTGCATGAAGTCGGAGTTGCTAGTAACCGCAGGTCAGCCATACTGCGGTGAATGCGTTCTCGGGCCTTGTACACACCGCCCGTCACGCCATGGAAGTCAGTAATACTTGAAGTCGATGAGCTAACTTACCTTTGGTAAGAAGCAGTCGCCGAGAGTAGGGCTGGTGACCGTGACGAAGTCGTAACAAGGCAGCCGTACGGGAACGTGTGGCTGAATCACCTCCTTTCTAGGGAGTCAAAGGGTAATCTCAATGATTCCTAGGTCGGTCAATAGATTTTAAATCTATTGCATTATTCGCTTTTTCTCTTCCTTCCACTATTTAATTGTTAATCGCTAGTCTTTAAACCGTAAAAATCTTTTCATTTGCTTCCTTTTTGTTCTCTCCTTCAAGGAATTTGACGACAGCCTATTAAAAGATTATCATTTAACCTGCAATGCAATATCTACTTTATTCTGCCGAAATGAAGAGGGAAAATGGGAGATTATGTATATGTTTTGATTTGTCTTGTTCTTATCCTGGGTGTCCTTACCGGTTACTTCGTGAGACAGATAATAGCGAATCAGCAAATTCGAGGTGCCAAGAAAGAAGCACGAAGGTTACTAGATGATGCAACAGCAAAGCATAAAGAAGTTCTTCTTGAAGCCAAGGAAGAAGCTGCTAAGCTCAGAAGTACCGCTGAAACTGAAAGCAAAGAACACCGCCTGGAACTACAACGTTTAGACAATCGCCTTACTCAAAAAGAACAGGCACTAGAACGAAAATCAGAGTTTTTTGAAAAACGCGATCGCGAACTTAATCTCAAAGAAAGGGACATCGAAGGGATAAAGGGCGAGCTCCAAGGATTAAAGAAAAAGAAGGTAGAGCAATTAGAGGCCCTCTCCGGTATATCCAGTGAGGAAGCAAAACAGCTCTTATTACAGGCTATAGAATCTGAAGTCAAAGATGAAGCAGCACGGCAAGTTCGAACCTGGGAAAACCAGGTAAAAGAGGAAGCAAACAGGCGAGCTCAAGAAATTCTAGCCACAACCGTCCAGCGGTGTACCACAGACGTTGTTTCAGAGATTACAGTTTCCACAGTTCCTTTGCCCAGCGATGAGATGAAGGGACGGCTTATTGGGCGTGAAGGTCGTAATATTCGAGCCCTGGAGCAAGCTACCGGAGTAGACCTTATTATTGATGATACCCCTGAGGTAGTTACCATCTCTAGCTTTGATCCAGTAAAAAGAGAAGTGGCTCGGATTTCATTAAATAAACTAATACTCGATGGTCGCATTCATCCGGCTCGAATTGAAGAAGTGGTAGAGAAAGCCAAGGTTGAAGTTGAAGCTATCATTCGCAATGCGGGTGAGCAAGCTGCCTACGAAACAGATGTCGCAGGATTGCATCCTGAACTGATCACCTTACTTGGCAAACTTAAATTCCGCACCAGCTATGGTCAAAACGTCTTACTGCATAGCACCGAAGTGGCACACCTGGCAGGGATGCTAGCCAATGAAATTGGAGCTGATAGTGTGCTAGCCAGAAGAGCTGGCTTGCTTCACGACATTGGTAAGGCAGTGGATTACCAAGTAGAAGGTCCCCATGCTTTGATAGGCGCTGATTTGGTCAAGCAATGGGATAAATCTCCGGAAGTAGTTCAAGCAATTGCTGAGCATCACGGTGAAGCTTTAACAAGCAGCATTATCGGCTTTATTGTCGCCGCTGCTGATGCTATAAGCGGTTCACGTCCCGGTGCCAGACGTGAATCTCTGGATCAATATCTAAAACGAGTAAAGGATTTGGAAGACATAGCTAGTAGCTTCCCTGGAGTGGAGAAGACTTTTGCTATTCAAGCAGGACGTGAAGTACGCATAATGGTGAAACCAGAGGAAATCGATGATTTGACCGCAGTAAGGCTAGCCAGAGATATTTCTAAAAAAATAGAGGAGAGCTTGACCTATCCTGGGCAGATAAAGATCGTGGTGGTACGGGAGACCACGGCAGTAGACTACGCTAAGTAGATGGGGACAGAGACAGAATTGAAAATATTGGTGATAGGAGATGTTATTGGCAAGCCAGGTAGGGAAGCAGTCAAAAAAATTCTTCCCCATTTGCGAGATGAATACGGAATTACCCTTGCAATAGCTAACGGAGAAAATGCTGCAGGTGGGATAGGACTAACTCCTGGCACAGCAGAGGACCTTTTTGATTCCGGGGTTGATGTAATAACCTCAGGAAATCACATTTGGGCCCACCCTGAGATTGTTCCTTATTTGAATGGCGATGCTGCTGTAATCCGTCCATTGAATTACCCCCCGATGACCCCGGGGCGGGGTTACTGGGTCAAGGATAACATCATGGTGGTTAATCTAGTAGGACGTACTTTCGTAGGGGATTTCGATTGCCCATTTCGAGCCATGGATAAGCTATTAGATGAGCTTGATAGAAAGCCTGCTGTTATCATTGTTGATTTTCATGCTGAGGCAACTTCAGAGAAAGTAGCAATGGGTAGATATCTGGATGGACGAGTTAGTGCTGTTCTGGGAACACACACTCACATAGGCACCATTGATGCCTGCATATTACCCAAGGGCACCGCTTATGTAACTGAAATAGGCATGGTTGGGCCGATAGATTCTGTCATTGGCGTTGAAGTAAGCAATGCGATTGATCGTTTTCTTACCCAAATGCCCAAACGCTTCTCGGTAGCCAAAGGGCAGGTTTCGTTTGATGCTATTGTAGTGGAAGCAAGCGAGGATAGTGGCAAGGCAATAGATATCAAACGTGTCCGAGAAATGGCGGATTAATCAGAGTTATTCTCCGCTTTTAGATTCACTAAGGCAAATCTGGAAGAACTTCCTCTATATCCCAAAAGGGCGAGACAAGATAAGTAGAGAGCTTCCTCTGATAGCCGTCGTTATGATATAATCCCTTGGTTGTTGAAATCTTGAAAGGAAGCGAGGGAAACAATGCAAGCATTTCGTGAAATTCTGTGGAATGTTGCAGGGGGGGCGTGGGCTATTTATCCCGTAGCCCTCGTAGTAGCTCTCATTTTTGTTTACGCTATTTTTATTCGCTTTTTGAATGTTTGGCGGCGCGGTAAGCCTGAAGATAGGTTCCACCCTTTTTGGAGCAGGATAGGAAATTTCATAAAGGTTGGCGTTGTTGAAGGTCTGGTACACAAGAAATTTCTAAGGGAGTTTTATCCTGGCATAGCACATCTCCTCATCTTCTGGGGATGTGTAATCCTCTTGCTTGGCGCAGGAATAGATTTTGTCGGGCATTACTGGTTTCATTCCTGGGTTCATGGAACGCCTTTTCTAACCCAGTCCGTTATTGACGATATTGGTGGTCTCCTTGTTTTCATAGGAGCAATTATATTCATCATCCGCAGGTATGCCCAAAAACCGGGGGCATTTCAAGAGAGATTAGATAGAAGTGCTGACGACCTCATTGCCATTAGCTTAATCTTAGCAGTGGTGATCACTGGCTTCTTTGTAGAAGCTTTCCGCATTGCTGCTGTCGAACCAGGCACGGAGGCTATCTGGAATGTATGGTCACCACTCGGGTTAGTGATTAGCAAGGCATTCATCGGCCTCAGCACAGGAACAAATCTGGTGTTACATCAAGCATCATGGTTTTTGCACGTTATACTCGCTGCTGGTGCTGTGGTCTACATTTCACTGTTCTACAATAAGCTAACCCACATCATCGTCGCCCCGGCAAATGTCTTTCTCCGCAGTCGGGAGCCCAAAGGGGCATTACAGCCTATTAATCTGGAGGAAGCTGAAACCTTTGGTGTGAGCAAGATTGAAGACTTCACCTGGAAGCAGCTATTGGATTTAGATGCCTGTACTCACTGCGGAAGATGCCAGGAAGCATGCCCCGCTTATATTAGCGGTCAACCCTTATCCCCCAAGAAGTTAATCCAGTCACTGAAAGAGCATCTACTGGAGGAAAGTAAATATCCATTTAAAGTTAAAGTGCCCACAACATCGTTGCTAATTCCCGAAGCAGACCCGCCTCGCTCACTTATCGGCGAGGTAATACCTGAAGATGCCATCTGGAGCTGCTGTACTTGCCGTGCATGTCAAGAAGCGTGTCCAGTTTATGTAGAGCATATTGATAAGATTGTGGATATGCGTCGTAGCCTGATTTTAGAGCAAGCCAAAGTCCCCGAATTAGCTGCACCAATATTGACCTCCATCGAAGCTAGAGGACATGTCGTCATCGGCACTACACATACCAGGACGGATTGGGAGGAAGGATTGGAGGTAAAACATCTTTCCGAGAATAGCCAGGTTGATTTAGTATGGTGGCTCGGCTGTCAAGCATCCCTGGAAGACCGCAGCATGAAGATTGCTCAAGCATTTGGCAAGGTATTAAAAGCCGCCAACGTTAACTTCGCCACGCTAGGCACTGAAGAAAGTTGTTGCGGTGACCCTGCTCGAAGGATGGGTAATGAATATCTATTTCAGATGCAGGCTACCAAGAACATCGAGCTGTTAAAGAATTATGGCGTTACAAAGATAGTTACCACCTGCCCACACTGTTTCAATACCCTTAAAAATGAATACCCGCAGTTTGGTGGCGAATTTGAAGTTATCCACCACTCCCAGCTCATCGCCCAACTAATAACGGAAGGTAAATTGAAACTAACTTCAGGATTGAACCAGAGGGTAACCTACCATGACCCCTGCTATCTTGGTAGACACAATGATATCTACCAGCCACCGAGGCAAGCTCTTGCTGCAATCCCCCAAATCCATTTGGTAGAGATGGAGCGTAGTCGCTGGAATAGCTTCTGCTGTGGTGGAGGTGGAGGAAGGTTCTGGGTTGAGGAAAAGCAAGGCAAAAGGATAAGCGATGTACGTATTGAAGACGTTATCAAAACCAAAACAGAAATAGTGGCTACCGCCTGTCCTTACTGCATGCAAATGCTCGAAGATTCCATAAAGAGCAAGGGTGCGGAAGAGTCCTTAAAGGATTTAGACATTGCTGAATTAATAGCAATGGCAATAGAATAAATTTTAGTTTCTCTACTGCGTTAATTTTCCGTGCACTTTCCGCATAACCTTCTGCAGCGTTTCCCCGGCTTTGCTATGGATAACCACAGTAGCATACTGGTCGAGGTCTGTTGGGGTAAGGTTGACAATAGCTATCTTTGCTCCAGCTTCCCTAGCATATACCGGCATATATGCTGCGGGGTAAACAACCAAAGTAGAGCCAACAACTATGAAAAGGTCACAATTCTGTGAACGGTGAGTAGCCTCTATTAATGTCCTCTGTGGCAATTGTTCACCAAAGAAAACGGCGTCTGGCTTCAACATACCATGACAATTAGGGCACTCAGGAACCTCAATACCTTCCTTTATTCTGGGTAGAATCTCCTCCATGGGAAAACGCTGATGGCAATTAAGGCACCTCGCCCATTGCATATTGCCATGTAATTCGAAAATCCTGTCCTCAGGAACCCCGGCTTTTCGATGGAGATTATCTATGTTCTGGGTAATGACACAATCCAGTTTGCCCAGTCTGTAAAGCTCGGCAATGGCATAATGTGCCGGATTTGGTTCTATATTTGAGATAACAGCACCTAAGCTAAGCAACTGCCACTGTTTTCTACGTGTCTCGAGACTGCTGACAAATTTTTGATAGGTGAAATCATCAGGGTCGAATCTATCCCAGATTCCCCCCGGACTGCGAAAATCAGGTATACCTGATTCCGTGCTTATCCCAGCGCCGGTGAATACCACAATTTTTTTAGCCGCTACTATCAGGTTGGCTAGTAACTCAATTTCTGCCACGGTTTAATTTTATCGCAAACAAACTATTATTAGATAGTAGTAAATACATTAGAATCTTGACATTACACTTACCCCCTTTATATCATTAACTAAAGGTTGCCCGAGTAGCGCAAGGGTAGCGCAACCGACTTGTAATCGGTAGGTTAGTGGGTTCGACTCCCCTCTCGGGCTTGGGTTAGCTTTTTTAGCCTGATTATGATAAAGTAACGAGGAAAGGCGGGGTGCCGGAGTGGTTAATCGGAGCAGTCTGTAAAATTGCCGCCCGTAAGGGCTACGTAGGTTCAAATCCTACCCCCGCCATATAAATTAGTGATATAATGCCCACATAGCTCAGTAGGTAGAGCACGTTCTTGGTAAGAACGGGGTCACCAGTTCGAATCTGGTTGTGGGCTTTTAAGGACGAAGGAGGTTAATAGAAATGGCAAAGAAAGTTTATGAACGGACCAAACCCCACATCAATGTTGGCACCATAGGGCATGTTGACCATGGGAAGACCACGCTGACTTCAGCGATAACCCTGACATTATCCAAAGCAGGGATAGGGACCACTGAATTTCGCCCTTTCGAGTCGATAGATAATGCCCCTGAGGAGAAAGCCAGAGGGTTGACCATCGCTATTTCCCATATTGAATATGAGACTGCTAAGAGACATTACTGTCATGTTGATTGCCCTGGGCATGCCGACTACATCAAAAATATGATAACCGGGGCAGCTCAAATGGATGGGGCAATCCTGGTAGTCGCTGCTGATGATGGTCCGATGCCTCAGACAAGAGAACATATCCTCCTAGCCCGCCAGGTGGAAGTCCCCAGCATGATGGTTGCCCTTAACAAGATAGACCTTATGGAGGACCCTGAATTGCTGGATTTGGTTGAAGTGGAGGTCAGGGATTTATTGAAGAAATATGGCTTTCCTGGAGATAAAATCCCCATCATTCGCTTAAGTGCTCTTAAGGCTTTGGAGTGTGGTTGCGGCAAGCGAGAGTGTCCCTGGTGTGGTGGAATATGGAAGTTAATAGCTACCATAGATGAATACATTCCTATGCCGGTAAGAGAAAAAGACAAGCCTTTCATGATGCCGATAGAGGATATATTTAGCATCAAAGGACGTGGCACCGTGGTCACTGGAAGGGTGGAGCGAGGCACTATCAAAGTCGGCGACGAGGTGGAAATAGTGGGTATTAAGGAAACGCAGAAAACAGTGGTTACCGGCGTAGAGATGTTCCATAAGTCAGTTGAACTAGCTGAACCCGGTGATGCCATTGGCTGTCTGTTACGGGGGACAGAACGAGATGAAGTGATGAGAGGTCAAGTTCTGGCAGCACCAGGGACAACAAAGCCTCGCTCAGAGGCTGAGGCCGAGGTGTATATTTTGACCAAGGAAGAAGGAGGAAGGCATACCCCATTTTTCACTGGCTACAAACCACAGTTTTTTATCAGGACGATGGATGTCACCGGGATTGTAACTCTTCCTGGAGGTGTGGAGATGGCTATGCCTGGCGATAGCTTAACTCACATGAAGGTTAATACAATTTATCCTGTGGCTATGGAAGAAGGATTGCGGTTTGCCATCAGGGAGGGTGGTAAAACGGTGGGTGCCGGCGTGTTCACCGGGGTTAGCAAATAAGCATGGCTAAGAAGGGGGAACAGCGCAAAATTATCTATCTAGCATGCACTCAATGCCAGCAAAGAACATACACCTCCTCTAAGAATAAGGGGAATGACTCACAGCGGCTGGAATTGAAAAAGTATTGCCCCCGTTGTCGCGTCCATACACTTCATCGAGAGACAAAATAATTTATGCCTAAGAAGAAATCGAGACTCAGCTTCCTTACTGAAGCAATAGCAGAGCTAAGGAAAGCACACTGGCCAACAAGACAAGAACTTCTCAGACTAAGTGCTATGGTTCTTGTTCTCTGCATTCTTATAGGCGCTATTCTGGGCATTCTGGATTACGGCTTCACTAAATTATTCACCGCTTTAGTTATCGGGAGTTAGCAGATGATGTCAGACGGACAATGGTATTTGCTATATGTTTCTTCAGGACATGAGGAGCAAGCAAGAAGAAATCTGGAGCAGCGCATTAAATATATGGATATTGGAGGTGAGGTGCTTGAAATAGTCATACCGACAACCAAGGAGATTGAGATTAAAGGAGGAAAACGCCGGACTATAAATAGAAAAGCCTTTCCCGGCTACATAATGGTTCGTATGGAACTCAATGAGCATAGCTGGGACATAGTGCGCAATACGCCTGGTGTTGTTGGCTTTGTAAGCACCGGTGCTAAGCCAGTGCCATTAGCTCCAGAAGAGACAGAGCGTATTCTACAGCGAATGGAAGAAACCCCTTCCGAAGTTAAAACAACTTTTAAGAAAGGGGAGAGTGTTCGTGTAACTGATGGCCCATTTATCGATTTCATTGGTAAGGTGGACGAGATTAACCTGAGCAAGGGAAAGGCGACAGTATTGTTATCACTGTTTGGCAGAGAAACACCGGTGGAATTAGACCTTTTAGGAGTGGAAAAAATATAGCATGGCGAAGAAAGTAAAGACGATTATCAAGTTACAGATACTGGCGGGTAAGGCTACACCAGCACCACCAATAGGACCTGCACTAGGACAGCACGGCGTTAACATTATGGCTTTTTGTAAGGAATATAATGAGCGAACTGCTTCCCAAGAAGGATTTATTATCCCTGCCGAAATAACTGTATATGCCGATAGATCCTTCAGCTTTACTACTAAAATGCCACCTGCTTCTGATTTGTTACGACGTGCTCTAGGAATAGAAAAGGGAAGCGGTAATCCAAGCACAGAGTCAGTTGGCAAGTTGAGTAAAGATAAAGTCTATGAAATTGCCAGGACTAAAATGAAGGATTTCAATACTACTGATGTCGAGAAGGCAGCGAAGATTATTGCTGGCACAGCTCGCAGCATGGGTATCGAGGTAGAATAATGGCACAACACGGCAAAAAATATCAGCAAGCTGCTAACCCTATAGATAAATCGAGAAAATATCCTCCTGAGGAGGCTATTGAGCTAGCTCAAAAAGCCCATTATGCTAAATTTGACGAGACAGTTGAGCTTCACATGAGGATGGGAATTAATACGCGTGCCTCCGACCAGCAAGTAAGGGGGGTTGCTTTGCTACCCAATGGTCTAGGCAAAGTAGTGCGAGTGCTTGTATTTGCTCAAGGCGAAGCGGAGAAGATAGCCACGGAAGCTGGTGCTGATTATGTTGGAGCTGATGAACTTATCAAGAAAATCGAGGATGGCTGGCTTGACTTTGATGTATCTATAGCTGCCCCTGACATGATGCCTAAAGTGGCTAAACTTGGACGTATCCTAGGTCGGCGTGGCTTAATGCCCAATCCTAAATCAGGCACCGTGGTGCCCCCCCAGGATTTACCTCGCGCCATAGACGAAGCCCGAAAAGGCAAGGTGGAATTCCGCCTTGATAGAACAGCGATTATTCACCTGCCCATAGGTAAGGTTAGCCTCGATAGAGATAAGCTCCTTGAAAATTTGGAAGCGATAGTGGAAGCCGTTTTGAAAGCAAAACCCAGTGGTGTAAAAGGACAATATATTAAAACCATGTCACTTTGCACTAGCATGGGACCAGGTATCAAATTAGACCTCACTACGACACTGGCTTTAGCTAAATAATTTTGCTATAATGTAATATCGCCAATGAGTGCGGGTACCCTTTGGGTTTAAAGCTGCCTGAGCAAAGTAAGGAAGCTCCTGCTGAGGCATAAATCTAAAAATTTACCCGTCATTGGCACGGGTTTTTATTTTTAAGAGGGAGATATGTTAAGAGAAAAAAAGGAACAGATAGTTAACAAATTAGCCGAGAATTTGTCTCGCAGCACTATGGTGGTCATAACCAATTATCAAGGTGCTACGGCAAAGCAAATGAACGATTTGCGTAAAACTTTGGCAGACACCGGAGTTGAATACCATGTGGTTAAGAATACCCTGCTTCGCTTTGCTCTAGAAAAAACTGGAAAGGCAGAGGTATCTAGCCTTATTGACGGTCCTATTGCATTGGCATTTGGCTACGACGACATATTAGCGCCGGTAAAAGCTCTTAACCAGCACATTAAATCAGCCGCGTTATCGGTAACACTCAGAGGAGGGATGTTGGGAGAGCGAGTGCTCGCTGCCAGCGAGATTATGGACTTAGCTAACTTGCCACCCCGAGAAGTCCTCATCGCTAAGTTAATCGGGCAAATGCAAGCCCCTATGCTAAATCTGAACAACATCCTTAGTGCCCCGCTACAAAGGTTATTGCTCGTATTACACAGTAGAATTCAAGAAATTAGTACATAAAGAAGGAGGTAAACATGGCAACAGAAGAAATAACCGAGGAGAAAAAGGAGAAGGCAAAACCTTCAAAAGAAAAAAAACAAGTGAAAGGGATAACCAAGGAGGAGATCATCTCTGCTATTAAAGATATGACGGTGGTGGACTTAGCTGATTTGGTGAAATCGCTGGAAAATGAATTAGGAATCAGCGCTGCTCCTGTAGCTGTAGGAGCTGTGCCAACAGCGGCTGGTCCAGCCCAACCTGCAGAAGGACCTGCCGCAGAAGAAAAGACAGAGTTCACAGTTGTGTTGAAGAGCATTGGGGATAAGAAAATTGAGGTCATTAAGGCAGTGCGTGAATTAACTAGTCTAGGACTGAAGCAAGCTAAGGACCTGGTTGAAGCTGCACCGCAGACAGTGAAAGAAAGTGTCTCCAAGGAAGAGGCAGACGCAATAAAGCAAAAGTTAGAGGCCGTAGGCGCCTCTGTGGAATTTAAATAAATATGACACTTGCCGCCTGCCAGGCTATCCTGGCAATGGGAATCTTCTTCATTGCGCTAGGGGTTACCTTTTTGCTCTGGAATAGAAAAGAACTAAAAACCTATTACAATTCCAAATCCGCTCAAAGGGACTTAAAGGAATTTCTAACTCACGAGCCTGAGCGCACCTGGCTGAATGCCTGGCAAATAGGCGGCAGGGTAGCTCTTTTGCTTGGTATACTCCTCGCCCTCGCCGGTGGTGTTCTCTGGCTTGTGCTATACAGCTAGATTATTTCCTTGTGGCGATATTGTAAGGCTTCAGCAAGGTGAGAAGTTTTAATGATGTCACTGCCTTCAAGGTCAGCAATAGTGCGGGAAACCTTGAGGATGCGGTGAAAGGTACGGGCGGTAAGATGAAGCTGCTTCATAGCAGCACGAAGTAAGCTTTGTGCCGCGGGCTCCACAATGCAGAATTGCTTCACCTCTGCTGGTCTCATATCAGCGTTACATCTTAGTCTTGTCTCCTTAAATCGCTCCAGCTGAATTTGATGAGCTGCCCTTACCCTTCCCCTGACTTTTTGTGAGCCTTCCACTGGTCTTTCATCGGTGAGCTTTTCATAATCAATGTGAGGAACATCCACAAAGATGTCAATGCGATCGATCAACGGCCCGCTTATCCTTTTGTGATACCGGGAAATTTCTCCTGAAGAGCATTTGCATTCCTTGAATGGGTCGCCATAATAACCACAGGGACAAGGATTCATCGCTGCCACCAGCATAAAACTGGCTGGAAAGGTGACACTGCCTTGAGCTCGGCTGACCGTGATTACTCGGTCCTCCATAGGCTGTCGCAATGATTCCAGGGTAGCATGTCCAAATTCGGGGAATTCGTCCAGAAAAAGAACCCCACGATGACTGAGGCTTATCTCGCCAGGGCGTGGCCATTGTCCACCACCCACCAAACCGGCATGGGAGATAGTATAATGTGGACAGCGGAAAGGACGCTCCACCATGAGGGGAACGTCTTGTGGTAATAACCCGCTAACGCTATAAATCTTAGTCACCTCTATAGCTTCATCCATAGTAAGCGAGGGAAGTATAGAGGGCAGAGAACGGGCAAGCATCGTCTTACCGCTTCCCGGTGGTCCCACCATGAGTATGTTATGTCTCCCTGCAGCAGCTACCTCTAATGCCCTTTTGGCATGCTCTTGTCCTTTGATATCGCTAAGGTCGAAGGGATAACTCTCGCGAACTTCTTCCTCCCACTTCCCATCGCGATGATACTCCGCTATCGGCATTTCACCTTTAAGATGGGCAGCAAGTTGGACTAGGGATTCTGCAGGAAATAAATGAAGCTCATCCACCAAAGAAGCCTCTTTGACATCGTCAAGAGGCAGAAAAACACTAGATAAGCCTTTATCTCTGGCTAAAGCTACCATGGGCAATATGCCATGTGTATGGCGTAATTTACCATCCAGAGATAGCTCACCGACAAACAGAGTATGGGAAGGGTCAGCGTCTATCTGCGCCGAGCTTAACAAAATGCCTACAGCTATAGGTAAATCATAGGCAGGACCTTCCTTTTTCAAATCTGCTGGTGCCAGGTTCACGGTGATGCGGCGATTAGGAAAAGTATATCCTGAATTCTTGATCGCTGCTCTCACCCTTTCTCTGGCTTCTTGAACAGCCTTATCAGGCAAGCCTACAATGGTAAACGAAGGCAATCCAGATGATATGTCAACCTCCACCTCAACTATGGCTCCTTCCAGACCAACCACAGCACAACTCGTTACCTTCGCTAACATATCGCCACCAATTATAGCAGAAATACGCTTCAATTGATAAGCTAATTGATATAATGAATGAAGGAGGTGAACATGCGACCAATGATTTTTATGCGCCCGTCAATTTTCATAGGCATTGTGTGTCTTCTTTTCGGCATCTTGATTTTTATCTTTCCCAACCTTCTTAGCTACTTAGTAGCTACCTTCCTGATTGTTATCGGGGTTTTGGCTATTATCGGGAGTGTTAGATTTACAAGGTGGTGGTAATGAAAAAAACGGGGGCATAATTTTGGGTGAAGCAAGCGAAATCAGAAGCCCCTACATCTGGGAGAAACTTGCTAAAAGATGACTTAAATATTAGCTTCCTATAGCTACAGCAAGGGCAAATTGCCTGGTATCGGAAAGGCTAATGGAGAATTCTTTCAAGTCTAATTCTGCTGCTTTGTTTTTAGCCCGACCGTAAAGTTGCACCACAGGCTTGCCACGATTATCAGCAAGGATTTCAACTTCCCGCCACCCAACCCCTTTAACGCCAGTACCCAATGCCTTCATTACCGCCTCCTTGCCAGCAAACCGGCAGGATAAGGATGAAACCCTATCTCCACAAATTACAAGCTCAGATTCAGTGTAAATTCTGTTGAGAAATCTCTCCCCCCATCTTTTTATAGCCTCCTCAATGCGCTCTATCTCTACCATATCGACGCCAATGCAATTCATCTTTCCCCTCGCAGCATTTCAGCCAAAGCTAAAGCAATCATGACTTTGCTCGTTCAGTAACCCTCCCAAAAATCCCATCTCGTATTCCTTCTTAGCAAGGCTCATTATATCCCATCCCGTATTCTATATCATTGATAATCTATGCTCGGACTTTTCACCGTCGTTGCAAACGAACGAGTAGCGAAGGGACTAGAGATTGCTTCGTTACTCTTTCTTATTTGCTACGGCCGACCGTCTCTTTGGCCAGCAAGGCGAAACAAACTGTAGTCACGAACAGTAATCCAGCGGCGAGGAAGAAAGGAGAATTTATCCCACTCACATCTTTAAGCCAGCCCAGCATGATGGAACCGATAACCCAGCCAGCATCGCTCACTGTGCGGTAAATCGCCATGGTGCGCTCATAATCCTCTGGAGAGGCAATATCGGCAACATAGGCGGTGGGCACAGGCCCACCAAATCCCCTTCCCAGCCCCAATATTGCACTGCTGAGCAAGAAAAACAGGTAATAATCTGCCCGGGTAAACATCAGCAGTCCCGCCACTGTTACTATTCCTCCAGGCACGATGAGCCTTTTCCTGCCCAGCTTATCTGAAAGCCTGCCAGCAAAAGGAACGATGATTAGCTGCATCACTGCCACCACAGTGAGCGCCAATCCCACCTGCCCTTCACTTAACCCGAGATGTTCATAACCCAGAATGGGGACTAGCGTTATTTGATTGCCGCTTATGGTGATTAAAGTGATTAACACCATGGCACAAATAAGCCAGAAATTTATGTTTCTGCTCAGCGGTGTAGAGACTGCTTTATTAACATCAGGGTCAGGCGATTTAGCAGGAGTGCTTTTGTTTTGCCTCGTTTCGGGTATGAAAAAATAGCCGAATATGGTGGCAATTAAGGAAAGCCCAAAAAAAGATAAGAAAACATCTTGGTAGCCTAAATATTCCCCGATAAAGCCGCCCAGAGTAGGACCAAAGCTTGTCCCAAGCAGGAAGCTTCCCCAATAGAGGCTCATATATTGACCTCGGTTAGCCTGAGTGGAGATTTCGCCGATGACGATTAAAGCTGTCACGCTGAAGATACCTGACCCCAACCCCTGAAGCAATCGAAATGCCACCAGTTGCCAGTATTCAGTAACAAAGGCACAGCCAAGGGCACTGATGGCTACCAAAGAGGGACCAAGAATAAGCAGTGGTCTTCGTCCCCAGAGCCGAGCTATCTTGCCCGCTGGTATATCTATTGCCATTCGGGTTACGCCATAAGCAGCCATGACTATCCCCACCATTGTGCCAATTACAGTTGGGCTGACGCCTAGCTCCTGAACAAACCCGGGAAGTATCGGGCTGAGAAAGCCCGCCCCTATCATGAGCGTTAGTGCCTCCACGCAAATGACGATGAGGACTTTGTTACGCCACATTATTGTTTTGAAATAACTATGTTATGAGCAGTAACCTCAGGCTCAGTGTGAAACATCCCTTTAGCAAAGTAAATAGTATTATAGAAACACACTAGTCTATCAAAGCTGGAGAGAAGATGGAATAAAGGAACATACATTTGGCTGAGCTGCGCAATGCCCTATGGTAGAATTGCAAAAATAAAGTGCACTACCGCTCAGTATAGAGATTTTTTAGCAACCCATCCCCTGACCCCCTTCCCTTAGCAAGGGAAGGGGGAGTGTAGGTAAGAGAGGGGTGAAACCCCTCTCTATAAATCTCTTCCCCCTCTCCTTTGAAGGAGAGGGGGATAAAGGGGGTGAGGTTACTAAACACTCTCAATATAGACCTTGACCAGGTCAGGAATTCCTAGAGGACCGAGCTTATAACCTTTGACATAAGGTTTAACCAAAACATAATTTCTACCAAAGCATAATGGCAGGCAGGGTGCCTCATCAACAATCTCTTGCTCAGCTTGCTGATACATCATCAACCGAGCCTCTTCATCCTGCTCAATACCCGCCTGGTCAAGCAAGACATCCAGCCCGGGATTATGATAGTCAAAGATATTATTCTCGGCACCGGTATGAAACAAATTGTCCAGGAAATTATGAGGGTCGGGGTAATCAGCTACCCAGGCAAGCATAAACATCTCATCTTTTTCCTCCATCAGGTGATAAACGAAGTTTTCCGATTCCAGCTGTCTCACCTGAACGTCAACTCCCAGGTTCTCCCGCCATCCTTGAATAATCGCCCCAAGGTAGCCAGAAACACCACCACCATACCCCGCCACGGTGATGGTAATCGGTGGCAAGTTAGAGACATTTCCATATTCAGAAGCAGCAATATACTCCTTAGCTTTGGTTGCGTTGTATTCAATCCCGGTAAGATTCTCGTTATACCCTGGCATCCCGGGAGGCAATATCCCATCAGCTTTACTTACCATATCCCGAAATATCAATTTGATGATGCGCTCCTTATCCACGGCATAGCTGAAAGCACGGCGAACATTCACATCATCGAAGGGCGGAGCGCCGGTATTGAAGCCAATGTAGTGTAGGCTGAGCTCAGGGGTTACCGCTAACTCCTGGTGAAACGGGCTAGCTTCATCTTTAACCAGGTCTATATAATACGTGCCGACAGGCACGATATCAATTTCCCCGTTTTCATACATCGCCATAGGATTTCCAGCAAGGAGATGAAAGGCAACCTGCTTAATTCGGGCTAATTCCCCATAATAAAGCTCATTTCTTTCTAGAACCAGAAGCTGCCCGGAGGACCATTGTTTTAACTTGAATGGACCAGTGCCTACTGGATGACTCCACCAATCTTCTCCCGATTCCACATTTGACTGCTCAACTACAAAAGCGGTGGGATAGGTAAGCTTGCACAGGAAGTAAGCTTTAGGGGCATCAATGGTAACCTCAATCGTGTAATCATCAATGACCTTAAGCCCCGAGATTTCCTCCACCTCACCAGCAAGCTTATCATTTACGCCAACGATATCGCCCAGATAGGTAGCTGCTGTTTGGGAGCCGGTTTCAGGGTCACAAGCTCGTTCCCAGGAATATTTAAAATCCTCCGCCCTGACCTCATTGCCATCGTGAAACTTAACCCCCTGGCGAAGGTGAAAGGTAAATGTCTTGCCATCCTCACTTTTCTGCCAACTTTCAGCAATGTCAGGCCCCACCTCCAGTTCATCATCAAGGCGGACTAACCCGCTGAAGATTTGCATCACATAGGCATGAGAGGACATCTCACTGGAAATCGCCGGGTCAAGAGTTACCGGCCCAGTATCCCAGAGATTAAGGACATCTTCACTGGAAGATGGAGACCAGTTACAAACACAGCTAGCCTGAGGTAAAAACAGGGCACAGATTAGAAAAGATAATAATATCAAACGCCAGATTCTTTTCATTTATTATTTACCAAATAACAAGGATTTTCTCTATGGTATCGTCGTAATCTGGTTCTTCATAATAATATCCAGACATGGGTGTTACACACTGGTAATAATGTTCCCCTATCACTGGTTTAACTAGCTCATCGTGTTGTGGCTCAACGTAAATTAAACCTCTATCAATGGTATCGAAAGCCACAATCGCATGCCCACCATCAGGATAATTAATGATTATATAAGCGCAACGAATGCCCTTTTCTTCAGCATTGTTGCACACCTCAGCGGCGAAATCCTGGCATACATACTCATCCTCAACATACTGCATTCTATCCGTCTTATCCTGTTTGATAAAATTCATCATCTCCCTGTATGTAGGGTCTTTAATGGTGTAGCCGTGACCGCTCAACAGTCCATTATAGCTAACTTTCAACTCGTTAAGTTCTTCCTTCGTTGTTTCTAGCCCTGCTTGTGCCGAAGCAAGCTCAGTTTGCATTGGAGCTAGCATTGATTTTGTTGATTCTAATTCGCTGATAGTGTATTCCAAGATAAGGAATAACCCGAGACAGAGAATCCCCAGGATGCTGATAGCTATCCATCTTTTCATCATTTACTCCTTTATCTATTGGTGGCTTACCTCAACGACTGTGGAAGTCACCAATGATTCTCGCCAGCGAGTATCAAGTCCAGCGACATCAAAACCATAAGCCTCAATTAAAGCTTCATCGTAGGTGCTACCCTGCTTAATTAAAGTTAACAAATCAAGCATGTTATCTCCGCTATAGTTGTCCAAAAGGTATTCCACCAAGCTATAGCTCTCGGCATAGGAAAGATAGGCTTTCTCAGGGTCGGCAGAAAATGGGCTGCATAAACTGCGAACCGAGAGCAGATTGCCTTCAGAGATAGCTTCTTCCAGGCGAGACCTTAACTGAGGAGAAAGCTCACCCTCATTGTACATTGCCAAACCTTCATCAAGCCACACGGGCAGCAAGCCATAAGGACTAAAAACTATCTGGTGAACAACTAAATGAGTAAGCTCATGGACTAAGGCTCCTTTTCCCCAATCAATGCTATCTGGTGAAATGCCAATAGCGATGATGCCAAATTCAGTAAAGGCAACGCCCCCAGTCCATTCCTGGGGGGAAATCATCGCTCCCTGCAACTCCTGTGACGAGGCATAAACGTAAACGGTGACAGGCCTTTCAAGATAAGCACCAAATTCCTGGGTTAACCTGGCAAGTCCTTCCTGACAGGCATCCATTAGCTCACTGGCGAATTCACCGTCCCCGTTATACCAAAGAATAGTTATCTCTCCGTCAGTCAAGCTTTGCCATTGATAGCGGTCATCTTCAAAGCAAAACACTTTGGGCAAAGTTTGAAACTCATCACCATCGGCATCCCTGATAGTCCACCAGTACGTTACCTTTGCCCCCGGTGGCAGGCTTGCCTTCCTCATATCCCATACCCAGCTAGTTTTCACCCTCGTTGCCGGAGTAAACTCAGCCCAGCCCTCGCTAACAACCTGAGCATAATTCATCATATCCACCTGATAATGAAGCCGAGCATCAACAATATCGGCATTGCTCTCCACCTCAAGGTTAAACGCAAGGGAGTAAGGGAAATCCATGGTTACGCTGGTATCCAAGACGGAAATATCGCTTTCAGCTTTAACAGGAGAGAAAACCAGTAACAGCAGAAGTGTCAGGATTACCAAACCGATGCGCTTAATCATTTCTTCCCTACTTTGGAGCGAAGGTAAGCATTGATAAACCCGTCCAGCTCTCCATCAAGCACTGCTTCAGCATTGCTAACCTCGAAACCGGTGCGATGGTCTTTCACCATTTTGTAAGGATGAAGG
>Ga0210017_1000559_pt1 | contig 31721 bp, 25 predicted proteins | sample CryGeyCG2014_020_FD_183966 | JGI IMG/M metagenome (GOLD analysis project Ga0210017, IMG submission 183966) | Groundwater microbial communities from aquifer - Crystal Geyser CG08_land_8/20/14_0.20 (SPAdes) (version 2) | ecosystem: Environmental > Aquatic > Deep subsurface > Groundwater | place... | reverse complement strand
ATTCGGTAAAGTTCTTCCACTTCTGGTTTTTTGAGTTTGATTGTGTACTGTACCATGATATCTCCTTTTTGGTACAAATATACTAAATATTACCGTCATAGCAAAGTTAACTTAACACTAGTTTTAGTATAATGCAAAAAATTATATATCTTTCCCGACCATTGCATACCCCAATGCAAGTTCCCTTCATTTAAAAACCTCTTGTAGTGCGTTGTATTCGTTTATCATCCTCCTTCAAATTTAACACAATTTAAAATGTTCTCTCATATTATGATTTGATTTTTATAAAGTTCATACACTTAGGATAAATGCTTATCTCGTGAGGAAGTCTTTTGGTGCCGGATTGTGTTTTAAAATGTTTCATCTATTCCTCATATCCTGTTTTACATTAAGTTTGATAAATCATTTTTGTATTTTAAGAATATGTGACAGTTCCTTATATTGATTGGACGCCACTCGTATCATATAGACTTTTTCCCCCGATTGGTTTTGTAAATGTTCTTGCTCAAAATCGTTTCTCTTCGGAAATCCATTCATGAAGAAAGGAAAAGCCTGTAGCATACCTCTCTCCCATGAGTCATTCATGTAAAATGAGAGAAACTTTTTGCAGACCGTAACAGAGTCTGACTTGAGAATGGGAAGATTGTTTGTTCTTTCTTCCGGGACAACAGATCGATTCATCGTTTCACCTTTTTTAATAAATTACTCCACGATTCTATCTGAAGAACATCGATTCCAAAAAGCATTTCAATTTGAAGTTTCGGAAGCCGGAGAGGTCAACCTTCGCTTCTGATCTTGCGTCTCCATTAAAAAAAGCTGAAAATACTTTACTGTAAATTTTTCAGAGAAACAAGAATAATTTTTTTATTTCACCGTTGCGTCAGATTCTCAAATCTGATGCAGAGTTTTGTCTAGCATAAGGCATCGATGAAAATTATCAATGAAACCATCGGATTTAAGAATCTGGCATTGAACTAAATAATTCTTCCTTTTAGTGTTTGGACACTACCTTTAAGTAAAATAAATCTTCCTTTTAGCATTAGGTAACAACCTTTGGGTAATAAAATTCTTTCTTTGTCTCTTTAGGAAACACTTTGTTATGGGAACCAGTTTCCGACTTGAGCGACAGTGAAAGACTAAACTGGTTTTGATCTTAATCAGATAACCTAAAACGAATTTGTTCCGAAACTTCGGAATGAAAACTGGTTTGGGGTGACAAACGACCTTTCTCGTCAAGCCTGTATGGTGACCTGTCGCCTGTCACCAGTTACCAACAACCACGCTACTGCATGTCAATTGTTTCTCTCGCTCCGCTGTCTTAAATTTCTGCCAGGATGACAGACTTTAAGTTGAATACGAATTTTAAGCCGACCGGCGATCAGCCGCAGGCAATAGCCGAACTAACCGCGGGCGTCCGTCGGGGAGATCCGTTTCAAACTCTGCTGGGAGTGACCGGTTCGGGAAAAACATTTACGATGGCTCATGTGATACAAAATGTCCAGAAGCCGACGCTGATCATTTCTCACAACAAGACGCTCGCCGCGCAACTGTACGGTGAATTCAAGACGTTTTTCCCGGAAAACGCCGTTGAATATTTCATTTCGTTTTACGATTATTACCAGCCGGAAGCTTATCTGCCGGTGACGGATACATACATCGAAAAAGATTCGTCGATCAACGACGAGATCGACAAACTTCGGTTGAGGACGACCAGTTCGCTCATCAGTCGGAAAGACGTCATCGTGATCGCGAGCGTTTCCTGCATTTACGGCATCGGCTCGCCGGAAGAATACTCGAAGTATATCGTCCTGTTGAAAAAAGGACAGCGTATCAGCATTCGCTCGGTTTTCCTGCAATTAGTTGACATTCTATATTCGCGCAACGATCTGGTACTGGAACGCGGTACTTTTCGGGCGCGCGGCGACGTCGTTGAGATTCAGCCTGCTTACGAAGATTTCGGATACCGGATTGAGTTCTTCGGCGACGAAATCGAGCGTCTCTACACGTTTACACCGCTGACCGGTGAGATCATTTCGGAATTGGACAATATCGTCGTCTTTCCCGCAAAGCATTTCATCTCGTCCGAGGAAACTGTCAAACGCGCTCTGGATACGATCGAAAAGGAATTGGACGTTCGCCTGCTGGAGTTGAAGGAAGCGGGAAAACTCCTCGAAGCGCAGAGAATCGACCAGCGAACACGCTTTGACGTCGAAATGATCCGGGAGGTCGGTTACTGTAGCGGGATCGAGAATTATTCCCGGCATTTTTCGGGTAGAAAACCGGGGCAACAGCCATTCACGCTCATGGACTTCTTCCCGAAGGATTATCTTCTGTTCATCGACGAGTCGCACGCAACGTTGCCGCAGATTCGGGCAATGTATAACGGCGATCGGAGCCGCAAGGAAATTCTCGTCGAATATGGTTTTCGCCTGCCGTCAGCGCTGGACAACCGCCCACTGAAATTTTCCGAGTTCGAGCAGATGATAAATCAGGTGGTTTTCGTTTCGGCGACGCCGACGGATTTCGAACTGGAAAAATGTAAAGGCGTCGTCGTCGAACAGATCATTCGCCCGACGGGATTATTGGATCCGGAAATCTTCATCCAGCCAAGCAAACATCAGATCGATCATTTGATCGAGGAGATCGTCAAAACGACTTCCCGAAAAGAACGTGCGCTGGTCACGACGCTGACGAAACGGATGGCGGAAGACCTCGCCGAATACCTGCAGGGAACCGGATTGCGCGTCCGGTATCTTCATTCGGAAATCAAGGCGCTGGATAGGGTCGGCATTCTGCGCGATCTGCGATTGGGAGAATTCGATGTTCTCGTCGGAATCAATCTCCTGAGAGAAGGACTCGATCTGCCGGAAGTTTCATTGGTGGCGATTCTCGACGCCGACAAAGAAGGATTCCTCCGATCGGCGCGGTCGCTGATGCAGGTTTCGGGACGCGCCGCGCGGAATATCAACGGGAAGGTCATTTTCTATGCCGACGAGATCACCGATTCGATGCGAAAAGTCATCGACGAAGTCAATCGCAGGAGAATCACCCAACAAAAATACAATGAAGAACACGGCATCGTTCCCAAAACAATTTACAAATCCGTCGCGGACGTCATGATGACGACCGCAGTCGCTGATATGAAACCGACCGAATTTCAGAAAAAGGAAAAATCCGACGATCGCTACCGTTCACAGATGGACGATCTTGAACTGATCGAGTTGCTGAAACGCGAGATGACAACGGCTTCGGAAAACCTCGAATTCGAGCGCGCGGCGGAACTTCGTGACGAGATTCTTCGTTTGTCTAAGAACAAGAAAACCGCTTTCGAGCGGAATGCTTATTAGGAAATAATAATGAATTTGAAAAAAAAGGTATTGGTCATTGGCGGAGGCGGGCGGGAACATGCGATCGTCTGGAAACTTTCGCAATCGCCGACTGTCGAGAAAATATTTTGCGCGCCGGGAAATTCCGGAACTGCGCATATCGCCGAAAATATCGCCATTATCGAATCCGACATCGAACGACTTCTGAAATTTGCGCGTGAGAACCGAATCGATTTGACGATCGTTGGTCCGGAAGCGCCGTTGATGGCGGGAATTGTCGATACATTTCGCGACGCCGGACTCGCGATTTTTGGGCCGACGAAAGCCGCCGCTCAGTTGGAAGGAAGCAAAGCGTTTGCAAAAGAATTCATGAAGCGACACAACATTCCAACGGCTTCGTTCCAGATTTGCCAATCCCGCCGGGAAACTGAAAATGTCGTCGCCGGGAAAGTTTTTCCGTATGTCATAAAGGTTGACGGACTTGCCGCCGGAAAAGGCGCACTCGTGATTCAGAACAAGGCGGATTTGAGTGCGGCGCTGGCGGAGATTTACACGGAAAACAAGTTCGGAAAAGCGGCGGAGAAAGTCGTGATCGAGGATTTTTTAATAGGCGAAGAACTATCCGTTTTTGCAGTCACGGATGGAAATCGCTACGTAGTTTTGCATTCGGCGCAGGATCATAAGCGAATTTTCGACGGCGATTTAGGTCCGAACACCGGCGGAATGGGCGCCTATTCGCCTGCGCCGCTCGGCTCGAAATCAGTTCTTGAAAAAATTGAGGAAAAAGTCATTCGGCCGGTTTTGGATGGAATGCGCACGGAAGGAACGCCTTATACCGGTGTTTTGTACTGCGGATTGATGATCGATAACGGCGAGCTGTCCGTCGTTGAGTTCAATGCGCGATTCGGCGATCCAGAAACGCAGGTAGTCATTCCGCTCATCGCGTCGGACTTTGCGGAATTGCTTTATGGCACGGCGACTGGAAAACTTGACAAGACTACTTTTTCTTTGTCGAACCGTTTTGCCGCCTGCGTCGTTCTCGCGTCGAAAGGTTATCCCGGTTCGTATGAAAAAGGAAAACAAATCTATGGAATAGACGACAGTTTTGCCGATCCGGATCAAACGCTTTTCATCGCAGGCGCCAAATTCGACGGAACGTCTTGGATCACGACCGGCGGGAGAGTTTTCGGCGTGACGGCGATCTCGGACTCGCTCGAATCGGCGATCGATTTGGCATATCGGCGCGTTGCCGGAATCCATTTCGACGGAATACAATTTCGGACGGACATCGGAAAAAAAGCATTTCAAACGAAAAATTGAGATTAAAAAGTATGGGAAACACGAAGACACGAAAGCACGAAGATATTTCTTAATAAAAAATCTTAGTATCTTTGTGCCTTAGTGGTTATAAAAAGGTGAGAAAATGGAATTAGATCGCATTTCAAGACTACAGCAAAGTTTCGGAATTCTCGGCGAGTCAGACCAAATCCGTGAGATCGTCGAAACGATCGATCAGGTTGCCGGAACGAACATCACCGTTTTACTTTCCGGCGAAAGCGGAACAGGCAAGGAAATCATCGCCAACGCGATTCACAAACACAGCGCACAGAAACATCAGCCGTTTATCAAAGTCAATTGCGGCGCGATTCCGCCGGGAATTCTCGAAAGTGAGTTATTCGGGCATGTCAAAGGATCGTTCACCGGCGCGATCGAACATCGGAAAGGCTATTTTGAAGCCGCTGACAACGGCACGATATTTTTAGATGAAATCGGCGAAATGCCACTTGAAACGCAGGTTCGGCTTTTGAGAGTGCTGGAACTCGGCGAATTCCTGCCCGTCGGCGGCTCTGATGCGCGGCACGTCGATGTTCGGGTCATCGCCGCGACGAATAAAGATTTGGCAGTCGAAGTTGATAAAGAAAAGTTCCGGAAGGATTTATACTACCGCATCAAAACGATCACGATCGTCATGCCGCCGCTGAGAAAACGCGCGGAAGACATTCCGAAAATGATCGATAAGTTCGCGCTCGATTTCGCAAATCGCAACAACATCATTTTTAAGGGATTTTCGCCAACGGCGATGAACATGCTGAAGGAATACGGTTGGCCGGGCAACACGCGCGAGCTGAAAAATTTCGTCGAAAGCATGATCGTCCTGCAAAAAGGCGAAGTCATCACCAGCGCGATGGTCGAAAAGCGTCTGTTCGGCGAACGCCATGAAGCGACATTCACGCCGAATCTGCCGATGAGAACCGGGAAAAGCGTCGATCAGGCAGAACGTGAACTAATCCTGCAACAGCTTTTCATGATGCGTCGCGAAATCCACGAAATTCACGATGTCACCGTTGGTGCTATGCCGCCGATGAATTATCCGCCGTCGCCGGCGGTTCAACTGCCGGGAAATATATCAACGCTTCCGCCGATGAAACATCAGGAGGAAGTCGCCGAAGAAGGCGAGGTCATTCTTGGCGATAATACAATCATTCATCCCGACAAGATCGGGCACATTTCGATGGAAGAAGTCGAGCGGGATTTAATCGAGCGGACGCTGAAAAAATTCAATTATAAGAAACGGCAGACGGCGAATGCGCTCAAGATCAGCGAACGAACACTCTATCGGAAAATTATCGAGTACAAACTGAAAGATGCAAATGTCTGACAAGTACCGTTTTTTTCCTGACTCAGAAAGCGTAAATTTTCCGCAGATATGAAAAATAGATATTATCAAACTTCAATGAAAAATCGAAACGCATGGAAAGTGTCGGTTGTCGCTATTGTCTTAACAATGGTTTTTTCTCAATGCTGGTTCTATTCGTTCAAAGGAACTTTGCCGCCGCATATTCAAAGCATCGCGATCCCGCTGTTCACTGACAAAACCGCCGAGTTCAGTATTCAAACCGTCGTAACTGACAAGATCCGGCTGGGATTTATCAAGGAAAATATTCTCCAGTTGGTAGAGGAAGCCAACGCCAATTCGGTTCTGTACGGTTCGATCATCAGCATTCAGGACAAGCCGCTGGTTTATTCGGAATCCGAGCAAGGCGAATCCGTCAGTGAGTACCGGCTAACCTTGCGAATCGAGGTCGAGTGGTTCGATAAAGTCAACAATCAGTCGATGTTTAAACAACAATTTACCGGCTATAGCGAATATGATCCGACGGGCGCGACCGATCGGACGCGCGACACGGCGTTGAGCGAAGCTATCACTCGAATAACCGAAGACATCATCAATAAAATATTAGCAGGCTGGTAATATGCGTTTGCCAGATGGATATCAGGGAAGGAAATTGGAACGGAAATGATGAACTTTGTCAACGTCAAAGATGTAAAGAACTACAACGGTCAGGAAGTGACGCTTAGGGGATGGATTTACAACTTACGCACCAGCGGGAAAATCTGGTTTCTGCTTCTGCGGGACGGAACGGGATTGATTCAGGGCGTTGTCTCAAAAAATGACACCACGGAAGATGTTTTTAGCAAAAAGGACGTCCTGACGCAGGAATCGTCGGTGACGGTTTCGGGACTTATTCATGAAGATAAACGCTCGCCGAGCGGTTTTGAACTGATCGTCAAAAACATCATCATTCATCAAATCGCCGTCGATTATCCGATCGCCCTGAAAGACCACGGCGTCGAGTTTTTGATGGAAAACCGCCATCTCTGGATTCGTTCGCGGAAACAGTGGGCGGTTCTGCGCATTCGCCACGCAGTTTATTACGCGATTACGGAATATCTGAACGATAACAATTTCATCCGCTTTGATTCGCCGATTTTGACTCCGAATGCCTGCGAAGGAACGACGACACTTTTTCAGGTTCCGTATTTCGATCTCGGCAAAGCCTATTTGTCGCAATCTGGGCAGTTGTATTTGGAAACCGGCATCATGAGCTTTGGGCGAGTTTATGATTTCGGTCCGGTTTTCCGCGCCGAGAAATCCAAAACGCGGAAACATCTGACGGAATTCTGGATGATGGACGCCGAAGCCGCATTCGTCGAACATGCGGAAAACATGCAAATTCAGGAAGAACTCATCCGGTTCGTCATTCGGAAAGTAATTGAAAAAAATATGACGGAACTGGAAATTCTTGAGCGCGACATCGAAAAACTACGGAAAGCCGACGCGCCGTTTGGAAAAATGACACACCACGATGTGGTTGATTTCCTCCGGTCGAAAGGGTCCGAAATCAATTATCAGGATGATCTCGGCGCACAAGATGAATTTTTATTGACCGAACATTCCGACGTGCCGATTTTTATCGAGAAATGGCCGAAGGAAATCAAGGCTTTTTACATGAAGCGCGATCCCGAAAACCCCAACCTTGTTTTGGGCGACGATTTAATCGTGCCGGAAGGTTTCGGCGAAATCATCGGCGGTTCGCAGAGGGAAGACGACCACGACCTTCTGCTTCAGCGGATGCAGGCGGAAAATATGCCGATTCAGGATTATCAGTGGTTTCTCGACATGCGAAAATACGGCTCGGTTCCGCACAGCGGATTCGGCGTCGGGCTTGAACGACTTGTGACGTGGATGTCCGGCGTTCAGCATATCCGCGAAACGATTCCATTCCCGCGAACGATTTATCGCATTCAGCCATGATCCGGCAGTTTCAATTATCGATGCGAGATGTGAAATGAAAGAAAATTACTCACCTATTAGTCGGTCAAAAGAAACCAAACGCCAACCGATCATCGCCGTTATCGGTGGGCGGGAATGCGACGAAGAAATCTGGCAACTTGCTTATCTTGTGGGGAAAGGAATTGCCGAACGCGGCGCGATCTTGATCTGCGGCGGCAAGAACGGTGTAATGGAAGCCGCTTGCCACGGCGCGTTTGACGCTGACGGACTCACGATCGGCATTATGACCGGCGGAGATGATTCCGAAGCCAATCCATTCGTGAAAATTGTAATTCCGACGGGAATTGGCGTCGCGCGGAATTCGATCATCGTTCGGGCTTGTGACGCGGCGATTGCCGTTGGCGGGAAATATGGTACGCTCTCGGAAATTGCTTATTGTCTGCAAATCGGGAAGCGCGTTTGCTCGTTGAAATCGTGGGCAATCGACGGCGTCGTTCAGGTGAAAACGCCGGAAGAAGCGCTGGGTTTTGCATTCGCCGACATCGCCAATCCTTCCGGATCGTCCGGTTTTAAATAATCTGTTGAAAATGGATAAGGAATCGTTGTATTTTAAGTATGAATCAAGAATGAATCATGAAGATCAACGTAAAAATGACGGTTCAGGGAGTTGTTCAAGGTGTCGGATTCCGGTACTTTGCGATGAGAAAAGCGGCAATGTTTCAAGTTTTCGGGTTTGTGCAGAATTTGGATAATGGAGATGTCTATATCGAAGCGGAAGGCGAAGAGGGTTTGGTGAACGATTTTGTCCGGGAAATTCAGATCGGCCCAATGTTCGGTACCGTGACGGATGTTATCAAAAACCGGTCGGAAAAGTTGGTTGGATACCACAGATTTGAGGTTCGGTTTTGAGCAGAACGATATACATTGCGATGGCGCAGATCAATCCGACGCTTGGCGATCTGAAAGGCAACAGCGCGAAGATCGGCGAGTTCATACGGAAAGCTAAACAGAAAGGCGCCGACTTAGTTGTTTTCCCCGAATTGAGTATCACCGGTTATTCGCCGATGGATTTGCTCTACGATTCGGGATTTATCTCCGAGAATGTACGTTACCTCAAACTTGTCGCTGATACGATGCCAGACGATATTGTCGCAATCGTCGGGTTTGCCGATCCGATGCCGGGCGGACTTCGCAACGGAGCCGCCATTCTGCGCAAGGCAAGAATTCTCGATAAACGGTATAAAACGATTCTTCCGAACTATGATGTTTTCGATGAGAAACGTTACTTTGTCCCGGCAGATGAGAATTTTCCTGTCAGGCTTGAAATAAAGGGAACGGAATTACATCTGGGTATTGAAATATGCGAAGACCTCTGGGATACCAATCATTCCATCAAAGTCACCGATAGATTGGTTGCGGCGGGCGCGGAATTCATTATCAATATTTCTGCCTCTCCGTTTGAATACGACAAGCGCGATGTTCGGAAAAATCTCATTCTCGAAAAAGTCGATCATCTTAAAAAACCGTTCGTCTTTGTCAATCTGATCGGCGGACAGGACGAAATGGTTTTCGACGGAAATTCGCTGGCTTTTGGTTCCGACTCGAATCTGATCGCCTGGGGCGGCGAATTCACCGAATCGTTGACGATATTCGATCTCGATCTTGAGAAAGGCATAGGAAAACCGATTCCACTGCCGGGAGTTCGTCGGGAAGCGAGCATTTTTAACGCGCTGGTTCTCGGTGTGAAAGATTATTTTCGAAAAACCGCCTGCCGAAAAGCCATTCTGGGCTTGAGTGGCGGGATAGATTCTGCTTTGGTGGCCGTTATTGCGGCGGAGGCGCTGGGCAACGAAAATCTGACATGCGTTTCAATGCCATCGAAATTTACGGCACAGATGAGCATCAACGACGCGCGTCTACTCTGCGACCGTCTTCATGTGAAATATCTTGAAATTCCGATCGATCCGCTTGCAAGAATCTATGACGAATCGCTTCGTGACATTTTTGCCGGAATGAAACGAAACATTGCCGAAGAAAACATTCAGTCGCGAATTCGCGGTAATTTGCTGATGGCGATCGCAAACAAATTCAATAGTTATCTGCTTTCGACGGGAAACAAGACCGAACTCGCGCTTGGATATTGTACGATGTACGGTGATATGTGCGGCGCGCTGGCAGTCATTTCCGATCTGAGCAAATCCGACGTTTACGCGCTTGCCCGATTCATCAACGAGACGTGGGACAATCTGATCCCGAAACGCATCTACGACCGAATTCCGACGGCGGAACTCGCGGAAGGACAATTCGACCCGTTCGATTATGAAATCGTCAGTCCGCTCGTCGATTCAATCATTAACGACCAATTGAGCAAAACCGAACTGATCAAGTTGGGATACGAAAAAACGCTGGTGGACGACATTTTCCGAAAGATCAAGATCGCCGAGTTTAAGAGGCATCAGGCGGCGCCGGGAATCAAGATTACCGGAAAGGCGTTTGGCATCGGCAGACGTTATCCAATCATTAATCATTTCGAGGAGATTTGAACCGGTGAAGATTTTCCGAATCATTTTTACTTTCATCATTCTGGTTTCAACCGTTGTTCCGCAAGATGTCAGTTTTGTGAACGGAAATATTTGGCGGAAAATGAAACAGGATAACAAAGTCTATTATCTGACCGGTTTTCTTGACGGTTTGAAGAAATCTTCGCAGATCATCGACTTGAGCGTACAGTCCGCCCAACGAAAGGAATTTTCGTTTGTCGAGCCATTTTACGTCAATCAAATGCGCGAAAATATCAACGCCTATTTTCCAGAGCGAGCGTCTGTCAGCACCAGTACAATCATCGAATTGTTAAATGCTTTTTACGCCGATAAATACAACTCGAAGATTAAATTTGAAGCGGCGATTCGGATCGTTCTTGCCCGGCAGAAAGGCGACATTGGTAAAGCCGATTTCTGGTTGGAAGAAGCGCGCCGATCAATATTTGCGAAATGAAATTACTTCAACAAAGAGTGGTACCATGAAAGATTACACAGAAAATGAAGAACTCCAGTTTTCCGAGCATTTTTACGGGTATATGGCGACCATGTTGATCGCCGGCTTCAGCCTCTTTTTGGTTTCCATTGAACCGGAAATCTTGAAACAATTTCGGTTATGGATTTCGCCGCAAACGCTCAATGCGCATCTTCTGTCTTGGTTCGCCATTTCCGTAATTACCGGCATGTTATCGTTTTTCTGGGGAATGGCGTCTCAACTATTCCGCCGGAAAAACCGTGTTTTACATTTGCTCTGGTACGCCGCGATTCTCTCGGCGACGTTGTTGTTTTCGACGATCTTTTACGATATACTCATGTCACCGGAAAAATCGCTATTTGGATTACTTCTCGTAATTCTATTTTTATCGAATATTGCGACGGCGGCATTTTCCGCGATATTTTACATTCTGCATTTTGAACAGCGGCATAATTTCACGGTTTTCGCACTCGGAATCATGGCGGCGACGACCGCCTATAACTGGCTCTACCTGAGCCTTATCGGCAAAATCTCTATTATCTGAAATAAATATTTTTGAATTTCAGCGGTCGTTTAAATGGGTAAAATCTGGCTACAAAAAATTCCTTTAGTATTCATCTGTCTTCCGTATTTGATTGGGATTGTCGTCAATAACTGGCTTCTGATTCCGGTAATTTTTTGGTTCTGTACGCTGGGGTTCATCTTTTTGTTGGATGTTGTTTTGTCTAAGCGGTTTCGGTCGATTTGGCTAATCATGTCCATGATGTTTTTGCTCGGCGGAATGAATCATTCAGTTTCCGTCGATACAAGCGGAAATCACCTAACAAAATTTTCACGTCTCGACGAGCCGCTTCCGGTGATGGGTGAAGTGAAAACCGTTGATAAACGCGCCGATGGTTCGACAAAAATCCGGCTTTTCAACATTCACATTCGCAATGGAAGGTGGCATCATTTTACTGGCGATTTGTTGTTGACTGTCCGCGATTCATGTCCGGATTACCGGTACGGCGATGTTCTTGGATTCATCGGCAAAGTCACATTTCCAACAGAAGCGCGAAATCCCGGAGATTTCAACTATCGGAGATATTTAACTAATCATAGCATTTATGCGACGGTTTATCTCAATCGTGGCGAAATTCCGCTGGTAGTTGAATCAAACCGGTTTCATCTGAGACGGTTTGCGAACGATGTCCGATTGCGGATCGAACGGTTGATTGATGCTTCCATGAGCGGTGAGCAGGCGGGAATTCTGAAAGCGCTGATCGTCGGCGTTCGCGGCGAAATCAGCGACGAAACGGTTCAGGCGTTCGTCAACTCCGGCGTCATTCATGTCCTCGCGGTTTCCGGTCTGCATGTCAGTTACGTGACGCTCGTGTTTGTCGTGCTGTTCGGATTTCTGCGCGTCCCAATAAAACCCAAGACAGTTTTAGTTGTTATTGCGTTGGTATTTTATGTATTCGTTGTCGATCTTCGTCCTTCAGTGATGCGCGCTGTTATCATGGCGTCAATGGTGCTCATCAGTCAGGCATGGGAGTTCAGACACAATATTTACAATACATTGATTGCCGCCGCATTCATTCAGGTTTTGATTAATCCGCTTCAGCTTTTTGATATGGGATTTCAGCTTTCGTTCGCGGCGGTTTTTTCAATTATTTATATCTATAAACGGCTCGAATTTCTCCTGCCGGATTTGATCAAACCAGCATCTGTAAAAAATCCCGCAATGCGGCGATTGAATCAGATGTTTTTAGTTTCGCTTGCCGCGAATCTCGGAACAATGCCCATCACGATATATTATTTCAACCGGATTCCAATCATCTCATTGATCGCCAATCTGTTCGTGATTCCGCTGGTCGGCGTTATTGGCGGACTCGGTTTTGCGCAAGTGATTCTTGGAGCGATCTGGAGTCCGATCAACATCGCTTACGGCGAAGTGCAAATGATTCTTATCTGGATTCTTCAAAAGTCGATAATGATTACGTCATCAGTCCCGCACGCATCGCTGATCTTTTCCAGCATTTCGCTGACCGGATTGGTGATTTCGTATTTCATCTTATTTGGATTGCTGAATTTTGACAAAAAACATGTCGGCGCCGCCACGACGATCGGTGTTTTAATACTGCTGAATTTCTGGGTTTGGAAAGAGCCGCTTGCGAAGCCGACGCTTCGCGTTACTTTTCTGGATGTCGGGCAAGGCGACGCGGCGTTCGTTGAATTTCCCGGCGGCAAAAGAATGCTCATTGACACCGGCGATCGGACATTCCGACGGGATTACGGTGAGTTAGTCGTTGCGCCGTATTTCGTTCGACATGGCATTAAGCGAATCGACATTTTGTCGCTGAGTCATCCGCATAGCGACCACATCGGCGGCGCGCCGTATTTACTGAAGCATTTCACGGTTGGTGAGATTTGGGAAACGGAGTTCGAAACGAAATCCTATATTTTTAAGGAAATACACCATATTGCCGATTCGCTCGGCGTCCCAATCCGACATGTTCGATCTGGCGATTGCTTTCCAATGGACCAATTCGCAACCATTTATGTTCTTCATCCATCCAAAAAATATTTGAGAAAAGAGACGACGCTCAATAATTCGTCCTGCGTGCTGAAACTGACGCATGGCGCGGTCGATTTTTTATTTACCGGCGATGTTGAAGTTCATGCCGAACGGCGAATCCGATACTGGCAGGATTTTCTTGCATCGGAAATTGTTAAAGTGCCGCATCATGGTTCGGCAACTTCTTCTTCGTCCGATCTGCTGGCGGAAATCAAACCGCATATCGCACTGGTTTCCGTCGGGCGAAATAACAAATTCAAGCATCCTTCCGACTCAACGCTTGCACGATATTCGGCGCTCGGCACAACGATTCACCGAACCGATAAGAATCGTGCGTTAGTCATCGAATCGGATGGAAAACGGGCAAAAGTAGTGAAATGGTGAGAGAAGAATTTGACCATCCCGAAAAATCGGGATAAACTTCAAATACCTAAACCCCGCCGTTGGCGGGGGATAATTGTAGGTTGGAGATTGAAAATTGAATATAAGGATGATGTCAAATTGCAGATTGCAAAATTCAAATTTGTGCATCGGCGTTTCTTCGGCAGATTTGTGTTTGAATAGGTAAGCGCTTTGAAAAAAGATATTGAAACAGAAATTTTCCGTATTTATATTCGCTTAAGCATTGAAATACGGAGAAATGAATGATACGCACCCAAAAATTATTCTTACTGGTATTCACTCTGGCTTTTGTTTCCAACCTTACCGCCCAGCGGAAAACCACGCTCGCCCTCCTCGACCTCGACGCCGCCGCTTAAGCCAAACTGAAACTGAAATCCTTTCCAATCGTCTCCGTAGCAATGCCGTGAATGTTGGCATCTATGACGTCGTCGAGCGTCAGAAAATGCAGGAAATTCTCGATGAACAGGAATTTCAACTGTCCGGCTGTACCAGCGACGCCTGCGCCGTGCAAGTCGGTCAACTTCTCGGCGTCGAAAAAATGATTTCCGGCTCGGTCGGCGTCTTTGGCAAGGTGTACACCGTCGAACTCCGCCTGCTCGACATGGAAACCGGCAAAATCGAGCGGAGCGCCAACTATGACTTTCAAGGCGAACTCGAAATCCTGCTGATGGAAGGCATGAACAACGCCTTGCTGAAACTGCTCGGACTGCTCGATATGCCAACCTCTACGTCTGTCTCGATTTACAACAAAACCGGCACGCTGGTTCTGAACAGCATTCCCAACGGCGCTGATATCCTGATCGATGGCAAATCATCCGGTACAACGCCGTCGACCATCACTGGTGTTCCAGCCGGACTACGAACCATCGTCCTGAAGAAAGCCGACTTCCAGCTGTTTACCACTTTCATCAATGTTTTAGCTGATAAGGCAAATCCGCTCACCGCCACGCTGAAATCTCAATATGCCCGCGCCAATATTTCTGTCAACGAACCCGAGGCGGAAATCTACCTGAACAATAGCCTACTGGGCCAAGGAAAGTGGTCGGAGGCAAAGGTCAATCCCGGGAATTATATCTTCGAGGTCAAGCACTGGCGCTATCTTCCATACAAAGAAACGATCCAACTGAATCCGGATGATTCTTTCCAGCGGAACATCGAACTCCAACCCCGGCTGGGTTCATTAACGGTCAATGTCACACCGAAGGATGTCCGATTATTGATTTCCGGAGAAAAGTACCAATCCGAAGAGAAACCAACTACACTTCAAATCGGCGATTATCAACTTACTACCCGTAAACCATATTACTACCCAATCAAACAAGAATTTACGATTACCGAAAATACAACCACTGAAATCAACCTCAATTTGCTGGATGGGAGTAAAGATTACCAGCGCATAAAAACCAAACGCAACTGGTCATCCTTAGCGACAGCCGGTATTTGGTGTCTGACTGGTGTATCCGCATTGCTGTCCGAGTTTTATTACGATAAATACTGCGACGGGAGAACTGTCAATGATGTAAAGAAATACCGCAACCGAACAGAATTATTTGGCAATCTCGCCAAAGGCGGGCTGGTGATCGAGATCGGCTTTTCCGGCTATAGCATTTATGAATATTTTCACTTAAGTCATCTTGTGGATGTTATGGAGGCGAAGCCATGAAACGAATCCAATCGGCATTTTACTCAATCTTAATCTTAATACTCATTCTTTCTTTCACCTGCGACCATAAATTTAGAAATCCGTTAGACCCGGATACCGAAATCAAGCCGGACGAATGGGCGCCGACTAACCTGGCGGCGACTGTAATCGATGATTCTCATATTCGTCTGATATGGACACAGGAAGAGTCAAGAATCGAAGGATTTGTTATCGAGAGGAAAGATGGCAATGCTAACTATAAGGAAGTCATCAGGACCGACACGACCTTCTTCATCGATGATAGCCTTAACATCAACATCGGATATATCTATAGAATTACCGCATTTGCAGGGAATAACTTATCTACGGCAATTGTGGCAGAAAGAATTCAAACTGCTTTTCCAGTACCAACCAACCTGAACACTGTTGCTATTAATGACCAATCGATTCGACTGACCTGGACGGATAACTGCTTGTTTGAATCTGGATGCCGAATTGAGCGCAAGACCGGAACCGGAAGCTTTGTCCAGATCGCCGAAGTTGCCGCTGATCAGACAACCTTCGATAACACCGGATTGACTTACGGCGAGACTTATACATATCGTATTCGGGCTTATACCCAGATCAATCAATCCGGTTACTCAAATGAAAATTCAGCACAAATGATAATTCATGCTCCTACAATTATATCTGCGATAGCCATTGATGACCAATCGATTCATCTGACTTGGACGGATAACTGCTCGTTTGAATCGGGTTTTCGGGTAGAACGTAAAACCTCAAGCGGTAGTTTTGTTCAGATTGCCGAAGTTAATGCCAATTCAACGGAATATACCGAAACCGGTTTGACTTACGGTGAGACTTACACCTATCGGGTCAGGGCATATACTCAGATCAATCAATCGGATTATTCAAATGAGGATTCAGTACAAATAATGGTCTTTGCTCCTACAAATTTATCAGTGACAGCAATTGATGACCAATCGATTCGTCTTATTTGGACAGATAATTGTTCATTTGAAACGGGATACCGAATCGAGCGCAAGACCGGAACCGGAAGCTTTGTCCAGATCGCCGAAGTAAATGCCAATTCAACGGAATATTCTGAAACCGGTTTGACTTACGGTGAGACTTACACCTATCGGGTCAGGGCTTATACTCAGATCAATCAATCGGATTACTCAAATGAAAAATCAGCCCAAATGACCATCACTGCTCCAACAAATCTCATGGCGACAGCCATTGATGATCAGACAGTTCGTTTGAATTGGACAGATAACTGCTTGTTTGAATCGGGATACAGAATTGAGCGCAAGACTGGATCTGGAAGTTTTGTCCAGACTGCCGAAGTAAATGCCAATTCAACGGAATATATTGAAACCGGTTTGACTTACGGTGAGACATACACCTATCGGGTCAGGGCATATACGCAAGTCAATCAATCGGATTATTCAAATGAAAATTCAGCCCAAATGACAATCCAAACCCCCAGCAACCTGACTTTAACAACAAATGATATAATTTTTTGTATTAATCTAACCTGGACAGATAACTGCTCATTTGAAGTTGGATTCAGGATTGAGCGTAAGATTGAATCTGGGAATTTTGAACAAATCGCTGAGGTATCCTTAAATACTACCGAATATACAGATTGCGGATTAGGGACCGATATTGAATATACATACAGAATTAGGGCATACACTTTACTTAACCAATCAAATTATTCAGATGAGAAAACAGGTCACATCAATGAAACAATAACCGATATTGACGGCAACGTATATAAAACTGTTAAAATCGGCGACCAGATCTGGATGGCAGAAAACCTGAAAGTGACCCATTACCGCAATGGCGCTGAGATACCGAATGTAACAGACAATACCTCATGGTCTGCTCTGACTACCGGTGCTTATTGCAATTACGATAATGATGCGAATAAAGTGGTGACCTATGGCCGGCTTTATAACTGGTACGCTGTAAATGATAGCCGCAACATTGCTCCTACTGGCTGGCACGTACCAACTGACGCAGAGTGGCAAACTTTAGTGGATTATTTAGGTGGCAATATTGTAGCCGGCGATAAAATGAAAGAGGCTGGAACGACACATTGGTATAGTCCCAACACCGGCGCCACGAACGAAAGCGGATTTTTGGCGTTGCCCGGCGGCTGCCGTCTCGTCAGTGGGACGTACGACTACATTGGTCACGACGGGTACTGGTGGTCGGCTTTGGAGGGCAGTAGTAACTACGCATGGTACCGAGTTCTGAATTACAGTAATTCCTACGTCAACGGTTACACTTACGATAAGCAGTACGGTTTCTCCGTTCGTTGTGTGAGGGATTAGCCCATTTGACTATTTTGGAGTGTTCCGACCGTGTCGGAACTCGTCGTTGCAGACGACGGAAGAAGGCAGGCATTAACACGGTTAATGCACTCCATAGCGAGATTCTTTCTGCGAACTTTGTTCGCAAGCATTAACACGGTTAACGCACTCCAAAGTCGCTTACTTATAGAAACAGTTTTCTCCGCGTCCTCCGCGCGCTCCGCGGTTAATATTTATTTAATCAACGTGAGCTGTTTGGTCGCCCGGAAGTTTCCGGACTGCAGTTGATAGAAATAGGTTCCGCTGGCGAGTTGCCCGGCGTCGAAATTTACATGATGGCTTCCGGCTATTTCTTTCCGGTCGGTGAGCGTAGCGACTTCCTCGCCGCGCAAGTTTAACACTTTGAGCGTAATGTGTTCGGTCTTCGGGATTTGAAATAGGATCGTCGTCTGCGAATTGAACGGATTCGGATAATTCTGATACAAGCGAAATTCGTCGGGAAAAGCCAGATCATCTGTCTTGCGAATTTCACCGGCGACTTCAAAATAAGTAAGAATTTTTTCCATAAAGTCGTTTCGGACCGATTCGGCGATGATCGTTTCGAATGGAAATCCGAGAGTAACGACTTTTCCCTCCTGAGTTCCGCCGGTGAAAACGCCGCTGAAACATGTTCCCGCGAACCCGCCCGTCGTATCGAAACCGGTGTATTTCAAGAAGCCGGAACTGCCGTTCGTGTGACCGAGAACGTCCGGCCATTTGACGTTGATCGTTCCGCGTGTGCCGTTATCGAAATAAAAGGTCGAAATGTCACCGAGCGGCGAACCGGGAATTGTCTCTGCCCGATAATATTTACCGGAGCTGTCACCTGGAGCGTCGGAAAGGTACTTCATCTTGAGAAAATTCCAGCAGAAATCCTTGTCGGTCGCCGAACCTTTATAATCCACGTCCCATGCGAGTTCGGCTCCGGAAACAAGCAGACGCCCGCCGCCTTGCAGAAAAGTTTTTACAAATGCTTGTTCGCTGGTGCTGAAAGTTTCATCGGCTGTGCTTTCATCGCCGAGGATGTAATCGACGACCTGAAAATCGGCGAGATCGAATATACGGTCTGTGATGGCTTCGTTCGTGGCAGAAGCGATTGGAAAGCCGGCGGTGCGTACCGATTTGGCGTGTTGTCGGATAAAATTATAGGTATTTCCCGTCGATGCGCGGTCGAAACCGTTGACGATCAGCATCGGAATGTTTTTAGCCGTCGGATAACCGGCGAGCACTTCCGTCACTGCCGATTTGCCAATGACGTTTCGTGCGTACATGCGGATGAAATAGAGCGAATCCGCCTGAAGACCGCTCACGACGGGATTATCGAAAGGGACGACCACCGAATCGCTAAAATTCAATCCGTCTGCGCTGAGAAAGACGACGAATTCTTTGGCAGTTGAATCAGGCTTGGTGACGATTCTGAGTGAAGTTTCGCTTTCGGTTTTAACGCCCCACGACTTCGGCGTCGCCGGAATGCGCGTGTCCTTGAGATAACCCGGTTGGGTCATGACGCCTTCTTCGCCGCTGAGTATTTTATAGCGATTGATGTCCATTAAAATGTCCACGGCGCTATTCTGAACCGAATCGACATATAAATTTGCGTTCAGAAACCGGATTCCATGGCTGTAATCGACATACGAATTGATGTGTCCGTTATACAATGGCTGAATCGGCGAGCCGTTCAATTGGTGCCAGCCATAAATCACGACGTGATCGGGGCGCGTCGGATCGGTGATTTTGTTGCTGATGACCACGTCTTTTTTCGTTCCGCCGACGATTTGTCCGAGTTGGCCGCCAGCCACGACAAACTGGGATTCAATGGCGGTGTTGTGTGCGACGAATTTCGGAACGAGTTCGTTAGCATTTCCAACGGGTGTGTAAGTCACGGGTGCGAGTTTGACATCAGCGTGAGTGTAAATATTATCGACCAATTTTCGGGTCGGCATCGTCGCGCCAAATATAACGGCGAGTCTCTGCGCCGTGATCGGTCCCATCGGAATCCGGCAGAAATCGTCGTTCGAGCCGATCGCCAAATAATCCGGCATGGTTTGATATGTCACGGTATGGGAATTTCCCTGCGTGTCGGTAAAATTCTCGGTTATTGGTACGAGATAGCGCAGAAATTCGGGAATATTTCCTGCCGAGATTTCATTGAAGATTTCCACTTCGCGCTCTGCAAAAGTCATGTTCAGGACTTTTTGCATAAAGGCCGAACCGGTCAGAGCATCAGTAGATCGTGGTGGAATATTTAAAACCGGCAAAACCTTTGCGGCATCCTGAACAAGCGGCGTGTAGGCGCGAGCGCCGTAATAAATGTAATCGACGCCTTCGTGAACCGTTCCGGAAACCATTCCCTGAATATGCCCGTTGAGTTCAACCTGAACGGTGTGCAGGATTTTTCGCTCGGGATTTTGTTTCAGCAGGATTTTGATCCGCCCGTCCAGCGCGACGTAATTGATAAAAACGTCGTTGCTATCTCTGGTGAATGTGAAATAATTAGCTAAATATCTCTGCATCAATCGACTGCGATACCAGGTACCTCCGGTCGCCGAGACGATTGGCGCTCCGTTGTAAAGTGCGATGCTGTCGTTATAGGCGATGACGCTCAGATAGTGATTCGGCGACGCGTTTAGCCATGCTAATAGTTTTGCGCCGTAATCGTTAGTATAATTGTAATCACTGTCGAGAAAAGAAATACGGTCGATCTCGTCCGGTATCGCCGTCACGGCGTTCATATATCCGAAGGTAAAACTGCCGCCGCCGCTATGTCCGGTGAGAACGACGAACGGATTATATGCTTTGAACATGCTTTTTAAGGAATCGACGACACTTTTGATGATCGCCGCGTTATTCGCGTATTTGCCGCGCCATGTCGGCCAGCTTTTCTGAACGGTTTCCAGATAGACGGTGACGACGTTGTATTCGGTAATGTGATTCCTGAGAAAACGCGTTTGCGCGCCGATGTGCTGGATGTCGTAATGCCAATCGTCGCCGGTCTTCAACACTTTTCCGATCGTCTGGTCGGTTGTATTGCCGTTAGGTAAAGCGAAAAGCACTAATCCGACCGGTAAATTGGAGTTGAAAGACATCGGAGCGGGCGCGTTGATCGTGATGATGATTTCCGGATAAAACGTGTAGGTTTTGGTCTGTTCGGAATAAAAAGGCGACGCCGAAAATCCCGGCATATAAACCGGCTCGGAAAAAGCGGAAGAACCGATTATCGTCAAAAACACGATTAACAAAGCGAAGTCGAAAAAGATTCGAGAATGTGGAAAAATTCTCATATTTTGCCTCTGAATAATTGGAAGAATCGTCTTATTTGGCCGGAGCGTAAAACAGTCCTTGGGCGAGACGACCTTGCCTTGCTTTTTTAGCGCGGCGATGATTTTTGCGACCTCGTCCTTACTCATGCCGACGACTTTGGCGATGTCGCCCGCTTTTTTCATTGCGTCAAGAATCATTTGCTCTTTGTCTGCCATAATAAACTCCCGATTGGATAGTTTTAAATAAACGATCAATTTTAAAACGCATAAAGAGAGAATGCAAGCCGAAACCGGAAAGTGGGATATTTTTTTGCAGGATTATGAAAAATACTCAATAATAGATGGGGAAAATTCAAATGGTGAAAGACCAGAACATTTGTAAGATAAATTCATTTCAGCGGGAAATTGACCCGAAAGGTTTTTTGGGGAAAATATTTGTTTCTTTTCGGCACGGCATCGAAAATTTAGTGATCGGCAAGACGACGAGGATTCAGGACTTTGTTAGGTAATACGTGATATGAAGTTGAACTGTATATCTTCGGCAGTTTTTTCGCTTTTCTCCCGCGAGAAGAGATTGTCCACTGCGCAACTGCCTTCGATCTCAATGCCAAGTGCATGCGATAGTTTAATTCCAATACCGCCAGACAGTGTTGTACCGAATTCGTTTCTGGCGGAAGAACCCACTAAGATTACTGTTGTGTTACTGATCGCCGTGATTTTTTTCTTACTGAAATGATTCGTTAAAAGTTCGAATCCAACGAAAGATGTAATCGACTTTTTCAGGAAATTCCATCGAACTCCACCGTTAAAAGAATAAATATCCTGCTGTGTATCCAAACTGGATAACGTTGAAACCATTGCTCATGAATACGGCGGCGGGAAAATTCGTAGAGAGTCGGTGCGACCATCCAAACGGTTGAAAGTAAAGCCGCCAAGAAAAGCAAACCGTCCGGATCTGGTCGTGTATCTCAACCCGAAATCGAGCGCCGGACCGCTTTCTATAAACTGGTTATTCGTTAATGATGGAGCCGGAAAGTCAGGTAACTCCTTATACCGGATATCGAAAGTCTGTTTCGATCTCATTTGCGTCCAGCCGCCTCCGACGCTGAAACCGATCGACTGGGCGGAGAGCAAGTTGATGCCAAGCAGGAGCGGAAGTATTATTTGAAGTCTTTGTCTTGGAATCCCTACCATGGTAAAATGTAATTTTGGCGATTTAAAATGAAAGATAAAATATTTACTGCAGACAATGTAAAAAATGCACAGGTCGGAGTAAAACCGGTTTCATATCATAGAAGGTCAAAAAGAATATCCGATTCCTGCTTTCACCAACGTCTGCTTGCGATATTCGCCGGAAAACAGATGACTGTCGGCGACGGTGAGTTCAAGCGAAAAGTTTTTTAAGTTTAAAGTGCCACCTGCCATCAGATAAACCGCTTTAAACTTATTATTCCATTTATCACTGAAATCAGTACGGCGGTAATGAGTATAAAACACCCCGCCTGAAAGATTCAAATTCTTACAAGCAGGGAAGCCAATATTGACGGCGAATTCCGGTTGATTTTTCACGGAATATGCTGTGTTTCTCCAGAAAAGATAGGACAGGTTGCTGGAGAAATAGAGTCCGCACGGCATCTCCAGATAAACCCCTGTATGAAATTTATCAGGGATTTCGCCAAGTCGTGTCCCAAAGAAATCGAACCTTGTAATTCTTGTTGTGGGATTATCCTTTCTATCATCGAAATTGGTATCATCAAAAATTTTCTTGAACCGCACAAACGTTTCATAATAGGCGCCGATACTGATCCGTGGAATGATCTCAGTATGGACGATATAACGGATTCCTGCTGCAATGTTAAAAGCATCGATTGTTTTTTTGAATACTTCACTCGTCCCATATAGGTTATCCAAGCTATCGGAGTCCATCGTTATTCCGTATTGTTGATAGAGATGATATTGATTGTAGTTAACCTGAAGTCCAATGCTCAATGATTGGGATTCTAACCGATATTTGCCGAAATCATAGGCAGCGATACAAGAATAATGATGAACAGATTCTCTCACTTCTGAGTGGAAGGTATAGGGACCAATATACCATGGTTCGTAATAAAAATTAGAAGTGAAGTGATAAAGAAACTTCGAATTATAAACTTGATCCATCGCCAGTCCCAGATGAAGGTTTCTAAGAGTAACTGTCAATCCAGCCGATTGCGGTGCGGTATTGAATATCCGCTGATGCTTGGAATCGGCTATCCACACCGAACGTATTTTGGTGTCATATTGATAGGAGAAGCCAAAACCGCGTTTCAGATCGACCAATGCCGCCGGATTAACGGAGTTGATTGTCGTTAGCGTTGCCAGTGTGCTTGGATTGTAACCCTTTCCGGAAAGAGCATCGATGACGTAACCCTGAGGTAAATACATTGTCAGAAAAGGTCCTTTAGGCGCTGAGCCTGAGCAAAAGTTTGTTAGAGAGAACAGAACAATTGTGAGAATGGTCAGAACTTTTAATGTGTGATCGGAGGTTTTAGCCGTGTGCTGGATTTCAGGTGGTCTGAGCATTTGATTCTCCTGAAAAGAGTTGTCGATTAAAAACGTAACAATATATAACAAAACTTAAAAACATGGGTGTGGTTTATTTCACCATTACCATTTTTCCGATTAATTCGGCGTTGTTTATTTGGATTTTATAGAAGTAGATACCGGCGGGAAGACCTCGTCCGTTGTCAGATTTTCCGTCCCATGAGATGTTGTAGCGTCCGGCGCCATTAACAGGAAATAGAAAGGATCGTACGAGCGAACCTTTCAGATCGTATATTTTCACTTTGGCAGTTTGGCTGAATTGACGATTGTCATCTAACCAGATGATCGTTGATGGATTGAATGGATTCGGGAAATTGCCATTCAACAAAAAAGAATTATAATTGTCGGGTTCCTGATGAATCGCACCGACGTCCGGCTTGAATTCATCGATAAACTACCAAATATCAGTTTTTCCGTTCGACTCATGTTCCCATAAGTAAATCAGAGAGTCAGATGTCACCATAACCTGCGGTTTTCGGTCGCCACCTTCAGTGTTCGAAAGATTAATAATATCTGGAAACGATTCATGAAGGACCAGCGCTTTCCAAAAGATCTCATTATTGCCTGGAATCGAATCGGAATCGAACACTACAAAGAAAGGTGTGAAATTCCCCGATGCGTTTTTTGTGATTATAGGATAAGTCAGTGCAAATGGATTTACATAGTTGCAGATATTATTTTGCGAAACGCTATTGAACCTGCCGTTGGCCTGGACTTTCCAAAATCCGCTGATTAAAGTTTGATAAATGACAAATTCAGGATCAAAGCCAAACCGGGGACTGATGTCGTTATCTCCGGAAGATATTTTTTGGATAAGCCATGTCGGTTGCGGCGAGTTATGATAGTGATATTCGGCAAAGAAAATGTTCTTTTTGCCGTCGATCTCTTTGACATATAAAATGGACGCAAATTGTTCATAATCGTCGTCAAAAAGAACCGGGCTACTGCATCCTCCGCTATCTAAAAGGATTGGTGTATCGTAATCGTCATAATCCGGTATGAGTGTTTTCATATATAGATTACCGCAGTCAATGTAGGCAATCCGATCCCAGTTCAGCGAAAAACTGTCGTCGCTGTTAATAGAATCGCAAAGTATCGTAACCTGACCCAAAGAGTCGTTAATAAATGTTCTCGATGATACCGGATCGGTCTGATTTTCCCAGCAAAGATGATACTCGTTCAAATGATTATAAATAGGATAGGTTGGATATCGAAATTGATATTTTCACCGGGGATGGTAATTAGCGGTGCTGATGCCCGTACTTGCCAGACACCAATCTTAAACGTCACCAGTAACATGATGAAGAATCGTTTCATCGCCTACCTCGTTATTTTCTTATTGCAGTTCATTACAAAAATAATCTACGAGTCCAGATGATAAATGTCAACTTGGTTCTGGTGAAAACAGGCTTGAAGTCCTCTGAAAATTCCGTAGATTCTTGTTGGCTGTGCTGAATTTTGAGAATGGAGTGAATTATGAGTGATTCGTCTAAATTTGTGCCAGTCTGGCACAACGAATATAATGTCCGATCTTACGAGATTGATATGCACCGACAGATTAGGTTGCCGGTGCTTTGCCAGTTATTTCAGGAAACGGCGATGCATCATACGATCAATCTGGGCGTCAGCATCAAAGACCTGATTAAAAAGAATATGATCTGGATTCTTTCGCGGCAGATAATCCATATTGACGCTGTGCCGAAGTGGACGGATACAATCCGTGTAGAAACTTGGCCGACGGAGAATGAACATTATTTATGCTTTCGTGATTTCAAGGCGCTGAATCTAAAGGGTGAAGTAACAGCACGCGCGATGACGTCCTGGTGCGCCATCGATTTACAAACCCGCCGACCTCAACCGTCGTCGTCATATCTTCCCGCCGATATGCCGCAAATCGCCGAACGAGCCTTCCCCGGTCGCCAATTGAAAAAGATCGAATCTGTTGAAGAAATGCGATTTCAGGAGCCGTTTCGGGTGCGGTATTCGGATCTTGATTTCAATATGCATGTCGGAAATGTGAAGTACATCGAATGGATGATCGATGCTTTTGCCCCTGATTTTTTCCGGAATTTGTGTCTAATCGAATTGGAAATCAATTATCTCGCAGAAACCTGGTATGGAGATGAGATTGAATCGGGCAGTCTGGAGAATCGACAAAATCAGTTTATTCATGAACTTCGACGGAAAAGCGATGGGACAGTTCTGTGCCGGGCAGAGACAAAATGGGGATAAAGTACGCCGAGGCGCTTTGCGCCGAGGCTGTTTCTTACGATTTAACAAAAAGTGAAAATTGGCGGAGAGGGAGGGATTCGAACCCCCGTTCCGATTACTCGGAAAACGACTTTCGAGGCCGCCGCATTCGACCGCTCTGCCACCTCTCCTAAAATCACAATCGTAGCGGTGACTAGATTTGAACTAGTGACACATGGCTTATGATCCCGAAAGATCGGGACTAACCACTGAGCTACACCGCCGTTTTCAAAGACACATGGCTTAACTACAGAATAACTCGGATACTTCCAAGAAGCGGCGAAATTTAAAGAAACATTTTTCATCAAACAAGATTAGCGGTGTGATTTTTATAGATTTCCTTTCAACAAAATATTTTATACATTCCTGCGATATTTGATACATTTTTAGACATTCTTCAGGATATATGTTATGACAAGTTCCATTCTTATTCAAAACCCGCTCTGCTGTGCGACAATGAGCGAAAATCGACCTGCTTCCGATGATATAAATTGTTTTCGGGGCGGACATATTTTCATCGAAAACGGTAAAGTCAAATCTTTTGGGAGCGGAACGTTTAGCAGTTCTGCTGACCGGATAATCGACGCCAGCCGAATGGTCGTGCTTCCCGGCTTTGTGAATACGCATCACCATTTTTTCCAAACATTAACGCGGAATATCTTTTCAACACAAACATCACAATTATTCGATTGGCTAACCACCAATTATGAAATCTGGCGGGAGTTGACCGGCGAGGCGGTATTTATCAGCGCTAAAATCGCCATTTCCGAACTGCTTAAATCCGGCTGTACGACAACCTCTGACCATCTTTATCTTTTTCCGAAGGAGTCTCAAGCCGGTTTGATCGATTCAGAAATTCTCGCGGCTCAAGAAATGGGGATGCGTTTTCAGCCAACACGCGGCTCAATGTCGCTGGGAAAATCCAAAGGCGGACTCCCGCCGGATTCGGTGATTCAGGATGAACAAACGATCGTTGATGACATTCGGCATTTGGTAAAGAAATATCATGATACATCGTTTGGTGCCATGATACGTATTTCGCTCGCACCGTGTTCGCCATTTTCCGTCACGCAAGAATTGATGAAAAAGACCGTGGAATTGGCGGAGGAATTTAATCTTCAGATTCATACACATTTGGCGGAAACAATCGATGAAAAAACATTTTGCATCAACCAATTCGGCGTTCGTCCGTTTGATTACGTGAAACAGGCTGGCTGGATTCGGAAGAATGCATGGTTTGCGCATGCCATTCACTTGAATGATGCAGAAATTCGTGAAATGGGCGAAATCGGTGTTGGAATCTCGCATTGTCCAACATCGAATATGCGCTTAGGCTCGGGGATCGCCCGCATCAGCGAACTGCTTCAGGCTGGAGCGAATGTCAGTCTCGGTGTGGATGGTTCAGCGTCGAATGATTCGTCAAATATGTTGATGGAACTCCGAAATGCGCTTCTACTTTCGCGGCTGAGGGATCAGGATAAATGGCTGACCGTCTCTGATATCCTGTGGATGGCGACACGCGGCGGAGCCAATGCGCTTGGACGCGATGACATCGGCGAAATCGCCGTCGGAAAATGCGCTGATCTGATCTTAATCGATCTCGACCGCGTCGAATATGCAGGCGCTCAGCATGATCCGTTAGGCGCAATCCTGTTTTCTATTCCACTTCAGCCGGTCGATTATTCCATTATCAACGGGAAAATCGTCGTCGATCAAGGAAAAATCGTCGGTTTGGATGAATCCGCGTTGATTCAGCGTCAGCAGGAAATTTCTGACCGGATGGTCGAATCCGCTGAAAAGCGAACGGGGAAACGATTGAGACGATAGTGCAAATCGAAATTAGAAAATTATAAATTGAATATAGAAAATTGTTGTAAGGAGAGACGTAATGAAGTCGGGGAAAAATTTTATCTGGATGGGAATCGCCGGGCTGGTGTTATACTTTTCGTGTTCGCTTTTTGGACAGACGCGAATGGATTACGCCGATTGGGTTAATGGTCGTCCAGACGGTTGCACATCGATTACAGTTGGGAATAAAGCATCAATGGACGGTTCGGTGATGACATCTCACACTTGCGACAGTCACCGAACTCGTTCGTCAATCGATATTATGCCGCCGCAGAAATTCAAAAAAGGATCAACAACGATGATGGGTAAACGCATCGATTTTGATTCTCTGGCGATGCCGTCCTATACTTACATTCCGCAAGCTGAGATTCCGCAGGTTGAATCGACTTTCGGATTCATTAACACGGCTTATCCATGCATGAACGATCATCAACTCGCGATCGGCGAATCGACATTCGGCGGACGTGAATCGCTAAAGTCGGGAAAAGGCTTGATCGATTGTCAGCAGTTGGTGAGACTGATGATCGAACGCTGTACGACCGCGCGGGACGCGATTCGCCTGGCGGGCGAGTTAACGAAAAAGTATGGTTACAGCGATGAAGGCGAATGTCTGACCATTGCCGATACGAAAGAGGTTTGGCATTTAGAAATTGTCGGACCCGGCAAGGGAAACGTTGGCTCTATTTGGGTTGCGCGCCGCGTTCCGGATGGGCATGTTTCCGTTAATGCGAACGCCAGCCGAATTCGCCAAATCGATCTGAACGACCGAGACTACTTTATGGCGTCCGAAAACATATACAAAGTCGCACAAGACAGTGGTTGGTGGAATCCAAAAGACGGTCCGTTCGAGTTTTGTTACGCTTACGATCCCGAAGGGCGCGTTTCCTACGCCGCGCGTCGCCGCGAGTGGCGCGTGCTCGATTTGGTCGCTCCGTCGCTGAAACTTCATCCTGATTCGGAGAATTATCCGTTCTCGGTAAAACCCGATACGCTGGTTGATCTTCACAAGATGGTTGCGATGTTTCAGGATTTTTTTGAAGGAACGGATTTTAATTTTGTCAAGAATATTACATGGACAAACAAAGAAGGAAAAACCGAGATTTCACCATTTGCCAATCCGTTTATGCCATACGAAATGAATCCAATTTTCAAAATCAACGGAGGTTGGGGCGGACTTGGTGAGAGGCCGATCGCTCGTTGGTACACGATGTATGCGACAATCACACAATCGCGCGACTGGTTGCCGAATGAAGTTGGCGGCGTCGTTTGGCTGGCGCTCGATAACGTCGCGTCATCGATCTATATTCCGATTTATTGCTCGGTCACCGATCTGGCAAAACCGTATAAAGTCGATGGCCGCGTGAAAGGTTTTTCGCGCGAGTCGGCTTGGTGGGCGTTCAACCGTTTAGGAACGCTTTCGGCTCAGCGTTGGGGCGACATGCGTAAAGATGTGACTACCGTCTGGAAACCGATGCAGAATCAGCTCTTGGCTGATCAACCGAAGATCGAACAGGAAGCCGTTAGCCTATTGAAGAAAAATCCATCCGAAGCGCGGAAATACCTGACAAATTATACCGTTCAGTGGGGAGAAAAGGTCATCGAGCGTGCGTGGCGGCTCGGCGATGAAATCTGGACGAAATACGACGAGAATTGGTAGAAATCGATAAAGCGGATTAGAAATTTTCCATATCGATTTCCGGCTCCTCTTCATTGGGTTTCCGTTGTTTCTCGCGAACTGGTTCGTTGATTTTATATGATAGCGCCAGATAAACGATTTGTCCTTCACGTCGGCGTTGAGTCGTAGATGTAAAATTTTCGCCGACGGTCGTCATCCCCATTTGGGTCGATTTCAGCAAATCGCTGACCCGGAGTGTCGCCGTCAGTTTACCGTCCATAAATTCTTGCTTGATGCCGATGTTCGCGAAGAGATTTCCTTTTGTTTTGCCTTGCGTCATTCCGCCGCCACGTCCATATCCCTGCCGGGATAAATCGCCGCCGGAGATCGTCGGCGAGAAGTAGAACAATGATATCTGTAAATTCGTTCGTTTAGTGAGACTTGTGAAGGAATTGGCTTTGAGCGTCCATCCGTCGTTCCGTGTGGATTGCACATATTGAAGACCCGGCCCAGATAATTCCGTGAGAAAATAACTGTAATTCGCATTGAATCGCCACCATTTGAAAATCTGCTGATTGACAACCAACTCGAGTCCGATCGATTTCCCATTGTTCAAGTTTTCGAATGTCGTCATTGTTGTGCCGTCCGCCTGCAGTTTCATAATACCGGTGATCATACCGGTTACCTGCCGATAAAAAAGCGACGTATTGACGGAGGTCGGGCGCGAATCGAACGAGTGACCGATTTCGACAACGTCAATATATTCCGGTTTGAGATTGGGATTTCCCGCGAAGAGGTTTTGCGGATCTTCATAGTTGATGAACGGATTGAGTGCGCGACTCCGCGGCCGGTTGATGCGTCGGCTGTAGCTGAATTGTAAACCTTGCCGCTCGGTCAATGTGTATTGCAGATGTATACTGGGAAACAGACCGAACGAGGAATTCGAAGAAGTCTCATGGATGGTTTCCTGATCAGATGAATTAGCGGCATATTCCATACGAATTCCACCCTGATACTGTAGAAGTCCACGCGTGCCTGCCAGAATTCCGTAAATGGCATGGATTTTTTCGGAATAGATGAAGTGATTCGATACGGCGGCATCGAAGATCCATTCGTCTGAAATATAATCTTCCAACCGGTAATCGGAATCGTTCCAGCGGTAAGTCCCTTTATAACCGGTTTCAATACGAAGTCCATTCGAGAAAGGATGCGTATAATCCGTTTGAAATGTGGCTACTCTTCCTCTGAAATCCGTGAAAGTGTTTTGCAGGTAAGGGACAATGGTTTCGATCGGCAATTTATCGGTAACGGAATCTTCCTGAACACTTTCCATATTATCATCACCGGTGCGGTTTGAATAAAAGAAATCGGCGGTGAGTTCCTGCATCTCACGAGCGAATGTCTTTTTATAGTTCAGGGTGACCTCTGAGCCAGAATTTTTATCGGTTTCATCGACGTACCGCGTATAGGCGTTTGTCAGATTATCAAAACCATCGCGTGTTTCATAATCGGTCGTCTCGTTTCCTCCCCTTCCGCGCATATTTCTCACGATTGAAAAGGAGAACGTCTGAAACGGATTGAGGATGTAATCGCCACCGACTTTGAAGTTACTGAACTGCATATTCCGCCGCGCGTCCTCATACTGATCGAGAATGGAAACGGAATCCGCGAAAGTCGATTCGCGATTCCGTGTCATCCAGTTATTCATGTGCGAGAGGCGTCCGTCGTAATTAAAGAACAAGTTAAGCCGGTTCACGCGGTGATTAAGATTCAGGGATCCGCTGTATTTGTCGTTGGTTCCCACGTTCAATAAAACCATTCCGTTTGTTCCCGGCGTTTGTTTCTTTTTCATAACGATGTTGATAATTCCGGACATGCCTTCCGGATCGTATCGCGCGGATGGATTGGTGATAACTTCAATGTGGTCAATCATGCTGGCGGGAATCTGATCCAGACTGATGATTTGAGACGGATGGTTGTCGATCAGCATTGTCACATTCGACGAACCGCGCAGACTGACGTTTCCATCAAGATCAACCGTAACTGATGGAATGTTTTGCATGACATCCAGTGCGGTTCCCCCCATCGTCGCAACTTCGTTATCGACTTTGACTATTTTTTTATCCAGATTGTATTCGATTTGATTCGTCGTGCCGGTGACGGTCACGGATTTCATATCGAGAACCGTTGATTGAATGCGGATCGTGCCGAGATTTACTTCTGTTTTCTTCGGACTGATGATGATTTCTTTGATGGTTCGCGTTTTATAATCGATAAACGAGATATT
>Ga0210017_1000558_pt1 | contig 31729 bp, 40 predicted proteins | sample CryGeyCG2014_020_FD_183966 | JGI IMG/M metagenome (GOLD analysis project Ga0210017, IMG submission 183966) | Groundwater microbial communities from aquifer - Crystal Geyser CG08_land_8/20/14_0.20 (SPAdes) (version 2) | ecosystem: Environmental > Aquatic > Deep subsurface > Groundwater | place... | reverse complement strand
TATAAAAAAGAGTTTAGCCAAGAAGATATTCAAAAACTTATTGGTTAAATTTATTTGTCGGTAAAGAATCCAAGTAAGGGCGGTGAGGTCGCTTTGCGCGAGCCGAAGGAGATTTTAGAGGAGATGGGGAAATTAGATAAAGAAAACAAGAGTCTTTTAGGTGAAATAAAAAAAAATTATGAACGAAATTAAAAATTATAGAATTGAACATAAAATTTTAACATTGGCTCATTGCGCCGTTATGGATAATAAGAAAAAACCTGCATCGTTTGAAGCTGAGGGTGTTGAGTTTTCTCATTGGGATTTTAATTATATAGATGGCTGGAAAACAGATGCGTGGGTTGCATCTTCAGAGATAAAATCAAAAAATTTTATTGACGCCATTAATATATTTACAAAAAAGTTATCGAGATTGATTCCTAGGATTTCGTTGATTTGTCAGTCATATATTGAATTTACTCTTGAACCATTTTTAATTCACGAAACATCAAAAGATGTTGCATTTTTTAAATATATTGAAGATGTTAGTTCTGTTGGTTTGATGTTCATGGAAAAAGAGCAGGAAGCGCTAGAAGAACTTTTGAAGCATACTGAGATATCAGAGGAGTTCTATTATTACTGGAATGATGCGGTTAATGCAACTGGATATTCAGCAAAATTATTGCTTATGTTTTCTGCAATCGAATCATTAGTTAAAAAGGATAGTCAAAAAGATTGGGTTTTGATCAATAATATATTAGGAAAAGAATTAGTAACCGAACTGTTTGGCACAAAAGAACAGCCAAATGTTGGACTTAGACACAGGCTTGTACACGGGGAATATTTTGGCAGCCAAGACAATGGTAAAAATTATTTAGAGCTGATACACAATAAAATTGTTAATTACTTTAATACAAAAATATTTTCTAAGTCTCTAATGCAAGAGAATGTAACCCATCCACAAAGACATTTTTTTGGAAATAAAAAAGAAGGTCGGTGGTTTATAAAAATGAAGGATAGCAACAACTCATTTTTTCTTAAAGATTTGTTGAGTGATTTTAATAGAAACGGATTTCAAACTCCAGAAAGATACGAATATGTTTTTGATAATAATTTGATTAAAACATACTAATTTGTGAATTGGCGAATAAAAAAATTAAAAGAAATCTTTTTACTGATTGTTAAATATCTACGAGTTTTATTCTCAAAAAAGATGTTATATAAGATTTTACGTCTGATTCTCATTCTACTTGTTATCTTCGGCGGTTCTTTGTTCGTGGTGAAAAAATTAACCCCTCCTGATTATATCATTAAATTTAATAGAGAATGCGATGGGACGAAGTGTGATAAAATTAAAGAAATTGATTCTGAAAGAGGCGCAAGTATTGAAGAGGAAATGGGGGATTTATCTTCCGCCCTTGAGAGACTCGATTTTTTTGCACGTTTTACATTTTTACGGTTTGATTTTAAAACTACTAATCAAACTCAATTCAATTTTGTTGTTACTGAACCGCGAAAAGAAGCGGGTATAGACATTATGATGGAATGCGGCCTAGATGGTAAAATTTATGATTTTTCCCCAAATTCCGGGATAATTTTTCAACAAAAGTCTTCAATAGAGAATATTATTAAAGAGTTAGGTAAAGTACAAAATTTTTTAATAAATTGTAACCCTGCCGCTCAAAAAGTTTCATTAAAACCTGCGGGTAAATTTATTGTAGCACCTAATGCGCAAATTCAAATTATCTATAACGAAGAAAGATACTATTTAAAATTTTTGCCAGATAAGCTAAATTTTTGGCTTACCGTGTTGCAAATATTTATTATTATGGGTATTTTTTTAGGTGCCTATTATGAAATAAAAAAATTTGTGAAAAAGGGAATTTAAAATAACATGATCAGGCAAATAAAAAAATACGATTATTTTGAAATATACCGTCAGGCGTATAATAATGCGCTCGATTTAGCAATTGAAGCTCAACTACTTTTTGATAATAAATATTATCCGCGCGCATATTTTTTAGCATATACTGCGTTAGAAGAAATATCAAAATCGCAATTGGCGGCCGATGTTTTTACGGGATATTCAAAAGAAGATAATTTTATTGAAAAATACGCGAATCACAAAATTAAAATTAATCAAATTGGCTGGGCGCATTTAGAGGCTAATACATATCCGTATAATCAAATTTGGCTTGGACCGGATGTAGATAATATAGAAAAAATTGTTTCAAAAGAGCCATCTTGGGAAAAAAGATTGAATTCACTATATGTGGGGATAAAGAATACGGAAGTGGTTATTCCTAGTGAGCAAATCGGCAAAAATGATGCTCATAAAATTATACATATCTTAGACATAGCGCTTAAACGAATTTGGGATATAGAACATAGTGGGCATCAAATTGGTACTAAGGGGTTTATGAAATAAATATGAAATCAAATTGGCAAACAAAAAAAATCGGCGAAGTATTGGAGTACGAACAACCAACAAAATATTTAGTCCAGTCTAAGAACTATAATGACGAGTATAGGACGCCAGTCTTAACTGCCGGTAAGACTTTTATTTTGGGAAAAACAAAAGAAGAAAAAGGCATTTTCCCAGCAAAAGATTTGCCTGTAATTATTTTTGATGATTTTACAACAGCTACAAAATTTGTTGATTTTCCCTTCAAAGTGAAATCATCTGCAATGAAAATTTTGCATCCTATTAAAGAAATATCTGACGCAAAGTTTATTTTTTATGTAATGCAAGATATTAATTTCGATCACATCGGCATACATAAGAGATACTGGATATCAGAATATTCCAGAATTGAAATTTTAATTCCACCTCTCCACGAACAACGCCGCATCGTTAAAATTTTGGATGAAGTTTTTGAGAAGATGGCGAAGGTGAAAGAAAATGCTGAAAAAAATTTAAAAAATGCCGAAGAGCTTTTTGAATCGTATTTGCAGAATGTGTTTGCGAAACCGGGGAAGGAGTGGGAGGATAAAAAATTGAAGGATATTTTTCAAATAAAACCGCCCAAAAAAGAAGCTAGAGAAAAATTAAAAGATGATGATTTGGTTTCGTTCGTGCCGATGGAAGATATGCAAATTTTTTCAAAAGAATTTATTTGTAATAAAGAAAGAAAATTGAAAGAAGTGCAAGGAAGCTATACTTATTTTGCAAATGAAGATGTTTTATTGGCAAAAATAACGCCTTGCTTTGAAAATGGTAAATTAGGCATTGCTCGGAATTTAAAAAATGGTATTGGCTTTGGTTCTAGTGAATATATTGTATTTAGATCTAATGGCAAAGTAATTTCTGATTATCTATATTATTTTTTAGCTCGCGAGCAATTTAGAAAAGAGGGAGCTAAAAGAATGTCGGGAGCCGTTGGCCACAAAAGAGTTTCAAAAGAATTTATAGAAGAAAGTATTTTGCCGTTCCCTAAATCACTCTCTGAACAAAAATCCATCGTCAAAAAACTTGATACCCTTTCCGCGGAAACTAAAAAATTAGAAGCGATTTATAAGAAAAAATTGGCGGATTTGGAAGAGTTGAAAAAGTCGGTTTTAAAGAAGGCACTTAGTGGAGAATTATAAGGAAATGGATTGCGGGTTAAGCCCGCAATGACAAGGGAAAAAGTGAGATTGCTTCGTCACCCGAGTACGGGCTCCTCGCAATGGCAGAAAATAAGCGGGAATGACAAAATATAAGATGTTTAAAATATAAACATCTAAAGTTTGACATTCTGACATATTTAAGTTATACTCCACATATATGACTAAAGATTACTTAAAATTTATTAAAGAACTTAGAATTAAAAAAGACCTGGCGCAAGCCGAAATCGCGGAGAAAATCGGCATTTCCCGTTCGTCTTATATAAGCTTTGAGCAGGGGAAAACCGAGCTTAACATGACCGAAGCGGCCAAATTAGCCGATATTTTAGGCGTTTCATTAGAAGAAATGAAAAGCGGACTGAAGCCTAATTATAATAAATATAAGCAGATGATCCTGGCCTATTTGCGCGCCGACCAAGACGAAGATGGTAAAATACCAAAAACCAAATTAGCTAAACTGCTTTATTTGGCCGATTTCGCCTGGTTTTATAAGCATTTGGAAAGCATGAGCGGCATGGCCTACCGCAGAATTAAATACGGTCCGGTACCGGACAATTATTTTCGCGCGGTTGAAGAGCTGTATGAAGAAGGTTCAATTGCCATTGACTGCGCCACTAAAGATGGAGTTTTTTTGATTTCCTTGGCCAGGCCGGGCGAGAGGAGCAATTTACCAGAATTAAACATAGATGAAAAAAAATTAATTAAAGACATATCAATAAAATGGAAAGACAAAAGAACTCAAGAAATTGTTAAATTTACGCATGATCAATTGCCATATCAAATCTGCGAAGATAATGAAATAATTCCTTACGGTTTAATTACCCAAGAAGATCCGGACCATGTCTATTAAATATTCTGTAAATATAAAACAATATGCCGAAAGGCATTATATTAAAAGTTTTGCCAAAAAATACGGCCGAGCTTGGGATATTACGATTGAAACTTTAATTAGGGAATTACAAAGTTTTGATATTTTATTAGAACGAAAAATTGCAGAAATGATCACCGGAAATGCTAATATTAAAATCTGCAAAGTTGAATTTAAAATCGCCGGCAGTAATCAATCGCGGCACGGCTCGGGCAATCGCTGTATCGCGGTAGTTCATAAGGACATTAGCTCAATTAATGTCCTTTTGATTTATCATAAAAATGATATAGGCGACGGCAATGAAACCGCGAAATGGAAGCAAATAATAAAAGATAATTATTCCGAATATCGCGGGTTATTATAAAATTTTTGGATTCCCGCCTCTGCTGGAATGACAAAAGTAAGAAAGCGTTTAGTGGGGAATTGTAGTTTATTGCTAATTATAATAAAATTAACAGTAAATTAGCAGAAACGAAATAAGAAGTTTAATGGGGCGTTATAATGGGTATAATTAAGCTTATTTTAATAATCAATACAAGAAAACAGGCTAAAAAATCTCTTTTATAAGCCAAAAAATAGGCAATTAATATTACTTGTATAATGTAATATACTACAAACACTCAGTTGTAGTATAATCAAATATATATGAACGAAGCAGAAACAAGAGCCGAATATATAGACCCGAAGCTGAAGGAGAGCGGCTGGGGTGAAATTGAAGGATCAAAAATCCATCGTGAGTTTCATATTACCGATGGTAAAATTCAAACCGGCGGAACGCGGGCTAAACCGGAAATCGCCGATTATATTTTGGTCTATAAAAATCGCAAAATAGGGGTGATTGAGGCTAAAGCCGAGAATCTAGAGGCGACCGAGGGCGTGGCGCAAGCTAAGGCCTACGCGCAAAAATTGCAGATTGATTATACCTATGCCACGAACGGCAGAGAGATTTATGAAATATCCATGATAACCGGCAAGGAGGGATTAGTTGATAAATTTCCCGCGCCGGAAGAACTATGGAATAGAATAAACGCTAAAACTAATGAATGGAAAGAAAAATTTGCTAGCGTACCTAACGAAGGCGAATATGGAAAAAGATATTATCAAGAAATTGCTATTAATAATGTTTTAAACGCCGTGGTCGAGAAAAAAGAGAGAATTCTTTTAGCTATGGCAACCGGAACCGGAAAAACCGCCATTGCTTTTCAGATTGCCTGGAAACTTTTTCAAACTCGCTGGACTTTAAAGCGTGATGGCGCGCGCCGGCCGAGAATCTTATTTTTAGCTGATAGAAATATTTTAGCTGATCAGGCCTTCAACGCCTTTTCCGCTTTTGATAAAGACGCGCTGATTCGCATTAACCCCCTAGACATCCGTAGAAAAGGCGGAGTGCCGATGAGTGGCAGAGTTTATTTTACAATCTTTCAAACTTTTATGAGTGGTCAGAACGGTAGCCCATATTTTGGCGATTATCCGGCCGATTTTTTTGATTTTATTATTATTGATGAGTGCCATCGCGGCGGCGCTAACGACGAGGGCAATTGGCGGGGGATTATGGAATATTTTTCTCCGGCAGTTCAGCTCGGCTTAACCGCTACGCCGAAAAGAAAAGATAACGTTGATACTTATAAATATTTTGGCGAGCCGGTTTATATTTATTCGCTTAAAGAAGGCGTGAACGACGGCTTTTTAACTCCGTTTAAAGTTAAGCGCATTAAAACTACGCTTGATGATTATGTTTATACTTCTGACGACCAGATTATTGAAGGCGAGGTGGAGGAAGGAAAAGTTTATGAAGAGCCGGATTTTAATAAAATTATTGTTATAAAAGAACGAGAAGCTAAAAGAGTTCGGGTAGTATTGGACGAAATAAATCAAAACGAAAAGACAATTATATTTTGCGCGACCCAAGATCACGCATTGGCCGTTCGCGATTTAGTAAATCAAATGAAGGAAAGCAAAGATCCAAATTATTGTCAGCGCGTAACGGCAAATGACGGCGCTCGCGGCGAGCAATTTTTGCGTGAATTTCAAGACAATGAAAAAACTATTCCGACGATTTTAACTACCTCGCAAAAACTTTCTACCGGCGTGGACGCGCGCAACATTAGAAATATTGTTTTAATGAGACCGGTAAATACCATGATTGAGTTTAAGCAGATTATCGGCCGCGGAACTCGGCTTTTTGACGGCAAAGAATATTTTACGATTTATGATTTTGTGGACGCTTATAAGCATTTTTCTGATCCTGAATGGGATGGTGAGCCGGTCGAAGAAGTTTGTTCTAAATGCGGACAAAATCCCTGTATCTGCGAAAGCAAACCGCCAAAAGAATGTTCTATCTGCGGACAAAGTCCGTGCGTATGCGAAAAACCTCCTAAAATTTGCCCGGTGTGCGGAAAATATCCATGCGAATGCGAAAATCAACCAAAGAGAAAATTAAAAATTAAATTGCGCGATGGCAAAGAGCGAGAGATAAAACACATGATTTCTACTTCATTTTGGAGCGCTGACGGCAAGCCAATTTCCATCCAGGAATTTATGGATAATATGTTTGGCGCTATGCCGGAATTTTTCAAAAGTGAAGAAGAACTAAGAAAAATTTGGTCAAACCCGACAACGCGCAAAGTATTTTTAGAAAAAATTGCGGCGGTTGGCTACGGTAAAGATGAATTGGAAACTTTGCAAAAAATGATTGATGCCGAACAAAGTGATTTATTTGATGTTTTGACATATATATCATTTTTAACTCAACCAATTTCCAGAGTGCAAAGAGTAGAACAGTCGAAAGATAAAATTTTTAAAGGCCTAGAAGAAAAACAAAAAGAATTTTTAGATTTTGTCTTATCGAAATATGAAGAAAAAGGAGTAGAAGAGCTCGATGAAGAAAAGTTGCCGATTCTGTTAAATTTGAAATATCATGCTATTGCTAATGCTGAACAATCGCTTGGTAGCGTAGAAAATATCCGTTCAATTTTCTTTGCCTTTCAGAAAAATTTATATGCTAAAATAGCTAAGAATAATGCGTATAGATAAAAGAAAATAGGTGGCGCGCCAATATTATTGGCACGAAAAATACTTGGCAAATAATATAAAATAATCATGAAAAACGCTAAAATAGTTGAAAAAAATTTAAGCCAGCTGTTAAGAAAATATCAATTGAGCGAAAAATTATCGCTGGAGATAATTAAAGATTGGGTTTTGAATGACGAAGGCGAATCCGCCATGGACGCATCTAATCGTTTTCGAAAAAAATGGTATAAATATTTCGCGCGCGTAAAAGATATAGACGAAATGAATGATATTTTACAGCACTTTGTGGATGCCTGGAATTATTTTCCACACCAGTCGCTTGGCGGAAAGTCGCCCAGCGAAGTTATGGCAGGAGAAATTAAGAAGCAGCCGAAGCAATTACGGCAACAAGATGAGGATATGCCGAAAGTAAGAGTCGGCGGACATGAAATGAAATGGGAGGAATATCAAAAAATGCTTAAAGAAATGGAACTAGTGCAAAAGCCTTTTCGCAATTGGGTTGAAAAGTATTTATTGCCTAAGTATAAGGAATCTTTAGGACAAGATTATAAAAAGGCGATAGCAAAAAAGCATTTTGAAGTAGCCGACATATTTTTTGAGCGAGTGTTGCATGTTGGTTTTATTGAATTTAATCAGATTAGGAAAGAATTTATTCAAAAAGAATTTCCTCATTGGTGGCAGACGCATGTTTTAATGAGCAATTTGAGCGAGCGCGAGGTTTTAAATTCACTTAAAATATTATTTCAGTATATTTTTTCGGTTCACGAACAAGATATTAAGAAATTTGGTTTTTGATGCTATAATTAAACCATATTAATTATTAATGCGAATAATTATGAAAAAGGAGGCGATCTATTTACGCATCATGCCTATAGTAATACTGGCGGCATGTTTTTTTGTATTCGGCGGGACCGCGCGAGCTGCAGATATAATTTGGGATAATACTCAGGTCAGGGTAATCAGCACTTTTACGCTTAACGGCTGGGATCGGTTGATTATTCGGCCGGGGACGATTATTAAAATGGCGGCTGGCGCAAAAATAATTTCCTACGGGGATATTGAAGCCATCGGCGACGCTAATAATCCGATTATTTTTACTTCCATTAAAGATGACAGCGTGGGCGGCGATACTAATGGCGATAGCGGCGCGACAAAGCCGGCCATGGGCGATTGGTCATATTTTTTAATTCAGGGCGAGGGTAAGCGCGTTACTATGGATTATGTGAAAATTAATTATGGAGGTGGTAGCAGCGATAAGCGGCCGACTAATTTTATGTCGGTGTCAAACTCCGGCGAACCGGGCATAAAGTTAAAAGAAATAAATATTAACCATAGTTCAATTATTAACAATTTCAGTGGCGTTAGTTTTTTCGGTGATGCGATTTTCAAAATTTCCGAATCAAATTTTTATAATGACGTGAATTGCCCCTTGCCGTCAGGCTGGAGTCCGGCTCCGCGCTGTGATCAATTAGGCATTAGCAAGTCGACGGGGACTAAAATTGAAGCGCCCTATGTTTATTGGGGACATAAAGACGGTCCGACAACCATAGAGGATTATCTGAAAGGCATTTAAAAAGGCACCAAAGTTTATTATAACGCAAATTTTATTCCTTTTTTGATTGAACCCTGGCCTTCTGATAAAATTGGACCAGTTCAAAGTGCGCCAGATCCGATGATTTTAGTGCCGGGCATTATGGGGAGCTGGAATGTGAGCGGCAAATGGGAATTAGATCCCATACTTCATACTTACGATAATTTATGGCAAGCCCTAAAAGGTGCCGGTTATGAGGAGGGCAAGACTTTGTTTGCGTTTCCGTACGAATGGCGGCAAGATAATACTCTGACCGCTTATCAATTAAAGCAGAAAATTGATGAAGTAAAAATTGCTTGTGGCTGTAATAAGGTTGATATTGTAGCTCATAGCATGGGAGGATTGGTGGTGCGAGCTTACGCGGAAAGTAATTATTACGGTGGTGATATTGATCAATTAGTATTTTTAGGCACGCCCCACAGGGGTTCGCCAAAGAGTTATTATACTTGGGAAGCGGGAGAAGGTTTTGATGCACCTCTTGAAAAAATTGTAAAATTATATTTTTCGCTTGAAGCACATAGCAGAGGATATAATTCAATATTTGATTATATTCAAAATTACGTAAAATCGGTTGAACAATTATTGCCAACTTATGCGTATTTACAAGATGTAAATCAAGCTGATTTTAGAATTTATGATAAAATTAATTATCCTAATAATTATCCGTATAATATATTTTTAGAAAATATTAATTTGGCGGATAAAATAAATCAGCTTGCCAAAAGCGGCATAAAAATAATGAATTTTATCGGCGATACGGGCGATAATACTATCAATGCCATTAAAGTAAGTTCGGGCGAGCCATATTGGCCAATGTGGAAAAATGGCTATGCCGAAGAATCTATTAGGCTGGCTGGCGACGGCACGGTGCCGGAAATTAGCTCGTCTTTGTTTACCCCTACCAAAATTAATAACGCCAAGCATTCGGCGTTGCCAACCAAAGCGCAAAAACAAGTGATTCAATATTTAGCCGGCAATTTACCGGCGTTAGAAATAAGCGATGTTAAAGAGCCGGAGAAGTTATTGGTGGTTAGAATTTTTTCTCCAGCCGACTTCGTGATAACCGCGCCGGACGGCAAAAGGTTAGGTAAAAATTTTTTTATAAGCGGGCAGACGGTTAATGAAATTCCCGGAGCGTTTTATTCCGGCTTTAACACTGACGCCGAATTCGCGGTTATTCCCGATCCTATAGACGGGGAATATAAGGTGAATTTACAAGGCACGGGCGAAGGAGAATATAAGTTAAGTACAAGTTTAATTGAAGAAACTAAACAAGTTGATCAAGAATTTAGCGGCAGTATTATGCCGGATCAGCAAAGAGATTTTAACATTACTTATTCAGCCGCGTCGGAAAATCCGCTTAGCGATTTAGAACCAATTGATACTGTTCCGCCAATTGTTATTATTAATAAACCGGCGGAAGCTGAAAAATATTTGCATAGTGATAATTTATTAATAGATTACAGTGCTACTGACGATTTTTCCGGTGTTGCCACTACGACCATAATTATAGATAACCAGGAAGTTGACACCACCACGATCGATTTATTTGATTATTTATTGGGCATGCACAATCTATCTGTTATTGCGGTTGATAAAGCCGGCAATCAGGCACAGGCGCAGAAAAATTTTGAAATTATTACTAATATTGATAGCACTATCAGTGATATTAAAGAAATTAATAATCGTGGCTGGTTCAAAGGCAAAATTTACCGCGCACTATTAGAAAACGCGTTTAAACTGCTAAAAATAGAAACTAAATTTTTTGATAAAGAGCAGGATTTAAACGAAAAATTAATTAGGAAAACCAGAGATGATAAAAAACTAAACGACAAGCAAAAGCAGAAATTGATTGAACAGTATAATAAAAAGTTGGCTGAATTAAAAAAGGACAGAGCAAAAGCCATTGATAAAAGCTTGGATTTGATAGATAAGTTATTAGACAAGGCAAAAGATAAAGACCAGATTAATCAGCGAGGATATGATATAATATTAAGTGATATTAATTATTTAAGGATAAATTTATGAATCAAAAATTAAAAAGTGTTTTTATTATCGTATCTACTTTTTTATTAGCAATTTTTTTATCAATTATATTAATGGAATTAGGTGGTTATTTACATGCATATATTTTTAGTACTTCGTGTACCGGAAGCATATTTGTAATTATGAATTTTGATAAAGGTTGCCAGCTTGAAGGATTCATTTATTTTTATCTTTTTTGGTTAGCAGTTTTTGCTTTTGGTTTTTTGAAACAAAAAATCGCCTGGTTAGTTTATGTTATAGGAACTTTTATATTTTGGATAGCACAGCTTTATTTTATTTTATCTGAAAAATTAAATTTTTTAAGAAATGAATTGATCGGCAGTTTGATTATAATGGTTTGTTTTTTTGTAGTTGGTTGGCTTTTAGCTCAGGGTGGATTGATGGTTTATAAAAAATTAAAGTAAAAAGTAAAGTAAAAATCTGTTAGGCAAAGTTTAATAGGGCGGCGCGCCAATGAATTGGCACGAAAAATAATTTTGGCTTGAAAAAGTTTACCCGCCGAAGCCTCGGCGCAGGCGGGAGGCGGATTTGCCCGCCGTGCCTTTGAATTTTTTTGTGGGGGAATTGCTTTTTTAATTTTGAACCTTTTTTATAAAAAAGGTTCGTCCTATGTCTAATAAACTCGACAGCCATTTAATAACAATTTAAATAAAACCTATGAACAATTTAAAGCCGCAATTTTATTTTTTGCTGATTATTTTGTCCATCACCATGGCTTTGTCGTTTTTTATTTTGCGCCCGTTTTTGTTCGCCATCGTTTTGGCCCTGGTTTTCAGCATAATTTTCCAGCCGCTTCACCTTAAAATGTTAAAATACACTTTAAAACATGAAGGCCTAGCCGCTTTTTTGACCACCATTATTATCGTCGTGCTGATTTTCACGCCCTTGACGTTTTTAGCCATCCAAATCTTGCAGGAGGCCAAAGAGTTGTATGTTTCCTTATTGACCGGCGGCGGCAAAGACAGCCTGCTTAATGTTTTTAACAAGCTGGCCTATTTTTCTCATGACTATTTCCCCGATGCCGGGGAAATTTCCGCCAACATTGATCAGTATTTAAAGCAGGGCTTGAGCTGGCTTTTAAATAATCTGGGCGCTTTCTTTTCCAACTTCGCCAACATGATGGTTACGGCCTTTTTGTTTATTATCTCGCTTTATTATTTATTGAAAGACGGCGCTTTATTGAGAAAGAAAATTGTGGCCTTAAGCCCGCTTAAAGACGCTGACGACGAAACCATTATTAAAAAGCTGGAGCTGGCCGTCAGTTCGGTGATTAAAGGTAATTTCGTCATCGCTTTTATCCAGGGCGTGGTTACCGCTATCGGTTTTTCCATCTTTGGCCTGCCTAATGCCGTGCTTTGGGGAACGATTGCCGCCATCGCGGCTTTGATTCCCAGCGTGGGCACGGCGCTGGTGTTTGTTCCGGCGATTATTTTGCTGTTCATTAGTGGGCAGATTTTTGCCGCTTTTGGCTTATTGCTTTGGGGCGCGCTGGCGGTCGGGTTGATTGACAACTTCTTGGGGCCCAAGCTGATTGGCCGCGGCATGCAGTTGCATCCTTTATTGGTTTTGCTTTCGGTTTTGGGTGGCATCAGTTTGTTTGGACCAATCGGCTTTGTGCTCGGTCCGATTGTTTTAAGCCTGCTCTTCGCTCTCTTAGATATTTATTCTCTTATTATCAGTAACCAAAAAATTAAAAATTAACCGTCCGAACAATTTTCGCCAAGTTTTTGTCCCGCCTATGCCTTTATTTAAAAAAATGATTCTGCCGGCCGTAGTTTTCATCACTGGCGGCTGCGTTTTAATCTTGGAGGTGACGGCCACCAGAGTGCTGGCGCCATATTTTGGCAATACAATTTACACGGTGTCCAGTATTATCGGCGTGATTCTCCTGGCCTTAAGCCTGGGCTACTATGGTGGCGGTAAATTGGCGGACAGCCGGCCAGAATCCAGCTGGTTTTACGGCATTATTTTTTTAAGCGGCTTGAGCGTGATAATTTTGGAGTTAATTATCATTTTAATTCTGCCGGCGCTGGGCGATTCACTCTCCTTAATTTATGGCCCGCTGATAGTTTCTTTAATTTTATTTTTTTTACCCGCCTTGCTTTTAGGCGCGCTCTCGCCCTACGCCATTAAATTGCAAAGCTTAGTCTGGCCCGAAACTGGAGTCGGTTCGGTTAGCGGCCTGATTTTTTTCTGGTCAACCTTTGGTTCAATTGCCGGCAGCCTTTTGACCGGTTTTGTGTTAATTCCTAATTTTGGCGTTGACAAAATTATTATTAACGCTGGCGGCTTGCTCTGCCTGATCGGTTTTTTGCCTTTTTTGAAAAATGGCTTCAGGCCAAAACATTTTTTTCTGATTTTTGCCGCGGCGACGCTATTAACGCTGGAATTTATTGTCTCGGATTTAAGCGCGAAGGGTTTAGTTTATTTAAGCGATGGCGTTTATGAGAAATTGTTCATTTACGACCGCGAATACTTGGGCCGGCCGACCAGATTTTTTCAGCAGGACCGCAGCAGTTCCGGCGCCATGTTTTTAGATTCGGACGAATTGGTTTTTGATTATACGAAATACTACGCACTTTATAAAATATTTAAGCCCGAGATGACGCAAGCGTTAGTTATCGGCGGCGGCGCTTATTCCATCCCCAAAGCGCTATTAAAAGAGCCGACTTCACCCACGGTTGACGTGGCGGAAATAGAGCCGTCGCTTTATGAATTAAGCAAAAAGTATTTTCGACTGGTTGAAACCGACAAACTGAAAAATCATATCATTGACGGCCGGCGCTGGCTTAAGCAAACGGATAAAAATTATGATTTAATATTTTCCGATGTTTATTATTCGCTTTATTCTCTGCCAGTCCATTTTACCACCGAAGAATTTTTTAAACTGGCCAAGGCCAGATTAAGCCAGGACGGCGTTTTTATGGCGAACCTGATCGGCAAGCTGGATGCCGAGCCGCCGTCTTTAATCATGTCGGAAATAAAAACCTTTAAGGCGGTTTTTCCCAATAGTTATTTTTTCGCGGTTAACTCGCCTCAAGTCGACCAGGCGCAAAATATTATTTTTTTAGGATTCAACAGTGACCGGAAAATAGATTTTAACGAAGATTCAATAAAAAGTAATCAAGATAGAATTATCAGCCAGGGCGGTTCCAAGCTAATTGATTTAAGCAAAATCAATTTTAATTTATACACCAAATTAACCGACAACTACGCGCCGGTTGAATATTTAACCGCTAAGGTTTTAAATTAATCTAGAAACAAAAAATCCGTGAGCCCATGGCCGACGGATTTTTTTTATTTAAGCGATTATTTTTTCTTTTTTGCCATAGTTTTAAGGCATTTGACGCAAACCGCTCGCCTTTTGCCACCGATAGTTTTCACCTGAAGGTTAAGGTATTGCCGTTTAATGGTTTTAATGTTGGAGTGAGACCGGGAGGCGCCTTTAGTTGAACCTCGTCCGCAAACTTCGCATTTTTTCGCCATAAAAATTATTAATTATTTATTTATGTTTTGATGTTATCATTTTTTGATTTAAAAGGCAAGGCGTGGTAAGATAAAATAAATTATTTATATGGATATAATTTTTGCCTTAATTATAGTTTTATTCTCCGTGGTTATCCACGAATACATGCATGGCTGGATGGCGGACCGGCTGGGCGACCCGACGGCGCGCGACGCCGGCCGGCTGACACTGAATCCGCTCAAGCATCTTGATTTATGGGGGTCAATTTTATTGCCCTTTTTAATTTTTATCGGTACCGGCTTCGTTTTCGGTTACGCCAAACCGGTGCCGTTCAATCCTTATAATTTGCGCGACCAGAAATACGGCGTGGCCAAAGTGGCGATTGCCGGCCCCTTAGCCAATCTGATTACGGCTTTATTTTTCGGCCTGGTTTTAAGATTTACGCCCGGGCTGAATCCGGTGATGGCCAGTTTTTTGGCCGCCATTGTGCAGATTAACTTGGTATTATTAATCTTAAATTTACTGCCCATTCCGCCCTTGGACGGCTCAAAAATTATTTTGCCATTTTTACCTTATGACTGGCAGATGAAACTTTTGGCCGGGGAGCGGTATGGCTTTATTCTGGTTTTAATCTTCGTTTTCTTCGGTTTTTCCCTAATTATTCCGGTGATTAATTTTTTGTTTTGGCTGATTGTGGGGATTTAGCGCTCTTGACCGATTTAAAATCTTGTGTTAAATTTGAATAAGTAATTAAGTTTTACACATCCCTAAGCTTAGGGATTTGTTTTAGTTAAATAAATATTGTTATGCCAACCGTAAATCAGCTGGTCCGCCAAGGACGGCACTCAACTAAAAATAAAACCAAATCACCGGCGCTGCAATCAACGCTGGATACTTTACATCGCCAGCGCACGGAATTGCCGAACGGAGCGCCGTTTAAGCGCGGCGTTTGCGTTAAAGTTACCACCACCACGCCGAAAAAGCCTAACTCGGCTTTGAGAAAAATCGCCCGCGTCCGGCTGTCCAACGGCATGGAAGTAACCGCCTATATCCCGGGCATCGGCCATAACCTGCAGGAGCACTCCATCGTTTTAATCAAGGGCGGCCGAACCAAGGACCTGCCCGGCGTCAGATATAAAATTATCCGCGGCGTTTATGATACCCAGGGCGTGGACGGCCGGAAGCAGAGCCGCAGCCGTTATGGCGCCAAAACACCTAAACAATAATCTATGAGAGGCAAAGCAATATCAAAAAGAAAAATTCAGCCGGAAGCGAAGTTTAACGATCCGGAAATCGCCAAATTCATTAATTATATCATGGAGCGGGGCAAAAAAACCGTGGCGCAGCAAATCGTCTACGGTTGTTTTGAGATTATTAAAGACGCGACCAAGCAGGACCCGCGCCATGTTTTTAACAAAGCTTTAAAACAGGTTAGTCCGCTACTCGAAATCCGCGGCCGACGCATCGGCGGCGCCAACTACCAGATTCCCTTTCAAGTGAGAGGCGACCGCCGCTTTGCTTTAGGTTGCCGCTGGATTATTGAAGCGGCGCGCGCCCGCAAAGGCAAGCCCATGGCTGAAAAGTTAGCGGCGGAAATCATGGACGCGGCCAAAGGCGAAGGCGCGGCCATGAAAAAACGGGCCGAAGTGCATCGCATGGCCGAAGCCAATAAGGCCTTTGCCCACTTCGCCAGATAATTTATGCCACGAGAATATAGTTTAGAAAAAACACGCAACATCGGCATCATCGCCCATATTGACGCCGGCAAAACCACGGTTTCCGAGCGTGTTCTTTTTTATACCGGCAAAAAGCATAAAATCGGCGAAGTGCATGAAGGCGCGGCCGAAATGGACTGGATGGAGCAGGAACGGGAACGCGGCATTACCATAACTTCCGCGGCCACGACCTGCTTCTGGAAAGATTGCCGCGTTAACTTAATTGATACGCCCGGGCACGTGGATTTTACGGCCGAGGTAGAGCGCTCTTTGCGCGTTTTGGACGGCGGCGTGGTGGTGTTTGACGGCGTGGCCGGAGTGGAGCCGCAATCGGAAACTGTCTGGCATCAGGCGGATAAATATAGCGTGCCGCGCATCGCTTTCGTTAATAAAATGGACCGGACGGGCGCGAATTTTTATTTCGATCTGGAATCAATTTATAAAAGATTAACCAAGCACGCTCACCCGATTCAGCTGCCAATCGGCGCCGAAGACCAATTTAAAGGCGTAATTGATTTATTTGAAAGAAAAGCCAGAGTTTTTCTGGATGACCTGGGAACCAAATGGGAAGACGTAGCGGTGCCGGAAGAGATGAAGGCTAAAACGGAAGAATATCGGGCAAAATTAATTGAAGCCATTGCCGAAAATGACGAGAAACTGATGGAAAAATATCTGGCCGGCGAAGAATTGACCATCGCTGATTTAAAAAAAGTTTTGCGTCGGGCCGTGGTTGCGGGTAAAATCGTACCCGTACTTTGCGGCAGCGCTTTAAAAAATAAGGGCGTGCAATTTTTATTGGACGCGGTGGTGGAATATCTGCCTTCGCCTTTAGAAGTGCCGCCGCTTATCGGTTTTGACGCGGATGATAAAGAGAAAAAAATTGAAGTCAAGCCGTCGGACGAGGAGCCATTCGCGGCTTTGGCTTTTAAAATCGCCACTGACCCTTATGTTGGCAAACTTTGTTTCATTAGGGTCTATAGCGGCGTTTTAAAATCAGGCTCTTATGTTTTAAATACTTCTACTGGCAATAAAGAAAGAATCGGCCGCATCGTCAGGATGCACGCTAATCACCGCGAAGAAGTTGAGGATGTTTATTCCGGGGAAATCGCCGCCGCCATCGGCTTAAAAGGCACGACCACGGGCAATACTTTGTGCGACGAAAAGCGACCGGTAGTCTTGGAATCAATCACTTTTCCCGAGCCGGTTATCCATATCGCCATTGAGCCGAAAACCAAAGCCGACCAGGAAAAAATGGGCTTGGCTTTGGCCAAACTGGCCGAAGAAGACCCGACTTTCCGGGTCAGAAGCGACGAGGAAACCATGCAGACCATTATCGGCGGGATGGGCGAACTGCATTTGGACATTATCGTGGACCGGATGAAACGGGAGTTTAAAGTTGAAGCTAACGTAGGCAAGCCGCAGGTGGCTTACCGCGAAACCATAAAAAAATCCGCTGAAGCCGAAGGCAGGTATATTAAACAATCTGGCGGCCGCGGCCAATACGGCCATTGCTGGCTCCGGGTTGAACCTAACGAAGCGGGCAAGGGTTTTGAATTTATTGACGAAGTTAAGGGCGGCACTATCCCGCGCGAATATATTCCGGCGATTGAAAAGGGCGTTAAAGAAGCTTTGGACCGCGGCATTTTGGCCGGCTATCCCATCGTGGATGTTAAAGTAGCGGTGTTTGACGGCTCCTATCATGAAGTGGATTCTTCCGAGGCGGCTTTTAAAATCGCCGGCTCCATGGCTTTTCAGGACGGCTGTAAGCGCGCCAGCCCGGTAATTCTGGAACCAATCATGAAGGTTGAAGCGGTGACGCCGGAAGAATTCATGGGTGAAGTCATCGGCGATTTAAACTCCAAGCGCGCGCAAATAGAGGAAATGGGCGATCGGGCCGCGGTTAAATTTATAAAAGCCAAAGTGCCGCTATCGGAAATGTTCGGCTATGCCACCCAGCTACGGTCCATGACCCAGGGCCGGGCCAGCTATACCATGGAGTTCGGCCATTACGCGGAAGTGCCCAGGAACGTGGCCGAAGAGATTATCGGCGATAAGCAAGCCAGGAAGTAATTTTCGCGTTTTTATTGACAATTAGTCAAATTAAAATATATAATATAGGTATTCTAAATATTTTTAAAATGCCTTTATGCAAGATCAATTGCAAAAAGCGATTAATTTAGCGAAAAAAACCGGTGATAAATTGATTGTTTTTGATAGCTCAAAACCGGAGAATGTTTTTGTAGTTTTATCCCTAAAAGATTATGAAAATCTGGTTTTAGGCAAAAGCGAAGTTCGGGGCTTGACAGAAGATGAATTACTTGATAAAATAAATCGCGATATTGCCATTTGGAAAAGTGAGCAGGATTTTAACGGCAGTCTGGGCGCTTTCGAAAATTCGCAAACCGAACCTTTCCCCGAAGACAATGACCGGTCGGAATCGATTGACAGGATAATTAAAAAGGCCAAGCGGGGCTGGACGATTCCGCCAAAAAGAAAAGTCAATGCCGAAGAAATAATTGAAGAAGACCGGCAGTATCTGGAAGAGGTAATTTTTTAATAAAATAATTATAAAAAACGGTTGGTGTGCCCGTTTGGGCTAGTAACCCCGAGAGGGGGCCGTTAAGCGAACTAATATGACGGAAAAATTTGAACGCACAAAACCCCACTTGAATGTGGGCACAATCGGCCATGTTGACCATGGCAAAACCACCTTGACCGCGGCCATACTTAAAGTGCTGGCGGGCAAGGGTTTTAGAGCATCTAATAAGAGCGTTGACCAGATTGACGCGGCTCCGGAAGAGCGCGAGCGCGGCATCACCATCGCCACTTGCCACGTTGAGTATGAAACCGAAAAAAGGCATTACGCCCACGTTGATTGTCCCGGACACGCCGATTACGTCAAGAACATGATTACCGGCGCGGCGCAGATGGACGGCGCGATTTTAGTGGTGGCGGCCACTGACGGACCAATGCCCCAGACCAGAGAACATATTCTTTTGGCCAGGCAGGTTGGCGTGCCTTATATCGTGGTATTTTTAAACAAATGCGACATGGTTGAAGATAAAGAGCTGATTGACTTAGTTGAGGAAGAAATTCGCGATTTACTAAAAAAATATGAATTCCCTGGCGATATCACCCCGATTATCAGGGGCTCGGCTTTAAAAGCCTTGGAAAATCCTTCAGGCGAATACGGCCAGGCGATTTTAGATTTAACCAAAGCTCTGGATGAATATATTCCCGAACCCAAGCGCGAAATCGATAAGCCGTTCTTAATGCCGGTTGAAGACATTTTTTCCATTGAAGGCCGCGGCACCGTGGTCACCGGCCGCATTGAAAGAGGCATGATTAAAATCAACGAAGAAGTGGAAATTATCGGTTTAAGGGACACGCAGAAGACCGTGATTACCGGTATTGAAATGTTCAATAAATCATTGGATGAGGGGCGCGCGGGCGATAACGCCGGCTTGCTCTTACGCGGCACCAAGAAAGATGAAGTGGAAAGAGGCCAAGTTCTGGCCAAACCGGGCACGGTTCATCCGCATACCGAATATGAAGGCGAAGTTTATGTTTTGACTAAAGAAGAAGGCGGACGCCATAAGCCGTTTTTCAAAGGCTATAAGCCGCAATTTTATATCCGGACCACCGACGTTACCGGAGAAGTTGAATTGCCGGAAGACACCGAGATGGTTATGCCGGGCGACACGGTTAATTTGAAAGTCAAATTAATCGCCCCGATTGCCTTGGAAGAAAAAATGAGATTCGCCATCCGCGAAGGCGGACGCACCGTTGGCGCCGGCGTGGTAACTAAGATTATAAGGTAGATTTAAAGATAATAAATAAAAAAGCGCCATGACCGAAACCAAAGATAAAAAGTCCGTAAAAGCCGTAGACGCCAAAGCCAAGGCGGAGACGAAAACTAACGAAGAATTTAAACAGAGAATCCGCATCAAGATCAAGGCTTTCGACCATAAAATTATTGACCAGTCCACTAAAACTATTATTGAAACGGCCGAGCGGTCGGGCGCCCAAATTTACGGGCCCATCCCCCTGCCGACGGAGAAAAAGAAGTATACGGTTAACAAGTCCACTTTTGTCCATAAAGATTCCCGCGACCAGTATGAAATCAGAGTCCATAAGAGATTGGTGGATATTATTGAGCCCACGGCCAAAACCATTGAGTCATTGACCAATTTAGGATTGCCGGCCGGCGTGGACGTGGAAATTAAAGTGTAAGTAAGTTAGAGATTTATATATTATATTAATAATCGTTTGGGCGGCTCCGCCGAGGAAAGTGCTCAAATGAAAATTAATATTACCAGAGGTAAAATTCAACAGCCAAAATTCTATAACTTGGAATTGATTTAACCGCCTTAAGCGGCTGAAGCTGGTTTGTTGAAAACCGGTTTTTTATTACTAACGAAATTACGAATTTTACAACGAACGCAACAAATTATATTCGTGATATTCGTTGTCAGATTCGTTGATTCGTAGGAGATAATACGGATAATAATATTATGAAGTTCATAATAGGAAAAAAATTAGACATGACCCAGGTCTGGCAAGGCGAGAAAGTTATCGGCGTGACCAGAGTTCAGGCCGGCCCCTGCCCGGTGGTTCAGCTTAAGAGCGAAGCTGAAGACGGTTACGCCGCGGTTCAGCTTGGCTATGGCGAAAGGAAAGAAAAAAACGTTAGAAAGCCGCAACTTGGCCATTTGAAAAAAGCCGGCATGGCTCCTAAGGATGGAAAAGTTCTAAGATATTTATGTGAATTCAGGGACGAAATAAAAGATTTAAAAATTGGCGACGTGGTTGAGGTTGGCACTTTTGAAGTTGGCGATGTTGTCAAAGTTACCGGCGTTTCCAAGGGTAAAGGTTTTCAAGGCGACGTGCGCCGGCACCATTTTCATGGCCATAATTCAACGCACGGCACCAAGGACCAGGTCAGGACTTCCGGTTCCATCGGCGCCGGCGGCATCCAGCATGTTTTAAAAGGCATGAGAATGCCGGGCCGGATGGGCGGTAATCAGGTGACCGCGTCAAATTCAAAAATTGTGCAAATTGATAAAGATAATAATATTTTATATGTCAGCGGGGCGGTACCGGGCGCGAGAAACGGCTTGGTGTTAATTTATGGGGAAGGGGAGCTGAAAATTGCGAAACCGGTAATTGAGGAAAAACCAGCTGAAGCGTCTAAAGAAGAAACAAAATAATTTTTTCTGTCATTGCGAGCGACTGAAAGGAGCGAAGCAATCTCACGGATGAAACATTAATATTAAAGTAAAATATTTTTGTGAAATGTATTGTTCGTGAGATTGCTTCGTCGCTAATGCTCCTCGCAATGACAATAAGGATATGTCGATTAAAGTAAAAGTCTACAATCAGCAAGCGGAAGAAGTCGGCGAAATGGAACTTTCGGACAAGGTTTTTGGCGTGAAGGCCAACGCGGCGCTGGTGCATCAGGCCGTGGTGACGCAAATGGCCAATGAAAGAAAAGTGATCGCTCATACTAAAGACAGGGGCGAAGTGCGCGGCGGCGGACGCAAACCTTGGAAGCAGAAAGGCACGGGCCGGGCTCGTGTCGGCTCCAGCCGGTCGCCGATTTGGATTGGCGGCGGCGTGACGTTCGGGCCGAGGAACGACCGGAATTTTAAAATGAGAATTAACAAGAAAATGAAACAGCAGGCCCTGCTGATGGCGTTGTCGGATAAAGTTGCCAATGATTGTTTGGTGGTTTTGGATAAACTGGAGATGCAAGAATTCAAAACCAAAGTTTTTAAAAGTATCATTGAAAAATTGGGCAAGCAAGCGGTTAAAGCGGATAATAAAAAACCCAGCTGGCTGATTATGGTCGACGGGGCAGAGGAGAAACTCAATTATTCGGCCAGAAATTTAGTTGGCATTAAGCTGATAAATTCGGATAATATAAATTTAGTAGACTTGTTAAAGTATAAGAATTTAGTCATGACAAAAGTAGCAGTGGAAAAGGTGGAGGAGAAATATAGATAAATTTTAAAAATTGTAATAAATATGGCGTTATTTGGTAAAAAAACCCCCTCGACAAGCTCGGGGCAAGTGAAAAAAGAAGAGGCTAAGAGCATGAAAGAGCTGTATGGCGCCGCGGCTGCCGGCCAAGCGAAGGAAGTGAAAAAGGGCGCCACCGGAGCGGCTTATGGCAACGCTTATAAAATTTTAGCCAAGCCTTTGGTCACGGAAAAAGTTAGCAATCTGGGCGCTTTGAATAAATATGTTTTTGCCGTGGCCCCAAAGACTAATAAAGTTGAGGTGGCTAAAGCCGTTAAGGAAATCTACGGCATTAAGCCGGTGAACGTAAACATGATAAAAATGGCGGGCAAGAAGGCGCGCTACGGCCGAATCAGCGGGCGCCGCAAAGACTGGAAAAAGGCCATCGTCACCTTACCGGCCGGCCAGACTATTAAAATTTACGAAGGCGTTTAATTTAATTTTCAATTTTCAATCCGCCAGCTGGCGGACAATTTTCAAAAAACGATATGGGAATAAAGATAGTAAAACCTACGTCACCGGGCAGGCGGTCAGCCACCTTTGATGATTTTTCCGATATTACCAAAACCCAACCGGAACCAAGCCTGATTGTGATTAGGAAAAGCCAGGCCGGCAGGAATAACCAAGGCAAAATCACCGTGCGCCACCAAGGCGGCGGCGTTAAAAGATATATCCGCCAGATTGATTTTTTTAGGGATAAGTTCGACGTGCCGGGGAAAATTATGTCGGTAGAATACGACCCGAACCGCGGCGCTCGCATCGGCTTGGTGCATTATCGGGACGGCGCCAAGAGATATATTGTCATGCCGATTGGTTTAAAGGTTGGCGAGGTGATTTTAAGCTCCAAGCAGCCGATTGAAATAAAGGCGGGCAACGCCTTGCCGATTAAGTTCATTCCTCCGGGCGTGGCAGTATACAATATAGAATTGGAGCCGGGCCGCGGCGGTAAAATCGCCCGGGCTGCCGGCAATTTGGTTTATGTCATGGGAGTGGAAGGCAATTACGCCCAGCTAAAAATGCCCTCGGGAGAAATCAGATTGGTAAATAAAGACTGCCTCTCGACCGTCGGCCAAGTCAGCAATCCGGATTACCAGCATATCACCATCGGCCGGGCCGGCCGACAGAGGCTTTTGGGCGTTAGGCCAACGGTAAGGGGTACGGCCATGAATCCGGTTGACCATCCGCACGGCGGCGGCGAGGGCAACCAGCCGATTGGCTTGAAACATCCGAAGACTAAATGGGGCAAACCGGCACTGGGAGTAAGGACTAGAAAAAATAAAAAAAGATCAAATAGATTGATTGTTAGCAGGAGAAAAAATAATAAGTAAATAATATATGTCCAGAAGTTTAAAAAAAGGCCCTTACGTCAACGAAAGGCTACTCAAAAAAATAAAGAATCTGCGTCCGGGCGATAAGACCATACTTAAGGTTTGGGACCGGGCCTCAACCATTACTCCGGAAATGGTGGGCGTGACTATCGGCGTGCATAATGGCAAGCAGCATCTGCCGGTGTTTATCGTGGAAAATATGGTGGGTCACAAGCTGGGCGAATTCGCGCCGACCAGAAAATTTATCAGCCATGGCGGCAGAATGGCCAAAGATCAAGCCGCGGCCGAGTCCGCCGCCGCTCCGGCTCCAACGCCGCCGCCGGCCGCAAAAACCGGAAAATAATAATTAATATATGGAAGTTAAAGCCAAAGCAAAATTTATCAGAATGTCTCCGACTAAAATCAGGCTGGTAGCCAATCTGATTAAGAAACTGCCGGCGATGAAAGCGCTGGATCAGCTCGCTTTTATCAATAAGCGCGCGGCCGGGCCGGTGGTTAAACTAATCAAGTCGGCCCTGGCTAACGCCGAGCATAATTTTGAATTGGCCAAAGACAATTTATTCATAAAAGAAATTACGGTTAACCAGGGGCCAACCTTGAAGCGCTGGCTGCCTCGAGCGCATGGGCGGGCCACGCCTATCAGAAAACAGCTTTCCCATGTCAATTTAGTTTTGGCCGAAATCAAGGCCTCCGGCAAGGTAACGGCCAAAAAGCAAGCGATTGCCGCTCCGGCCAAGCTGGAAACGCAGCCCAAAAAAGAGTCTAAAGTTAAATTAAAAGAATCGGTTAAGGAAGAAATAACCGAGCCTAAACTGGAGGATAAAAAAGAGAAAGGTAAAGTGGTGACCGACCCGAGGATGGAGGGCCGCCATGCCCACGGCAAAATAGAGGGCGGCGCTAAGGGCTTTGCCGCCAGAATGTTTCGTCGCAAGAGCGGTTAGTTAAATGTTAATTGTTGATAGTTAATTGTTATCTATGGGACATAAAGTAAATCCAAAATCCATTAGATTGAATATTACCAGGACTTGGCCGTCTAAGTGGTTTGGCAGTGGGAAGAATTTGATAAAAAATCTTGAGCAGGACGTTAGGACAAGAAAATATCTGTTTGACGAATTGCGCGAGGCCGGCGTTGACCGGGTGGAGATTGAACGGGGCGGCCATAAAATTACCATTGGTATTTTTACGGCCAAACCCGGCGTAATTATCGGCCGAGGCGGCGCCGGCGCCGGCGATTTAAAAAAGAAGCTGCATGAAAAATTTTTAAAAAATTTCCGCTTAAACGACATCAGTTTAAATATTACCGAATTTGACCGGCCGAATTTAAGTTCTAATATTATCGCCCAGTCCATGGCGATTGACCTGGAAAAAAGAATGCCTTTCCGGAGAGTGATGAAGCAGGCAATCGGCCGGATTGAAAGAGCCGGGGCTTTGGGCGTAAAAGTCGTGGTCGGCGGGCGGTTGAACGGCGCGGAAATCGCGCGCACGGAAATGCTGACTTCAGGCAAAGTGCCGCTTCATACTTTAAGGGCGGATATTGATTTTGCCAAAGCCACGGCCCAAACCACCTATGGCGCCATTGGTATAAAATTATGGATCTATCGGGGCGACGTTTTTAAAAAAGACAGCGAAGCGGCTAAAGGCGAGATTGTGGGAGAAAAAAAATAAAGTAAAACCTTTTTATGCTAATGCCGAAAAAAACAAAATGGAGAAAAATGCAGAAGCGCCGGCGGGGCGGCAAAGCCAGCCAGAGACTAGCTTTGAGTTTCGGCGATTACGGCCTAAAGAGCCTGGAAGCGCATTGGCTTAGTTCGCGGCAGATTGAAGCGGCGAGAAAAGTACTGACCAAATATATCGCCAAGGGCGGCAAAGTCTGGATTAGAATTTTTCCCGATAAATCAGTGACGGTTAAAGGCGGCGAAATTCCCATGGGCAAAGGCAAAGGCGCGGTTGACCATTATGTCGCCGTGGTTAAGCCCGGCATGGTGATGTTTGAAATGGCGGGAATTCCCGAGCCGACGGCCCAAGAAGCCATGAAAATGGCCGCTTATAAATTGCCGGTGAAGTGCAAATATATTAAGAAATAGTCTATGGATTTTAAAGAATTAAAAAGTAAAACCGAAAAAGAATTGGGGGAGATTCTAAACCAGTCTCGCGATAAATTAAGGGATTTGCGTTTTAAGGATGCCAACAAGCAGCTCAAAAATGTCAGGGAAATAAGGGTAATAAAAAAAACAATTGCCGAAGTTTTAACTTTAATTAATAGTCGGAAAAAATAAATCTATGACTGAAGCAACCAATAAAAAGATTCAACGAAAATTCCGCGGCCTAGTGGTGAGCGACAAAATGGATAAAACCAGAGTGGTTAAGGTGGAATCGGTGAAAGTGCACCCTAAATACCGGAAAAGATATTTTGTCAGCAAGAAATTTAAAGTACACGACGAAACTAATCGGTCCAAAGTCGGCGACCAGGTCCAATTCGTGGCCTGCCGGCCGTTAAGCAAAGATAAAAGATGGCGGCTGGTTTATAATGAATCAGCTAAATAATATATGATACAAGTGCAAACAATTTTAAATGTCGCGGATAATACGGGCGCTAAAAGAGTGATGTGCATCCGCGTGCTCGGCGGCTATAAAAAGCGCTACGCGCGAATCGGCGAGATTGTTACCGTGGCGGTTAAAGAGGCGGTGCCGCACGCGGCCGTTAAGAAAGGCGACGTGGCGCACGCGGTCATCGTCAGAACCAAAAAGGAAATCAGGCGGCCGGACGGCGTTTACCTGCGTTTTGACGAAAACGCCTGCGTTTTAATTGACAAAGATAAAAAAGAACCTCGGGGCACGAGAATTTTCGGACCGGTGGCCAGAGAGCTGAAGCAGTTGGGGTTTATTAAAATCGCTTCCCTGGCGCCCGAAGTACTTTGAAAACTTTTTTAGAAAAAGTTTTCAATACTTTCAAAAAATATAAGGTATCAAGTTAAAATTTAATAGCGAGCAGAGCCCTACGGCCATTAAATTTTAACTTGATAAAGATATATGAAAATCAAAAAAGGCGATAAAATTAAGATTTTAGCGGGTAAAGACCGAGGTAAAACCGGAAAAGTTTTGCAGGTTTTTTCGTCGGCCGGAAAAGTGAGCGTTGAAGGCTTGAATCTTTTAATCAAGCATATGCGCCCGCGCCGGCAAGGCGAGAAAGGCCAAAGGATTGAATTCCCGGCGCCGCTAGATTTATCCAACGTAATTTTACTTTGCCCCAAGTGCGATCGGCCGACTCGGGTGAGCTATAAATATCTGGAAGTTATTAAAAACGAGGTTAAGCGGACCAGAAAAGCCAGGTTTTGCAAAAAATGTAAACAAGTAATTGATTAATCAATATGCGCTTAAAAGAAAGATGCCAAAAAGAAATAATCCCGGCTCTAAAAGCCAAGCTCGGCTATCAGAATGTTATGGCGGTGCCGCGGCTGGTTAAAGTGGTGATTAACGCCGGCGTGGGCCGGAACGCCAAAGACAAGGCTTTCATTGATGGCGTGGTTTCCAGCCTAGAGAGAATCAGCGGCCAAAAGCCGGTTTTAACCAAAGCCAAGAAGTCCATTTCCGCCTTTAAGACCAGGAAAGGCATGGTGATTGGCGTGGCCGTAACTTTGCGCGGGGCCAGGATGTTTGACTTTGTGGAAAAATTGGTTAAGATAACTTTTCCCAGAATCAGGGATTTTCGCGGCCTTAATCCCAAGCAAGTGGACGGCCAGGGCAATTTAGCAGTGGGGTTCAGGGAACATATCGCTTTTCCGGAAATCAAAGCCGATGAAGCGGACAATCTCCACGGCCTGCAAGTCTCTTTAGCCACTACCGCCAGAAATTACGCCGAAGGCTTGGAGTTATTTAAATTATTGGGTTTCCCCTTTAAACAAGAATAAAAAATATTTACCTATGGCAAGAACAGCCTTAATTGTTAAATCAAAAAGAAAACCGAAATATTCCACTCGGATCGTTAGGCGCTGTTGGCGTTGCGGCCGCAATCGCGGCTATATGAGAGATTTTGGCATTTGCCGCATTTGCTTCCGCGAACTGGCTAGTAATACCGATATCCCGGGCGTAACCAAATCAAGCTGGTAAATTTAATTTTTATATGACAGATCCAATAGCGGACATGTTAACAAGAGTCAGAAACGCGCAAGCCGTTAATAAAGAAACGGTCGTTTTGCCTATGAGCAAGTTAAAATTTAATATCGCCAAGATTTTGGAGAAAGGCGGCTGGATTGCTAAGGCCGAAGTGATAAAAGCCAAGGCCAAAAAGAATTCCAGTTCGGTTTTCGACGAAATCAAGATTGATTTGAAATATAAAAACGGCCAGCCAGCCATCACTTCTTTAAAGAAAATCAGCACGCCGGGGCGGCGGGTTTATGCCAACAAGAGCGAATTGCCGAAAGTTTTAAATAATTTAGGCATCGCGATTATTTCCACCCCGCGCGGCCTCTTAACTAATAAAGAAGCTAAAAAACAGGGCGTCGGCGGAGAAGTGATTTGCGAAATCTTTTAAAAACTTTTTTAAAAAAGTTTTTAATATTTTCAAAAAATATAAGGTATCAAGTAAAAATTTAATAGCGAGCAAAGCTCTACGGCCATTAAATTTTTACTTGATAATAATACAATATGTCACGATTAGGAAAATTGCCAATTGAATTGCCTAGCGGAACGAGCGTCAAACTGGAGCCAGGTTTTATTATCGTTAAAGGTCCTAAGGGTGAGTTAAAGATAAAATTGCCTGAGGCGGTTAAAGCTGAAATCAACGATAAAGAAATTAAGCTGTCCATCGCCGACCAGTCCGACGGCAAACAAAAAGCTTTGTGGGGCCTATTTCGCAGCCTGATTAAAAATATGGTGGTTGGAGTGAATGAGGCCTATAGCAAAAAATTGGAAATTAACGGCGTGGGTTACCGCGCGGCCGTCAGCGGCGGCAAGCTGACTTTAAATTTAGGCTTTTCCCATCCGGTGATTTACGAATTGCCGGCCGGCATTAAGGCTGAAGTGCAGGAAAACAACATTACCATTAGCGGTATTGATAAGTATTTGGTCGGCGAGACCGCGGCGCAAATCAGAAGAATCAGGAAGCCGGAGCCGTATAAAGGAAAAGGCATTAAATATGCCGAGGAAATTTTGAGGCGCAAGGCCGGTAAGACCGCGGGTAAAACGGAGAAGTAAATAATTTTTATGGACAAGAATAAAATAAAACAAGCTAAAAGATTGAGGCGCCGAGGCCGGGTCAGGGCTAAGGTTTTGGGTACGGCCGGCTGCCCCCGCTTAAGCGTTTTCCGCTCAAATCGCGCTATTTACGCCCAGATTATTAACGATGAAAGCGGTCGGACTTTAGCGGCGGTAGGCGCCGGTGAAATTAAAATCAAAGGGAAAAAAATTGACGCTAGCCGTGAGTTAGGCAAATTAATTGCCGAGAAGGCTTTGGCCAAAGGCATTTCAAAAGTGGTGTTTGACCGCAACGGCTATAAATATCATGGCCGGGTCAAAGCTTTGGCCGAGGGCGCCCGCGCCGGAGGCTTGAAATTCTAAATCTTTAAAAACTTTTTTAGAAAAAGTTTTTAATATTTTCAAAAAATATAAGGTATCAAGTTAAAATTTAATAGCAAGTAAAACTCTACGGCCATTAAATTTTAACTTGATAAAATTAGTATGGAAGAAAATAAACCAACTGAAAATACGCCAGCAGCGACGGCGCCCGCGACCGAGGCTAAGGTTGAGAACGCGCCTAAGCCGGCGGAGGTTAGGCGACCAGCCGGCGCCAATGACAGAAAAAGAAATTTCAAAGGCCGGCGCGGCGGCGGCCGAGGCCGGGGCGATGACAGGATGCCGGAAGAATTTGAGCAGAAAATGATTGACATCGCCAGGGTGACCCGCGTCATGGCCGGGGGCAAAAGAATGCGCTTCCGCGCCTGCGTGGCTATTGGCAATAAAAAGGGTCGGGTAGCCATTGGTTTGGCTAAAGGCGCCGATGTCACCGCCGCCGTGACCAAAGCGGTCAATCAGGCCAAAAAGAATTTTATTGACGTGCCAATCGTCAACGAGACTATTCCGCATGAAATTTATCAAAAATTGGGCGCGGCTAAAATTCTATTCAAGCCGGCCAAAAAAGGGCGAGGTATTATCGCCGGCGGCGCGGTCAGAATTTTACTTGAACTTTCCGGCATCAAGAATGTCACCAGTAAAATTTTAGGCACCGGCAACAAGGTCAATAACGTTAAATGCGCGATTGAAGCGCTGGCTAATCTAAAAAAAGTGGAGGTTAAAGCTACTAAGCCGGACAAGTCCGCCGACGCCAAAGCTATGGCGGACAAGCAGGCAAAAGTTGCGGAGAGCGCATAATATATTATAATAGGAATATAGTCTATGTCATTATCACTTAATACAATCAAGCCGGCCAACGGAGCAATCAGAAGAAGGAAACGCATCGGCCGAGGCAACGCTTCGGGCCATGGCACTTACTCGACGCGCGGGCTTAAGGGCCAAAGGTCCAGAACCGGCGGCAGGAACAAGTTAAAAAGATTGGGTTTTAAAAAGATATTGGCGCAAACCCCGAAATTAAGGGGCTTTAGGTCGGCTAAGCCGAAAAATCAGGTGGTTAATTTGCGCGATTTGAACCAGGCTTTTGCCGATGGCGCCAAGATTAATGCCGCTAGCTTATTAAAGGCCGGTTTAATTACTACCGTTGCCAGTCCGGTAAAAATTTTAGGCCAGGGCGAATTAAGGCTTAAAAATTTGGAATTTTCCGGAATAAAATTAAGCGCCGGCGCCAGGGCGCAGGCGGAAAAATTAGGCGGAAAAATTTTATAATAGTGAAATGGATTCCCGCCGGAGTTTATCCGCCTCTGGCGGGCGGGAATGACAAAAAGTATGCAGGAAAAATTAATCCAAATTTGGAAAGCGCGCGATTTAAGAAACAGTCTGCTGTTTGTTTTGGGCATGCTGGCGATTTTCCGTTTGGCCGCGCATATCCCCATTCCTGGAGTCGATATGACTGCCTTAAAAGATTTTTTCGCTTCCAACCAGATTTTGGGGCTGATGAATATTTTCGCTGGCGGCGGCATGGAAAATTTTTCCATCGTGATGATGGGCGTGGGGCCGTACATCACTTCTTCAATTATTTTTCAGCTTTTGGCCATGATTATCCCCAGCTTGGAAGAGATGAATAAAGAGGAGGCCGGCCGGCAGAAAGTCAATATGTGGACGCGCTGGCTGACCGTGCCGTTAGCCGCCCTAGAAGCTTACGGCATGATAACCTTACTAAGAAGGTCGTCTCATTTGATTTTGGGCGAAGTCAGCGCCTTCAGTTTAATTACCATGATTGTCACTATCAGCGCCGGCACTATCTTTTTAATGTGGCTGGGCGAATTAATGACGGAAAAGAAAGTGGGCAACGGCATTTCGCTGCTGATTTTCGCCGGCATCGTGGCCGGTCTTCTGCAAACCGCCCAGCAGGTAATCGTGACTTTTGACCCGACCAAACTTTACGTCATTCTCGGCTTTTTGGCCATTGCCCTGATTACTATCGTGGGCGTAGTCATCGTTAACGAGGGCCAGCGCAACGTGCCGGTGCAATACGCCAGGCAAATCCGCGGCAACCGCATGTTCGGCGGCACTTCCACCCATCTGCCTTTGCGCGTCAATATGGCCGGAGTGATTCCGATTATTTTTGCCATTTCGGTGGTGATTTTCCCGCCCATGGTGGCGCAGTTTTTTATCCACGCGCGCACGGCCATGATCGCCCGCGCCGCCGAATGGACCATCGGCTTTTTCCAAAACCAATTGGTCTACGCTATTTTATATTTTTTGTTGGTTTTCGCTTTTACTTATTTTTATACCGAAGTTATTTTCCATCCCACCCAAATCGCGGAAAACCTGCAGAAGCAAGGAGGTTTTATTCCCGGCATCAGGCCGGGCCGCCACACCTCCGAATATTTAGCCAACACCACGCATAAAATAATTTTCGTGGGCGCTTTATTTTTAGGCGTGATCGCTATTTTGCCTTTGATTTTAAGATATTTCACCGGCATCCAGGCTTTAACCATCGGCGGCACC
>Ga0210017_1000556_pt1 | contig 31762 bp, 33 predicted proteins | sample CryGeyCG2014_020_FD_183966 | JGI IMG/M metagenome (GOLD analysis project Ga0210017, IMG submission 183966) | Groundwater microbial communities from aquifer - Crystal Geyser CG08_land_8/20/14_0.20 (SPAdes) (version 2) | ecosystem: Environmental > Aquatic > Deep subsurface > Groundwater | place... | reverse complement strand
TTCAAAGGACTGCAAAACAGGTGGGATTCTTTATGGAAAAGAATTAATGCAAGCGGAAGTTCAGAAGAAGCTTACACTGAATTATTGAGTTTGTATGGTAGACCACAAAGAGCTTATCATAATCTTGTGCATATTGTTCATTCACTTAGGGAAATGGATGATACCCAAGGTTTGATACAAAATCCTGATCAAGTTGAATTTGCATTAGTGTATCATGACGCAGAAGATAATGAAAAGAAAAGCGCTGAACTTGCAGAGAAAAACTTAAGTAAATCCGGATTAAAAAAACAATTTATTGATAATGCGACCATGTTAATACTTGCAACTGATCATAAGAAGATTCATCGAGAAAAAGATGCTCGATACATTGCTGATATTGATTTAGCAATTCTTGGAAAACCTCAAAAAGAATTTGATGAATATGAAAGAGGTATCAGGTATGAATATCAGCATATTCCTGAAGAACAGTTTAAAATAGGTAGGGCAGCAATATTAAAAGGATTTTTGAATAGAAAGAGTATATATTCAACTGATTTCTTTAGAGAAAAATATCAAACACAAGCAATAGAAAATCTTAAAAGGTCTTTGGCAAAATTAATTTAACTAATGTAATAGGAAAAATACTTATATCCTAATATCTTAGGCTGGTTATGGAAAATAAATATCAAAAAGGGTCTGCTGATTCTAAGCCTTATTATGTTGTTGATGAAAAATCTGGAAAATTGGTGCCTATATATTTTCCTGCAGATGCTGTAATGCCTGAAGCAAAACCTGGCATAAAGGCAGGCAATCCTCTTCTTGATGAAATAAATGAAGAATTAAAAAAGGAAAACATAATAGAAAAGATGAAAAGATTATACAAAATAAATAGTCTTGCACACATGGAAAAGAATAATAAATAGGCAACACAAATAAACATATAACATTTGCAATTGTTGTTAAATCCACAGAATGAATGTGATGGCAAAAGATTTAAGGAGAAAATCCGAAGAAGCTAAGAAAATGAAACTATATGAATGGGTTTGGAACTCTAATCCTTCCTGCTTTTGTATCAGATAAACCAACATATAATTCAGCATGTTTACCCTGAATGATCATTCCTCCAGGAAAAATAATATCATCAAGCCCAGGCGATCTCTTTGCAGCGCAATCAGGAAAATCAGACCTTGTTGCAATTACTTTTAGGTTATGAACTCTTCTTTTTAAATAATCAAACTTAAAGCAGGTTGCGCTGTAATGTTTTGCCCCTGAAGGATCCATATGTGCCTCATGGCTGAGTATGCCCAATGTATTGGCCTCTAAAATATAAACTTCATTGGCACCTTTCCAAGACTCATCATCAAACAAATCCTCCAACAAAGGAGTATCTTCTAAATTTAAACAAGGTATTTTATTCAAAGATTGGCAGTCAGTATAACCAATATTTCCTCTTCTCCCAATTTTTCCTTGATGTCTTGTGAATATGCCAATTCTTTTGTTTGGAAGGCTTGTTAAACGAATGTCTTTCATTCCTTCGGGCCCCTCAAAAAATTTTTCTAGGTTATATATGCTGTCTCCCTTGTAAAACAAAGTTCTCCAATTCAGTTCATTATTTCTGTAAAATAATTCCACTCCCCCAAATATAGTTTGATTTCCTATTCTGGATAAAAAAGGATCTTGCAGAGAAAAAATAGGAGTATTTTCATCCAATTTCCAAGTAGTGCCAGACTTTCTAAAGAATCTCACTTTAGAATCTGTTTCGCTTTTTCTTGGCTCTACCCGGGCAGCAAGATACATTCCATTGTTATTAGTAAAAGGGGCTGTTGGGTTATACACATCTAATCCTTCAGAGATACCATCAAATTCTAAAAATACTCCTTTACAAACCATAATAAAATAAAGAAGCATTTAATTTAAAAATTTATTGTTTGAGTTTATATTAATTAGACAAAATCCATAAAATATTAAAAGTGCGGGTTATTTCTTTTGATTATGGCAAAATCAAGTGATCCGCGGGATATGAAGAATATCAGCCTCAAAAATAAGATTTTTATTGGCCTCGCAATGTTCTGCCCTTTCTCAGGCTTTAAGAAATTTTTGTATAGGATGATGGGGGCAACTATTGGCAAAAATGTTTACTTTGGCCCGCAGTCCATAATAATAAGCAATAATTACAGGAAAATAAATATTGGCGATAATGTATTTTTCTCATTGGGTGTTGCAATAACAGCAGATGAATTAATAATAGAAAATAATACCCATGTTGGCTATCAGGCATTAATGACAGGAAAGAAAATATCAATTGGAAAGAACTGCAATATTAACAACAGGGCTTTTATTGAGGCATATTATGCTCCTGTGATTATTGAAGATAATGTAACAATAGCAGGCTCTGCAATGATTTCATCGCACGATGGTTCTTTTATGAATGTTCTGGGAAAAGAAATGATAGCAAAGCAAATCACATTAAAAAAGCAGTGCTTCATTGGCAATAATGCGGTCATACTGCCTGGCATAACAATAAATGAAAAGGCCATAGTTGGAGCAGGCGCAGTCGTGACAAAAGATGTTGAAGAAAGAACAATAGTTGTGGGAGTTCCTGCAAAAGAGATAAGGAAAATATAAAGATTATATTCAAAGGGAGGGAAATATGGTATCAAAAAAAGAATTCACAGAAAAAGAGGCCAAAGAAATAGGCCAAAAATTAGGTATAAACTGGAAACAATTTGATGCTGACCAGTTCAGGAAAGGGATGAATGTTGAGCTTGAGCACGGCTTGCGTGACCTAAAGACAAACGTGAGCAACGATGATCCAATAACAACAGGAAAAATTGCACTTGCCCATCTGAACGAGTTTCCTGACTATTATGACAGGCTCGAAAAAATGGAAAAAGAGGCAGAGGACTTCTGGGAAACAGACTGAAACAATTACTTCCAGAAATTCAGTTAGATATTATTTTAAAGTAGCAAAGAAACTTTTATATTTCCCGATTTTTTACAACATTTTTTATGATATATAAAAGTCCGCCAGTAGGAAGCTTAATCTTCTCTTGTATGGATGGAATAAACGAAGAACTGATAAAAAACAACACAAAGCTTGAGGAAATACTTTACAGCGCACTTAAAGAAGACAATTTCAATATCTTAAAAGAATTAAGACAGGATTTCGACCCCTATGGCCTTACCTTAGTTGCAATACTTGCTGAATCGCATGCTATAATTCATACCTTTCCTGAATATGGATCATTAACTTTTGATCTTTACAGCTGTAGGGGCCTAGTGATGGAAGAAAAGCGTATGATTTTTTCGAAAAAATAGTAAATCCCCGCCGTGTATTCTTGAATATCGCAGAGGTGCCTGCAGACCTTGATTATGTACTAAAGGATGATACTATAGACAAAATAAGGAATATTAATGTAATAAATTTTTTTCCGTGGCAATATAAAACACAATAGTTATATATTATTTCTCCTAAAGTTTAGTATTCTTAATAGAATTTAAGCCATATAATTTTATTCTTATAAGAATATTTCTTTCAGGAATTTTTATATAACTGGTGTTTCTCTTGATGTATATGTCTTATTTAAGTTTTTGAAAATTGGCACATATTTAACAGGAACATTTGTACAATCTAATGAGCTGTAAAGCTTTATGAAATTATTGCAGTGTGAACATAGATTTTAGAAAAAGAATAAAATGAGGGTTACAGGCATAATAAAACAAAAAAAATGGGAAATCATTTCAGTAGAGATAGAGCCTCCTTCAGTTGATGAGGGAATAGAAAAAGTGTATGAAATACTTAATCCTCTTGTAAAAAAAGGAATATGTTATATTAACATAACAAACCATGCAGAAAAGATTGAAAAAAACGGAGATGAATCTTTGTCCTTTCAAATAGAAAGGCCTGGCACCATAGGCGTAGCAGGAGTTATAAAGGAAAAATACAGAGAAAAAGGTGTAATTCCTGTTCCGCATATTATATGCACAGGATTAACAAGGTCTGATATTGAGAGGACTTTAATTGACCTTAATTACTTAGGCATTGAAAATGTAATGGCCTTAAGGGGAGACCCTCCAAAACTAAATGGGAATTTCATGGAATTCAAACCAAAAGAAAACGGCCCTTCTTATGCAAAGGATTTAATTAAGCAGATTGCTGATTTAAGAGAAGGTATTTATACAGGAACAAAGAAGAAAACCAAAATTGATTTTTGCATTGGTGCAGCATGCTATCCAGAGGGTTATTATAAATCACAAGCACTGGATGAAAACATAAACTGGACAAAAGCAAAGGTTGATGCAGGAGCTGATTATCTTGTGACACAGCTATTCTTTGATAATAATTATTATTTAAGGTTTATTGAAGAGGCTGAAAATGCCAAAATAAAGGTTCCAATTATTCCTGGAATCTTTCCTATTTCCCTGTATGCACATCTGGAAAAACTACCAGAGGTTTTTGGATGCTCAATTCCAAAGGAAATTATAGATAAAGTTGAAAAATACAAATATGATGAAGAGGATATAAAAAAAGTTGGAATAGAATGGTGTGTTAAACAATGTCTTAATCTCCTTGAGAAGGGTGCTCCAAGCCTGCATTTTTTTGCAAACAGGGGGGCTCCTATTGAAGAAATTATTAAAGGAGTATATAACCCAAAATAATCTTTTTATTTATTAAAACCAAAATGATTATATATCTCCCTTTCTAAACCTCTTATATGAAAGTCATAAGAACAATTGAATCTTTTTATCCGTATGTTACTGGGCCTGCAAACCAGGCCTTTAAGATATCTGAAAGGCTTTATAAGAAAGGTGTGGAATCTCCTATATTTACAACTGACTTTAATGTAAAGAATGCAAAGGCAAGCGAGTATTTTGGTGATGTTCTTGTAAGAAGGTTTAAGGTTCAAAGAAAAATTATGAAATACTGCTTTACACCTTCAATGAAAAAAGCTTTTGAAAGAGAGGATTTTGATATTATTCACAGCCACAACTACCGCTCCTACCAATCTTCTTTAGGCTATAAAATGGCAAAAAACATGAAAAAGCCTTTTGTGATAAATACTCATGGAAACCTTTTGGCTTACAAAAACTTTAACATGGGCCTTATTTCAAGATTGCCTTATTATCTTTATGATTTGATTACACTAAAAAAAATTGTTAAAAAAGCAGACATTGTTGTTGCTGCAACAAAACAGGAATATAAGGAAGCATTGGAATTTGGGGTTAAAAAAGAAAATCTGAGAACAATCCCAGTCGGGATTAATATTAAGGATTATGAGCCTGCTAAAAAGGATTCTTCTGTTATTAACCTGTTATTTGTTGGAAGAATAGCAAGAAACAGGAATCTGGAGCCAATAATAAAAGCTATGAAACTGTTAAAAGATGTAAAGCTTACAATAGTTGGGGGAGAGGCAAAAAGCTCAGAAACCTCTAAAACCGGCTATGTTGATGAGTTGAAAAACCTTGCAAAAGGGCTTAATATTGAGTTTACAGGCCCAAAATACGGAAAAGAGCTAATCAGCTATTATAAAGAATCAGATATTTTTGTGTACACATCTTTTTATGAAAACTTTGGCCAGACAATTCTTGAAGCTGGTGCTGCAGGGCTTCCTGTAATCTCAACAAAAGTTGGGGTAGCTAATGATATTGTGAAGAATGATAAGACTGGCTTTATTGTTGGGCCGGATAATCCCAAAGAGATTGCAGAATATGTTATAAAGTTATCAGATAAAAACAAAAGGGAATTGTTTGGAAAAAAAATAAGGGATATAGTTAAAAAGAATTTTGACTGGGATAATATTATTGAGAAGTATATTGAGGTTTATGATTCAATAAAATGAATAATTCTAGATGGTTATAACTTGGAAACTCCTTTGAAATAATCTTTTAATTTAGTAATTAATAATGGCCAATCTGGCCGAAGGTTTTTTGGGATATAATGATTAGCAGCATTTGCTATTGATTTTATTTCCGTTTCATTTAGGCTCAGTGCTTCAATAATCTTTTTGGCATAATCTTTATTGACCTTAAAATCAAAGTTTAACAGATTGTATAAATCATAAATATCCTTGCCTTCTTTCCTATGAACAATGCAGTCTAATTTGTGATTTATTAGGGCTTCTTTTTCATAAACATCAAGAAGAGCTGAATCATAGGGCACAAATCCAAAGTTGACAACCTGCTTATGATACTTCTCTGTAATTTTCCTAACATTAAATTCAAGCCTGATTTTATCCTGATGATTTAGGGGGTTAATATAATATAAGTCATACCTTATTGTTGAATGCATTATTCTGGGCTTTGCAATATTAAAATCTTTAATATTTTTAACAATTTTATTAATCTCTTCTATTGCTTGTTTTGACTTTTTATGAGAATTAAAATCAAAGTCTATATCTTCGGAAAAACGCATTTTGCCTATTTTCTTTAAATATATCCTGTTGATAGCAGTACCGCCCTTTAATATTAAGTTTGGAACATTCTGAAGCTGGTATAAAGCATTGCTTAACATCAAGTCCTTTGCAATAAAATTTAATGATAATTCATGCTTAGCAGATAGTTGCCTTAACTCCCTTAAATTCATTGATACCACCATGCAAGTATTATTTTTTTGCCTATATTATCCTGAACTTTCCATTCCCGGCTGTAAATAGAAGGTTTGCTATTATTTTCAAGTTTGACAGGGCATTTTACTTTGCTTTTTAGCTGTTTAATGATATGATTTGAAACTTTATAATTTGTTTCTTTTTTCATTAGATTTAATATGTAACCTGCTTTTTGGCTTAAGCTTTTTGGGGCTTTTTCAAAATATTTTAAAAATTCATCCCAATTGATATCTTTTGCCTCGTAGATTGCTTTTGTCAGGATGCTGTAATTCAAATATTTTATTTTTAAAAAGCAGTCAAACAATGTCTTCTCAACTGTTGAGATTCTTATACCGGTGAATCCAGTGCATAATTCTTTTAATGGCAGATATTTTAAGGTATAATTTTCAAGGCTGATAGTTTTGTATTTTTTTTCGGTTATTATAAAGATTGTAAAATCTTCATATTCTATCAGATTGTAGTATTTTAATGCAGAAGTTAACCCTATGTAGCCAGGATATATTTTTAATGCTAGCTTATAATAATCATCAAGGTTGTTTAAGTTGTAATAAACATCCCTACTTGCCCTTTTTAAATACCCTTTTTTGAACAAGCTATGGAGAATTTTATTTCTGTTGTTTTGCGAAAGATCCGGGAATATTAATTTTAATAATTCATTGTCTATTATATCTTTACTGGAAATATATCCCCAAATCTCCTGCTCTGTCCTGCTTAAGTAGTTGTTTTTATGCATATTCTTACTGAAATAGTAAGTTTCTATATAAATCTTTCTATTTTTAGGCCTTCATTGGACTGGCTTTATTGTTGGGCCGGATAATCCCAAAGAGATTGCAGGATATATTAAAGAGCTATCAGACAAAAACAAAAGAGTAATGTTTGGAAAAAGAATAAGGGAAATAGTTAAAAAGAATTTTGACTGGGATAATATTATTGAGAAGTATATTGAGGTTTATAATTCAATAAGATAAATAACACATATCAAAAACAAAAGATTTAAATAATATTAAATAATCTTATTTAATATTAAATAAGGTGATTAAGAATGGTATTAAAAACATTTAATGTTGGGGAATCTGTGTATAGAAAGTTCTCTGATTTTTGCAAGGGAAATGGCATTAGCATGAGCAGGCAAATAGACTTTTTCATGAGGTCTGTAGTTGAAGAAGAGCCCGAAGCAAGGGAAGAATACCTTAAAAAACTTGATAGAATCAGGAAACAAAGGACTATTCATATTGGCAGTTTAGAGAACTTTAAAAAGAGATATGGACTAGAATAAAATGTATTCACTTGATACAAAACCTGATGTAGATAAGATATTCTCTAAACTTAGTAAAAAGGATCCAAAACAGCTTCAGATGATTTTTAGGAAAATTGAACAGATTGTTGCAAATCCATATCATTTTAAACCATTAAAAGGGGATATGAAGGGAGCTAGAAGAGTGCATATTGACAAATCTTTTGTTTTGACATATGAAATAGATGAAAAAAACAAAGTCGTAACAATTCTGGATTATAATCATCATGATAATATTTATTAAACCATGATTATGCTTAATGGTAAAAACTATTTATGTATACAGGTAATAAAAAGATTTTTGTAAAATCCAATATATTTAAACTTCTTGCTATTCAGTTATTATACCTCCTGCACAGGTTATCATATTTTTCTCAAAGACAAACCTTCCAAGCTCAGGAACATAGTTAAAGTCATCTATCACAACAGGGCTTAATGTTTTTATAATCATTGTTCCTACCTCATTGTTTCTCAGCATATCAATATCTTCTTTAATCTCTTCAAGTGTTGATGAATTAATCTTTTTTTCTATTTTCTCAATTTTAGCAGAAACTTCCTGTGTAGCCAGTTTTAGGATTATTATTTCATTAATGTTAAAGTCTTTTTTAGACATCCAGAAAACATTTGCTTTTATCCTATCTGTAACCATTGGCAGGTTTCCATTGCATACAATATTCCCTCTTTCAATAAATAACGGGTCTTCTGTTGTTATCCCAATGCTCTCTCCTGCTTCTGCCATTGTAGGCTTTTCAAGGAACTTTTCAACAGATTTAACCTTTGTTTTTGTGTTTTGCGGAAGGATTGTAATTTCATCACCTTGCCTTATTGTTCCTGACTCTATTCTTCCGGAAAATATTCTTTTGTCATCAATCTTATATGCATCCTGTATCGGAAACCTCAACGCCTTGTCAGAGTTCCTTTTCTTTACTTTAAATGTGTCGAGGCAGTTAAGGAATGTTTTTCCTTTGTACCAGACCATTTTTTTTGATTCTTTTGCTATATTTTCTCCATATTTTGCAGCTACAGGGATTGTGTAGGATGGCTTTAGATTGAGTTTTTCAAAGAAAAGGGCAATATCCTGTTTAACTTCATTAAATCTCTCCTCTTTATAATCAGCTAAATCCATCTTGTTTATGAGGACTATAATTTGTTTTAATCCAAGCATGCCAAGGATGTATGCATGCCTTTTTGTCTGCTCTTTTACACCTTCATTTGCATCAATTATTAGTATTGCTGCCTCTGCCTGCGAAGCGCCTGTTATCATGTTTTTTATAAACTCAACATGGCCGGGTGCATCAATTATTACATAGTTTCTTTTAGGTGTCTTAAAGAAAATCTGGCATGTATCAATGGTTATGCCCTGCTCCCTTTCCTCCTGCAAATTGTCCAATATGAATCCAAATTCCATATCTTTGCCAAGGGCCTCGCATGTTTTTTTCACTTCCTCAATCTTATCTTTTGGTAGGCTGTTTGTATCATAAAGCAGCCTTCCGATAAGAGTTGACTTTCCATGGTCCACGTGGCCTACAAAAACTATATCCATATTTTCCATTTTAGTTGGCTATTGTTTGTATTATTGTGAATACTCCAAGGATTAATGTTACTATGCCAATTATAATAGCCAGTGTTCTTGTTTTTATTTTTTTTACTGTTAGTGCTGCAAAAGGCACTGAAATCACAGCACCAATAATTAAGTATGGGGCTAATCTCCAGTCAATAACTGATTTTGTAAGGAAATATGCTGCTACTCCTACTGCGCATGTAAGGCCTTCTGCCAATGATGTTATTCCTACAGCATTTCTTCCTTTTACCCCTGACAAGAGCTGGCCTCCTGTAACTACAGGGCCATAGCCTCCTCCTGACATCCCCTTGTTAAAGGATGCAACAAACCCCAGGCCGAGGATTTTTTTCCAGCTGAATTTATAATTTTTGTTTAATGTAAACAATATCACCACCCCAATAACTGTAACCAATACTCCTATGTAAAGCTTAAGCCAGAATTTAGATATGCTTACTGCTATGAACACAGCAGAAATTGTCCCGATGATGCTGCATGCAGCCAGTACCAATACAACTTTCAGGTGTATTGGAACACCACGGCGAAATGTTTCAGCATATCCAAGCTCTTTTAATCTTTTTATTATGTATTTTATGTTTGTTGACTTTGGCTTGAAGTTGACATTTCCTGCCTTGTGGTGTGTAAAGCCAGCTAAAAGCCCTGTTATCAGTTCTGAAAGAAGAATAGAAGGAACAACCTGCAGAGGATTAAAGCCAAATAGCAATAATAAAGGAGTAAGTATTGTTCCATACCCCATTCCTAAAGTTGAATCTACATATTCAGCTAAGAATGCTACTATCACAATTATTATCCCAACTCCTAAAGCAAGTTCAAATATCATTTTTACATATAACCCAAACTTCTCAGCTTTTGCATCATATAAGCTGATTCTTTGTCCTGTGCACGGCCTGCCCTTTCAGATGTATTTGTTGTTTTAAGCTCATGAATTATCTTGTCTATATTGTCAGCATCTGAATCAATAGGGCTGCAGCAGCATTCGCATCCGATGCTCCTGTAGCGTTTTCCATTCTTTGCAAAGTATAAGTTAGTTATTGGAATATTTTCTCTTTTGATGTATTCCCATATATTTAGTTCAGTCCAGTGCAAAAGCGGATGAACCCTTATATGCTCTTCATCAGACTGCTTTGACTTGAACTGGTCCCACAGCTCTGGGGGCTGGTTTTTGTAATCCCATTTAAACTCCTGATTTCTTGGAGAGAAGTAACGCTCTTTGGATCTTATTCCATGCTCATCTCTTCTTATTCCCAATAATAATGCCTTAAATTTGTATTTGTCTATTGTCTGCTTTAATGCCTCTGTCTTTAATGCAGTGCAGCATGCAAGCTTATTTTTTGGGCCCATGCCTGCCTTTATTACCTCTTCGTTTCTTCCGATTATCAGGTTTAATTCCCATTTTTTTGCATAGGTATCACGCCATTCTATCATTTTTTTGAATTTATAGCTTGTGTCAATATGTATTATTGGAAATGGGATTTTTCCGAAGAAGGCTTTTCTGCAGAGCCACAATAATGTTGAGGAATCTTTTCCTATTGACCAGAGCATTGCAATGTCATGAAACTGCTTATATGCTTCTCTTATTATGTAGATGCTTTTGCTTTCAAGCTCATCTAAGTGGTCCATTTTAAAGGTATCCCAATGATTTTAGCTTTTTTTTGATGTTAGTTAAGTCTGCTTCTTTTGATTTTTCTGGATTTTCATACAGAATCAGCCTGATAATAAATGTAACATACTCGCTTATTGTCTTAAAATCAGTACCTTTAATAGTGCTGTGAAGATTGTCTGCCAGCTTTTTGGGTATGGAAATTATTGTTTTTTCTTTGTCTAATTCTTCAAAAACAGAAATCATATCAGAGAGAAGCTTTTGGTAGGATATGTCCCTTTTGGCAGCCAGAATACGCAGTTTTCTCCTTAGGCCATCTGAAACCTGTATTGTTGTCCTGTTTTCCATCATACATAGAATTATGTATATGTTTATAAATGTTTTTGTTAGAAATAATAATTTATTACCCTAAACAAGAATTATAGCAGTTTTGTCTCATAAAGCAATTTCTTTAATTCCTGTTTTGATAGTTTCTTTGAATTAGAAATAAATAAGTTATATCTCAAATTATATTTGGCTAATTAGTTTTCTTAATTTTTTAATATTTAAAATATCTTCATGTAAGTTAATAAAATCAGATTTTGGTGTTTCCAATGTTATTCTTGCATTTTTAGGTAGAATTCTGATAATCTCTTTAATAGGAAAATTACCTTCAAAAAAGGACTTATGGATATCTTTTAAGCCTACAAAATTTCCGTTTGATAAATGAAACATGTATGGCCCAAGTTGAACATATTTCTTTATATATTCAATAGGGTCTTCATGATAATAATTAGCACTATATATTGCATGGCCTATATCAAGGCAGAATTTTGCACCAGTCTCTTCAATAACATGTTTGAATTCTTCAAATTTAGCAGCTATTAATTTCTTATTATTAATAGACGGTTCTTTAGGAACATTTTCAAGTATTAAATCAAAATCTTTCCTAATTTCTTTAATATTATTAATTATTTGAGTAATATCATCTTTATCTCTTTCAATTCCTGGATGGAATATTGCCCTTTTCTCACAAAAAAAATCTGATATTTTTTTTATTGTTTTCAAAGATTCATGAAATACTTTATTTTTGTCTCTTAGATTAAATTCGTGCCTAAGGTTAGGTGCATGAAAAATTATAGGTATTCCCTTAAGAACTGATAAAGATGTCTCATCATACACGTTTGGAACAATGTAAATCTCAACATAATCAATAATCTTATTTTCATAGAATTCTCTCAATTTTTTGAATGAGATATTGTTTGTAGTGAAAATTTTAAGTCCAAGAGTTTGTTTCATATTAACTTCTTACTAACCTCATTTCAACCTTATCATCATAATCTTTACAATGGATGAAACCAGATTTGGTAAATGCCTTAATTGAGGCAATATTATCCTTTTTTATCTCTGCTCTTATGAATTTAACAGTTAATTCTTTCTTAAGATATTTATTACAACCTTGCTTCAATAATTTAGTCCCATAACCCTTACCTTGCATGTTTGGTGAAATAGCAATACTAATCTCAGCAGAATCCTCTTCTTTATCGAACCTAACCATTCCAATTTTTTGGGAAGTTTCATTTAATGCTATGAAAATTTTCCTGTTTGGATTATCAAGAGTTTTTGTAAACCATCTTTTATGGGTTTCATAATCAATTTTGTCAGAATTAAAGGATGCTTTTCTAACAATTGGATTATTTCTCAAATTGAATATGTACTTACAATCCTCTTCTTTTGCGTTAATTATTCTTATCATCAATTTTCCTATATTTATTTATTTAAAATGTTCTTCAAGTATAGGTTCGTCTGATTTGATATTCTTTTTTGATCTTTTACCCAAAATTTCATTTATTCTTTCTGGTTCAAGAAACCCTTTCTTTTTACCACTTCTTAAGATTATAAGATTTTCTTTTGTGAATAATTCACCTTCAATAATATTGTTTGATGCAAAAATTTTTCGTCTGCAGAATTTATACAGCTCTTGTTCAGGTTGCTGAACATCTTTAGTTTTGCTACCCCAACATTTTTCAAGCGCATGTATATTAGAGACTAATTCCTTAAGTTCATCTGAAAGTATTGCAAAACCATGGTCTGGACCAGGAAGATTATTATCTGTTGTGTAATGCTTTTCAATTATTTTAGCACCTAAAGCAACTGCACCCATTGGTGCTATAAATGGTTCTCGAGAATGATCTGATAAACCAATAGGAACATTAAACCTTTCCTTTAACATGGGAATTACCCTTAAGTTGATGTTCTCTAATGGAGCTGGGTATTTTGCTGTGCATTGCATTATTGCAATTTGATTGTTTCCTTCGCTTCTTAAAGCATTTATTGCTCTTTCAATATCATTAAGATTAGATGCTCCTGTAGACATAATAATTGGCTTGCCTTTTCTTGCAATATATTTGAGCAAAGGAATGTGGCTTATTGAATAAGATGCAATCTTATATGCTTCAATACTAATTTTCTCAAGCTCATCAACTGATTCTTCATCAAAAGGCGTACAAAGAAATATTATCCCTTTTTTATCACAATAATTTTTTAATTCTGGCAGCCATTTTTTAGGCAATTCCATTTCTTTAATAATTTCAAAGATGGATTTTTTCTTTCCAATGTAATCAGCAGAGCCTGCATTCTTAACATATAGTTTTTCAGCACTATAAAGCTGGAATTTAACAGCATCTGCTTTTGCATCAACTGCAATATCTATCAAGTTTAAGGCATGTTTAAAATTTACTTCTGGGTCTTCAGAAATCTTAAAATTAGCTCCAGCTTCAGCTATTATAAAACAAGGATATTCTTCTCCAATATACTTATTTCCTATTTTTAATTCTTTCTTCTGCATTTTTCCAATCTTCTATTGTATCTAAATCTATTAATTCTTTTGGATTCATAACTAAAAATTTTATTGAGTTATCATCAACTATTTTATTTTCATTCATGATCATATCATACTTTGAAAAATATATTGCCCCGTTTTCTCTAAGCAAGGGTTTATAATATTGCCTGTTTATCCTTTTCTTGGGATAAAAAGGAATGTATTTATTCTTTAATTTATTATACTTCCAGAACCTTCCATAGTCTTTCTCAACACTTATTACACTATTGCAGTTTTTATCTTTTAATAAGTTGATAGTCTCTATTACCGTTTCTTTTTTCAAAAAAGGGCACGTAGGATAAAGTAACAAAATTAAATCAGCTTTGTAGTTCTCATTTCCTTCTAAAAATTTTACACAATGCTGTAAAACTGGTAAGGTTGGAGTTTCATCTTTTGCTAATTCTGCAGGCCTTATGAAAGGAACCTCAGCACCATATTGCCTGGCAACCTTTGCTATTTCTTCAGAATCAGTTGAAACTACTATTTTGTTTATTACTTTTATTGACTTAGCAAGTTCTATTGGATAAGTTATCAGGGGTTTGTTTCCTAATTTCTTAATATTCTTATTAGGTATTGATTTAGAACCCCCTCTTGCAGGTATTATAGCAAGTATATTTTTATTTATTTCGATTCCCATACTCCATTCTCTTTCTTGAATATATCCTTGTTCCAAAACTTTTCTACTATACTCCAAAATTGATTTGGTGTATACCCTAAAACGTTTATGAAATCTTCCATTGCTCTTTGGTCTAATTTATAATCATTATTCATAATTAATTCCTTAGCTTGGTCCAAATTAAGTCCTCCTTCTCTAACTCGCCGACTCACAATATCAGAAGTTCTTTGAAATCCAAATTTAGGATATTTTAGCCATAGGTGTACCATATATGCAACAGAATCAATTTGTTCAAAGTCCTCAACATATCCTTCTCTTTTCCATTCATGAGTTAAGTCTCTAAATCCATACCTTTTTGCAATTTTAAGATTTATTGTACTGCTCCAAGGAATAAAGTAACTCATATAAACTACTTCAGGTAAGGGTTTTGTTTCATCAAGTTGAATTGAACTTACTTCTCCACTTGTCAACCCTTTTTCAATCCACCATTTTCTGTCTTCTTCTAATCTATCAGACATTGCTTTAACAATAGGTGTTGCTAAGTAAAATTCTTTGTTTGTAGTTCCATATTCATATGCAGAATTTTCTCCATATATAACAAAAGGGATATTAAATTTTTGAGCAATTAGTGTGGGGATTGTATAAATTGCATATTCCACAAATTTAAGTGCTTCTCCTGTTTCTTCAAAAGCTATTCTTGTCGCTCTTCTAAACAAATCATGATTAATTGTGTATTGATAATGGTTTAGTTTAAAAGTTTCTATAAGATTTCTTAGATTATGACTCCCGGCTTTTGTGTGGGTAAAACTATCTGTTACAGTTATTAATAAAGGATGCATGTTCATTTCGTTTACTAATGTATAAACTAAAAAATAAGAATCTTTTCCACCACTCACAGGAATAATACAATCATAAGAACCATCATTTTTTCTGTATTTATCGCATAGTTTCTTTAACTCTTTTTTTCTTTCTTTCCAATCAACTGTTTTTCGTTTTTCATAATTAAAGCATGCTTGGCATACTCCTTCAGTGAATATTGAACCTGGTCTTGTATTCGGCATGAAGCATTTTTTACATCTTTGCATTTTTGTTACCTCTTACCTTTTCCAATAAAAACATCATATCAATATTTTCATTTTCAAGATATTTCAATTTTCTTTGTTTTACAATTTTTAAGTCTGGGTATTTTTCTAAGAACAACTTTAAAAAATTATTTTTCCATAATCTATTTTTATGATCTCTGTAAATAATCTCTTCGCATTCTTCTGAAAAATATTCAAAACACCATATATATTTTTTGGTTGTTCTGTAGATTTCATCAATTACTTTAGGCAAATCTTTTGGAGAAATGTGTATTAAAACCCCACTTGTAAATATTAAATCAAAAAAATTATCTTTAAAGGGAATTTCAAGAGCAGAACCTTCTATTAAATTTAAAGATTTATTTTCTCTAGCAATCTGAAGAGCTTTTTTGTTTATCTCAATACCCCATAAATTGTTAAAACCATTTTTTTCTAAAGTGTTTAACTGAATACCCCTATTACATCCAATTTCTAGTATTGATATATTTTTATTTAAATCAGATAAAAAATCATTATTTAACTCTGTTCTGGTTATTCCAAACTGTCTTTTATAAAGCTCGTCAGGATTTTCTGAGTTTCTTTGGGTATATTCATCTCCAAACTCTCCTTTCCAAAATTTTATTTGCTCTGTATCTTTCATATTTATCTTAACACCTTGATTATTTCCATTATTATTGATTTCTGTTCTTCTTCTTTTAGTGTGGGATATATGGGCAAACTTATAATTTTTTCATAAAACTCTTCTGCTTTAGGACAAATCCCTTTCTTATAACCTAATTTCTGATAGTAAGGGTGCCAATATACTGGTATGTAATGTACTTGACAAAATATGCCTTTTTGTTTTAAATAATTAAATAATTTCAATCTTGTTTCTTTGTTCTTTACTTTTATAACATACAGATGATAAGGGTTAAATTGGTTCTGATTTTCTTTAATAATCTCAATATCTTTATTGTTCTCAAAGGATTTATCATATTTCCCAGCAATTTCCCTCCTTTTTTCTATAAATATATCTATTTTATTTAACTGGCTTATACCTAGGGCGCATTGCATATCAGTAAGCCTGTAATTAAAACCTAATTCCTGCATTTCATGGTACCAAGGTCCTTCATTTGGATTGATAAATTTTTTAGATTCTTTTGTTATTCCATGGGTTCTTAGCAGTAATAATTTTTCATATAACTCCTTAGAGTTGGTTGTAATCATCCCACCTTCTCCTGTAGTAATATGTTTTACAGGATGAAAACTGAATATAGCCATATCAGAATATTTGCAATCTCCTACCCTTGAATCCTTATATTTTCCTCCTAAAGCATGACAAGCATCTTCTATTATAATTAATTTATGTTTATCTGCAATCTGCTTTATCTTTTCCATATTACAGGGAAACCCGGAATAATAAACTGGGATAATTATTTTAGTTTTATTAGTAATTTTATTTTCAATTTTATCTTCATCTATCAAACCTTTGTTATTAATATCAACAAAAACAGGTTTTGCTCTACAGTACAATGCACAATTTGCTGAAGCAGCAAAAGTCATTGGTGAGGTAATTAATTCTTCTCCTTGCTTTAATCCAGCAGCTAAACAAGCTAAATGTAAAGCAGCAGTTCCATTTGATACAGCAACTGCATATTTCACACCCACATAATCTGCAATTTTTTCCTCAAACTCTCTTACTTTTGGTCCTGTAGTAAGAAAATCAGATTTAAGTGTGTCTATTACTGCTTTTATATCATCTTCATCAATAGTCTGCTTACCATAATTAATCATTGCAATAACCCCATTTTTTTAAATAAGCTTTTTACTTCATCTTTGCTTATCACTACATCATTTGAAGAGTATTCAGTCATATCCTTCTCATTAAGTTTATGTTCTTCATTAATATATGTGGCATGCTTAACAGTTAAGTAGTTTTGAATTGGGGATGTGATTACATACATGTTTTTAAAACTGAATGTTCTTGGGATCTCAGCAGAATTTATCATAGACTCATGTATCTTCTCACCAGGTCTTATCCCAATTATTTCCACTTCATTGTGTGCGTTATTCTTTTCTTTTATTATGTCAATAAGATCAACAATTCTAAAAGCAGGAAGTTTAGGTACGAATATCTCTCCTCCAATACAATAGTTTAGTGCATCAAAAATAAGTTTTACTGCCTGTTCTGGACTTATGATAAACCTTGTCATCCTTGGGTCTGTAAGAGGTATCTTTTCTCCATTTTTTACTTTATATGTAAAAAAAGGTATTACTGAACCAGTACTTTCAAGAACATTGCCATATCTTACAACAGTAAATATTGTTCTCTTGCTGCCTTTGTTAAAATTACTTTCAGTAAATATCCTCTCGCTTACAAATTTGCATGCACCATAAGTATTTACAGGGGAACATGCTTTGTCTGTAGAAATAAATAGAGCCTTTTCAACATTGCATTCCAAGCAGGCATTAACTACATTTAAAGTGCCTATTATATTTGTTTTAACAGACTCGTCCACATTATATTCAAGTATGTCTAATCTTTTTAATGCAGCTGCATGTATTACAATATCAACCCCTTCACAGGCTCTTTTTAATCTTGGATAATCTCTTATATCACCAATAAGATTTCTTAATTTCTTATTGTGATTGAATAATTCCTGTACTTTATGGTGTTTAACTTCATCTCTGCTAAATATTCTTATGCTATGTGGATCATGCTTAAGAATCTCTTTAGTTAGTTGTCTTCCTAAAAAACCTGTCCCTCCTGTTATTAATATTGTTTTATTTTTGAACAAATTCATAATATCCCTCATTTAAAGTTTATCAATTTAGTTAAATCATATCTCTCAAATTTATAAGCATGAGTAGTTAATGATTCAGACCAATTACTTATCATGTAACTAAACTTATTGCGTATGGACTCAATAATATTGCCTAAATCCTCTGCATCTTTTGCAATTATAACAATTGAGAAATCCCAGTCTCCAGATACAGAAAACATTTCAGCAACATAAGGATTTTCCTCAAGAAAGTTAACAAATTCTTTTTTATCATTTTCATTATAATCATGAAGCTTGACTTTGATATCTACTATATTTTTAAATCCAAAGTTTCTTGGCCTTAATTGTATTTTCGGATAAAATATCTCATCTTTAATCATCCTTTTTATTCTCTTTGTTACAGAATCTATTGAGAGACCAACCTTCTTAGAAATGTCTGTAAGAGACATTCTGCAGTTTTCCTGCAATAGGTTAAGTATCACACAATCTTTTTTATCTAATTCTTTCATTTTTCTTATAATTTACTAAAAAATACCTATATTATTTAAATCTTTCGTAAAATTTCATATTTTTCAAAGAAAAAGCTTAAAATTTAAGATATATTGCTATTTACTAACGAACCATAACAAGTTTCTAATTATGTTTTTTTATTTTGCTATTTTCCTCAAAAAAGCGTTTATACTTTTTGTTTTCTATAAAATTTAATAACAACTTTATTTTTACTAAATTTTCATGTATACTTTTGCTATTTAAAATATCTTCAACATTAAAAATATTTTTGAATATTTTATTATCTTCAGATAAAACTTTCCTAGCAAAATCAAGATACTCCTTCTTTTTTGACCATTCATTATATCTTACAACTCCCCATCCACGCAAAATAAATTCTGCCATTGCTAAAACTTTCCTAAATAATTTCCATTTATTACGATAAAAGATTGCTGGTTGAAAATCTTGTGGGGGTATTTTAGCAAGTTTTGGAACTTTTTTTAAAAAAAACTGATTTTGTAATTTTCTATTTATTAAAAATTCTGCTTTCCATCTTAAAGTTTCTTCAAAAAAATAAGGATCCAAAAAAATAGAATAATTTTTCTTATTCCAAAACATTCCAAATGAGTTATATTTACTAATTTGTGCGAAAGAAAAAACATATTTTTGGATAATATCTACGTTAGTCTTATTTTTTTTAATCTCAGCTTCAACAAATTTTTTAATTTTTTGCTTAGCCCTAATAAATGTTTCTTCATCAACTAAGGGGTTAAATATTTTTCTTTTGTTTATGTCTTCTCTAAAAATGAATCCAAAAAGAAACTTAAATGTTCTTTTAAATCTGTTTGATTGCTTATGTACATAAAAAAATGAAGATATAATGCTGTCAACCAATTGATCTTTATTTAAATGTTGTATATTCAAAGGAATATCACTCCCAAAAACTTCATTGCCATTCATTCCTGTTAGTAAAACATCAAATTTTGGAAAACTGCTTTTGTTTATGGTTTGAAATAATCTAGCACTGCCCGTAGGATTAAATCTTATTTCAGAATAAGCTTTCTCTTCAAAATTTATGCAATTATATGGAATTTCATGAAGTTTTAGTTTATACAGCTTTGCTATTTTTCTAGCACTTGCATGATCTCTGCTTAAAAATAATTTATTGGGTTTTCTTTCTCCAATTATGAAGTTTTTTAACCTCATCCTGTATTTTACTGCATAGTGAGGTATCAACCTTGAGTCTAAACCTCCACTTAAACCAGATCCATAAACAGTTTCAGGATTATGCTTCTCTTTAATTCTCCTTAAAGCATTACTCAAAAACATATCTATTCTTTCAGCAGCTTCATTTAAAGAAAGGTTATCATCAGGAGTATATTTAAAATCCCAGTAGTTATTTATATTAAGTATTTTATCTTTTATTGAAAATTTACTAATACTAGCTGCTGGAAAAAAGTTTAAATTATTTACAATTGTTTTAAAAAATAAGGGCCTCCCAAAAATAACAAACTCCTTAACATGTTGTATATTAATATCAGATTCATTTGGTTCAATAATATTTATAATCTCCCAAAAGTCATTAGAAATAATAAATTTTTTCTTATTATAAAAATAAAATAATATTTCTCTTCCTAATTTATCATTGCCTATACATATTTCTTTTAATTTTTTGTCATACCATACAAGAAAGAATTCCCCTTTTAATTTTGGAATCAATGAGTTTCCTTTTGTGAGTATACTACTAAAAAGTTCTTTATCATTATAATTAAAAATTCCTCCTTGTTTAATTATCAAACCTTTTTTATTCTTATAATAGTCTCCTTTAATATATATATCTCCTTCTTTTGTACTATTTTGAAATTTTTCTGATGATATTACAAATGACATGTTCTAATTTCTCTTACTTATTGTTTTATTAATCATATTGATTATTCTTTCTGATGCTTTTCCATCTATTTTATAACATTGATCATAAATAAATACTTTTGTTTTTTTGGTTAACTTTTTTCTTACAATTTGATCTTCCAATATAGACTTAATTGCTGGTGCAATATCCTTTGGCTTGTAAACACCAATGGCTGCCCCACTTTCTGCATAAGGCATTTCATCTGGTTTGCCAGAAAGATTTATTGTAATAAGGTATTTTCCCATAATTAAAGTTTCGAGGCCGGTAGTAGATGAGACGGTTATCATAACACTACATCCTTTTATTAAGGAATACAAATATTTGTTTGTTATTATGCCCTTCACACCGGATTCTTTTATTATCTGTTGATAATTTTTTATTGAATACTCTGCAGGATGTGTTTTTATTACAAGCTGCAACCCTGGAATTGATTTTACTGCTATGCAGAGATATTTAACAGTTTCTTCAATTAAGGGTATATTTTGGGTGGTAAATAAAACATATTTTTTTGATAAATCAAGTCCTATCTCTCTTGCAATATTTTCTGTTATTTTAGTATTGAACTTTCTAAGATTATCAAACTGTGGTGCTCCTGTAATAACTATTTTCTCTTTTGGCACAGATTTTTTGATTAATGCTTTTCTGGAGCTATTTCCCCAAACAGCAATTTTATCAGCAGAAACAGGGGTAAATCCTAAAATATCAGCCATTGCCCCATGTTGTATACATAAAATCTTTATTTTCTTTTGATTGGCTACAGAAACAGCAATATTCCCTATAGTGTTTATCTCATTCATCACTACAAGAAGCTTCGGCTTCTCAACAGAAAGCATATTATTAATTGTCTCAATATACCTTATCATCTCTGGAAAATACATTAAAAAAAGATAACTTAAATCTTGTTTGTCAATTTCTCCTGTTTTCAATAGCTCTTTGTATTTATTTTTAAGTGATTTTTTTGCTTTTCTTATGTTTCTTGATGATTCTTTTGTGAGATAACCTTCAATATCATTGTAGTTTATATTGTTCTGTTTTAGTTTTTTTGCAACATTGCTTGTAAAGCCATCTCTCTTGACAACAAGAAAGTTATTTTTCATCTTTTTTATAACGGGAGCAAGGGTATTAATATGGCTATGTGTATAAGCAAGAAAAAGCACATCTTTTTTATGTGTTTTATTTTTTGAAAGTTTATGCCTTAATGATAATTTCACTTGCTTAACAAAATCTATAATAGGAGAAAGCATTAATCTTGATTGTTCAGTCATCGTAAGCTCATACTCAGACCTATCAATTAATGAAACCCCTTTATAAATCAAAAAATCTTCATATTTCCTGAGTTTTATTATTATTTCTTTTTTCATTTTGCGTATTTATATTCAAAGTATTTGTATGGAAACAACTTTCTTCGTAAAAAGTCATATATTTGAAAATGGATATTCCACAATCCTTTGTATTTTAACCGAAGCATAAGATTCTTAAAGAGAGGTATTTTGATTTGTTCTTGTACATAATTTTTCCACCATTTTACTTCTTCATCTGAAAACTCTGTTAAATTTATAACAAATTTGTAAGCAGAAGATAGTTGCATAAAAAATTCTTTTTCATCTTTAATCTTACCTTCTTTTTTTAAATTATTGTAAAGTTCTGTTCCAGGGTATGGGGTTGTCCAAAAAAATGGTGTATCATGTTTCATTTCTTTACAAAAATCTATGGTTTCCCGTATTGTTTGTTTGTTTTCTCCAACCATACCAAACATCATTGTCCCACCATGAGCAAGCTTAGCTTTACGCAATATTCTTAGTGCTTTCTTTATCTGGTCAACCTTTATGTCTTTCTTCATGTTGTCCAGGATCCTTTGACTGCCAGACTCTATACCAATTCCTACACAAACACACCCAGCTTTCTTTATAACTTCAACAATTTCTGGAGTTATTGAATCCGCTCTGGACGCACATGACCAAGTAACTTTTAATTTTTGATTTATTATTTCTTTGCATAATTCTTTTACTCGTTCTTTTGCGACAAGGAAGTGATCATCTGCAAAATCAAAGTGCCTTATCTTATATTCTTTAATTAAAAATTTCATATCATTGATAATTTTAGTGGTTGAATACATCCTATATGAACCTTGTCCACAAGTGATAAAACAAAAAGTGCATCTGCCAGTACATCCAAGGCTAGTAACAAAAGGTAAATTTCGTTTAAATCCTGCTATTGAATTTGGATGATTTATGTACTTTTCTATATCCATAAGATGATATGCTGCTCTTGGGATTTCATCAAGATTTCTTACTAATGGCTGTGGTTCTGTCTTTATAATTTTTCCACTATCATTATAATAAATACCTTTAACACTCTTTAAATCTTGTTTTGTGTTTAGTGCATTCATAAGATTAACTATTGTAATAACTCCTTCCCTATATACAATAATATCTGCACCCATTATATTGAGTGCATGTTCAGGTATTGAAGAAGCCAAGGCACCGCCAAGGATAACTTTCTTCTTTGGATATTGTTTTTTGATTATATGAATAATTTTCTGGATAAAAGCATAGGATGTTATCAAACCTGATATGCCAACAATATCAAAGTCCTTAGATAAAATTAGTTCTGATAGGTTAATCTTGTTTATTTTATGTTTGTATAACTCAAAATCAAGAATTTCGACTTTGTAACCTGCTTTTTCAAGCGCTGATGCTATGACTGGTAAACTATATGTAAAATATGGTGCTGATTCAAAATCTAAAGGAGGCATAATTAACAATATCTTTTGTATCATAAGTCCTCTAAGCAATAATTTATCTCTCTGTAAGTCAAAAAATGTTGATGTTCTCTGAGTTTTGTTATTATTTCTTTTTCCATTGTTTTACTTTTTATGTGCTTATGCTTATTAAAGCTTCAGTAACAACAAATCTTATACTTTATAACTCTTTTTCTTGAGTCTTAATGGAATCATATCAAAAAAAGCCTTAACAACCCCTGTTTTTTTGTTTATTATCCATACCAAAGGTATGCTAAAAACTGCAAATATGACTAGTTTAATAGCTGTTAATAACATATCTCTTGATAAGCCACCAGTTATTGGAATAATATTAGATAATGCAAGAAATAATATTATGTATAAGTATGGAATATACACCTTTACAAAAAATTTAATGAGTTCTGTAATCCTATAGATATAATACCTGAAAGAATAAACAAGTACGCATGTGCTATAAAAGAAATAACTTATTGCTGTTGCAATTGCAACTCCATTAATCCCATAACCATTTATTATAAAGAAATAGTTTAGAATGATTGCAACGATTACAGAGATAGCTTGTACTAAAAGTATTTTTCTTTCTTTGTTTATTGTTATCAAAAAGTTACTAGCAGATACTATAATTGACATAAAGAAAATAGCACAGATAAGTATCTTAGCAGAGGTTATTCCCTGGATATATTTTGGAAGTATGTAATATATTACAACAGGAGCTGTTATAAAGACTACTCCCATCACAATTGGTAAGAGATAAGAAATTATTAATGTTGGCTGAAACAAGTAATTTTTAAGATAAATCTTATCCTCTTTCTCCCCATATTTTTCAAGAATGTGAGGAAACATAATATAACTTATTGAATGTGGTATAAAAAAGATTACTCCTGCTATCATTACTGCAATTGAATAATATCCAAGTTGTACATTATCCATAAATTTTATTATCATCAACTTATCAATGCTTGTAAGAAAGATAGTTATAATCCCCATTGTGAGAAGAGGGAATCCAAATTTTATAAGTTGTATTGACTTCCTTGGCATGATTGTTATTTTAAATTTAAATCTCTCTTTCTTAAAAATATAGAAAATAACACTAGCATATGCAATAAGTAAAGCAAAGAATACTCCTTCAAGCCTAAACTTCATAATTAAAACAATAATAAATATAAAATAGGTTATTGAATAGACTAATAGGGTTTTCCCAACCATAAAAAACTTTTTTTCAAACATTAGATAATTCTGGTAGAAGAATAATAATTGTTGTAATATTATGATTGTGGCAACAATTCTGATGCTATTTATTGTATGGGTATCCAAATTCTTTATGAAAAAAGAAGCAATAATCAAAGCTAAGCTAATAAACAAAATAATAATAAGTGATGCACTAAAGGTAATATTCTTTACTTCCCTTGCTTTCTTATATTCTTTCTTACCATTGTAAAACGGAACCTTTTTTATCATAGCAGACAGCAAACCAAGATGAGAATACTGACTATAAGTTACAATAAGCATCAAGGCACTGTAAACACCAAATGAAGCTGGACCAAGAACCTTTGCAATAATTAATCCAGTTAGGGCAGTAAAGAAATAAGCACTATATCTTGCTATAGTAAATATTGATGTGTCTCTTATTATTTCTTTTTCATGTGCCATTTTAGAACTGTCATCAAGATAATCAAAAATCTTTATAAAGTTAATGATTTTTTGACCAAGATGTATCCATTGCGTATATTGTTTTTCAATTAACTTTTTTCTATGCTAATTATTTATTTATGTTTAAAAACTGCTAATTGATTAAATCCTAATTGGAATTTTGTATATTTTTCTAATACAAAACCAGACTTTTTTGCCAAATTATAAATATCTTTTTTAGTCCAGTAATGTTTATGTTCTGCTAAGTCTTCTTTATTTATTCCAATCAATGCTGTTAATTTTAATATAGGTTTAGCTATTCTGGTGGGAGTTGTTAAAAATATTCTTCCATTCTTTTTTAGATTCTCTTGCTTGAATTTCTTAAAAATCTCAAAAACTTCATTAAATTCTATATGTTCTATTACAGCAAGGGCAATAATTGTATCAAAAGTTTTCCCTTTCATTACAGAATGGTCATAATTAACAACTAAGTATTTCCCTTTCACAAATTTTCTTAATTCTCCTTTGTTCCCGCCAAAATCCATAACATCCCCTTTTAAGTAAGGTATTACTGTATTAAACCTCATTTTTTGCAAAAATCTTTCAATAAACTTTGTGCTGTCTATCATTTTACCTTCACTTTTGACTTATCATCTTTTGAGTTTTTAATGTTATTTCAATGTTCCAGATGCTCTCCAGCTGACACTTTTATAATGTGAAATATAAACATTTGAAAATTCTTTCTGGTTAAACCATCCTTTAATTGTTGATTTCTTAATAAAAAAGGTTTGAGGTGCATTAAGTTTGTCAAAAACATTTAAATTATTCCTCTTGAAATCCAATTCCCTCCAGTTTTGAAAATAGTAATAAAAAGGTAAGAACTTTAATGGCAAAATATAAACTGTATAAACCGGCAGATATACTATTAAAGTTATTAAATTTGAAATAGCCCAAAGGATTTTCTTGTTTAGCTTAAGAAAAAATGATTTTTTAAGCCATTCTAAAATAGTTTCATTTAAAAAATTTCCTTCATGAGAATAAACCCATATAATAACTCGACCTTTTTTTTTAACAAATTTTTTGATATTATTAAATGATTTAAGGGGGTTGTTTGTATGATGCAAAACTCCAACAGAATACACAATATCAAATTTTTTATTTAATTTAATATTGGCAATATCTCCCTCAATTACTTTTACATTTTTATTTTTCCTATTATTTCTTCTGGCAATCTCTGGCGTATTCAAATCTATACCTAATATTTCTTTACAATAAGGAGCTACAAAATTTAGGTGCTGCCCTCCACCACAACCACAATCTAAGACTTTTTTATCCTTGAAATCCCCTAATTTATTAGGATAAATCCATTGTTTAAAAAGCCATATATTATTGTCATATGCCTTATTCCACTGCCAATTCCATTCTGATTGTTTTTTTTGCATATTTTTGGGTAAACTATTAACACTTTTAAAACTTTTGTTGAAAAAATTTTAATAAAGCAAATTTTAAACTTTAAGTTTGAATTAATTACATTTGAAAATGGAAGCTTTTTCTCTGCCAACAGATTCAAAGACACATGAAAAGTCAGTGCAGCGATAACCAACAACTCTATTAATGTTCTTGCATGAATCATCAATTATAAGAAAACTTCCATCTTTAAATTTATCAGAATCGTTTTCTAAGATTGTACAGTTTTTACAAAGCCTATTGAATAAATTTTTTGTGGATTCTTCCAATAGTAGATTATTGATTTGAATATTTATAAAAGGGTTAGGAATTTCTTGATTATTAATGTAATGGACCAACTGAAGTCCTGTATCTGCTTTTTGGACAAATGTGCTGGGAATTGGTAAAATAACACTTAAACTATTCTGTACATGGCCTCCGGTATAAAAAGAAGTAAAAATAAGCAGAAAAATAACATAAATTGTAAATATTAATAATTTCTTTATATTAACTGAAGATTTTCTAAAAAACAAGCATCCAATTAAAATAGTTAATATGGGTATGAAAGTAACAAAGTATCTTGTGGCAAAAAATGGGTTTGTTACCAAAAGTACTAAATCTATATGGATATTTGTTAAGCTCCATGGATTCTGGATCATTCCTATATGGTTCACTAAATCCCATGTGAGAGCACTTACTAAAATTGTGGATACAAAAGAAACTAAAATCAGTTTCCAATACTTGTTACTGCCTGAAAATATAAGTTTGAAAGACTTCAAAATATACCAAATCAAACCTAAAAAAGCAACTGGAAAAACAATCAAAATAAAATAAATTAATGTATAAGGGTATGATATTATGCTATGTGAAATATAGTCCATATAACTTTCAGCTGCCGTCTTCACAAGAAGATTTCTTATAAACCAGCAAACAAAAGGAATTGTTGATATAACCACAAACAAGAAACTATCTTTCATTTGTTTCTTATGCATGAAAAGCCAAAGAAAATAAAAACAAAATACTGCAACTACAACAATAAATACTATTCTTATCATAACTGACAGACCTAAAAATAATGCACCAAGTACAATAATCGAGGTTTTAGGCTTTTTTTCAATATATAAAAACATAAAAAACAAGCCTAAAAGCAAGAAAAAAATTCCTGCTCCCTCTGAAAGACCTGAGATAGTTGTGAAATAAAAAAACCAGGGGTTAAAGAAAACAGAAGCAGATAGTAGCAACGAAACAACTCTGTTTAGATTAAGAAATCTTAGAAAAAAATAGCATAAACTTATTATAAGGCTACTGAAGAAAATACTAACAAACCGAACCGCAAAACCAGAATCGTCAGTGAAAAAAAGTACAAATGAAGCAATAAATGCATTTCCTGGAGGATATTTTTCACAAGGTTCACCGTTTGATTCATATTTAAAATTATTATGCAAACTTTCACTCAATTCTGCATATTTAGCAGAATCCTGAATAACCGGATAATCAAAAAAAGGAACTCTCACTAAGAAAGTAATTAAAAATATTACAATCATTACATATATTTCTTTCTGACTTATTTTAATATTTCTCATTCTATGAATGTTTCATGCCATATATTAAAATTAACTATTGACCAAAGCTGTCTTGCGTAGAAAAGCTTTGATGCACTAAACCTAGACACTATTCTATCTATCTCCCGCTTATCAAAGAACCCTTTATTTAATTTACTGTTTTCCTCAAGAATTCCTTCTGCTGCAGACTTAAATTCTTTATCAAACCAGGTATCTATAGGAACATTAAATGTCTGTTTCTTTCTTTTCATTATAATATCAGGAATATAATCCTTAAGTGCCTGCTTCATTATAATCTTGGTGTTTACTCCTGAAATCTTAAATCTTGAAGGTATCTGAAATGCCAGTTCAACTATCTTGTGATCTAATATAGGTACTCTTGACTCTATAGAAAAAGCCATGCACATTTTGTCAGGTTTCATTAAAAGATCCTCTGGAAGGTATTGTTTTACATCAAAATAGCATATTCTTGAAAGCAAATCTGTCTTAAAATTAAAAAAATTCTTGTTTATTTTATCATAATTATCAAAGTCAGATATTTGACTCAAAATTTCTTTTTTCAACAATTTCCTACGCTCTTCTTCATCAAATATTGACATCATTTCGAGGTATACCTTTGCAGGATCTTTTGGATTAGAAAGAATCCGATTAAATCTTGTTAACATCTCTTCACCTGTGTTGCTGCTGTATTTGTATACTCTATCAAGAATCCCTTTAGGTATTTTATTGATGCCAAAGGGAATTATCTTTTTTCTGAATAATGAAGGGAAATGCTGTAACTTATTAGACCAAAGCATGAATTTATATTGGTCATAGCCACCAAAAAGCTCATCACCACCATCTCCTGTGAGTATTACAGTAACCTTTTTTTTGGCTTCTTTTGCTAAGATATAGTTAGGAACAACAGCTGGATCTGAAAGTGGCTCATCAAGGTGCCAAACAATCTCCTTAAGATGTTTTATAACATCAGAATTAAATTCAATTTCTGTATGGTCTGTGCCAAAATATTCACTCACAGCTTTAGCATATGGCAATTCATTGGATATATTATCACCAACAAAACCTACAGAAAAAGTTTTAATTGGTTCATCAACAAAATGGCTCATAGCACCAACAACAGCTGTTGAGTCAAAACCTCCAGAAAGGAAAGCTCCAAAAGGAACATCACTCATAAATCTTTTTTGTATAGCACTATCAAACAAGCTCTTTATCATCTTTATTAGTTTATTTTTATCATTGATTTTAGGTATTTCAAGATTAATATCCCAATAATGTTTAATTCTTAATTCTTTTTTTCCTAAATCAAAGATAGCATATTGCCCAGGCATAATCTTCTTAATACCTTTGAACATAGTTTCATTCCATGGAGAAAACCTGCGCATTAAATATTGGTTTAAAACATCAAGATTGACTTCTCTGGGAATGTCCTTGTTCTCAATTATTGCTTTTATTTCAGAGGCAAACATAAACTTTTCATTAGAATGATAATAATAAAGTGGTTTTATTCCAATCCGATCTCTTGCTAAAAACAGCAGATGTTTATTTTTGTCATAAATACAAAAAGCAAACATCCCTTCAATATTTTCCAGCAAACCTTGAATGCCCCACTTTTCGTAGCCGTAAATAAGAACTTCAGTATCTGTGTTTGATTTAAAGTTATAGTTCTTTAATTCTTTGCGAAGCTCTTTGTAATTATAGATTTCACCATTAAAGACAATTATAATTGAGCCATCCTCATTTTCCATTGGCTGGTGACCGGCATTAGAAAGGTCTATAATTGAAAGCCTTTGATGGCCAAGTGAAATATCCTTATCAGTATAGTATCCTTTATCATCAGGTCCCCGATGGGATATAGAAGCCATCATCCTTTTAATAAGAAATTTATCCTCCCAATTAAACCCAGTAATACCGCACATTTTATTTCTTGTTTATTATTTCTGCAATAAGACCAAAGAAAAATATTTGGATTGACAAAAAGAAAAGTCCAAAAGCAAAATTACCAATATGCTGGTCAGCAGTAACAATTATATCTCTAACCCCCCTTAATACTGAAAAAAGAAAACAGATAATTGAAATTGGAATAAATGTTTTTAGTGGATTAAAATAAAGGCTTAGTCTAAAAAGTAAAGTAAAAAATCTTATAGTATCCTTTATTGGATGTATGCTTGATTTCCCCTTCCTTTCCATGTAGTTTATTGGTGTAAACAAAGTAGAATAACCTTTAGTAGTACAAATCATTGTCATCGTTGAAGTGAACGAAAATCGTTCAGGGAACAAATTCCAGTAATCAAGAGCTATTTTTTTATCAAAAATCCTTAAACCAGAATTCAAGTCAGGAATTTCCTGCCCTGCTAAATATGAACTAAACTTATTAAGAAGGGATTTAATAGGTCTTCTTAAGAGAGGTATTTTAACTTTTTTACCAATTCTTGCTCCTACAACCATGTTGTATTTATCTTTTTGTGAAAGAAGTAAAGGCATTTTATTTATAGGGTAAGTGCCATCAGCATCAGTTATCATAATCCACTCCCCTTCAGCAGCAGATATCCCAGTTTTTATAGAAGCCCCATAGCCTTTATTGACAGGATGATTTATGACTTTAATAATATTTTTCTCAGCAAGTTGAGCTAAGATTTTCTCACTTTCATCTTTTGAAGCATCATTCACACATATTATTTCATATCCAGAATTATAATTTTTCAAAGCATCTGTTATATCAAGTATTGTCCTGCTTATTGAATCTTTTTCATTATATACAGGGATAATTATTGTCACTTTAATTTTTTTCATTAAATACACCTACTTAATTTAAAATAATGCCTAAGAGACTATCTCCCAATTCCCTTGTAAATGATTCCAAGAGTCTTAATTCCCTGCTTGTCAAGGCAGTTCTTTCCGTCAACAACAACCTTAATGCCTTTTTCTTTTATATCCTCAGGCCTAATCTCTTTAAATTCAGGATGGTCTGTTGCGATGACAATGCATTCTGCATCAAGTGCCTCATCAAGATTATCAACTGTGGACTTGCTAGGAATATAAGGGTCAAAAATCTTTAAATCTGCACCAAGCTTCTTTAGTTCATCAATTATTTCAAAGGAAGGACTCTCTCTCATATCATCAACACCACCTTTGTATGCTACACCAAGTACAGTTATCCTTGTATTTCTAACAGATTTTCCAGCTTCATTTAAACCATCAACAATTTTTCCAACAGTATAGTGAGGCATACTGTTGTTTATCTCTCTTGCAAGATTCAAAAACTGGTGGGTAAAGCCATTCTCCTTTGCTCTGCTTATCAGATAATAAGGGTCAACCTTTATGCAGTGGCCTCCTACTCCGCAGCCAGGCCAATGCGGCATAAATGCAAATGGCTTTGTACTTGCGCCTTTGATAACCTCTGTTATGTCAATTCCCATCATATCAAATGATTTTGCCATTTCATTCACAAAAGCGATGTTTATATCCCTAAAAGTATTTTCCATTATTTTTGTTGCCTCTGCTGCCTTCACAGAATTAAGCTCCAAGACCTCTGAGCTTGTTATTGACCTATAAAATTCTGCCGCCTGCTTCAGCCCTTCCTTGCTCAATG
>Ga0210017_1000555_pt1 | contig 31850 bp, 31 predicted proteins | sample CryGeyCG2014_020_FD_183966 | JGI IMG/M metagenome (GOLD analysis project Ga0210017, IMG submission 183966) | Groundwater microbial communities from aquifer - Crystal Geyser CG08_land_8/20/14_0.20 (SPAdes) (version 2) | ecosystem: Environmental > Aquatic > Deep subsurface > Groundwater | place... | reverse complement strand
CCTTCCTTGATCGCCAAACAGACAACCCCGGTTGTCCAATCGCTATTAGTATATTCGTAAATAGAAAAATAATCTCCGGCATCATAAAGCGCCCAGCCTTCATTATCATCCATATCCTTTAAACCTATAATGGGATTTGCGGATGCAATGGTTAATAACTTTTGCGGCGCCACCGTCCCGATGCCGACGTTGCCGGCGCTGGTAATTGTCATCCTTCTAATAAGCAAAGCTGAACCGTCGGGTGTTGTAAAAAATGACAGCCTGCCCGGCATATCATTATTGCCCGGGGTTCCATCTACGTTAGATATAATAACCGCCGTAGAATGATATTCGTCCCCGTCATAACCTTGAAAGTGTATATATCCTGTTTCATCGCCTACTATTACAGGGCTTCGCGCTGACTTTGTCCCACGAGATTTTTGAAACATGATATTGTTTGAAAAAGCTTTGTCGGTATTGCTTTCCAAAAATACACTTGGCCCCACCACATGCAATAAAGCTAATGGATTCGCTGTCCCGATGCCGACATTGCCGGGATAGTAGGTGTTATAAATATTGTTCGGGTTATCCGGCGTTGGTGCCCATATCCTTTCCGGATCAATAGTCGTGAGTGTTATATCATCAGCAAAAACCGAGACATTTAAAACAAACAAAAAAAATACCGCTGTCGCGATAAAAGTAGATCTATATATATTCATAGCAACCCTCCGATTTTTCTATTGTCTCTCGATTTGAAAAATCGTCCCGAGTCCCTCGCCGCGACCATCTTACGTGCTGGCGGCTCGGGACGAGGGACTTCCTTATCTATTATTGAGCTTATTTTATTATAATAATAATTAAAATGCAAGGCAAATCTCAGCAGGCCACTGCTCTTTGGCTGCAAGCTGAAACCTCCAATTGGGCAGGATAACACTTGACTGGTAATTCTCTTCTATACCGGTCTCTGACTGGGATATGGTTTTAATCGGAAACCGCCATATATCAGCAGATTTAGAGAGCTTAAGCTGAATACCTATGCCGGCTATCTCATCTTTAAAAGCCGCTTCTTTTAAACTAAACAACTGTTCTGTGATATCATCATTTGTCATTGAAAAATTAAACTCAACCCCAAACCACAAATCAAGCTTCCCGGAGGATGTATTTTTTATATTATAGGCTATTTCTATAATGCTTGAGCCATTTTTTATTTCAACTGCCTTCTCTACCCGCAATGCCTGTTGGCTAACCTGGCCGTTTCTTGACAAGACAAGGCTTGTTTTAAACTTTTTCATATCAAATGGCTGATTAACAAAACCGCCCAGCTCTTTATACCGGCATCTTGAGAAGTTTTCTATTGTTGTTGATGCGCCAAAAAAGTGATCCAGAAGCGAGGCGCGCCTGTACCAGTCATAAGAAACCTTTGGCGCAAGCGCCTTATTTTCAAGCCGGCGTTCGTGTATGGTTTTGACATCTCCGTTTATGTTTTTGAAATTTTTATCGCTTAAAAGCTCGTCGTGATAAAGCTCTTTTCTGCGCGAAAGCGTATTTACGATGTTTATTGCCTTTGGCTTAAAATCTATCTCGGTTATGGCGCCGCCGTAGTTTGCGTCAATAAATAAGGATAAAACATTGCTTGATATTATCGCCTCGTCTTCTATTTTTACCCATGGCTTTTTGCCGTTTATCAGCTCATCAACTATTGTTTCCGCCTTTATCAAATGGCTCCACACAGCAGCCCGTAAATGATACAGATACAATCCCCCGAAAACCCCGTGCCAGTAAGCGCAATTACACTGGCCTTTATACAATTCATTGCGGGCCTGTTCGAGTAGCTTGGAGTTTGGAGTTAGGCGTTTGGAGTTTTTTGGCAACTGTTCGATTTTTTCACTTACCCTGAGCATCTTTTTATACATTTGATTTGACTCAGGATACTTCGTTAAAAATCCTCTCCAGTTACCGCCTGACCACTGCCCCATTTCTTCGTAAGACGCATCAGGTATGTTAACCCTGCCTAAAGCGCTGTTTTCTTTCATATACTCGCTTAAATGAGCGGTTTTTAACCAGGAATTATTCTGCCTTAATGCAATGAAAAAATTATAAAGCCATCTTTTATTATAAACCAATTCGTGCGTGCCTGGCCACTCCCCGAACTTCTCGGCGTCATCGCCGTAAACAGCGCAAAGCCCGTCTTTTTTTTCGCTGATAGAGCGCAGGTAATCGATTACTTTATCCGTTTGGGCAAAAGGAATACTATAGCGCAGATTTTTGTCTGAGGCAAAAACAGAAACAGCCTTGCCTTGATCCTCTGTAACATAATAACCATGAATATCTTCGTCTTTAATCCCGGCGCGCTTTAAATGATAATCATCAAGGATAACATATTTTACGCCGGCGTCATTTAGGGTTGAGGCAATCGCAGGCTCCCACACGCGCTCGGCAAGCCAGGCGCCCTGCGGATTATAGCCAAAATTCTTTTTTACAAAATCAGTAAGCCTGGCAATCTGTCCAATGCGGTCATTGTAGGGTATAACAGGCAGAATCGGTTCATAAAAACCGCCTGTCATTATTTCAACCTGGCCGCGTTTTATGAGGCGTTTTATTTTGCTTAAAATTTCCGGCTTATTAACCGAAAACCAATCCAGGAGGCAACCGCTGAAATGAAGGGTTAGTTTTATATCGGGAAATTCTTCAACGGATTCAAGAAACGGCTGGTAACTGTTATTGCAGACCTTCTCGAAGACAAAATTAAAATTGCCCACGGGCTGGTGAAAATGTATCGCCATCAAAAATGAGACCTTGTTCATGCAAAGTCCTTGATGTCTATCTCCTGGAAACAGGCGTCTTTTTTCTGGCAGTCATTAAGAAAAACTGTGTCTTCGTGGCTTAACGTGTTATTTTTCAAATATTCTTCTATAATACTATAAAGCCGTTTAAACCTGTCTAAGTGGTCTGAGAAACGCAACTCCGCGTAATCGCGCGCGCTCCAGGTGCTTATAAGAAACTGCCAGTCAGAACTTTGTAAAAGTAAAAACTCGCGCGCCAGCTGCTTTAGCAGGCCATGTTTGTCTTCAACAGCGCCTGAATCAGCCAATGCCTTTTTCATCATTGCCTCTGCCTCATATAAGCTCTGCCATGTCCACTTGGTCCAATCATTAAACCATATCCAATGAAACCCACCCTCTCCCCATGAACCCTCAGGAATAGAGATTATTTCGGTAGGCGCAAAACGCTCTATTGCCTCTGTGCCGGTTGCCAGTTCAATGTCCTTATCCTGCGACAGGCCTTTTATCACCAGATAAAGCCATCTTGGCCCTTCAAACCACCAGTGCCCGAATAACTCGCAGTCAAAAGGCGCAACAACAATACCGGGTGAATTATTTTTATTATAAAAATCCATAAGCGTTGATTTTACAAGCCCGGCAAAATGCGCCGCGTTTTCCTCCAAGCGCTGCGGCACATCTTTTGGCCAGTAAATCATCTTTGAACCAAGATCGCTTTTTGGGGTTGTTATCTTCCAGTAACGAAGGCCTCCGGGAAAACGTTTTTTATGAAAATCCAGGTAATTTCCGTCGCCGGGATATCCGTATTCTCCGCTCCAGACCTGAAGGCTTGTCTTTAAATCCCTGGTTAAAACAGCAACCGGTTTTTTGCCGTTTGCCGAGCTTACCATGTAAATTTTATTTGAAGTCCGCGGTTTGGCAGGCAGGGATTGACAATCGAAATTTTTTTCAAAACTCTCCCAAAGCGTCTTAAGCGCCTTAAACCTGTCCATATACACGCCTACAGGCTTGCCGCCTTCTAAAAGATGGCTGTCTACTATAAAAAAATCAATATTCTCATCATGGAGAATCTCCTCAACGCCTGCCCTTTCTTTTGGCTGGCCAAATCCACTTAAAGGATACGCCCATTTGTAACGCGGCCTGTAGGCGCATTCCGGAAGCCAAATGCCTTTGGGGCTTTTACCAAAATGTTTTTTATAGTTTTTCACTCCGGTGCGCACCTGCGCTTTTACAAACGTATCATCTCCTATTAAAGGCAAATACCCATGCGTGGCTGCCGAGGTTATTATCTCTATGGCGCCTGTATCCTGCAAATGCCTGAAGGCGCCTACAATATCTTCCTTGTATTTATGAATAAAACTATCGTGGATACTTTTGTAAAACTTAATCCAATCCGCTGCAAGCAGAATCATATGCTCCTGCTTTTCTTTTACAAACTCTTTTTCGTCAATCTGGGCTGCCTCGATCTTCTGGGCGAGATATACCTTAAACTCTTCTTTGAAACTTTTATCCGCCAGTTGCTCGGTTAATACAGGCGTCAGGCCTATTATAATCTTCGGCTTAATGCCCTCGTCAACCAGCTTGTTCAGCGCGTCCAGAAGCGGGATATACGTCTCGGCTGTCGCCTCATTAAGCCAGTCAAGCCCATGCGGCCACTTGCCGTGCGCAATCACATACGGAAGGTGTGAATGTAAAACAAATGTAAAATACCCCTTACTCATAATACGAACAACCTGTCTGTTATTTTATTCCTGAGATCCCTTGCGGCTACTACTTTATGATAATACTCTCTTTTTACCTCTTCTTCGGATGAGGATGTCTTGATTGCCTTATAAGCATTAAGCAGCGTTTCATCCTGCATGATCAGGCCCTTATTCACAAGGTTTATGTCCCACATCGGCATGCGCGACGCCCACCAGAACTGGCAGCTATGCAAGGCGCTGTCTAAAAGCATGCGCGAAATATTGGCGTAATTTTTTGAGCCGCCGGCTGAAGCCGTTTCAAGCGCCTTATAAACCATTTCAATGCAAATCTTAACGTGTTCCCACTGCAGGCCGTGAATTTCATTATCATTGTCCAGCCACAGCGGATAAAAGTTTTTATGCTCTATATCTTCGGCTGATGTGCTCCAGCTGGATTTTTTGGGATTTATAACTTTAGATTTTGGGAAATGTTCAAGAAGCTCGCTTATTGTAACAACCTTTATCTGATCTTTAAGCCCGCCTTTAAGCATGCCCTCAAATGACCTGGCAAGGTCTGATTTTTGTTTTATGTCATCGTATACTTTTTTTAAAAATAGTTTTTCCCAGTTTTGTATGTGATGGCCGAATGTCTCGGCATCCATAGCCGTAATAACATACGTGTCTTCTTTTGCCTGGGCAATGCCCTTTAAATGTTTTATGAAGCCTTTGCTGTCTAGGTTCTGAAAACTTATTTTATTGCTGAGTATATCGTCGCGGAATAATACCGAAAGCGCGTAATCGCCTGATTTTATCTGGTATATTTTATCCATGGGCCATTGGTCAGCGCAGGCTATGCCGCTTAGCAATATCCATTTATGGCCTGATGCGGCGATAGGCGCAATTATATCATCTGAATAGCACATCTCCGGAGGGAAAAAACCTTTTGGAGAAAACGCCTTTTTGAAAAAATATTTATTTGTAGCGTGGTTTAACTCTATCTGCCTTTCGGTTTCTTCCTGAGGTATTAAAGGCAGTATGGCGTGATATTTGGAAGTTCCCGTAAATTCAAGCTGGCCCCGTTCCGCCAAATTTTTCATCCGCTCGATTACATCCGATGCAGCATGGTCGTTAAGAAGCTCTGTGAGCACGCCGCAGATATTTACTGTAACCTTTGCGGACGGATTGGCTTCAAAAACGTCAAGAAGCGGCCTGTATGATTCATTACAGATTTTCTTGAGTATTGCATGAAACTGTATCGACGGCTGATAAAAATGAAGGAACGGGGCCCAATATATCATCTATAGCTTTTCTGGCGCGCGCAGTTTTTCACCAAGCGCTCGGCCTCCACCCAATCATTAAAATCGCTGCCATGCTCACAGCCTCTTTTCTCATATAACTCATAGGCTTTTTTGGCTATAAGCTCGCTGGTATCCTGCGATTTATTCGTGGTTGTATTTTTCTTTTTTGTCCTTAACATAAAACTATCACCTCCTTTATTCATCCATTCCCATAAATTAAACTCTGGCATAGGCCGCTCCCTCCTGAATTTTAATTTATATTATTACACCTAAATTATATACTAATAAAATCACTAAATCAAGAAAATTCTTGGAAACGCACGCCATTGCGAACCCCGCGAAGCGGGGTGAAGCAATCTCCCATTTTAACAAGGAGATTGCTTCGTCGCTTCGCTCCTCGCAATGACGGAGAAAATTATATTTTTCTTATTAAAAAAAGGCACAGGAAACTCGTTGCCGATGAAAGCATGATAAGCCATTTTAACCCCAGAATATCAAGCAAAAAAGCGCCTGAAAGATTGCTGGCTGTCAAAGCAAGGTTGCTTATACTGCAAAGAAGCGCGAAAGAAGTCGCCTCAAGGCCTTTGGCGGTATTCCTGGCCATAAAATCCATTATCATCAAAAATATAAACATGCCTATCAGGCTGTAAACCACATCATAAATAACCGCGCTTACAGGCGTATAATGAAGGTAGCTCAGCGTTGTTACAGCTCCGAGAAAAACAGAAAAAAACAGCCATTTTTTTATATTGATGCGCTGGCTGAACCTGTAATATAACACAGCGCCTATAATACCGAAAACCGTGCCGAAAGTACCCAAGGCGCCTATCTTTATCTTGCTCCAGCCAAAGACATCCCTTTGTATAAATAAAAGCGGGGCGCCGAACGAAGGCGAATATTTGTACAGAAATATAAAAAGCCCTATAATCAACAACTTTCTGTCTGAAAATAATCTCTTTAAGTCTTTAAAAAGCGTGGAGGCGCGTTTGTTGTCATTTTCATGCCCGCCTTTATAAAAAAACGCCGCAACTCCTACCAGAACATACACAGGCAAAAGGCATAAAAATGCCATTTTATAATCATACCTTTGAGCAATCCAGCCGCCTGCTATACCTGTAATAAGCACGGCTATTGAGATCGATATCCACTGAATGCTCTGGATCTTTCCTGTGGTGTTGTATTTTTTGCCCTCAACGCACATTATGCCGTCTACGGCAACATCCCTGAACGCGGTATTGGTTGAATTCAGCACGATAAAACTTATAAGGACAACCAGCGGCAATCGCGCCAGGCCTAAAAATAAAACCAGCGCCGCATCAAAGGCCAGGGCAATAAAGATCCACAACCTTTTATTTAAAAAATTATCCACTATATAGCCGATAACAGGCTTAACCAGCCACGCAAGCGTGGTAAAGCTTGTTATAAACATTATTTTTTCAGGAGAAAAATTAAGGGATTCCTTAAGGTAGTAGAATAAACCCTGGTTGGGGAGATTTTCTATGCCCTGCGTAAAATATACTAAGCTGCTTAGCGCGAAGATCCAGAATAATCTCGGATTCACTCCTGCCTCTATTGCTGCTGTTTTGCGGCGGCTTCCTCAGGCGTCATCTTTTCTTCTTTTACAACTATCTCTTTGCCTGTTTCAGGGTCTATCTTTACTTCTCTGACAGTAACTGTCTTTTTTGCATCCAGAGACGAAACAGGCGCAGCAGCAGGTACTGTTGCAGCAGGCTGCTGTTTTTGTTTTATAATAACGTCGGCAACCTTTGATCTTTCCAGGTCTATCAATGACTTACTGCGCCTTGTAGTAAGAATAGTCAAGCTTAACGAAGTAATAATAAACACTATAGCGCATGCGGCTGTAACTTTTGTCATTACCATATTGGCGCTTGAACCGAACATATTCTGCATAGCGCCGCCGCCAAAGGTTTCTGTTAAGCCCCCACCGCGGCCGGCCTGAAACAGAATAACCGCTATCAAAAATATCGACGCTAAAATGTGTATTACTATCATAAATGCGTACATGATTGCCTCCCGACTGACTTTTTTACAATTTCAGTAAATGAATCCACTTTTAAACTTGCTCCGCCAACCAAGGCGCCGTCAATATCTTCCTGCGCCATTAAACTTGCTGCGTTATCAGGTTTTACGCTGCCGCCGTACTGTATCCTTATGCTGTCTGCGGCCTCTTTGCCCCATAAATCTGCGAGTAACTTACGTATAAAAGCATGAACCTCCTGCGCCTCTCCAGGCGTAGCGGTTTTACCTGTTCCTATTGCCCATACAGGCTCATAGGCAACAACGATTTTTAAAATATCTTCCTTGGTTATACCGCTTAATCCGTTTTGAATATGATCTTTAATCACTTCAAACGTCTTACTCGCCTCTCTTTCTGTCAATGTCTCACCGACACATACAATAGGCGTAAGGCCTGCTGCCAAAGCGGCTTTAACCTTTTTGTTCACAGTATCATTCGTTTCATTGAAGTACTGCCTTCTTTCAGAATGCCCTATAATCGCATATTTACATCCGATATCCTTAAGCATGACGGCAGAAACCTCTCCGGTGTAAGCGCCTTCTTTTTCCCAATACACATCCTGGGCCCCGCAATCTATATTACTTTCAATTAATATTTCGCTTACGCTGTCCAACGCTACAAAAGACGGGCACACCACTATATCCGCTTCTATGATATCGTATAAATTTCTTTTTAAGCCATTGACCAGTTCAATGGCCTCAGTCAATGTCTTATACATCTTCCAGTTTCCCGCAATTATTGGTTTACGCACAGCAGCAACATCCTTTCTTTTTGTCTTTATCGTTAAGCGCGACAACGCCCGGCAGAGCTTTTCCCTCCAGAAATTCCAAACTTGCGCCGCCGCCTGTTGAGATATGCGTCATCTTGCTTTCAAGGTTAAATTTGCTTATCGCAGCAGCAGTATCGCCGCCGCCTATAATAGAAACTGTATCCTTTAACCGCGCAATAAACTCCGCTACTTTTTTTGTGCCGAAACTGAAAGGCTCCATCTCAAATATCCCAAGCGGCCCGTTCCATACAATCGTCTTTACTGGCTTAAGCGCGTCATTAAAAACCTTTATTGTCTTAGGGCCTATATCAACGCCCATAAATCCATCAGGTATATCCTGCGTGACACACTCTTTTATGTTTGCCTTTATGTCCGGCTTATCGGCAATGATATGGTCCTGCGGCAGGATAATCTTTATATTTTTTGCCTGCGCTTTTTTAAGTAAATCCTGCGCAAAGCTGACCTTATCAGCCTCGAGCCTGGAATTGCCTATATTTCTTCCTTGGGCTTTTAAAAATGTATAAGCCATGCCGCCGCCGATAATTATAATATCCACCTTTGAAAGCAGGTTTTCTATTACCTTTATCTTGTCGGAAACTTTAGCGCCGCCTAAAATAGCCGCAAAAGGCTTTTTCGGGTTCTGGAGCGCTGCGCCTAAATATCCTATTTCTTTTTCAAGCAGAAATCCCGCGACAGCCGGAAGGTATTTTGTAACGCCTTCAGTTGACGCGTGCGCCCTGTGCGCTGCGCCAAAGGCGTCATTTACATAAACCTCGCCCAGAGAAGCAAGCTGTTTTGCGAAGGCAGGGTCGTTTTTTTCCTCTTCCGGATGAAATCTCAGGTTTTCAAGCAGGATTACGTCGCCGTCTTTCATTTTGTCAACTTCGGCCTTTATATTTTCCCCGACACAATCATTAAGCTTCTTAACCTGCCTGCCCAATAAATTGCCAAGCTGTTTGGCAACAGGGTCCATGCGCATCCTATCAACCGGCTTGCCATCAGGCCTGCCTAAATGGCTCATTAAAATGATTTTTGAATTCTGCTCTAGGGCATATTTTATAGTTGGGATTGCCGCCTTTATCCTTGCGTCATCTGTAATCTTAAGCTCTGAATCAAGCGGGACATTAAAATCCACCCTGATTAAAACCTTTTTACTTCTAATATTTACGTCTTTTATTGTTTTTTTATTCATTTAAACTACTCCCGAAATATTTTTGTGAATTTTTTCTTTTTAAAGAGTATTTTTAAAAATACCTTTGTGTTAAAAAATAAGTCCTCAAAATAAAACGCTCTTGCATATGTATGATTCGGCAATTCTATCTTGGGTGAAGATTTTTTTAAATATACGCTCACCCACGCGCCCTTATCCAGAAATTCGCGCACGCGCGCCTTAAAATCCTCAGGCGCAGTCCGCGTTAAAACATACAATATCCTTTCAGGCCGTTTATGCATCGCGTAAAACTTCTCTTCACTTTTTTTAAAAAGCGCGTTAAACCCGCGTTTTTTAAAAGACGCATGTTCAAAGTGAAACACAAAAGCGCCTTTGGCAAATACGGATTTATATCCCGCGTTTCTTGCCCTTATCGCGTATTCGGTATCTTCAAAATACCCGGGGTTAAAACGCTCATCCATAAGGCCTATCTTGTCTATAACCTCTCTTTTTATCAAATAGCAGAATCCGACAGGACCGGCTGTTTCTACGAGCTGGCCTCTTTTATCTTTTGTTCTGCCTGCCGCATATTGTTCATATGTAATATTGCGCGGCTTTTTTGCCCCGAAGTTACTGGAAGGATTTACAATACCTATCTCAGGCGAGCTTTCTGCGATACGTATCATCTCGCCGAGCCAGTCATCGGAAACTACTGTATCATTATTTAAAATACATACGTAGCCGCCTGATGAAGCCCTGATGCCCTGATTAACCGCTTTTGTAAAACCGGCATTATGGCTGTTGCGGATAAGTTTTATTTTATCCGGATGCCTGCGGCTTACATCTCTCATATATTCTGCAGCAGGCTCATCGCTGGCGTTATCTATTATTATTACGCTGTATTCGCCGCGCGTATGCTGAAAGATACCAGCCAGGCACTGTTCGGTAAGCTTTATTTTATTCCAAACAGGCATTACTATATCGCATCTCATCTAAGTATATTACAGGCCTTTTTTAATCATCAATTCAATAAGGTCCACTACGCGGCAGCTGTATCCCCACTCGTTGTCATACCACGCAAGAACCTTAAGAAAGTTTCCGCCGATAACCTTGGTCATCTTTGAATCAACTGTAGATGATACGCTTGAATGATTAAAATCAACCGAAACAACATCTTCTGATGTGTAATCAAGTATGCCTTTAAGCCTGCCTTCTGCGGCTTCTTTAAGGGCTTTGTTTATATCCTCAACCGTTGCTTCTTTTTTCAGGGTGCAGGACAAATCAACCACTGAAACGTTTATAACCGGCACACGCATTGCGAAACCGTCAAGCTTTCCCTTTAATTCAGGTATAACAAGGGCTATCGCCTTTGCAGCGCCTGTTGATGTAGGTATCATTGAAACAGCGGCTGCCCTTGCGCGCCTCATATCTGAATGCGGCAGGTCCTGCAGGTGCTGGTCATTGGTATAAGCGTGAATTGCAGTCATAAGGCCTTTTTCTATACCCCATTTATCATTTATTACCTTTGCCACAGGCCCAAGGCAGTTTGTCGTGCATGACGCGTTTGACACAACATTATGATTCTTGGGGTCATATTTATCGTCATTAACGCCAAGCACCACTGTCAGGTCTTCCCCCTGCGCAGGCGCGCTTATAATAACCTTTTTTGCGCCGCCTTTTGAAATGTGATTTACAGCGCCTTTAACCTCTTTGCCTTTTTTATTTACTCCGTCATTCTTTATGGTAAACAAACCTGTTGATTCAACAACTATCTCAACGCCCAGATCTTTCCACGGAAGCTCACAGTGATCCCTCTTAGACAACACCTTTATCTCTTTGCCGTTTACTACTATTACGCCCTCGCCTGCCTTAACATCTCCTGGAAAGCGGCCGTGCACTGAGTCATATTTTAAAAGATGCGCCAGGGATTTGGCGTCTGTTATATCGTTTACAGCCACTAATTCTATGTTTTTGCTGTTACGCTCAAGTATTGCCCTTGCCACCATCCTTCCGATCCTTCCAAAACCATTGATACCAACCTTTGTTGCCATTACATTCCTCCTCTTAAATATTTCGCGGCAAGCTCAGGAGGCGTAGGATTAACATAAAAACCCGTGCCCCATTCAAAACCCGCCACCTTTGTAAGTTTCGGCATTATTTCAATATGCCAATGATATTCCTCTCTTATTTTATCCTCTATCGGTGAAGTATGTATTATAAAATTATACGCCGGCGCGTTCAGCGTCACGCGTATCTTAGACAACACATCTTTCATGATGGCCGCTAAATCAGGTATCGTATCCGGCTTTATATGGTCAAAGGCCGCGAAATGCGCTCTTGGCGCAATCCATGTCTCAAAAGCAAACCGAGAAACATACGGGCAATACGCGGAATATGTTTTATTTGAAGCAACCATATTCTTTTCGTATTTCTCCTCCTGCCGGACCATATCGCAATAAATACACCTGTCTTTATATTCGTAATGATGCTGCGCGCCTACCAGCTCCTCATGCACATTCTTGGGAATCATGGGTAATGCTATAAGCTGCGTATGCGGATGGCTTAATGAAGCGCCTGCTGATTTACCGTGATTTTTAAAAATAAGCACGTATTTAAAACGTTTGTCCTTGCGCAAATCAAGGCACCTTGCTTTATACGCGCTTATAACAGCCTCTATCTCAGGCAGCTCCAGTTGGGAAAGCTCCTTTGTGTGGTCAGGCGTCTCTATTATAACTTCATGCGCGCCGACGCCATTCATCATATCAAACACGCCTGAGCCCTGCCTGTCTATATTACCTTCTATTTTAAGCGCCGGAAATTTGTTAGGCACTGCGCGCAAAGTCCAACCTGGGCCGTTCGCATTACCTCCGTTAGGCCTGTTTACCAACGTCTCAGGCGGCGTCTGACTTTCATGCCCCGGGCAAAACGGGCATTTGGCAGGGTCAGTTAATACATCTCTGTCCTGGATAAAATCAGACGGTTTTTTAGGATTATCGGTCTGCACTACAACCCATCTTCCACCTATGGGATCGCGCCTTAATTCTGACATTATTTTACCTCCGCGTCACAAATTGTTTCTTTCATGAATCTTGCAGCGTCCTCAGGAGGAGTCGGATTTATATAAAAACCCGTGCCCCATTCAAAACCCGCCATATGTGTCAAACGGGGTATAATTTCTATGTGCCAATGATAATCATGGTCTATCGTCCTCCAATATCCGGGCTTATGAGTATTGCGAAATGGCGCGGTGTGTATAACATAATTATAAGGCGGGTCATTAAGGGCTTTTGATAATTTAGACAGGGCAACCTTTAAAGCCGCGGCGAGTTTTGAAAACTCCTTTTTATCCAGCTTGTAAAAATCGCAGCTGTGTTTTTTCGGCAGTACCCATGTCTCAAACGGAAACCTCGCAGCAAAGGGTGATAAAACAACAAAACCATCTATCTCGGCAATTATTCTTGTTCCTTCTGCAAGTTCCTGTTTTATGATATCGCAGAATATACACCTTTCTTTAAGCTCAAAATATTTCATTGCGCCTGCAAGCTCCTCTTTAACCCTTTTTGGATTAACCGGCGTAGCTATAATCTGCGAGCGCGCGTGATTTATCCTGCTGCCGCCTGCGGCATGGCCGTAATTTTTAAAAACAAGCACATACTTAAACCTATTGTCATTATGCAAATCCTTAATTCTCTCAATCTGCGTCGCTATAACAGCCTCAACCTGCTCAACAGGAAGCTGCGCGGTGTTGGATATATGCTGCGGGGCCTCAATTATAATTTCATGCGCGCCTATGCCATTCATCGCGTCATAAATACCAAGGCCATGACGGTCAAGCTCGCCCTCTATCCTTAATATAGGCGCTATACTGGGCACAACCCTGACCCCGCGCGCGGAAAAAATCTCAGGCGGAGCCAGATGCTCATGCCCCGCGCAAAACGGGCACTTATCCTGCGCTATGTCTTCCTTATCAGGGAAAACGCCAAAATCACCCGGGCGCTTGGCGCGCTCGATTGCTATAATCACCCATCTTCCTATTATGGGGTCCTTACGTAGTTGCGGCATTAAACCTCCGATTAATGTTAAGTTTTTATTATATCACAAAAATTCTACCTTGTGCAATATTTTTTACCTGCTACCAAGTATATTGCCGGTTTTTACCCTGTATCCCGCGGCAAACGCGTCAACATCCATGCGCCTTGAAGACTCCGGTTGAAGCTCTTCTATTACTATTGCCCCGGAACGCGTTGCTATCAGCAAGCCGTCCTTTTCTATGCCTACAACCTCTCCGGGGATTCCTGACAATGTCTTTGTATAGATACTGGCCTTGCAAACCTTTATAAGCCTGTTATTTAGATATGTATACGCTCCGGGCCATGGCTGCATGCCGCGTATATGGCTATCCACCCTGACCGCATCCTTATTCCAATCAATAAGGCCGTCTTCTTTTTTTAATTTAGGCGCGTAAGTAGCCTTTGAATTATCCTGCTTTTCAAATTTAACCGTATTTTTTTCTATTTTTTCTATTACCTTAATCAGCAAGACAGCTCCGGAAGCAGCCAGGCGCCCCGAAAGGCTCTCGGCGGTATCATACGCCATTATAGTAACTTTGTTTTTTAAAATAATATCGCCTTCATCCATTTTTTCGTTCATCTTCATAACCGTAACCCCGGATGTTTCGTCGCCGTTTATTATCGCCCAGTTTATGGGCGCGGCCCCCCTATATTTAGGCAATACCGAACCATGCAGGTTTATACAAAATAATTTCGGTATATCCAGGACTTGTTTTTTTAAGATGTTGCCATAGGATACGACCACAAAAAGATCTGCTTTAAACGATTTCAAATTTTCAATAAATTCAGGGCTGCCTAAATCAACCGGCTGCAGGACATTTAAATTCAATCTTACTGCGGCCTCTTTTACAGCAGGCGCTGAAAGCTGAAGAAGGCGGCCTTTTTTTCTGTCAGGCTGCGTAACAACAGCTAAAACCTTATGCTTTGATTTATGTAGCGCCTCTAAACTCGGCACTGCAAATTGTGATGTTCCAAAAAATACAATATTCATACTTATCCTCTATAACGGATCCACGTCCACTGCCATCTTAACTGTTGATGCCTTTTTAAAACCTGACAAAGCCCGCCTGAGCAAATTCACTGCGTCCTCAGCGTGTTTTGCCTTTAATATTACGTCCCATCTGTATTCTTTGCGCAGCCTTGACATCCATGAAACCGCAGGGCCGGCTACACTAAAAATATTTTTATCTTTTTTTTCGGTTAATTTCGCAGCCAGTTTTGACGCCGACTCAAACGCCTTGGCGCTTGATTTTGACCTGAAAGTAATCTTTACAATATGAGAATATGGCGGAAGCTTAAGCTCTTTTCTTAGCTCTATCTCCTTTTCAAAAAAACCGACATAGTCATGCTTGGCAGCAAGCGTAATCGCGTAATGCTCAGGCGTAAATGTCTGAACCAAAACCTTTCCTATTATACTGCCCCTGCCTGCGCGGCCTGAAACCTGAGTAAGTAAACTGAATGTCCGCTCACCTGAACGAAAATCAGGTATATGCAATGTGCTGTCAGCAGAAACAACTCCAACCAGCGTTACACCCGGAAAATCCAGGCCTTTAGCTATCATCTGCGTGCCGACTAAAAGCTGCGTATGGCCGGACTTAAAGCCATCCAAAATCATTTTATGCGAACCGCGTTTACTTGTCGCGTCTGTATCCATGCGGTTTACGCGCGCTGAAACAAACAGCCGGCTTATCTCACTTTCCACTTTTTCAGTGCCTGTGCCAAAATAATTTATATAGGAACTGCTGCATTTTGGGCATATATTAGGCGGCTTTTGTTTAAAACCGCACCAATGGCACACAAGTTCGCCGGATTGAAAGTGATAGGTCAGAGATACTTCGCAATGCTTACATTTTATTACAAATCCGCATTTTCTGCAATTCATAAATGTGGCAAAGCCGCGCCTGTTCAAAAACAGTATCGCCTGCTCTTTTTTATCAAGCACCGACTTTATGGCTTCCTGCAGCGGCCGTGAAAGCATTGCCTGGCGGCGCGAATTATTCATATAATGGCGCATGTCTATTACCTGCACACCGGGAAGCGGCCTGGCTTGAGTGCGTTTGGTCAGGTTTAAAAATTTATAGCTGCCCGAACGCGCATTATAATAAGATTCCAAAGAAGGCGTAGCGCTTCCTAATATCACAACGGCATCATTTAAATACGCCCTTTTAACAGCCACATCCCTTGCGTGATAACGTGGCGCATCCTGTTGCTTATAGCTGGCCTCATGTTCCTCATCCACCACTATAAGCCCCAGGTTCTTAACAGGCGCGAATACCGCAGAGCGGGCTCCCACTACTATTGAGCTTTCGCCTGATTTTATTTTATTCCACTCGCTAAATCTTTGCGCCTGGGTAAGATGGCTGTGCAAAACAGCGACATGCTCTTTAAACCTTGCCTTAAATCTTTCTATTGCCTGAGGTGTTAATGAAATCTCAGGCACAAGCACTATACTTGTCTTTTTTTTATCAAGGGCCTTTGCTATGGCCTGAAGATAAACCTCTGTCTTGCCACTGCCTGTTACCCCGTGCAAAAGATAAACATTGTGTTTATTTTTTTCTATATCATGCCAAACCGTTTTTAATGCCTTGCCCTGTTCTTCTGTCGGAGGCAAGTGTTCAGTCGGCTCTATATAATCCTCAGGTTCATGCTGCGGCGGCCTCATGTGGCTTTTACCTTTTTTTAATGTCGGCGGCAACGCAGCTTCAACAGCCTCTCCCCATGAACAAAAATAATAATCAGATATCCATTTTGCTGTTTTTAATAAATCCTCTGACAATACCGGATTTTCGTCTATAATCGAATATATATCTTTTATATTTTTTACTTTAGTGTTATCGACTATCTCTACTATATAGCCTATAAGCCTGCGGCTGCCGAAAGGAACCCAAGCCCTTTTCCCGGCGCAGGCCTTATCAATCAAGCCGTCAGGCAGCTTGTATGTAAATGGCCCTTCAATAGGCAGGCCTAAAACTACATTTGCGTACATATAATATTTACGATATCCTTTGCTGAATCCGGCCTTGCCATTTTAGCCGCGGCAATACCCATCTTACCCAATTCACCCCTGGCCTGGATTATCCATTTTATTTTTTCAGACGCCGAATCAACATCTCCGGCAATAAACGCGGCATTATTTGCCTGTAAAAATGAGCTGTTTCTTTCTTCCTGGCCGGGTATAGGGCTGACAAATACCGTTGGCAGGGCCTTTGCCATTGCCTCGGCGCTGGTCAGGCCGCCGGACTTTGTCACCAATATATCGCTGGCAGACATTAATTCATGAATATTATCAACGAACCCGTATGCCTTTGCCTTTATGTTAAACGAATCGGCCAAAAGTTTTATTTTTTCACGTAATTTTTCATTATAGCCGCACACAACCAACAGTTGTAAATCAATTTTTAACGCGCCTATCTTCTTAACCAGCTCTTCAACAGGGCCCACGCCAAAACCGCCTCCTATTATCAAGGCGGTAAATAAACTCGCGTCAAGGCCAAACTTAGATTTAACATCCTGTTTATTTAAACTGACTGAAAATTTTGGGCTTATAGGGATGCCTGTTACAAAAATTTTATCCTTACTGATGCCGCATCCTATCAGGTCTTTTCTGGTTTGTTCGGCTGCGACAAAATAACAGTCAACTCCCAGAGTTACCCAGAAAAAATGCATCCTGTAATCCGTAACCGCGCTATACAGGCGGCAATTTATTTTATTATTCCTCTTAAGATGCGCCACTATCTCGTTTGCCATAAAATGCGTTGAGATAACAACATCAGGCCTGTTTTTTAAGACAAAATCCTCGAATCTCCTGCAGTTTAACACATTGACTACGCGCCTGGGAAAACGTATCAGCCTGTATATAAGCCTTATATTAAGCAGGTAGTAAAAAAACCCCCATATATTAGGAAGATCATTTACAAAGGTGATGTATTTTCTTGCGTAAATCCACCTGAAGAAGGCATTAGTATAATCAAGAGAATCGATTATAGCAACATCTTTTTTATCCACCCGCTCAAGCAGCGCTTCATGTATCGCCTCCGCGGCCTTCCTGTGCCCCGCCCCCGCAGATGCGTAAACAATTAAATATTTCATATCTTTAGTTTGGAGCTTAGAGTTTGGAGTTTGGAGTTCATTGTTTTAAAGAATTTATTAACCCAGACAACATCTTAGAAAGTTCTGTGCATAAACGCCTGAGTTTAGCCTCTGTTTTATAATCTATATATTCTCTCATCTTGCTTATAGAAATAATTGCTACACATTCTCGAATCGAACCTTTTGAGATTTTCAAATATCTTTTAAATTCCAAATTACTGGTTCCATAACCTTCTGCAGTATTTAAGGCTATTGAATAAGCGGCCCTTCTAAACTGGTCTGTTAAAGCAAATCTTTCTTCGCTAGGAAATCCATTGGTAACACAATAAACCAAATTTATAAAATCAAGCGCTTTTTTATAGACGTTTAAATTTTCAAAATTAAAAATACTTGTCTCTTCACCCATAAAACTCCTAACTCCTAACTCCTAACTCCTAACTATCTCTACTATTTTTCTAATATGCTCAGGCGTGGTGCCGCAGCAGCCGCCGATAATATTTACGCCTGACTTTATAAAATCAGGAATGGCTTTCGCGAAGTCATCCAATGATTCATCAAAAACCGTTTCATTATTTATGAGTTTCGGCATACCGGCATTCGGTTGGGCAATTAAAAACGCTTCCTTGCCTGCTGCCTTGCGCATAAGCGCGGCGATCTCTGCCATCTGAACGCTTCCACATCCGCAATTGGCGCCTATCACATCACATTTAAAACCAATGAGCTCTTTTGCTGCCTCTTCAACAGATACCCCTGTAATAGTCCTGTAGCCTTTGTTACCTTTGTTAAAAGTCATAGTTGCGATTATAGGAATACCTGGCGCTGCCTTGCGACATGCTGAAACCGCTGTTTTTAATTCATCCAAGGCGCTCATTGTCTCTATTATAAAGGTATCTACGCCGGATTTTGCCAGAATATCCGCCTGGTCAAAAAAAGCGCTATAAAATTCCTTTTCGCTTAATGCGCCCGCTGGTTTTAAAAATTGACCTGTTGGCCCTATATCGCCCAGGACAAACGCCTTGCTATCCGCTGCCTCTTTTGCTATTTTTACTGCGGCTGCATTTATCTCTTTAAACTTATCGCCTAATCCTGCCTTTTTTAACTTTATAGGATTTGCTCCGAAGGTGTTGGTGGCTATCATATCGCTTCCAACATCTATAAAACTTTTATGGACTTTTTTGACTACTTCCGGTTTTGAAATATTCCATTCTTCAGGCGCCTCGCCTATGCCAAGGCCCGCAGCTTGAAGGCTTGTGCCCATTGCGCCGTCACAGATAAGGATCTCGCCTTTTTTTAACCTGTCCATAAATATAATCATTTTCGTTTTTTAACCTCTTCGGGTATGCCTAAAACTATATTCTTAACAGCTTCCAGCAGGTTACGCGCAGTGCGATCAGGTAAAAATTCCCAGTTATGCAGGTCCTTTTTTGTAGATTTGCCTGAAAAAACAAGTATTGACCTGCAGCCTAAATTTCTTGCTGTTTCAACATCGCGCTTGTCATCGCCTATAAAATATACGTCTCTGAAATCCTTACCCAGGTCTCCGGATGCCTTTATAAAAAGCCCTGTTTTCGGCTTTCTGCATTCGCAATCCTCGCCTGTGGCATGCGTGCAATACATTACCTTGTTTATTTTTCCGCCTGCCTTGGCTATCTGGCTCAACATTTTTTCTGTGATTTCGTTAAGCGTTTTTTTTGTAAACAAACCCTTTGATACGCCTGCCTGGCTTGAAACAATAAAAATCTTATAGCCACTTTTTGTCAGAAGTTTTATCGCCTCTTTGGCGCCTTTTACAAGTTTAAGGCCTTTGACGCTGGTAACATATTCGCCGTGGCCCGGGTATTCGTTAACCACTCCGTCACGGTCAAGAAATATTATGTTCATTTTTTGCCTCCGATTTTTCCAGTTAAATATTTTTGTCCGAAAAATCGTCCCGAGTCCCTCGCCGCTAGCAATTAACTTACTGGCGTCTCGGGACGAGGGACCTCTTTCATTTCCCAATATTTAGCATAGCTTATTATCTGATAAAGCCCCGCAAAAACAGCCACCATAAACCCGACAAACCCGTCTTGCTTGCCTTTTTTAGAATAATATGACCTGTAAAACCTGTCTATCGCGCGCCACATCGCCTTGCCCAGACTCATCAGGCGCTTGTCATCCACCCACTTTTTCGCTTCCCACGTGGTCTGCTTATTAAGCTTTGCCAGGAAGTCGCTGAAATCCCTGTAAGAGAAATGAATTATATCGCCTTTTAAATGGCCTGCTGCCCCGCCTGTCAGAAACGCCCTGGGATGCACCTCAACCTCTTCCCATTTAAATTTGTCTTTCCTGAAAAGCTTCATCTGGCCGCTCGGGTACCAGCCGCCGTAACGCACCCAGTAATCGCCGATATAATTTCTTCTAGGTATATTGTATCCGGTTGTCGTAAATCCGTTTTTAAACAATCCTATAATTTCATCGCGCAATTCCGGAGTCACACGTTCGTCGGCGTCTAAGCTCAGGACCCAATCGTTTTTCGCCTGGACATATCCGAAATTCCTGTGTATACCCTCAATATCCATCCTGCGCTTTATAACTCTTGCTCCAAAATCCTCAGCAAGCTTACAAGTACTATCAGTGCTTTCATCATCAAGAACTATCACTTCATCCGCCCACAACACGCTTTCCAAGGCAGGCAAAAGCCTGGATTCTTCATTCTTAGTTATTATTACCACCGTCAAAGGAACTTTATGCTCAAGCATTTTAATGATCTCCTAAAATAAAAATAATAACATCTTTTACGCAATCCGGTCAAGCATGCTATTTAATAACCTCTATTTCAAAATATAACCCATGCGGCGGCGATCTGTGGCAATAATACTTTTCGTACCTTATGGTAGATAATTTAGCAAGCCATTTACCTAATGCATATGGCTTTATAAATATGAATTCTTTTTTAAGCATTTTAAATTTTTTCTTGGAATATATGGGATAACTGATATCTCCTGTAAAATAATCGAAGGTTCCATATGAAAAATGATGCTTATGCGTAGGGTCTCTGAAAGAATTGGGGTTAGAAAAATGTGGAGTATAAATTATAATCTTGCCGTCTGCCTTTAAAACCCTATGCAACTCTTCCATCATACCGATAACATTATCCAGGTGCTCCACCACATCTTTGCATAACGCTATATCAAAAGAATTATCAGGTATAGGCCAAGGATATTTATTAAGGTCATGGACAATGTCAACACATGGATACGATGACATATCTATCCCTGTAGCGCCTTCTTTTTTAGCTGCACCGCAGCCAACATCCAATATTTTCACTTATTATCCTTTCTATTGCTTTATAAACTTATCAAAAATGCCGGTTATATAATTAATTTGCGCCTTGCTGATGCCCGGATACACCCCTATCCAAAATAGATTATTCATCACCAAGTCAGTGTTACGCAAATCTCCTACGACTCTGAATTTTGTATTCTCATATGCCGGTTGTTTCGTTAAATTCCCGCCGAATAACATACGCGTTGCGATCTTGTTTTTTTCAAGATATAAAACAATATCCGTCCGCGTAAACGGCGCATCAGGTTTAATCAAAATTGGAAATCCAAACCAGCTTGGTTCTGAATTTTTTACCGTTTGCGGCAGAATAAAATATTTTTCGTATTTCTTCAAACCGCTGTAAAAAGCCTTGAAATTTCTTTTTCTCGCTTTAATAAATAGCGGCAGTTTTTCCAATTGCGCTACCCCAATCGCCGCCTGCATATCAGTAACCTTTAGATTATACCCGATATGCGAATAGACGTATTTATGGTCATAACCAAACGGCAATTTACCAAATTTCTGCGAGAATCTCTTTCCGCAGGTATTATCATGCCCCGTATCGCACCAGCAATCCCTTCCCCAATCACGAAATGACATAATTATCCGATACAACAGCGCATCATTGGTCAAAACTGCGCCGCCCTCACCCATTGTTATATGATGCGCCGGATAAAAGCTGCTGGTTGAAATATGCCCAAAAGTACCGGTATATTTTCCCTTATATTTTGAACCTAATGCATCACAATTGTCTTCAATAAACCATAGGTTATATTTTTTTGCAATTTTTAAAATCTTGCCCAATTCAGCGGGGTTGCCTAATGTATGTGGGACGAAAATGGCCTTTGTTTTTTTTGTAACGGCCTTTTCAATCTTTTCTGCCTGAATATTGCATGTCCTTAAATCTATATCAATAATTACCGGTTTTAAACTATTTTGCAGGATCGGATTTAATGTCGTAGGAAAACCGCAGGCAATAGTAATAACTTCATCTCCTGGCTTTAGCCGGCGTTTGCCCAATTTTGGGGAAGTCAACGCCGCTATTGCCAAAAGATTGGCTGAAGATCCGGAATTTACCAACAAACAATACTTTACCCCGAGAAATTCGGCAAACTTCTTTTCAAACTCATCCGCATATCTTCCTGCGGTAAGCCAAAAATCCAGGCTTGCGTCTACCAGGTTAACCAGCTCTTTCTCATCGTAAACCCTGCCGGCATAGTTTACCCGCGTTTTACCGGGGATAAAACCTTCTATCTTTTCCTGGGAATAATAAAATTGCTTTACTTTTTCAAAAATATCGTTTCGTAAATTCGCTGATCGCATATTTCACTTCCGTTTCGTTTAAATCGTTTACCTTTTCAAGCCTGTTTTTATTCTTTAACAAAACAAGGGCCAATCCCTTTCCTTTACGCTTCTTATCTTTCCGCATTGCAGAAATAATTCTTGTTGGCGACAAAGCTTCTTCTTTCGGCTTAATCGCTATGGACGGTAAGAGTAATTTCTCCGAAAGAAATTCTTCCTGCTTACCTGACAAAACCCCCCTACGCCTGGCAATAATATTGGCCAAAATCATTCCCAAAACTACCGCCTGGCCATGTGGAACTTGAAAATTGCCTACCGTCTCTATCGCGTGGCCAAAACAATGCCCGTAATTAAGAAGGTTGCGCCTTTGATTGTCAAATTCATCACCCTGGATGTAACCGCGTTTGATCAAAAGCGAATCGTATATTGCCTTCTCCGACGCTGTTTTTTCCATGGCTGTTAACCTTGTAAAAATATTTAAAATACCCCGCACCTTGCTGGGCCCGCCTGAAATATGAAGCTTCACTATTTCGCCCAGCCCGCTATAAAAATCAACAGGCTTAAGCGTCGCGAGAAAATTGCAATCGATAAAAACCTCATGCGGAGGATAAAATGTGCCTATAAGATTTTTAAAATTTTTATAATTAAGGGATGTTTTGCTGCCGATACAGCTATCGGCCTGCGCCAACAGCGTTGTCGGGATAAAAATCCAACCTATACCCCGATACAAAGTTGAAACAAGAAAACCGGTAACATCCTGAAGTATACCGCCTCCTATGGTAACGACCGTCATGTTGCGCTTGGCATCGCGCCTGATAAGGCAATCGTAAAGCCGCTGCACCGTGCGTAAATTTTTTATTTTCTCATCCGCATCTAGAACGATAACCTTTTTTTTGTCTATGCCGGCAAGAATGGTTTTACGGTATAAAATCCAAATATTTTTATCAACCACATAGGAAACCTGCGGATATTTTTTTTCTATGCGATTCAAAAAAATATTCGCGTTGCCAAAACTAACGGTATAATTACGGATATTGGATTTGACACTGATTACAGGCATATAAATCCGCCGTCTATGATTATAACCTGCCCTGTAATATAAGTATTCCGATTTGATGCCAAAAATTCGACAAACTCGGCTATTTCCTCCGGCTCGGCAAGCCGCTTCAAAGGAATGCCGGACTTAATAGCTGATATCTCTTTAACGCTGTTATTTTTGCGTGTCAATTCGGTATTTACATAACCAGGGGCCACGGAATTTATTAAAATATTATATGGCGCCAACTCAACAGCTAATGTCCTCGTCATTGCATTAAGCGCTGCTTTGCTCATTGAATACGTTACTCGCTTCGGCTTGGTAATCTCACCCCATATTGAACTGATGTTTATTATTCTGCCGTATTTGCGCTTTATCATGCCCTTGGCTATGCCGCGCACTATCCTTAATGGCGCAAGTAAATTTGTCTGCATAGTATCCTGCATTACACCATCGCTTAATTCGGCTATTCCGGCTAAAATATTAATTCCCGCATTATTAATCAATATATCAACGGGCGCTTTAAGGGTTAATAGATATTCATCTATTGATTCATTTAACAACAAATCCATCTCTTTTCTTGTTGGTGCCAATACCTTGACGCCTGCCCTACGAAAACGTTCAGAAATCGCCAGGCCTATCCCACGCGATGCCCCTGTAATCAATGCCGTCTTTTTTATAATTTTGCACCTCCGGCTAATCGATCTTCCAGCATTCCAATTCTTTTATTATCCTCTTCAGAAATTTCTTTATAATAATTACGTTTATTTTTAAGCCATAAAAGCTCAAAATCCACTGCTTTAGAGATTCCTTTATCGGCATCTTTACCAAGCGCGCCCGGACAAGCAAAACATATCTTCCTTGTTTCATACCTGTCTAAAATTCCGTCCGGAATATTCCTTAAAAAAGAAAGTGAATCAACTGATATGGCGCCGCCAACTACACAAATAAGATTGCGCGCCTTTGCTTTACTTAAAAGCTCTTTTGTTGCGGCAAATATTTTTGGGCTCTCAACTGATTTTCGGTCAAGGCCCATAGAACCCGTAAAATCAACACGACCCATCACAATACCGTTAAGCCTGTTTATCTCAGAGATTTTTAGCATTTCATCAAAATTTTTTGCAGCCAATTCAGTCTCAATATTTATTAAAAATTCTACTTTTTCTTTTTCGTCATCAGGAAAAGCTAAATCAACAGCTCTTAAATATTTCTTAAGTGAAAAAGCTGTTTCTATCATAGGGGCAACAAGATAATTAACTCCGACTGCCCGCGCATCATACATATCGCGCAACGCCTCGCAACCACCTATCTTTAAAGTAAGCGTGGTTTTCGCTGACATACAAATCTCTTTAAGGCGCATCAATTCTTCTGTCCTGGTTCCTTCTGCCTCAAATTCTGCTTTCACACCCACAGCATAATACTTTTGCTTCAACTCTTTCAAAACCTCTACCATCTTTAATTCTATTGGATTCATATCCGGACCTCCGGATAGCGCTGTTCAATCAACGCTATGCGTCTTTGATCGGCCTCGTAAATACTATTATAAAAAGTTGATTTATTTTTTAACCACAACATCTCAAAAGCCAAAGCCTTGATAAATCCATTTTCAGGATCATGGCTTAAAGCCTGCGGGCACGAAAAAGAGATTTTGCGTGTTTCGTAAAAATCCAGCAACCCACCAAAAATACCCCTAAATAACGGCAGGGAATCCGCTGACACCCCTCCGCCGATAGCGCACTGTAAACGGCTATTTTTCGCCATTTTAACAACACGCAGCGCTATTTGATTTATATCATCGTCATTAATACTATCCTCATTTTTATTTAACGAAAAGCACAGGTCAACGCGTTCAACCACAACACCTTTCAGCATGGTTATCTCTGGTATTTCCAACATTTTCCCGAAATTGTTACAGGCCGTTATGGTTTCCACATTACAAACAATGTCAATATCTTTTAATTCCTCAACCGAAAAAACCTTATTTACAGCCTGAATATATTTACGCAAGGCATAGGCCGATTCAACCATAGGCGCCACCAGACAATTCACGCCTACTATCTTTGCCTCCAGCATATCGCGCACAGACTCACATCCCCCGATTTTTAGCGTAAGCTTAAGCCCGGCCGCCATACAAATTTCTTTAAGGCGCAATAACTCCTCCAGCCTTGTACCCTCTGCCTCAAATTCTGCCCTGGCGCTGACTGCCGCATGTTTATCTTTCAGTTCACAGAGAATATCTACCATACGTGTTTCCAGCTTGTTCATTTTTTAATGCCTCTCGATTAGCGGATCAATAATCATATTGCTGCGAAATTCCTCTCTAGAAAGAAATGGATGCATATCTTCAAGCGGCTTGGAAACAATACTACCGTCCGGCCTTTTTTCAGAACTAACTCTAGGAATAAATTTCTGGCCAGGAGAAAGCACGATATTACAAACAACCGGCCCTTTGATTAGCAGTATTTTTTTGATTTGCTCACGCAAATTCTCCTGGTTTTTGATTAAAACCGTCTTTAACCCGTATGCTTGGGCTACTTTTACGATATCTGGAAAAGATATACCGCTATCCGGATCACAACCAACGTGCCTGCCTGCGAAAAAATTATCCTGCGTCTGCCTAATCGAACTGTAGCCGTTATTACTCAAAACAAAAATTTTAACCGGTAAATTATGCGCAACAACAGTTTGCAGCTCCTGAATATTCATCTGTAAGCTTCCGTCTCCTGCCAGGCATATTACCTGTTTTTTACCTTTTGCTATACAAGCGCCGATAGCTGCGGGTAAATCATATCCCATTGAGGCGCATCCTGAATTCCAGAATATACGCTGGTTCTCCTTAACGATGCCTGCCTGAAACAAAGCCACACACGCAGTGCCGTTACCGGCTATTACAGTATCACCCTCTTTCAAAGAGGAAGTTAACGCCTCAACAAAACAATACGGGTTAACAGGAGTTTTTTTCTTCCAATACTCAGCCAATACCACAGGATAACGCCGCCTGCGCTTGGCACACCACAATCTCCATTTTTTCCAATCGGGAAGATTTACGCCCTTAAGTTGCTTTATAAGTTCCACCAAAAACTCGCGCGCATCGGCTTGAACCGGTAAATCCGGCTTTACGGTAGGTTTTGACAGCTCCGGCTTATCAATATCAATAATAATCTTTTTAGCCTCCCTGGCAAAAAACTGCCAGTTATAGCTTACCTGACGAATATTATTTCTTGACCCAAGCGAAATCATAACATCCGAATTTTGCAAAGCGAAATTTCCAAACCGCGTCCCGACTGTACCCGGCCTTCCGGCATAAAGAGGGTGACCCGAAGGCAGCAAATCGTAACCGCAAAAAGTAGTCAGGGTTGGGATTTTTATTTTTTCGATCAATTCCCTGAATATCCCCTCTGCGCCTGAAAGCCTTATACCGTGCCCGGCAATAAACACAGGGCGCTTTGAACTTTTTAATATCTCTATTACATTCTTAACCTGTCTTGACAATACCTTTTTTTCTATCTTTATTTCGTCTTCAGAGCAATCGTAACCCTCCAGTTTATTTTCGTTGACCATAGCTGCCTGTATATCAAGGGGAATATCCAACCATACCGGACCAAATCTACCATGGGTTGCCAAATATACGGCCTTTTCCAGATACCGGCGTATTTTTTCCGGTTTATCAACTATCGCTGAAAATTTAGTTACCGGCCGGACAATATCAACAATATTAATCTCCTGATCCCCCAGTTGCCTTAAACCCAACTTGCGATAGGGCTCTATGGTTGTTTCACGCTTAACCTGCCCTGAAATATACAAGCACGGTATAGAATCAAGCCACTGCCCGATAACTCCGGTTAAGGTATTGGTCCCTCCGGGTCCGCTGGTAACCACCACGGCTGCCATTTTTCCGGAAGCCCGGAAATAACCTTCGGCAGCAATTGCTGCTGCCTGCTCGTGATGCGGACAATAATATTCAAGATCTGGATTTCTACCCACAGAATCAACCAGATGCATCGCTCCGCCGCCGGATATCAAAAAGATATCGCGTATGCCATTTTGCGCCAAAAATTTAAAAATATAATCGCTTAATTTAATCATTACGGATCAACCAATAAAAGTTTATAATCAATCTCCGGCTTACGATTTTCGTACCATTTATACAATTCGGTTATAGCTTCATTCATGGGTGTAAATTTTATACCTCTATTTTCACGCAATAAACGAGAATTATCAGCTGTATATTCCCTGCCCATGCCAGGATTCTTTACTGTAATCTCTAACTTCCTACCAGAAACCTCAACCACTTTTTTTGCCAAAACTGCTAACTCTGTTTTTTCACCGGGGACTACGTTATAAAATTTTTCCCTGGCCTTGTGCTTAATAAAATATTCGATGACCCTGGCCAAATCATCGATATACAGATAAGAAAAAACGCGGTTTTGATTTATAGTAATTGGCAAATTATATACTGCTTTACATATAGCATTAGAAATAAAACGCATTTGGTAATCTTCATATTTACCAAAAACGCCGAATAACCTTAAATTTATTATATTTTTGGAATTTTCTATATACTTGGAGCAAACATATTTGGAAAATCCATGTTCATCCTGAGGCACAATCTCATCAAAATCAGATTCCTTTGCGCAAGCCACATCGCGCTGTATGCCATACTCTGCGCCTGAGCCAAGAAAAATCATTTTTGAAAAATACCGGTTACACCTGGAAATGTTAAAAAATATCCTGAGATTCCGGTATGCTATATCCCTTGGCTCTTTCACTTTACGATGCGCTGGAGCGCTGGCAGCGTGAATTACAATATCTATTTTATGTTTATCAAAAAACTGCTTAACAGCATATTCATTTAAAAATTCTAATTCTTTATGGGTAGGGACAAAAATAGTATGTTCTTTGCTAAAATATTCTACCAAGTTCCTGCCTATAAATCCGCTGCCACCTGTTATGAGTATATTCATATCATATTACCAAAATACCATTTTATTGTTTTGGCTAAACCGTCCTTAAGCTGAAATATTGGTTTCCACTTTAATATCTTATAAGCCTTGCTAGAGCACAAATATTGGTCTTTTATCTCATATTTTGCCTGATTTAGTATTTTGTAATAAGGTTTTTTATTGGTTATCTTATATATTAACTTTACAACTTGTAGTACTGTAAGTGGATTTTCATTGCTGAAATTGAATGCCTCACCGTATAGTTTTAATTTTTTTATTTTTTCGGCCAACGTTATATAGCCATTGACAATATCATCCACATATACATAATCTCTTGTGAATTTTCCGTCACTTCTTATCAGAAATTCTTTACCATTAAGGACACAGCGAATGGCATCGGGAATTACGCGGGAAAAATTAAGGTCTCCCGGGCCATAAATATTACCGCAACGGGTTACACATACAGGAACCTTATAAGTATTCCAATATGTATAACATACAAGGTCCGCGCAGCTTTTTGAAACATCGTAAGGATGCGCCCCTCTTAAAGGAGCATCCTCTTTATACGGTAAAACTTTATGGCTGCCATAGGCCTTATCGCTTGAAGCAACTACTATCGCTTCTATAAATTTTTTATTTCTTGAAGCCTCCAAAATATTCCATGTCCCTTCGATGTTAGATTTAAAAGTTTTTATAGGATTTTTATTACATTCTCCGACAATAGCCTCTGCGGCTAAATGAAAAATAAACTGAGGCTTATATTTATTTATAATACTATTTACAAGCTTCAAATCACTTATATCACCCTTAATGCAAACGATATCTTTTCTAAAACCGTTTAATACGGAAATCGGCCTGTTTTCTATCTTATCAACGCCTATCAAGCAAGCGCCATAGCTAAACAGGGTTTTTGTAAGATTAGACCCCAAGAACCCTTCATGGCCTGTTATTAATACCTTTTTGCCCTTCCAGAATTTTTTATCCATAAACTATTTCCATATCTTCCACGAAGCGTTTCCTGCCTGCCATAAGCGCTCCAGCTCGAACTTATCTCTTAACGTATCCATACATTTCCAAAAACCAGGATGCCTATAAGCCATTAACTGCCCTTTGTTTGCAAGCGTCTCAAGCGGCTCCCTTTCCCAAATCGTCGTATCATCTTGAATAAGGCTGAATATTTCCGGCTGTAAAACAAAGAAACCGGCATTTATCCAACTCCCTTCGTCTTTTGGTTTTTCTAGAAAAGATTTTATATTACCGTCTTTACCTATATCTAATAATCCAAATCTACCGGAGGTTTGAATCGCAGTTAAAGTAACTAATTTTTTACTTTCTTTATGTGCCTGTATTAACTTATCAATGTCTACATTTCCTACACCATCTCCATATGTCATCATAAAACTTTCATTGCCGATATATTTTTGAATTCTCTTTAATCTACCACCGGTCATTGTATCTAAACCCGTATCTACAAGCGTTATTTTCCATGGCTCAGAATTACTTGAATGGATTTCTGTTTTATTCCCTAAAAGATCTATAGTTACATCGCTCATATGCATAAAATAATGCGAAAAATATTCCTTAATCATATACCCCTTATAGCCTAAACAAATTATAAATTCGTTAAAACCATATTGAGAATATGTTTTCATTACATGCCATATTATCGGCTTACCGCCTATTTCTACCATGGGTTTCGGTAAAGTTTCTGTTTCTTCGGCTATCCTTGTTCCTTTGCCACCTGCTAATATTACCGTTTTCATTAATCCCCCTTTTTACAAATAAAAATAAGTTCCCTGGATAAGCTAAGAGGTGTAAAAATTTTTAGCAACCAGCGCCAGATAAATTTTTTTACGGATTTTACTTTAAGCGTGCCTTCAACAAAAAATTCAGGCCAGAGATTTACGGCATAAGTCTTATTTACCCTGAGGCCGTTTTTTTGCAGAAAAGACTGCGCCTCCTTACGCGTAAATGACCTTTCTATAATTTGAAAACCGTTACTTTCAGGCGCGCCTTTACGCCAGATCGCAATAAGGTCTTCAAAAGAACGTTTATTCGGCAAAATCACAGCTGTTTTACCTGTATTTTTAAGCACCCGCGCTATTTCCTGGCAACCCTTATCCGGATCTATGTAATGCTCCAGGCTTCCAAGATTAGCAACATAGTCAAAATAACTATCTTTAAACGGCAACGCCTGGCCGTCAGCAACCAATAGTTTAGCGTCCGGCGCGTTTTCTATCGCTTTTTTCACCGCTTCTAAAGATATGTCCAGGCCCACTACAAGCGCGCCCTCATGTATTTGCAGTATCGCCTTAAGCGCCAAACCTTCTCCGCAGGATACATCCAGACATTTCGCCTGTTCATCGTTTACAATGCCCAACCTTCTGATTGTATAAATGTAGTGCCCATATGGCGCACGAAGGCCATGTTCGCTGTAAATCTTATTATAACTTTGCGCTACCTCAGAAGTTTGCAACATCAATTCTACGTTTAGGATTTTTTATTATGTAACGTTCCCAATATTTGGCCAACCTGATAAAATTATCCGTCAATACTAAAATTGCAAAAACTAATCCGCGAACACCGTCTTTATACCCTTTTCTTTTGATATAATCTTTAACAAATATTTTTAAAGGGCGGCGAATAAATATCTTGCGAAACGCCTTATCGCTTAATGTTCCGTGTTTCTGATAAAAATCATTAACTTCATATTCAGAATAAAAGTTATGCCTTTCAATATAATCGTAAATAGTATTAAATGCCAAGTGATGCAGCTCCCCGTTAAGATGGCCTATCGGCCCATCAATAATTAGACGGTCATGTAAGCTATCTCCTGTAAATTGCCCTTTATCGCGACGAAAAAATCTCAAACAATCTTCAGAGCCTGCTCCGTACCTTAACGGCTGGCCTATAAAATAATTTATCCTATTGAAACGATAAGCAGCATACGAAACGTTATTTTGCAAAACATCAAGAATCCCAATTTTTAATTTATCGTCTACAAATTCATCGCAAGCAACGCTCAAAACCCAATCTGAAGTCACTTTACTTACCCCGAAAGCCGCCTGTTGAGTAAAATTACCATCAAGTTTTCGCGTAAACACCTTACAGCCATATGCCTGGCATATTTCTGCTGAGCGGTCAGTTGTCGCAGCATTAATTATCGCAATCTTTTCATTAACCCATGAAAATTGCGTTAAAAATCCAGGCAGCCGTTCTTCTTCATTTTTTACTGCAAAAACAACTGAGATAGTCTGTCGCATTAAATATCCTTAAACTGTAACTCGTAAAGTTTTTTATAAAGCCCGTCTGTCTCAAGAAGCTGATCGTGTTTTCCTATTGCCTCTATGCTCCCATTCTCAAGCACTATGATCTTGTTTGCCTGGCGCACTGTAGACAAGCGATGGGCTA